>JAANMY010000343.1_pt1 | contig 66358 bp, 63 predicted proteins | sample 7279691 | NCBI WGS metagenome assembly JAANMY01 (sample SAMN14094543, study PRJNA606508) | bioreactor metagenome | isolation source: A lab-scale SPAN reactor treating ammonium-rich wastewater day 388 | place: Ireland: Galway | collected 2018-02-07 | reverse complement strand
GCCCCTCTTTGCTCTGAAAATATCCGCGGGGGTATCCAAAGGGGGCCCGCGGGTCCCCTTTGGCGAGGGGGTTTGGGGGGCGAGCAGCCCCCCAACGCCACCGCTTGCATCGCCCCCCGCTTCCGGGTCAGATGGCGCCGACCTGCAGGAGACCCCATGTCCGCGCCCGAAAACCAACCCTCGCCCCTGCTCAAGCAGGCCCTCGAATTCGGGCCGCTGCTGGTGTTCCTCGCCGTCTATCTGTGGATGCGCGACGCCACCGTCACGCTGGGCGGCACCGATTACGCCGGATTTGTCGTCGCCGTGGTGGTCTTTGTCCCCTTGCAGATCGCCTCGGCGCTGGTCTTGCGGGCGCTGACCGGCCGCATGAGCCGGATGCAGGTGGTGACACTGATCCTGGTGATCGTGCTGGGCCTCGGCACCGTGCTGTTCAACGACGAGCGGGTGTTCAAGATGAAGTCCACCTTCATCTTCGGCCTGTTCGGCATCCTGTTGTTCATCGGCCTGTGGCGCGGGCAATCCTGGCTGGCCTTCGTGCTGGATCAGGCGCTGCCGCTCGACCGCGAGGGCTGGATGATCCTGACCCGCCGCATGGCCTGGTTCTTCATCGCCTTCGCCGCGATGAACGAGGTGGTCTGGCGCAATTTCTCGACCGACACCTATGTGCTGTGGGACACGTTCGGCCAGATGGGGGTGATGCTCGCCTTCCTGATGTCGAACTACAGGCTGATCGAAAAGCACTGGATCGGCGAGAAATAACCGCCCTCAGCCCGCGATGGCCCGGGCCGGGCGGCCCAGCGCGGCGATCAGCCGCGACCAGCGCGGCTGCGGCGCGGCCTCGACATGGGCGCGCAGCACCGCCAGCGACAGGCGCTCGCGGTCGTGGATCAGCGCCCGGTACAGGCGGAAGGTTCCCGGCCGCAGATAGACCGACCAATGGCAGACGAAGGCGCGCGGCGCCGCCAGCGGCAGGCCCAGCCCGCGCAGCGCGGCGGCCACCGCCGGATGATCGAGCTGCAGGTCCAGCCAGTTCGCCGCCCCGCCCAGCCCGCAGCCCAGCGCGGCGCAGCCGCCGAACGGGGCCAGCGCGCGTTCGAACAGGAAATCGAACAGATCGTTCTCGCGCGTGGTGATGTTGAAGAATTCGGCCGCCCGGCCCGCCGGGCTGGCCAGCGCCGCCGCGGCACGATGGGTGAAATCGGCGCCCGCCAGCAGGATCACCCGGCCCAGCATCCCCGGCGCCAGCAGCGGCACCGCGCCCAGAATCACCCGGGCGCCCAGCGAATGGCCGATCAGGTCCACCCGGCGCCCGGGATCGGCACGGCGGATCATCTGCACCAACCGGGCCAGCATCCGCGCGGCCTCGTCGGCGGCGCGGGTCGCCTGCCACAGCGCCCCCGAGGCCCCCCAGCCAAAGCCGATGCACAGGCCCAGCGCCCGGCGCGGCCCCGGCAGCGCAAACCCCAGACGCCGCGGCCACGAGACGTTGCGGCTGCGGCCATGCCCGGACCGGGCGGCAAAGATCAGCGCATGCGGATCGCGCCCCGCCACCCCGGGCTCATAGCCCTTGCCATGCACCATGATGACCACCGGCGAGGCGGGCGGCAGCGCGGCCAGGGCCGCCGTGATCGCCGCTTCCGGGGCACCGCCGACCGGAGCGGCCAGTTGCGGGCCGGTCGGGGTTGCGATGATGGACATCAGCGTCATGGGGCGGCCTTTCCGGTTGCGTTGCGTTCCTGTGTTGTCGCGGGGTCGGGCTTGAGGTTCGGTAACCGGGGCGTTCGGTCCTTGGTGTTGCAGCGCCCCGGGATCAGGCTGGGCCGCGACCATGACGAAAGTTAGAGCGCCGCGTGTCGGCAATGCGAACACGCGGCGCTGTTATCGGATGACAGGGGCTGACGAAGGGTCAGAGCACCAGTTCGTAGGTGGTCAGCAGGTCGCGGGCGCTCTGCGTGCCCGAGGGCCGCGGCAGCCCCCGCGCCACCAGCGCCGCCTCGGCCAGCAGGGCGTAATCGACCAGCGCCCGGGCGACGGTCAGATCGTCCTGACCGATATAGCTGCGGAACGTGGCGCAGATCCGCGCATAGGTCAGGCTCAGGTCGCCGTCGCTCATCACGCCCAGCGCCGATTCGACCTCGGCCCGGGCACTGGCGGTCATGCGCAGATCCGCCAGCGGCAGGGTCAGCGAAATCTCGGTCTGCAGCGCGGTCTGTGCCCGCGCCTGTTCGACATAGCGACCCATGCCCAGCAACGACGCCCCGAACACCGAGGCAGCCAGGGCGATGGCCTGCAGGGAAACACCCCCATACTCGTTACGCGCAAACGGTTGGTTCATCGGTTTCATCGGTCTCGATCCCGCCATTCTGTGCGTTCGCCCCCCTTTTCCCGGCAAAACCGGGCGATTCGGCGGCAGGTGCGGGACGATTCAGCGGCCATGTCGGGGCATCGGCGCCACAGCGCGGCCCGCGGGCGGGGGCTGCGGGGCCGGGCCATTGACCGCGCCCGGGGCTTTGGCGTATGCGGGCAAGGCGACGTGGGGCTTTGTGCCGGCTTGCGGCCCACGCTAAAGAAACCGCTAAAGAGGCCGGGCACCGCGACAGGCGGCGCCCCCCTCGTGCCGGTATCGGACAGCGCGGCGCGGCCGCAAAGGGGGCACGGCTCATGACCAAGGGTTGGAACAGCCGCACCGTGGCGGTGCATGGCGGCGTGCGGCGCAGCCAGTACGGCGAGATGGCCGAGGCGCTCTATCTGACACAGGGCTTCGCCTATCCCGATGCCGAAACCGCCGAGGCGCGGTTCATCAAGGCCGGGGCCGACGAATTCATCTATGCCCGCTATGGCAATCCCACCGTCGCCGTGTTCGAGGACCGAATCGCCGCGATCGAGGGCACCGAAGACGCCTTTGCCACCGCCTCGGGCATGGCCGCCGTCTCGGGCGCGCTGACCGCCCTGCTGCGCGCCGGTGACCGGGTGGTCGCCAGCCGCGCGCTGTTCGGCTCGTGCCTCTATGTGCTGGAGGATGTGCTGGGCCGGTTCGGCGTCACCGTCGATTTCGTCGATGGCACCGACAAGGCGCAATGGCAGGCCGCGCTGGCGACACCGGCCAGGGTGGTGTTTCTGGAAAGCGTGTCGAACCCGACGCTCGAGGTGATCGACCTGCCGCTGGTCTGCGCGCTGGCGCATCAGGCCGGGGCGCTGGTGGTGGTGGACAACGCCTTTGCCACGCCGGTGTTCAGCCAGGCCGTGCAGCACGGCGCCGACATCGTCATCTATTCCGCCACCAAACATATCGACGGCCAGGGCCGCTGTCTGGGCGGGGTGATCTGCGGCACGCGCGAGGTGATCCGCGGCAAGATCGAACCCTACATGAAGCATACCGGCGGGGCGATGAGCCCGTTCAACGCCTGGGTGCTGCTCAACGGGCTGACCACGCTGGACCTGCGCGTCAAGGCGCAGGCGGCCTCGGCGCAGCAACTGGCCGAATCGCTGCAGGGCCATGCCGCGATTGCCAGCGTGCTGTTCCCCGGCCTGCCCAGCCACCCCCAGCACGACCTTGCGCGCGCCACCATGGCCGGGCCGGGCACCGTGCTGACCTTTGACCTCAAGGGCGGCAAACCGGCGGCCTTTGCCTTCATGAACGCACTGCAGGTGGTGCTGATCTCGAACAACCTCGGCGATGCGCGCACCATCGCCACCCACCCGGCCACCACCACCCACCAACGCCTGCCCGCCGAACAGAAGGCGCTGCTGGGCATCACGCCGGGGCTGATCCGGCTGTCGGTGGGGCTGGAGGACGCGGGCGACCTGATGGCAGACCTGACCCGGGCCCTCGATGCGGCGCTCGCGGCATCCTGAGGTCGCGGCCCGGTGATCCGGTTGCGCTGGCGTGACGTAGAAACGTTGAATACCCGCGATAAGGGATTACCTTGAGGCGGGCGCCAATTCTGGGGGGCGATCATGAATATCCATATTCCGGTCAACGACCGCGAACCGGGCCGCTCCGAGGCCGAAGCCGCGCTCGACGTGCTGCGCGCCTATGCGCAGCGCGCCACCGACGAGGAAATCGCCGCGCTTGATCCGGCACTGCGCCGGTTGCTGCCTGGCCTGCCTGACCCGGCCTATCCGGTGCTCAGCCGCGAATACCCGGCAGATTTCGTCGCCGATACCGCCTATCGGCGCACCCTGCCCGATCTGCAGAACGGCCCGGCCAGCCTCATCAAGGGCGCGCGCACGCCGATCCAGCATGTCGGCATCTCGAATTTTCGCCTGCCGGTGCGGTTCCGCACCCGGGGCGACGGGGCGGATGTCACCCTTCAGGCATCGGTCACGGGCACGGTCAGCCTCGAGGCCGACAAGAAGGGCATCAACATGTCGCGCATCATGCGCAGCTTTTACCGCCACGCCGAAAAGCGGTTCAGCGTGCAGGTGATCGAGGCCGCGCTCGATGATTACCGCAGCGATCTGGACAGCTTCGACGCCCGCATCCAGATGCGCTTTTCCTTCCCGATGAAGGTGGAAAGCCTGCGCTCGGGCCTGACCGGCTGGCAATATTACGACATCGCGCTGGAACTGGTCGATCAGGCCGGGCTGCGGCGGCAGTTCATGCATCTCGATTACGTCTATTCCTCCACCTGCCCCTGCTCGCTGGAACTGAGCGAACACGCGCGCTCCGGTCGCGGCCAACTGGCCACGCCGCATTCGCAACGCTCGGTCGCGCGCCTCTCGGTCGAGGTGATGCCGGGCCAGCGCCTGTGGTTCGAGGATCTGATCGACCTGTGCCGCCGCGCCGTGCCGACCGAAACGCAGGTGATGGTCAAGCGCGAGGATGAACAGGCCTTCGCCGAACTCAACGCCGCCAACCCGATCTTTGTCGAGGATGCGGCGCGTCTGTTCTGCGAGGCGCTCGACAGCGACACCCGGATCGGCGATTTCCGCGTCGTCGCCAGCCATCAGGAAAGCCTGCACAGCCACGACGCCGTCAGCGTCCTGACCCGCGGGCCCACCTTCGAGGCCGAAAGCCTCGATCCGCGGCTGTTCTCGACGCTGGTTCACGTCGGATAACCCCCGGGCCGCGCGCCCGCTCTTCCGGCCGGGCGCCGGGCCGGTTAGGGTGCGCGTCAGATGCCCCAATCCCGGCGCCCGCGATGCCTGATCTGCTGACCATCACCCTGAACCCGGCGCTCGATCTGTCCAGCGCCACCGACCGCGTGCTGCCCGGCCCCAAACTGCGGCTCGACACCCCGGTCGAGGAACCGGGCGGCGGCGGCATCAACGTGGCGCGGGCGGCGGCCAAGCTGGGCGGCCAGCCGCGCGCCATCGCCGCGCTGGGTGGCATGACCGGGGCGCGGATCGCCGCGCTGCTGCAAGGGGCGGGCGTGGCGCTGGTGCCCTTCGCGCTGCCCGGCGAGACCCGCCAGAGCCTCGCCGTCACCGACCGCCACGACGGCGCGCAATACCGGCTGCAACTGCCCGGCCCCACCTGGGACGAGGCGCTGGCAACCGCCCTGCTGGCACTGGCCGCACAGGAAGCCGCGCAGATCGGCCCCGATGCCGTGGTGGTCCTCAGCGGCAGCCAGCCGCCCGGCCTGCCCGACGATTTCGCGCAAACCCTCGCCGCGAGGCTGGGACCGCAGGCGCGGCTGATCGTCGATACCTCGGGCGCGGCGCTGCGCCAGCTCGTGCAGGCGCCGCAACCCGGCGCCCGGCCGGCCGTGCTGCGCATGGACCGGCTGGAGTCCGAATCGCTGGCCGGGCACCCCCTGCCCGACATCGCCGCCAGCCTCGGTTTCGCCGCCGCGCTGGTGGACCGCGGCGCGGCGGGCTGCGTCGTTCTGGCGCGCGGCGCCGAAGGCTCGGTGCTGGCCGCGCCGGGCCTGCGCCTGCATTGCGCCCCGCCACCGGTACCGGTGGCCTCGGCGATCGGCGCGGGCGACAGCTTTACCGCCGCCTTCGCCCTGGCGCTGGCCCGGGGCGGCGACTGGGCGACGGCGCTGCGCGACGGCACCGCCGCCGCCGCCGCCGCGGTGATGACCCCGGGAACCGAGCTGTGCCGCGCCACCGATGCCGCCCGCCTCGCCCCGCTGTGCAGGCTCGATACCCATGGCTGACGCAAACCTGACCCGCCAGGGCAGCGATGCCAAGGCCCCGCCGACCATCGACATCCGCCCGGTGGCCAATATCATCGGCTGGCTGCTGATCGCACTGGGGGCGATCATGCTGGTGCCGCTGACGGTCGATCTGTTCACCGGCTCGCAGGATTGGCGGGTGTTCCTGCTGTCGGCCTTCGTGACCATGGTGGCGGGCGGGCTGGTGACCCTGGCCACCGCCAATGCGCAGGGCGCCTCGCTGAACCTGCGCCAATCCTTCCTGCTGACCGCGCTGTCCTGGGTGGTGCTGCCGCTGTTCGGCGCGCTGCCGTTGCAACTGGGGCTCGATCATGTCGGCCTGACCGATGCGCTGTTCGAGGCCATGTCGGGCCTCACCACCACCGGCTCCACCGTGCTGGAAGGGCTGGACACGATGCCGCCGGGCATCCAGCTCTGGCGCTCGATCCTGCAATGGCTGGGCGGGCTGGGGATCGTGCTGGTGGCGCTGATCTTCTTTCCGGTGATGAAGGTCGGCGGCATGCAGCATTTCCGCTCGGAAGGCTTCGACACGATGGGCAAGGTGCTGCCGCGCGCCGCCGACATAAGCTGGATGCTGCTGCAGATCTATGCCGGGCTGACCGTGCTTTGCGCCACCGCCTTCCTGATGACCGGAATGAGCGCCTTTGACGCCATCAACCACGCGCTCAGCACGCTCTCGACCGGCGGCTTTTCGACGCGCGATTCGTCGTTCACCAATTACTCCGCGACCGCCCATTGGGTCTGCGTGCTGTTCATGTGGCTGGCCGGGCTGCCCTTCATCCGCTACCTGCAATTCATCAACGGCAGCTACCGGCCGCTGTTCGCCGACCTGCAGGTGCGGGCCTATTTCCGCTGGACGCTCTATGCCATCGCCAGCGTGCTGGCCTTTCGCCTGCTGCGCGAGGACGGCGACATCGAAGGCATCCTCCGCGAAACCGCCTTCAACGTGGTCTCGACCTTCTCGGGCACCGGATTCAGCAGCGGCGATGTCACGCTGTGGGGCGATTTTCCGATCCTGGTGCTGATCGTCACCGGCTTTATCGGCGCCTGCACCGCCTCGACCGGCTGCTCGATCAAGGTGTTCCGCTATCTGGTGCTGTTCGAGGCGATCAAGGCGCAGCTCAAGCAACTGGTCTACCCCAACCGGGTGATCCCGCTGCATCTGGACGGGCGGCGGCTGGACGAGGAAGTCGTCGTCTCGGTCGTGGTGATGTTCACCGCCTTTGTCGTCGGCTTTGGTGTGCTGACCGTGCTGCTGTCGCTGTCGGGGCTGGAGATGCGCACCGCCTTCACCGCCGCCTGGACCTCGATCTGCAACGTCGGCCCGGCCTGGGGCGTCGAGGTGGGGCCGACCGGGGCGATGCACCAGTTCCCGGCGCTGTCGAAATGGCTGATGATCGGCGCCATGCTGCTGGGACGGCTGGAGATGGTGGCGGTGCTGGTGCTGGTGCTGCCGCGCTTCTGGCGCGGCTGACCCCGGGGCCGATTGCGCAGCTTCCGGGTCGCGGCACGGGCGGGCGACGGGCAGGATGACCCGTCGCAACACGGAGGTTCCCATGCGCCCGGTCTTTGTGCCGCTTACCGATGCCACCGCCCGCCATTACCGCGAGGGCGGCGCCGATGCCTATGGGCTGGCACCCGAACGCCGAAGGGTGGCGGGCGGCGGCGTGCCCTGCCGCCATACGCTGCGGCTGCTGCCCGAGGGGGCGGAATACCTGATCGTCGCCCACCGGCCCTTTGCCGGGCTGAACCCCTATACCGAAACCGGACCGATCTTTCTGGCCGCCGACCCGCTGCCCGGCGCGGCGCCGTCGGCCGAACTGCCGCCGTTCCTGACCGCGCCGCAGTATATCGTGAGGGGCTACGGCGCCGACGAGCGCATCCTCTACGGCACCGGCGCGGTGACACCGACCGCCGGGATCATCGCCGCCTGCGCGGGGCTGTTCGAGCGGCCCGAGGTGGCCTTCATCCATGTGCGGTCGGCGACCAACAATTGCTTTCACGTCCGGGTCGAGCGCGGGTGAGGGGTTTCGCCCTCAACGCCCGCTGACGCGGGCGCCTCGGGCGACCCGCGCGCGGCGTGCCGCCGCGCGAAGAAGGGGGGCCTTCAGCCCCCCTCTTTGCGTGCCGCAAATTCACCCCCCTGAGGATATTTGAGGCGCAAAGTTGGGGCGGGCGTCAGCCGTCGAGGCGGGTGAGATCGGCAACGCCGAGGCAGATGGCGCGGATCCGGTGCAGCAGGTTCAGCCGGTTGCGGCGGGTGATCTGGTTGTCGGTGTTGATCTGCACCGCGGTGAAGAAGGCATCGATGGGCGCGCGCAGCGCGGCCATGGCCTGCATGGCGGTGGCGAAATCCTCGGCCTTCATCGCCGGGGCGATGGTGGCCTCGGCCGCGTCGAGGGCGGTGAAGAGGGCGCGTTCGGCGTCGGTCTCGGCGAATTTCGGATCGGCACCGAAGGAGTATTCGACGCCGTCCTTCTGTTCGGCCTGGGTCAGGATGGTGTTGGCGCGTTTGAAGCCTTGCAGCAGGTCGGGGCCGTCGTCGGTTTTCAGGAAATCGGAGAGGGAGCGGGCGCGGTTCACCAGCAGGGTGAGGTCGTCGTTGCCGGGCATGGCGAGGCAGGCGTCGATGACGTCATGGCGGATGCCTTGGTCCTTGAGGAAGACTTTCAGGCGGTCATGGAGGAAGGAGAGGAGGTCTGCGGCACGGTTAGCATTTTCTGGCGTCGCAAAGGCCGCGAACTCAGGTTTTTTCATCACTTCGTGCGCCAGCCCCAGTATCTCAACAAGAGACTCAGTTCGCGTCTCATCCCTCAATAGGCCCTGATCGCGAAGCACTGAAAGATAGTTGTTCGCGGCGGTCGACTCTACCGAAATCTGCTGAAGGAGCACCAACCTGAGGGCGCTCCGAACGACGGCGGCAAGTTCCATCCTCACCCCATTCCCCACCACCAACCGGATCACCCCCAACGCCGCCCGCCGCAGCGCGAAGGGGTCTTTTGAACCCGTGGGCTTCTCGTCGATCGCCCAGAACCCGGTCAGCGTGTCGATCTTGTCGGCCAGCGCCACGGCGACCGAGACCGGATCGGTGGGCACGTCGTCCGAGGGGCCGAGCGGCTGGTAGTGGGCCTTACAGGCCATCGCTACGGAATCGGGGTAATTCTTCTTGTCAGCCTTGGCGTAATACACCCCCATCGTGCCCTGCAGTTCCGGGAACTCGCCGACCATGGCGCTGCGCAGGTCGGCCTTGGCCACCCGCGCCGCTTCCTCGGCGAGGTCGGGCGAGGCGCCGACCAGCGGCGCGATCTCGCGCGCCAGGGCACAAATGCGATCTATCCGCGCTTTCTGGCTGCCCAGCTTGTTGTGGAAGGTGACGTTGGCCAGCCCCTCGGCCATGCCCGAAAGTCCGACATTCGCAACCACGCGCAAGTCGTTCTCCCAAAAGAATTTCGCATCCGACAGCCGGGCGGCCAGCACCTTCTGGTTGCCCGCCAGGATGGTGGCGCCCCGGTCGGCGGTCTCGCGGTTGGCGACGGTCACAAAACGGACAATCTGCCCGCTGGCCGGATCGCGCAGGGAAAAGAACTTCTGATGCTCGCGCATCGAGGTCTGCAGCACCTCGGACGGCAGGCCGAGGAAATCCTTGCCGATCTCGCCGACCAGCACCACCGGCCATTCGACCAGCCCGGCGACCTCGGCCAGCAGGGCCTTGTCCTCGACCAGTTCCAGCCCCAGGGCAAAGGCACGGTTGCGGATCTCGTGCTCGATGGCCTCGGCGCGCTCCTGCGCGTCGAGCAGCACAAAGGCGCGGCGCAGCTTGACGGCGTAATCCTCGAACGAGGTGACGGCAAAGGCGTCGGGCGCCATGAAGCGATGGCCGCGCGTCCGGTTCCCGGCCACGATCCCGTCCAGATCGAGCGGCACCACCTCGGCGCCGGCCTCTGTCACCATCAGGCACAGGATCGACTGCAGCGGCCGCACCCAGCGCAGACTGCCCGACCCCCAGCGCATCGCCTTGGGCCAGGGGAAGGCGCGGATCACCCGTTCCAGCCCCTCGGACAGGAGGTCGGTGGCGGGGCGGCCGGGGCGCGACAGATGGGCGACATAGAAGGCGCCCTTCTTGTCCTCATGGACATGAAGCTGGTCCATCGTCAGCCCGGTCGAACGCAGGAAGCCGTCGATGGCCGGTTGCGGCGCGCCGACCTTGGGGCCCTTGCGGTCCTCGTGCTGGGTCGGGCTGGCGGCGGACAGGCCCTCGATGGCCAGCACCAGACGGCGCGGCGTGGAATAGCTGCGGGCATGGGCATAGGTCAGCCCGGCCTCGACCAGCCCGTCGGTCAGCAGCTTGCGCAGATCCTCGGCGGCGCGGCTTTGCATGCGCGCGGGGATTTCCTCGGAGAAGAGTTCGATCAGGACATCGGGCATGGTTTATCTCGCAGGGGGAGGCGGGCAATCGGCCGGCAGGGGCGCACCCTCGGACCGGGCTTCGCCGCAGGCGTTGATCTGCGGCCAGACCCGGGCGCGGCCATCGTCATAAAGGGCGATCACCCGGTCAAAGCCGTAAGGCGCATTGCGTTCGGCCAGCAGCGCCCGGGCGCGACCGGCGGCAAGATCGTCGCCCAGGGCGGCGGCATCAAAGCAGTCGAACCAGCCGGGGGCGTTCAGCGGCGTCGCCTCGGCGACGGGCACCGCGGGCGGCAGCGGGTCGGTCAGCACGGTGAAACAGGCGCGGTAGCGCAGCGGCGAGGAATAGCTGTCGATGCCCTGAAAATCGGCGATGTCCAGCCGGGCGGTGCCGCCATCGGGCGTGGCGACCTGATAGCCGATCTGCGGTTCCAGCCGTTCGTAATAGCCATAGACCTGCAGGTAATACATCACGCCGCCGAACAGCAGCGCAAAGACCAGCAGCAGGATCGAGAGCAGCTTGCCGGTCATCAATGCCAGTCCCAGTTGATGCGCGGCCGCGCCATCGCCGCCGCCCGCGCCTTCAGCGCCCGCGTGCGCGGGGCGAGCTGGATCAACACCCGCTCATGCGTTTCGACAAAGATCCGGTCGATGGCGGCGGCCTCGGGCTCGGACAGCAGCCGCTCCAGCAGCGCCACCTCGGCGCCCTCGATATCCATCTTCAGCAACGCCACCGGGGCGCCCAGCGCGCGCAGGAACAGCACGAAATCCTTGACCTCGACGATCAGCGGATGCGCCTCGTCCATGTCCTTCTTGCCCTCGACGATCGACGAGGCCGTGGTGCGCCGTTCCGGCGAGCGGGCGAAATCGCGGTGGCGGAACAGCCGGAACTGCCCGGCCTCGGCCCCGGCGGCGGCGGGGATCAGCGTGACATTGCCGTAACCGCCGACCGCGGCCTGCAGGCGTTCGAACGCATAGGGATCGGGCTCGAAGGCATAGACCCGCGCGCCGCTCTCGGCCATCTTGCGGGTGAACACGCCGACATTGGCGCCCAGATCGATCGCCACATCACCCGGCCGCAACCCGGCCACCGCCGCGTCGAAATCGGCCTGCGCCGCCGCCCGCGCGCGCGCCTTGGCGCCGCTCAGGCGCCGCCAGACACGGCCCGCCGCCAGGCGCAGACGCTCGATCAGCACGGCCGCACCCCGCTCACGCCGCCACCCAGCCACCGGCCTCGGTCTGCACGAAGGCATCGGCGCATTGCTTGGCCAGCGCCCGCACCCGGCCGATATAGGCCTGACGTTCCGTGACCGAGATCACGCCGCGCGCATCCAGCAGGTTGAACAGATGGCTCGCCTTGATGCACTGGTCATAGGCCGGATGCACCATCAGGATGCGCTTGCCGCTGTTGGGATCTTGCGGATCAAAGGCCAGCAGGCGCTGGCATTCCGCCTCGGCGCGCTCGAAATCTCCCAGCAGCTTGTCGGTATCCGCCGCGTCGAAATTGTGCCGCGAATATTCCTGCTCGGTCTGGCGGAAGATGTCGCCATAGGTCAGCGGGATTGGCGATTGCGGATCGTTGAAGGGCATGTCCATCACATGGTCGATGCCCAGCACATACATCGCCAGCCGCTCCAGCCCATAGGTCAGCTCGCCGGAAACCGGGCGGCAATCATGCCCGCCGACCTGCTGGAAATAGGTGAACTGGCTCACCTCCATCCCGTCGCACCAGACCTCCCAGCCCAGGCCCCAGGCGCCCAGCGTCGGGCTTTCCCAATCGTCCTCGACAAAGCGGATGTCGTGCAGCGCGGTGTCGATGCCGATGGCGTTCAGGCTGCCCAGATACAGCTCCTGCAGATCGGGCGGCGAGGGCTTTATCAGCACCTGATACTGGTAATAATGCTGCATGCGGTTGGGGTTTTCGCCATAGCGCCCGTCGGTCGGGCGCCGCGAGGGCTGCACATAGGCCGCCGCCCAGGGCTGGCTGCCCAGGCTGCGCAGCGTGGTCGCCGGGTGAAAGGTGCCCGCGCCGACCTCCATGTCATAGGGCTGCAGGATCGCGCAGCCCCGGGCGGCCCAATAGGCCTGCAGACGCAGGATCACCTCCTGAAAACTGCGGGGCTTGGCGACGGATGCGGACAGGGCGGCGGACATGGGGGCCTCGACACTCGGGTTTCCCGCCTCAATAGGCGCAGGGCCGCGCGGGGTCAACGCCGCACCCCCCGGGCGCCAAAGCCGCGCCGCGGAAAAAATGCCACGCCGGGGCCCGGGTGCCCTGACCTAACCGAGAATTTATCGGTATATGCTTGACGACCCTGCTAGGGTCGCAGGGAATCAACACGATCAACAATTTGTGGACCGACCGTGACCGACCGTATTCAGAAAAGCTTTATCGCCCTTCTCCTGACCTTGCTGCTGGCACCCGTCGCCGCGCTGGCCCAGGCCACCCACTGGGTTCAGATCGAGGCCCACGCCACCCTGCGCACCGCCGAAGAATTCGCCACCCGCTATGAATCGCGCATCGGCTCCATCGCCGGATTCCGCATCGCCGGAGGCTGGTACGCGCTGGCGGTCGGCCCCTTCGCCACCCCGGCCGAGGCCGAGGCCCGCCGCGGCGCCCTGATCGCCGCGCGCGAGATCCGCGAAGACAGCTATGTCACCGACAACGCGATCTATGGCCAGCAGTTCTGGCCGGTCGGCGGGCAGGCCCTGCAACCGGTTCCCACCCCCGGCCGCGACGCCACGCAACAACCGGCGACGCAACCCGCCGCCCCCGAACCCGTCGTCCAGGCGCCGGAACCCGCCCCGCAGCCGGTCGCCGAACCCGAACCCGCCCCGCAGCCGACCCTGGCCGACCTGCCCGAGGAAACCGTCGCCGAGGCCCGCCGCCTCGAAGGCGCGCTGACCCGCGAGGACCGGCTGGCGATCCAGACCGCGCTGCAATGGTTCGGCTTCTACCGCAGCACCATCGACGCCGCCTTCGGCCCCGGCACCCGCGGCGCGATCCAGGCCTGGCAGACCGCGCAGGGCGTCGAACCTTCGGGCTTCCTGACCACCCGCCAGCGCGCCATGCTGCTGGGCGGCTACGAATCCGCCGTGGCCCGCTATGGCTTCGGCCCGTTCCGCGACGAGGCCTCGGGCATCGAGATGACGCTGCCGCTGGGCATGGTCGCCTTTGACCACCACGAAGCCCCCTTCGCCCATTTCCGCAGCATCAACGACTCCGGCATGCGCGTGCTGCTGATCTCGCAGGAAGGCTCGCAAAGCACCTTCTTCGGCCTCTACGAGATCCTGCAAACCCTCGAAGTCATCCCGCTCGACGGCGCGCGCGAGCGCGGCCGCGACCGCTTCTCGATCACCGGCCGCAGCGACACCGCGCGCGCCCAGGTCGAGGCCCGGCTGCAAAACGGCCAGATCAAGGGCTGGATCCTGCTGTGGGGCCCTGCGGCCGATGCCGATGCCGATCTGATCATGGCGACGATGCGCGACAGCTTCCGCGCCATCGACGGCGTGCTGCCCTCGAACATGGGCGCCACCGCCTCGACCGTCTCGCGCCGCGACCTCGTCGCCGGGCTCGAGGTGCGCCGCCCCGACCGCTCGCGCTCGGGCTTCTTTGTTGATGCCGTGGGCACCGTCGTCACCTCGGCCGAGGCCGTGGCGATGTGCGACCGCGTCACCATCGACGAGGCCTATACCGCCAGCATCCGCTCGGTCGATGAAGCCAGCGGCATCGCCGTCCTGGCGCCGCAAGACCCGCTGGTGCCGCTGGCCTTCGCCCAGTTCGCCCCCACCGGCCCCGGCGCGGGCACCGAGATCCGCGTCTCGGGCTTCAGCTTCCAGGACACGCTGACCCGGCCGATCATCACCTTCGGCACGCTCAGCGACCTGACCGGCCTCAACGGCGAACCCGACCTGCGGCGCCTGACCCTTACCGCCCAGCCCGGCGATTCCGGCGGCCCGGTGTTCGACGCGACCGGCTCGGTGATCGGCATGCTGCTGCCGCGCAGCGAAACCCCGGGCCGGATGCTGCCCGAGGACGTCAACTTCGCCGTCTCGGGCGAGGCGATCCAGGCCGCCCTGACCGCGGGCGGCGCCCGCCCCAGCCTAAGCCGCAGCGGCGCGCCGATGTCGGCCGAAATGCTGACGCGGATGTCGGCCGATCTGACGGTGCTGGTCTCCTGCTGGAACTGAGCGGCCGGGGCGGGGGCCGGGCGCGCACGCGTCGCTCCCACCCGCCCCCCCGCTCGCGCGCGCCCGGCCTGCCAGATCGGCGCGGCGCGCGCGGCGACCGGGGATGAGTATTTGCGGCAAGATGAAAGGCCAGGGGCACGCCGCCGCCCCTGGCCTTTTCCCATACCCCGACGCCGCCGCCAAATCTGCGCCGCAACTGTTCTCAGCCGGATGCGGGCCGCCCCAAGGATATCGTCAGGCACACCACCGGATCAGAAAAAGACGATTTGAATAAAATTGTCCGATTTTCCACCCGCCCCAACTTTGCGCTCCAAATATCCTCAGGGGGGTGAATTGGCCGCAGGCCAAGAGGGGGGCGCGAGCGCCCCCCTTTCTTGTGGGTCGCCCAAGGCGCCCGCGACAGCGGGCAACGCGGGCGAAACCCCGCCCCGCCCTCAGCCCGCCAGCCCCAGCACAATCGCGGCCAGCGCCTCCGGCTGCGTCAGTTGCGGCACATGCCCGCAAGGCAGCGTGAATTCCGCCTCGCAGGGGCTGGCCGCCACCATCTGCCGCTGCAACCCCGGCGTGACCACCTGATCCTCGCTGCAAAACACATAGGCGCGCGGCACCCGGGCCAGGCCCGGGCCAATCACCGCCGCCTCCTTCTGCGCCTTGTTCGACTGCGGGCTCATCGCCGCCATCGCCGCCGCCGCCCGCTGCGGCGTCGCATCGGGGAACAGCACCCCGGCGGCGGCGGCCTCCAGCACCGTCGTTCCCGGCACCGGCCCCGGCCGCACCGCGCCCTGCAGCCCCGGCGCCGTCTGCCCGCGCAGCAGGCCCAGCAGGCTCTCGCCGTCGCGCGGCAGCAGCGCCGCGACATAGACCCCGGCGATCACCCGGTCCGGCTGGCGCGACGAGACCTGCGCCACCACCATCCCGCCCATCGAATGCCCGACCAGCAGCGCGGGCGGCCCCGCCAACAGCCGCGCCTCGACGAAATCGACATAGTCCTTCTGCCCGATATCGCCCGAAGCGTCGTCCCCCCGCCCGTGCCCCGGCAGATCCAGCGCCTCGACCCGGTGCCCCGCCGCCGCCAGCCGCGGCACCAGCGCCGCCCAGCCCTGCGCATTGCCCCAGGCACCGTGGATCAGCAGGATGCGCGTCATCCGCCGATCTCGGCCAGCACCCGTTTCGCCACCCGCGATGCGGCCAGCGCCCGCGGCGCCCCGGCATAGACCGCGACATGCTTGATGACCTGCAACACCTCGTCGGCGCTGGCCCCGGTGCGCACAGTGGCGCGCAGATGCAGTTCGAACTCCTCCAGCGCGCCGAGGCCCGCCAGCAGCGCCAGCGTCACCAGCGAGCGGTCGCGCAGGCTCAGCCCCGGGCCCGACCAGACGTCGCCCCAGGCCGTCTCTGTCACCAGCCGCTGCAACTCGGCATCCCAGCCGCTGCCATCGCCCAGCGACCGCGCCACATGCGCCTCGCCCAGCACCCTGCGGCGCATCGCCTGCCCCTCGTCGAACCGCTCGCTCATGCCCGCCTCCCGCTTGCTGGCGCCATGTTCCGCGACCGACGCCCGCGCCGTCAAGCCGGGCTGACGTGACGTCGGCCCTGCGCAGGGCGCTTTGCCACGGGGCGCCGGGGGGCTAGCATGGCCCCCTTGCCAGGGAGGCCCGCATGACCCCGCCCACCAATACCCTCGCCCTCGCCCTGCGCGAAGGCGGCTTCGCCGCCGCGCCGACCCCGCAGGTGCCCGCCAGCCTCGCCCCCTATCTCGCGCTGCGCGAGGTGCCGCTCCCCGCGCCGGGCCCGGGGCAGGTGGTGATCGCGGTGATCCTCAGCCCGGTCAACCCCTCGGACCTGTTCTTCGTGCAGGGCGGCTATGGCCAGCCCCGGGTGCAGGGCCAGGCCGCCGGGTTCGAGGGCGTGGGGACCGTCCTCGCCGGCAACGGCCCGCAGGCCGAGGCGCTGATCGGCCAGCGCGTCGCCTTTCTGGGCACCGGCACCGGCGCCTGGGCCCGGCACGCGCTCTCTGACGCGGCGCTGTGCCTGCCCTTGGCGCCGGGGGTCAGCGACATCGACGGCGCGGCGCTGATCGTCAACCCGCTGACCGCCGTGGCGCTGGTCGAACGGGTGCGCGCGGCGGGCAGCGAGGCCTTCCTCGTCAACGCCGCCGGGTCGCAACTGGGGCGGCTGATCCTCGGCCTCGCCCGCGACCTCGGGCTCAAGGCCCTCGCGGTGATCCGCCGCAGCGGGGCCGAGGCCGAACTGACCGCGCTGGGCGCCAGCGAGGTGCTGGTCAGCGAGGCGCCCGATTTCGCCGCCCGCAGCCGCGCCGCGATCAAGGCGCACAAGCCCCGCGTGCTGCTGGATGCCGTCGGCGACCAGGCCACCGCCGACCTGTTCTTTGCCATGCCCCCCGGCGCCCGCTGGATCAGCTACGGCAAGATGAGCGACGAGGCCCCGCGCCTGACGCAGATGGGCCAGTTCATCTTCATGGACAAACATATCGAAGGCTTCTGGCTCAGCCGCTGGCTGCCCGCCGCCGCCCCCGACCGCCGCGCCGCCGTGGTGGCCCAGGTGCAGGAGCGATTCGCCAGCGGCCGATGGTCCACCCGCGTCGCCGCCGAACTGAGCCTCGAGGCCGCGATCGACGGCATCCTGCCCGCCTATGCCCGCAGCACCGGCAAGGTCATGCTGCGGCCGTGACCGGGCAAGCCGGGGGGCTGCTCGCCCCCCGCACCCCCTCGCCAGAGGGGGGAGCACGCTCCCCCCTCTGGACACCCCCCGTGAGTATTTCAGGCAAGATGAAACCCGCAGCGGCGGGCTGCGGCCCCTGCGGGTCTTTGCTCTGGAAATATCCTCAGGGGGTGAATTTGCGCAGCAAAGAGGGGGCGCGAGCGCCCCCTTCTTGTGGGTCGCCCGAGGCGCCCGCGGCAGCGGGCAACAAGGGCGAAACCCCTCACCCCGCGAAGCGCGTTTCCAGCCGTGCCCGCGCCTCGGGCAGCGGGCGGCTGCCCAGCGCCGGGGCCAGCACCTCGCGCAGGAAATGCCCGGTCGTGCGCAGCCCCGCCGCCATCTGTGCCCGGCTCTCGGGCGCCGCCGCGTCCAGCAGCAGCGGTGGCAGCGGCAGCAGCCGGTCGGCCCAGTCGCCCGCCGCCTCGGCCGTCACCGCCCGCCCGCTGCGCGGCGAGACATAGGCCAGCCCCTCGATGTCGCCGCTCACCGCGCAGGCGCCCAGATCCAGCCCATAGCCGGTCTCCTCCAGCAGCATCCGTTCCCACAGCAGATAGGCGCCGAACCAGCTCTCGCCCGCCGCCAGCCGGTCCAGCAGCGCCGTGGTCAGCGCGTGCAGCCGGGGCTGCGGCTCGCGCTCGGGCAGGGCGAAGGCGGCCAGCGCACAGAGCGCGTTCAGCGCCGCCAGCCGTTCGGCATCGGCCATGATCGCCCCGGCCCGCACCCTTAGGGGCTCGACGGTGAAATAGCCCAGTTGCTCGTCCAGCCGCGCCCGCCAGCGCAGCGCCAGCGTGTTGCCGGGTTGCAGCACCGGCGCCAGACGGCGCCCGCCGCCGCCACGCACCAGCCCGCGATACAGGCCGTGCTCCGGCGTCAGCACCTCCAGAATCGCCGATGTCTCGCCATGGGGCCGCGCGCTCAGCAGGAGGCCGTCGCCCGCCCATTCCATGGCGTCACAGCGCCCGCCAGCCGATGTCGCGGCGGCAGAAGCCGCCGGGCCAGTCGATGCCATCGACCATGGCATAGGCCCGCGCGCGCGCCTCGGCCAGCGTGGCGCCCCGGGCGGTGACGTTCAGCACCCGCCCGCCCCGGGCCAGAATCCGCCCGTCGCCGCCAGCGGTCCCGGCGTGAAACACCTGATGGAAACTGTCCTCGGGCAGCGCCGACAGCCCCTTGATCTCGCTGCCCTTTTCATAGGTGCCGGGATAGCCCTTCGCCGCCATCACCACGCTCAGCGCATGGTCGTCGGCCCAGTTCACCCGCGCCTCGGCCAGCCGCCCCTCGGCACAGGCCAGCAGCAGGTCCAGCGCCTGCGCCCCCAGCCGCATCATCAGCACCTGGCATTCCGGGTCGCCGAAACGGACGTTGTATTCCACCAGCCGCGCCCGCCCGTCCTCGATCATCAGCCCGGCATAGAGAACGCCCTGATAGGGCGTGCCGCGCCGGGCCATCTCGGCCATGGTCGGGCGGATGATCTGCTCCAGCGCCTGCCGGGCAATCGCCGCGGTCAGCACCGGCGCCGGGGAATAGGCGCCCATGCCGCCGGTATTGGGGCCGGTATCGCCGTCGCCCACCCGCTTGTGATCCTGCGCCGTGCCGATCGGCAGCACCGTCTCGCCGTCCACCAGCACGAAGAAGCTGGCTTCCTCGCCCTGCATGAATTCCTCGATCACCACCTCGGCCCCGGCGGCGCCAAAGGCCCCGCCAAGGATCTCGTCCACCCCGGCCAGGGCCTCATCGAGGGTCATCGCCACGATCACCCCCTTGCCCGCCGCCAGACCATCGGCCTTGATGACGATGGGCGCCCCCTGCGCGCGGATGTAATCCCGGGCCGCCGCCACGTCGCTGAACCGCGCCCAACCCGCTGTGGGCGCCCCGGCGGCATCACAGACCTCCTTGGTAAAGCGTTTCGACGCCTCCAGCCGCGCCGCCGCCGCCGAGGGGCCAAAGCACAGGATACCCGCCGCCCGCAGCGCATCCGCCACCCCGGCGGCCAGCGGCGCCTCGGGGCCGATCACCACGAAATCGACGGCGTTCTCCTCGCAGAAGATCACCACCTGCGGCCCGTCCTCGGCATCCAACACCGCGCATTCGGCGATCTGCGCGATCCCGGCATTGCCCGGCGCAACAATCAGCCGGTCGCATTTCGGGTTCTGCTTGATCGCCCAGGCCAGCGCATGTTCACGCCCGCCGCCGCCGAGGATGAGGATGTTCATGTCGCCCGCCTGTTTACCGCCGCTCGCGGCGCTTGTAGGCTGAATGCCGCCATGGCTCAAGGTGGAGAGGACAATGCCCATAACCGACCCCGCCCAATGGCAGGCGATGCGCGACTGGCTGGGCAGCGCCGACAGCCGCGCCCTGCGCCAGCAGGTCGAACGCAAGATCATGCGCTCGGCGGCTCAGGCCGAATCCGTGGTGCAGGAATACGCGCGCTTCGTCTATCTCCTCGGCCTGCATCCGCAGACGGTGACGCCGCCGCCACTGCTGGCCGCCACGGCGCGGCTGCATCGCACCATGGTCTCGGCCCCGTTCCCCGCCGCCCCCTTCAATGCCGTCGATGCCCCGCCCGGCGATGCCGGGGCGACCGCCGCCCTCTATGCCGCCGAATTCGGCGCCCCGCCCGATCCGGCGATCTGGCACGGCCCGGCCGCCCGGCGCCAGACCCGCGCGCTCGTCGCCGCGCTGACGGGACTGGCGGCGCTGGTGCTTCTGGGGCTCGTCGCGCAGCTCACCGGCCTGCCCTTGTCGCCCGAAGTGTGGCTGACGCTGCTGGCGTTGGGTTTCGGGCTTCTGCTGGTCGCCGCCTGGAACCAGCCGCTCCGGCGCAAGTGGTTCTGATCCCGCCGCTGCACGGGTTTCCCCCGTCGCAGGCCACCGCAGCGGCGGCCCCTGCCCTGCTGACCCGCGCAGCGGTGCCCCCGCCCGGCCGCGATTGACGCCCGCCGCCCCGGCGCTATGGTCCCCGCATGGACCTGATCGACGACGATTCCCCCGCGCCCAAGGGCAACGCCCATGACTTCACCGTCTCGGAAATCTCCGGCGCGGTGAAACGGGTGATCGAGGGCGAATTCGCCCGCGTCCGCGTGCGCGGCGAGGTGGGCCGCGTCGTGCTGGCCCGCACCGGCCACCTCTATTTCGACCTCAAGGATGACCGCGCGGTGATCGCCGCCGTCTCCTGGAAGGGGCAGGTCGCCCGCATGACCATCCGCCCCGAGGAAGGCATGGAGGTCATCGCCACCGGCCGCCTGACCACCTTCGCGCCGCAGTCGAAATACCAGTTGCAGGTGGACAACGTCGAACCCGCCGGGGCGGGCGCGCTGATGGCGATGCTCGAGGCCCGGCGCCAGAAACTGGCCGCCGAGGGGCTGTTCGACGCCTCGCGCAAACGGCCGATCCCGTTTTTGCCGCAGGTGATCGGCGTCATCACCTCGGCGCAGGGCGCGGTGATCCGCGACATCCTGCACCGGCTGGCCGACCGTTTCCCGCGCCGGGTGATCGTCTGGCCGGTGGCGGTGCAGGGCGAACGCTGCCCGCGCGATGTGGTGCGCGCCATCGAGGGCTTCAACGCCCTGCCGCCGGGCGGCCCGATTCCGCGCCCCGATGTGCTGATCGTCGCCCGCGGCGGCGGCTCGATCGAGGATCTGTGGGGCTTCAACGACGAATCGGTGGTGCGCGCCGCCGCGGCCAGCGCCATCCCGCTGATCTCGGCGGTGGGGCATGAAACCGACACCACGCTGATCGACCACGCCGCCGACCTGCGCGCGCCCACCCCCACCGCCGCCGCCGAACTGGCGGTGCCGGTGCGCGCCGATCTCTTGGCCCATGTCGCCACGCTGGGCGCAAGGATGCACCGCGCCGGAACCGGCGCCACCCAGCAGCGCGCCCAGCGCCTGCGCGATCTGGCCCGCGCCCTGCCCCGCCCCGATGCGCTGCTGGCCACGCCGCGCCAGCGGTTCGACCGCGCCGCCGACCGCTTTGCCGGATCGCTGCGCGCGCTGGCCCAGCGCAAATTGCTCGACCTCAACCGCGCCGCCGCCGGGCTGCGCCCCGGCACGCTGCACAGCCGCGCGCAGTCCCGGGCCGATGCGCTGGCTCGCGCCGGATCGCGGCTGAACCCTGCCCTGCAACTGGGCCTGACCCGCAAGAGCGAACGCCTCGCCGCCCTGCGCCTCTCGCCCGCCCGCCTGCGCGCCGAGATCAGCCGCGAATCGCCCCGCGCCCCCGCGCTGCTGGACCGCGCGCACAAGGCGCTGACCCTGCGCCTGTCGCGCCTCGCCGAACGGCTCGACGCCCTCGACCGCACCCGCCGCTCGCTGGGCTATCCCGAAACGCTGGCCCGGGGCTTTGCCGTGCTGCGCGGCCCCGACGGCGGGCTGCTCACCTCGGCCGAAACCGCCCGCGCCGCGCCGCAGCTCACCGTCGAGCTGCGCGACGGCCGTTTCGAGGCCCTGCCGCTCGCCGCCCCGCCCCGCCCCCGGCGCAAAGCGCCCGAACCGGGACCGGGTGGCGATCAGGGCTCGCTGTTCTAGGCGGCGCCGGGCGCGCCAGGGCAGCGCCGCCCGCCCAACTTTGCGCCGGAAATATCCCGGGGTGAAGGGCCCGGCACGGGCCCGAGGGGCAGCGCCCCTCAAACGCAGGCACAGGCGCAAGCGCGCCGCCTGCGGCGCGCTTTCCGCAGAATCCGCTCAGCCGCCGATGCGCAGCACCTCGTTGCGCCCGTCCTTGACATAGCGCACCTCGTTCTCGCCGATCGCCGCCACCTGCCCGCCGTCCAGCCGGTCGCCGACCTGCACCCGCACCACCCGGCCGCTCGACAGGCGCACCAGCGCCCGGCGGTCGTTGGGCGTGCCAAAGACGCCGATCAGGTTGATGCGGTTCAGGCGGATCGCGTCGCTTTCGGTGGCCGCCCGCGCGACCGAGGCCGAGCTGGGGATCGTCGGCGCCGCCGCCGAGGCGCTGACGCTGTCGCCCTCCTGATCCTCGGCCTCTTCGGCGGTGCCGCCCGCCTGCGGCGCCGCCGGGGCCGCTGTCGCCGCCGCCAGAATGCGCCGGGCACGTTCGGCCACGTCGTCGGGCCGCGCGCCGGGCATTGGCGATTGCGCCACCGCCTCGGGCGTGGCGCCGCTCAGGTCGATCACCGGCTCGGCGGCCTCGGCCTCGGCCGGGGCGGCCGCCTGCGGCGCCAGATCGGTCGGGCGGCGCTGCGGGCGCAGCCCGGTCAGCGAAACCCCTCCCGGAGGAGGGGCTTCCAGCGCCGCCAACTGGGTCACGGTATCGGAATCGCTGCGCGTCGCCTCGCCCGCCTCATCCGTCAACCCGGCAGCAGAGCCCGCACCCTCGGCGGCGGTGGCTGCGGGGGTCAGCGCCGCGGTCTCGACCAGCGGCGCGACCGCGGGCTGAAGCTGCGTCTGGTCGCCCGGCTCTTCGGGCGCCGGGGCCGGTTGCTCGCCCAGCGCCCGCACCCGCTCGGGGCGGGGCTGCGGCCGCGCCCCGGCCAGCGCCGGATCGGCGCGCGGCGTGTCGTCATAAACCACCTCGGCCGCCGGGGCCTCGACCGGAGCAGGCGCCGCCGCTTCGGGCGCCGCCTGCCCCACCGCCTCGGCGATGGCGCTTTCGATGGCGGCGGCGACCGGCTCGGTCGCCGGGGCCGGTTGCGCCACGGGCTCGGCAGCGGGTTCGGCGGGCGCCGCCACCGGGGCCAGAACCGTTCCGGGACGCGGCGCGGGCGCCACGGCGGGCCGCCGGGCAAACACCGTCACCCCGGTCGGCGTCAGCGCCCCTTCCGGCGTCGCCTCGACCAGCCCGCGCTCGTCAAAGGTGAATTCGGTGCCAAAGGGCGGCGGCGGCGGCGGCACGGCAAAGGCCAGCTCGCCCACCGGCGGCGTCTCCAGACCGGCGGGCAGCGACAGCCGCTGCGCCGGAACCGCGTTGCTGGCCAGTTGCAGACCGTCCTGCGCCTGCTCGGCCCCGGCGGCGGCCGAACCGGCCTCGGCCAGCGGGCTGTCGCCGGTCGTCACCGGCGCGCCCTCAGGGGCCGGGGCGTCGCTCGCCAGCGCCCCGGTCGCCGGGCCCGGCTCGGGCTGGATCTCGCCCGACAGCGATTCGGTCGGCAGCGTCTCGTTCAGCGCCTCCTGCACCAGACTTTCCAGCATCGCCTCGGGATCGGGCGCCGCCGCCGCCACCTCCGAGCGCGAGGTATCGGGCAGGCCCGCCTCCGGCGCCCCGGCATCCGGCTGCGCCGTCTCGGGCAGGGCGGCGACAGCCGTGGCTTCGGGCTGGTCGGGCGCGGGCGCCGCCTGCGACGGCGCGCTCAGCGCCGAGGGCGGCGTCACCTCGGCGAGGCCGGTCGCGGGCAGGTCGCGCGGCGCGGCGATGGCGGGCAGCACCTCGCCCGCCGGGGTCTCGGCCCCGGCCAGTTGCGTCGTCGTCTCGTCGCCGTTGAAATAGATCGCCCAGACCGCCACGGCGATCAGCAGCATCAAGAGGCCGCCCACCGCCATCAGGCCGCGCCGGGCCAGCCCGCTTTCGGCGCGCTGCATGCCACGCGCGCCGAAAATGGTCATCGCCTCGGCTTCGCGCACCTTCTCGCGGTCCGTGACCGGCGGGCGCGAGGCGGGGACGATGGCCTCAGGGACCGGGTTCTTGCGGGGCTTGGCGACCGGGGCCGCGCCGGAACCGGCGCCGCCGAACCGGGCCAGCACCTGACGCAATCCGCGCCGCGCCCGCCGGGCATTGCGGCGCAGCCATTGCCGGGCATTGCCCGCAGCGGGCGCCACAGGCTGACCCGGCAGCACCGCGATCCGCCCGCCGGGATTGGCCCCGGCCCCGCCGGAGGCCGCCCCGGTGCCGCTGGCCGCGACCACCGGCGCCGGACGACGGCGCGAGGCAAAGGCGACCGGTTCGGCCGCCGCAGCGGGCGCATCGGCGAGGGGCCTGTCGGCCGCCGGTTTCGCGGCGGGCGCCACCGTTCCCGGTGCCAGTCGCGGCGCCGGGGCCGCAGCGCCACCCGGCACCCCGACGGGCGCCTTGGCCACCGGGGCCACCGGCTCCGCCGCTTTCGTCTCGATCGGCGCAGCAGGTACAGCAGGCGCAGGCGCCACCGGGGCCTGCGCCCCGGCCGCCACCTGTTCGCGCCGCAGCCGGGTGCCCATGCGGCGCACCAGATCGCCGACCTTGGCCCGCGCCTCACCGACCCCGGCGCCGAAATCCGGCGTGCCGGTGGGAATCGCGCGCGAGGCCGGGCCGCGTGGCGTCGCCGGTTTGGCGGGCGCCGCCGCCCCCGGCGCCGGACGCGCCACCGGCGCGCCCGAGATCACCGGTGCGGAAACCACAGGCGCGCTGGCCACGGCGGGCACCACGACCGGCGGGATCACCGGCGCCGGGCCGGCCGCCGCGGGCCGGGCAACCGGCGCGGCCGGAACGGGCGCAGGTGCAGACACGGGCGCAGACACAGGCGCCGCAACCGGCGCCGCAACCGGCGGCTTGGCCGGTTCGGCCCGCCGCACCGGCAGCACCCGCACCGGCTCGGCATCCGGGTGGACATGATCGCCCGCCGCCAGCAGCGTCGGCGCCACCATCGTCTCGCCAAAGAACGGCTCGCCGACAAACTGTCCGGCAGCGGGCTGCGCCACGAACGACACCGGGTTGAACCCATAACCCTCGGCAAAGGTCTCGGCCTCGATCAGCGTCTCGCGGGCGCAGATCACCACCAGCGCGTGATCTTCCTCGACCGACCAGTCATAGGCCAGTTCGTCGATCTTGTAGGGCGTCAGCCGCTCGATCTCGGATTCGATCTGATAGCGCCGCGCCTCGTCGGTCGGCCCGGGGGCGACGACGGTGGCATAGCGCACCTCGCTGTCGGGAATGATCAGCTTGCTGCGCAGACCCGCAGGCTCGAGGCGCTCGGCCTCGGCCACCAGCCGCGCGCAGCCTGCGGCAACGTCATCCCCCGCAAAGGGGACAGCGCCCACAGACGACCAGCCACCCGCGGCCCGATGCAACAGCTCGACGCCGTCGTTCGACAGTTTCAAGGCAAAATTCGGTTTCATACGGCGCGTTTATCACAGCAATCTGGGTCGAGCCGAGTCACCGACTCGTGCTTCACAAGACCTATAGCAGGATTCCGCCGATGGAAACAAAAAGCCCGGCAGTGATGCTGCCGGGCCACATTCGCGTGAAGAACCGGGCGCCAGACACCCCGTTATGCAACCTCAGGCAGAGGCCTTGTCCAGCGCCTGCGCCAGATCGGCGATGATGTCCTCGGCATTCTCGATGCCGATCGACAGACGCACCACATTCGGCGCCGCCCCGGCCGCCACCTGCTGCTCGGGCGTCAGTTGCCGGTGCGTGGTGCTGGCCGAATGGATCACCAGCGACCGCGCATCGCCCAGGTTCGCCACATGGCTGAACAGCGCCAGCGAATCGACCAGCTTGACGCAGGCCGCGTAACCGCCCTTCAGCGCCACGGTGAACAGCGCCCCCGCCCCCTTGGGCAACAGCCGGTCGGCGCGCGCCTTGTAGGGCGAACTGTCCAGCCCCGGATAGGTGACGGCCTCGACCGCCGGATGCTGCTCCAGCCATTGCGCGACCGTGCGGGCATTGGCGACATGCTTGTCCATGCGCAGGCTCAGCGTCTCCACCCCCATCAGCGTGTAATGCGCCGCCTGCGGGTTCATCGTCATCCCCAGATCGCGCAGCCCGATGGCGATGGAAAAGAACGTATAGGCCAGCGCGCCAAAGGTCTCATGGAACTTCAGCCCGTGATACGCGGGCTCGGGCTCGGCCAGCGAGGGGAACTTGCCGTTCGACCAGTTGAACTTGCCGCTGTCGATGATCGCCCCGCCGGTGACGGTGCCGTTGCCGGTCAGGTATTTCGTGGTCGAATGCACCACCAGCGTCGCGCCCATCTCGATGGGGCGGCACAGATAGGGCGTCGCCGTGGTGTTATCCACCACCAGCGGAATCCCGTGCCGGTCGGCAATCGCCGCCAGCGCCGGCAGATCGGTGACATAGCCGCCCGGGTTGGCGATCGTCTCGCAGAAGATGGCGCGGGTATTCTCGTCGATGGCCGCCTCGACCGCCGCCAGATCCTCGGTATCGACGAAATGCGTCGACCAGCCAAAGCGTTTGAACACCTGGGTGAACTGGGTGATCGTGCCGCCATAAAGCCGCGTCGAGGCGACGATGTTCAGCCCCGGCCCCATCAGCGGATACAGCGCCATGATCTGCGCCGCATGCCCCGACGAGGTGCAGACCGCGCCCACCCCGCCCTCCAGCGCCGCCAGCCGCTCGCCCAGCGCGGCGACGGTCGGGTTGGTCAGGCGCGAATAGATATAGCCGACTTCCTGCAGGTTGAAGAGGGCGGCGGCGTGGTCGGCGTCGCGGAACACATAGGCGGTGGTCTGATAGATCGGCACCTGCCGCGCCCCGGTGGCAGGATCGGGCCGCGCGCCCGCGTGGATCTGCAGCGTGTCGAAACCGAATGTCTGGGTCATGGAAAGCCTCCCTCTGGATCTGGCGCGACGCTAGTGCATCGCCCGCAGGCAGGCAACAGCCCGCCCGCGCGCCCCGGCGGGCCTGCGGCGAAAGCCGGTCCATCGCCCCCCGGGCGGCGCGGAATGATCGCACAGCGCCCCGCCCGCCCCCGGAACGCCCGTTCGCGGCCCGGGCCCGCCCGGCGCCCGGTGTCCCTTTCCCACGGCAAAAAGACGCCCCGGAGTCTCCTCCGGGGCGCCGTGCTGCTGAAAAGGTCTGGAACAGGATTAGGTGCTGAAAGCCGGAAACCCGGGATTAACGAAAGGATCTGCATCAAGGCGTTTCGCGGTTGCCCGCTTCAATGCCCGTGGGTCGTGGCACCCGCGCCCGGGGTTCAAAGAAATTCGCCGGCGGCGGCGATTTTTTCGCGGCCCCCCGGCAGCGGCGGCCGGGCGGCGGGCGCGAACCGGCATCCCTCCACCGCGCGGGCGATATCGCAGCCCGACGCGGGCGGCGGCGGCGGCAGCAACGGCAAGGGCCGCACCAGCAAGGCAAGAACCAGCAGCAGCATGAAACCTCCGGGGGGCGTGCGGGGGGAAAGGGGGCGACGGATACTCCTGACAGAGCGGGGACCGGCAAAGGGTCCGGGGGGCGGGGAGGGGGTCGCCAGGCTCTGCACCAGCGGGCCGTACCCGTCGCCCCCATGGGTCGCACCAGCGGGCGGGATGGTTCAATCAACCCCGCCCCCCCTCCGGCCCCCGCCCCCGGCCGACGCAAAAAAAGACCCCGGGGCGCACCCCGGGGCCAGTCTAGGGACAGAACGCGATGCAGCCCCACGGCGGGCCGGCAGAGCGGGAACGAGGGAGATCCATGCCGAGGGACAGCAGCCTCCACACCGGCCCGCAGGACCGCATCACCCCCATGGGTCGCACCGGCCCGCCCGGGGGTTCAAAAATTTTCCCGGCAACGCCGCAAACCGGGCGAACCCGCCCCAACTTTGCGCCGCAAATATCCCGGGGGGCCTGGCCGCAAGGCCAGGATGGGGGGCAGCGCCCCCCGAGCGGGCCGAGGCCCCTCGACGGGGCCGAGGCCCGCCCCGCCCCGCGCAGCAAGACGCCGCGGCCGGTCTCCCCGCCGCGGCGCCCCTGTGAAATCCGCGGGCCTCAGCAGCCGCCCGACCGCACCAGCCCATAGCCGAATTCGGTGTTGCGCGTGCCCGGTCCCAGCGTTTCCGCCGCCTCGCGCAGCGCCGCGCGCACCGCCCCGGCCGAACCCCGGCCCTGCGCCATGTGCCGCGCCACCAGCCCGGTGACGATCGGCGCCGCGAACGAGGTGCCGCTGACATAGCCCGCCCCGCGCGAGCGCGCGGCATAGATATCCACCCCCGGCGCGGCGAATTCGATCTCGGCGCCGGTATTGGCCAGCCGGAACCGGCGCCGCGCCGCGTCGATGGCGGTCACGGCGATCACCTCGGGCGCCGCCGCGGGCCAGGCGACCACCGGCCGCCGCTCGTTGCCCGAGGCGGCGACCAGCACCACCCCGCGCGCCGCCGCCGCCGTCACCGCGCGGCCCAGCGCGGCGTTTTCCGGCCCGGCCAGCGACAGGTTGATCAGCCGCACGCCCTGCCCGACCAGCCGGTCGATGGCAGCGGCGATCCGCTCGACGCTGGCCTCCTCGTCGCCCTCGCGGTCGGCAAAGACCGAGACCGCATGCAGCCGCGCGCCCCGCGCGAACCCGGCCAGCAGGCCCGACGGGTCCTCGCCCACCAGCAGCACCGCGACCGCGGTGCCATGGTCGGCCACCGGCACGGCACTGCGCGGCACCAGCGTCTCATAGGTGACATTGACCCCGCGCAGGGCCGGATGCTCGGTGTTGACCGGCCCGTCGATCATGCCGATATCCACCGGCGCCGCCAGACGGCAGCGCCCCGGCGCGGCATCGCCGATCAGCACCGGCGCATAGATGCGCGGATTGCTGGCCTGGGCGAAATTGTAGAGGTGATGCCACGACAGCGACGAACCCGGCGCCAGTTGCGCGATCGCCGCCTCGGCCCGCTCGCGCTGCGCCTCGCCGGGAAAGGTGGCGATGGTGGTGGTCTGGCCCAGCGCACCCAGCGTGCTGTCGCGGATCACCCGCCCGCCCGCCGCCTCGATCGCCGCCCGCACCGCCGCGGCCTCGCCGACCGGGCCGACGACGATCCATTCGTACAGCGCGCCATCCGTCAGTTGCACGCGCGGCGCCCGGCTCTCGCCGCCGGTCTCGGCCCCGTCGTCGTGCTGGTAATAATCCTCGTAGCCGGGGCTTTCCCCGTTCTGCGCCCCGGCCGTGGTGGCGACAGGGCCCGCCGCCAACAGCGCGACCGCCACAGCGATCAGCAGACGACGGACCCCGGCGGCGCTTTCAATTCCCAGCATTCTCCACACTCTCCACGATGCTCCCGGCCGCGCGCAACGTCGCCGCCGCGGCCGTTAGATCGCCGCCCTCGATCACATCGAGCCGGTAAAGGCCCAGCGCCGAAGGCCCGGCGACGATTTCCAGATCCAGCCCGACCAGCAGGTTGCGCAACACATCCTCGCGCGTGTCGGGGGCAAAGCTGACCACCAGCGCGCCCGGCTGCGCCGCCCCGGCCATGACATAGCCGCCATCGGCGCCGCCCGAACCGTCGCGCAGAAAGAACGCCTGCGCCAGCAGACCGACCACCGCCACCGCGGCCGCCGCCTGCCACATCCAGACCTGCGAGGGCGCACGCTGCGGCACCGACGGCGCCCCGGCACCCTGACGGCCGACATCGCGCATCAGCCGCGCCAGGCCGAACTCGCCCGGGCTGCGGATCTCCTCGGCCTGCATTTCGTCGCGGATCACCGCCAGCGCCTCGCGCTCGGCGGCCAGCAGCGCATCCTCGGCCAGCCAGGCGTCGATTTCGGCCCGCTCGGCCGCGCTCAGCGTGCCATTGACGTGGAACGCCAGATCCAGCTCGATCTCGTCACGGTTGCGGGTCATGCCACGGCCCTCCCGCGGATACGGCCCGACAGGCAATGCAGCAACAGCTTCTTGGCGTGGTGCAGCCGCGACTTGATGGTGCCCTCGGGCACCCCGGCGATCTCGGCGATCTCGGCGCAGGTCATGTCCTCGTAGAACGCCAGCGAGATGGCGCTGCGGTGATCGTCCGACAGGGTGGCCATGCAGAATTGCAGATGCTCGGCCTCCTGCTTGGCCGCATAGCCCGCATCCGCCGCCTCGGCCAGATCGCCGGTCTCGGGCACCTCGTCGGTGACGGTGACGCGGCTGCGCTTGCGGTGAACGTCGATGACCTTGCGGTAGGCGATGCCGAATATCCAGGTACGCACTTGGCTTCTCCCCTCGAAGCTGGCGGCAACGCGCCAGATGTCCATGAAGACTTCGTGGAGTATGTCGGCCGCCTCGTGCGGATCGTTCAATCGAGAGACGATGAATTTGTAACAGGGCTTCTCATAGGCACGGTAAAGCTCGGCCAGGGCAGCCTTGTCGCCCTTGCCGATCCGCTGAACCAGGAAATGATGGTTCTCTGTCATGTGCCTGTGCGCGCAAATCTATCGCGCGGACGCTACACCATCCCCTGCCGCGATGGAAGCGCCCCCGCCCTTCAACCCTGCGCGAAGGTCAGGCACACCCGGCCAAAGCTGCCGAAATCCGCGTCAAACGCGCTGCCCGGCGGCGCCTCGACCGGCCGGATGAACGAGCCCGACAATACCACCTCGCCCGCCGCCAGCCCCAGACCCAACTGCGCGAGTCGCTGCACCAGCCAGACAACCCCCGTCACCGGATCGTCCAGCACCCCGGCGCCCAGCCCGGTCTCCTCGACCACGCCGTCGCGCTTCACGATCACCCCGACCCGGCGCAGATCGACCGCGCGCGGATCATGACGCTGCGGCCCCAGCACGATCCCGGCATTCGCCGCATTGTCGCTGATCGTATCCGTCACCACCCGCAGCGCCCCGGTCGCCGGATCGGCCCGCAGGATGCGCGTGTCCAGGATCTCCAGCGCCGGGGCCACCGCCGCCGTCGCCGCCAGCACCGCCTCGCGCGTCACCCCGGCCCCGGCCAGCGGCGCCCGCATCACAAAGGCGATCTCGGCCTCGATCCGCGGCTGGATGAACCGGCGCAGCGGCACCTCGGCGCCGTCCGCAAACAGCATGTCGTCGAACAACACTCCCGAATCCGGCGTGTCGATCTTCAGCGCATCCTGCATGGCGCGGCTGGTCAGACCGATCTTCCAGCCGATCTCCCGCGCCCCCGCCGCGCGCTTTTTCGCCACCAGCGCCGCCTGCACGCCGTAGGCGTCCTCCAGCGTCATCCCCGGATAGGCCCGAGACAACAGCCCGATCTGCCGCCCCGTCGCCTCGGCCTGAAACAACGCCCCGGCCGCCGCCTCGCGTTCGGCCGGGGTCATTCGTCCACCACCGCGTTGCGCAGGCAGCCGATGCCCGCAACCTCGATCTCCACCACATCCCCCGGCACCAGATAGCGCGGCGGATCAAACCGCGCTCCGGCCCCGGCGGGCGTGCCGGTGACGATGATGTCGCCCGGCACCAGCGTGGTGAAGGTGCTGATATAGGCGATCTGCTCGCGCACCCCGAACATCATCCGCGCCAGCCGGTCATCCTGGCGCAGCTCGCCATTCACCCGCGTGACGATCCGCGCCTGATCCAGTTGCGCCGGATCGTCGAACGCCACCAGCCAGGGCCCGATGGCGCCCGAGCGGTCCCAGTTCTTGCCCTGCGTCACGTTGAACTTGGCATGGCGCACCCAGTCGCGGATCGTGCCCTCGTTGCACAGCGTCAGCGCGGCGATATGGTCATAGGCGTCCCCGGCGGCGATGCGCCGCCCGCCCTTGCCGATCACCACCGCCACCTCGCCCTCGTAATCCAGCGTGTGGTTCTCCGGCGGCCGGACCAGCGGCTGTCCGTGCCCGGTGAAACTGCGCGCGAAACGCGGGAACAGCGACATGTATTGCGGCTGGGCGCTGCCGTCCTTGTATTCGGCGTTCCGCTCGGGGAAATTCACCCCCACACAGAGGATCTTCTCCGGGTCCGGCACCGGGATCTCCCAGTCGAAATGGCCCTCGGCATGCGTCACCGCCCGCCCCTCGGCGGCGCGCGCCAGCGCCCCCAGCCCCCCCGCCGCGATCACCGCGCGCAGGCTGGGCCATTGCGGAAAGTCATCCGACAGCGCCACCACGCCGCCCTCGCCGACCACCCCGTAAACCTGCCGGCCCCCGGCCCGAATGGTTGCGAAACGTGTCGTCATCTTTGCTCTCCAAATATCCACGGGGGTTCTCAGGGGGGGCGTGCCCCCCCTGAGCGGGGGAGCGCGAGGGGGCTGGCCCCCTCGCCCCTCCCTCAGGGCGCGATGATCGGCTGCGCCGTCAGCGCCGAGGGCGACACCTCGGCCCCGTCGAACAACGACCCTTCCTCGAACCACGACCGCGGCGCGGGCGCGCCCCACAGGGTCTGGCGCTGCGGGTCTTTCAGATCCCATTTGATCGGCTCCAGATCGGGGTCCACCGTCTGGTAATCCGAACAATAGATCTCGATCCGGTGCCCGTCCGGGTCGCGCACATAGAGGAAGAACGCGTTGGAAATCCCGTGCCGCCCCGGGCCCCGCTCGATATTCGCCAGATAACCGCTGGTACTCATCAGATCCAGCAGGTCGATGATGTTCAGCGGCGTCGGCACCCAGAAGGCGGTGTGATGCAGCCGCGGCCCGGCGCCATTGGTAAAGGCCACGTCATGCACCCCGCCCTTGCGGTGCATCCAGGCCGCCCAGATCTTCCCGCTTTCCGCATCCTCGGTATATTCCGTCACCCGAAAGCCCATGGCGCCGTAAAACGCCACCGCCGCATCCACATCGGCCGAGAACATGTTGAAATGGTCGATCCTGAGCGGCTTCACCCCGCGGTACAGGGCATACTTCTGATGGATCGGCGCCAGCCGGTCCATCCGCACGTAGAATTCCAGCGGAATGCCCGCCGGGTCGCGGGTCAGCAGCGTGCGGCCCTGAAACCGCCGCTCGACCCATTCGACCGGCAGGTCCTGCGCCGCGAACCAGGCCTGCGCCTTGTCCAGATCGCCCTCGTCGAACAGCTTGAACCCCAGCACGCCGACCGAGGGCGCCGCCGCCTGAACCAGCGCGATGCAATGATGCCCGCGCTCCTCCATCGCCCTGAGCCAGACGGCGACGCCCGGCTCCTCGTCCGTCACCTGCAGGCCCAGGATCTCGGTATAGAACCGCTTCGACGCCGCCAGATCGGTGACGCGGTATTCCACATGCGAAAGCCGCACGATGTTGAACGGCGGATACAGGGTCGGCGCGGGCACGGGCATCTTGGCCTCCGGTTCGTAGGATGGGGTTTCACCCCACCATTGCGGCAATCACACGGGGAAAATCACATTGACCTGTCCGGTCCCGGACGAGGGGAAATAGGGCGTCACCACCTCGCAGCGGCCCTGATAGGCGTCCCAGCCCAGCGCGCCGTACAGCATGGCGGTGTCGTGCATCGCCCCCTCGCCCGAACAATGCCGCGCGTAATCGCCCAGCATCTTGAGAAAGGTCGCATGCTCGCCGCGCTGCCACATCTCCAGCACCCTCAGGTCCACCTGCCGGTTGAACTCGCTGGAAATGGTGAAGGTGCCGTTGTTGGGCGCATACTCGCGGTTGGTCCAGATCCTGTGCGACAGACTGCCCGACGCCACCAGCAACACCCGGCTGTCCGAGGCCTCGACCGCGGCGCGGATCGCCTGCCCGATCACCCGGCTTTCGTCATGGTCGTGCACCGTGCAGAACGCCGCGACCGAAACCACCTTCATGTCATGTTCGCGGCTCATGAAATGCATCGGCACCAGCGTGCCGTATTCCAGATCCAGACTGTCCAGATGATGCGCCAGCGTATAGACGCCCAGCTCGGTGGCCTTTTCGGCAATCGCATCGCCCAACGCGGGGTTGCCCGCATGGTCATAGGGCAGATCGCGGATGAATTGCGGAAACTCGGACGAGGTCAGCAACCCCTTGAACCGCGCATTCGCGTTGATGTGGAACCCGGCGTTCACCAGCCAATGCGTGTCGCAGATCACCACCGTATCCACGCCCAGCGCCTTCGCCCGCCGGGCAATCTCCAGATGCCCGTCGATGGCCGCCTGCCGCGTGCCCTTCAGACGGCCCTCCTGCTCGGACATCTGCAACGTCGGAACATGCGTCATCTTCGCGGCCAGAACGATCTCGCCCATGTCTTGCCTCCCCAGAACGTTCGCGCGTTTCGCGGGTCTCAGGCGCCCAGCCGCTGGATCGCATGCGACCCCAGCGCAAAGGCGCGATTCTTGGTTTCCATGTAGAAATCGAACGACCAGTCGCCGCCGTCGCGGCCGATGCCGCTGGCCTTGACCCCGCCGAACGGCGTCGGCAGGTGGCGCACGTTCTCGCTGTTGACCCAGATCATCCCGGCCTCCAGCGCCTCGGTGAACCGCAGCGCGCGGGCCAGATCGGCGGTCCACAGATAGCCGGTCAGCCCGTAATCGACCCCGTTCGCCATCGCCAGCGCCTCGGCCTCATCCTTGAAACGGAGCGTTGTCAGGAACGGGCCGAACACCTCTTCCTGCGCGATCCGCATCTCGGGGCGCGCCTCGGTGAACAGCGTCGGGCGCACGAACCAGCCCCTGTCGCCGACCCGCTCGCCGCCGGCGGCACAGGTCGCCCCCTCGGCCTTGCCGATGCCGACATAGGACATCACCTTGTCGAAATGCTCGCGGTGGATCAGCGGCCCCATCTCGGTCGCCGGGTCCAGCGGATGGCCCACCTTGATCCGGTTCACCCGCTCGACCAGCATCGCCTGAAACTTCGCGGCAATCGAGTCCTGCACCAGCAACCGCGACGACGAGGTGCAGCGTTCGCCGTTCAGCGAATAGATCATGAAGATCACCGCATCCAGCGCCCGCTCCAGATCGGCATCCTCGAACACGATCACCGGGTTCTTGCCGCCCAGCTCGAAATGCACGCGCTTCAGCGTCTCGGCGCCCTGCTTCATGATCATCGACCCGGTGCGCGATTCACCGACAAAGGCAATCGCCTTGATCGCCGGATGCTCGGTCAGCGCCCGGCCCGCATCCTCGCCGAACCCGTTCACCAGGTTCAGCACCCCGTCCGGCAACCCGGCCTCGCGGCAGATTTCCGCCAGCAGCCGCGCGGTCAGCGGGCTGAATTCGGCGGGCTTGTGCACCACCGTGCAACCCGCCGCCAGCGCCGGGGCGATCTTCCACGTGGACAGCATGAACGGCGTGTTCCAGGGGGTAATCACCCCCACCGGGCCGATCGGGTGACGGCTGGTGATGTTCAACTGCCCCGGCGCCTGCAACGATTGCCCGTCGCGCGCCCCCGGCGCCTGATCGGCGAAATAGCGGAAATTCTCGGCGCCACGCAACGCCGCCTTGGACATGAAACGCCAGGCCTGCCCGGTATCCCAGCATTCGCACAGGGCGATTTCCTCGGCCCGCGCCTCGATCCCGTCGGCGATCCGGTGCAGCAGCGCCTTGCGCTTGGCCCCGTCCATCGCCGCCCAGGCCGGAAACGCCGCCCGGGCCGCCTGCGCCGCCGCATCCACATCCGCGACGGTCGAGCGCGAGACCTGACAGATCAGGCTCTCATCCACCGGCGAGCGCGTTTCGAACCAGCCGCCGGAGCCGGGCACATCCTGCCCGCCGATCAGGTTGACGATCCCGCCAGACCGGAACCGGGCCAGATGGCCGTCGAGCAGGGCGAGACGCGCGGAAAGATCAGTCATGCTTGCATGTCCTTGGGCAGGAAACGGCGGATGGACGAGGTTTTCGGGCTCAGCTCCGGGTCGATGTCGCGCATCTCCAGCGACAGCATCAGCGAATGCTGCGCCAGATCCCCGGCGCAGAACGCCTCGGCGGCGGCAAAGATCGCCGCGGTGGCGCGCGCCTTGTCCTCAGGGCTGCGCCCGCCGCGCAACCGCACGGCAATGTCGATAAAGGCGTGGCCGGGCTGGCCGTCGGCGATCAGCACATGATCCGCCGCATGGGCCCGCACCCGGATGCCCGCGGGCGGGAACACACCGGTCGCCACCGCGGCATCGCGCAACACGCGCAGGAACCCCGGCATATCCAGCCGCGCCTCCAGATTGCGCGAATATTCGATGGACAGATGCGGCACGTTTCCCCCTCCGGCATTACTTGCTTTGTTAAGCGAATGGCCGCACCCTGTCAACGCCCTTCCCGGCAAAACCCTTGATTTGTTCAGCGTGATCGGCGACAGCAGCGCCATGAGCAAGACACCGCTGCGCAAGACCGCCCGCTCGCTGCCCATCGCGCTGCTTCGCGCGCGCGAAACCGTCATGGGCCCGGTGCGCGACATGCTCGCCACCAGCGGCGTCAACGAACAGAAATGGCGCGTGCTGCGCGTCCTCGACGAATCCGGCCCGCTGGATCAAAGCCTGCTGGCCGGGAAAGCCTGCCTGCAACTGCCCTCACTGACCCGCATCCTGCGCGCGATGGAGGATCAGGGCCTCGTCACCCGCGCCATCGATCCGGCCGACCGCCGCCGCTCGATCGTCACCATCTCCGACAGCGGCCTGCAGGTGATCGAAGACCACGCCCAGGCCAGCCGCGAGATGTTCGCCCGGCTCGAGGCCGCCTTCGGGCCCGAACGGATGGAAAGCCTGCTCGATCTGCTCGAAGAACTGAACCAGACCGATTTCGAGGCCTGAAGGAACCCCGCCATGCCCGCCCCCATCCCCGTCACCCTGCTCACCGGCTTCCTCGGCTCGGGCAAGACCACGCTGCTCAACGCCCTGCTGCGCGACCCCGGCATGGACCGCGCCGCCGTGGTCATCAACGAATTCGGCGACATCGGCCTGGATCACGACCTGATCGAAACCTCGACCGAGGCCATGGTGCTGATGCAATCGGGCTGCCTGTGCTGCACCGTGCGCGGCGATCTGGCCGAAACCCTGACCGATCTGCGCGACCGCCGCGACGCGGGCGAGATCGCCTTTGACCGCGTGGTGATCGAAACCACCGGCATCGCCGATCCCGGCCCCATCGTGCAAACCCTGGTGATGGACGGCGACCTGTCCTATGACTTCATTCTCGACGGCGTCCTCGTCACCGCCGACGCGGCGACCGGCCCGCAGACGCTGGACAAGCAATTCGAGGCCGTGCAGCAGATCGCCATGGCCGACCGGCTGATCCTGACGAAAACCGACCTCGTCACCGCCGCCCAGCTCGCCGCCTTTGAAAAGCGCCTCGCCGCGATCAACCCCGGCGCCCCGCGCCACCGCGCCGACCATGGCCGCATCGACCCGGCGCTGCTGTTCGGCCTGGCGCCCACGCCCGACAGCACCCAGCAGCAAGCCCTGAGCTGGATCGCCGCCGCGCCGAAAAAGGCCAGCCTGCCGCCGCTCAGCGGGCTGAAATCCACCAACCCGCTGGGCCTGCCGCAATCGCATGGCCTCTTTGCCGGCACCGCCGCCCGCCCCACCAGCCACGACGGCCGCGTCACCTCGCAATCCATCGAGATCACGCAGCCGATTTCGCCCATCGTTTTCGACCTCTGGCTCGAATCGCTGATGAACTCGGCCGCCTCGGACATCCTGCGCCTGAAAGGCGTGGTGCATGTCGAGGGGATGAAACACCCCTTCGCCCTGCACGGCGTCCAACACATCTTTCACCCGCCGGTGCCGCTGTCGCATTGGCCCGAGGGCGACAAGACCAGCCGAATCGTCATCATCGGCCGCGACCTGCCGCCGGGCTATCTGGCCGAAAGCCTCGCCTTCCTGCGCTCGCAGCCGCCTGTCTCCGAACACCGGATCTGAGGCACCGGCTGCACAACCCTTGGGCGACGCGGTGAAAAGCGCGCCGCGCGACCTGCCGCCGATGCCCCTGCGGCAATCGGCGCTTGGCGCTGCGGCTTGCGCTCGGTCAAGGTATACCTTGGTCGTGGGTGCTACGCTCACCCCACCCCGATTCGAGGAGGAGCCCGCATGAACCAATCACCCATCGCCTTCTGGTGCCAGCTCTGGCAGGCGCAGATCGAACAATCGCTGAAATTCTGGAGCTACTGGGCCCAGTTCACCCCGCATGAGGGCGCGCGCGACCTTTCGGTCGAGGCCAATGCGCTGAAAGCGGCCGCCCCGGCCAAACCGGCCCGCGCCCGCGCCCGTATCGCCGCCGCGCAATAGCAATAGGGCGCCCGGGTCAGGGCGCCCTTTTTTGCCACGGCCTTCAATGCGCCGGGCGCACCGCCCAACCCGCGAACACCTTTTCCAGCGCGACGATGCCGTAATACAGCACGATCCCCAGCGCCGCCAACGCCAGCAGCACCGCGAACATCAGCGGGAAATCGCTGTTGGTCTGCGCGCTCTGGAACAGATGCCCCAGCCCGCGCCCGTGCGGGGTGATGATCTCCACCAGATTGGTGCCGATAAAGGCCAGCGTCACCGCCACCTTCAGCGCGCCAAAGAACTCGGGCAGGGTCTTGGGCAGGGCGATCTTCCAGAACACCGTCATCCGGCTGGCGCCCAGCGATCGCAGGATGTCGCGGTATTCCGGTTCCAGCGTGCTCAGCCCGATCGCCACCGACACGGCAATCGGAAAGAACGAGATCATGAAGGCGATCAGGATCGTGTTGAAATCGTGCTGGCCGACGAACATCAGCGCCACCACCGGCACCACCGTCGCCTTGGGGATCGCGTTGAACCCCACCAGCAGCGGATAAAGCGCATCGTTCATCATCTTGGACAGGCCCATGACCATGCCCAGGAACGTGCCGAACACCACCGCCAGCGCCAGCCCGGCCACGGTGCGCCACAGGGTCTGCCAGCCATACAGCCAGAACAGATGCTGATAGCGCAGGAACGCGGGCCACAGATCGCTGGGCGAGGCCATCTTGTAATCGGGCCAGGCCATCACCCAGACCAGCAATTCCCACGCCAGCAGCAACACGACGATGGCGGCGACCGGGACGGCGACTTTCTTCCAGTCCATCATGCCACCTCCCGCCCCTCGACACGCCCCTCGACACGCCCCTGGGCGATCTGGATCTCGCGCCGCAGCGTGGCCAGCCGCGCCACCGATTCGGGCTGATACAGCATCTCCAGCGGCCGCGGCCCGGGAATATCGATCGGCATCACGTATTGCGTCGTCGCCGGGCGCCCCGACAGCACCACCACCTGATCGCCCAGATAGACCGACTCGCGCAGGTCATGGGTGATCAGCAGCGCCGTGAACGGCTCCTTGGCGCGCAACTGGTGCATGGTCTGCCACAGATCCTCGCGGGTAAAGGCATCCAGCGCGCCAAAGGGCTCGTCCAGAATGATGATGTCGGGCTTGTGCACCAGCGCCCGGCACAGGCTGGCGCGCTGGCGCATGCCGCCCGACAGCTCGCTGGGCCGCTTGCCCTCGAATCCCTCCAGCCCGACCAGCGCCAGCAATTCGCGCGCCCGGGCCTCCTTTTGCGCCTTCGGCATCGACGGCGCGACAATCTCCAGGGGCAGCATGACGTTCTGCAGGATCGTGCGCCATTCCAGCAGCACCGGGTTCTGGAACGCCATCCCCACCGTCTTGCGCGGGCTCTTCACCAATTGCCCGTGCAGCCAGACCTCGCCCTGATCGGGGAACATCAGCCCGGCGATCAGCCGCGTCAGCGTCGATTTCCCGCAACCCGAAGGCCCGACCACGGCGCAGAAACTGCCCTCGGGGATGGAAATGTTCAGGTCGCGCAACACCGGAAACGGCCCGGCCTTGGTCTTGTAGGCGTGGGTCACGCCCTTGATCTCGATCAGATTGCCCAAACGCAGCCCCTTCATCTTGCCAAAAATACTCGCGGGGGAATCCTGCCCCGGCCGTGCCGGGGCAGGATGGGGGCGGCAGCCCCCTTACTGCATCATCAGGCTGCCATCGGTCGGCAGATAGGCATCGGTGAAATAGCGCGAGGGCTCGACCGGGTTGGTGAACGTATAGCCCATGGCGATCTGCTCCAGCGACACGGCAAAGCGGTCGGCGTCGATGCCACCCAGACCGTGCTCCATCACCCAGGGGGTCAGGATATTGTCGCGCAGCGCCATGTTCAGCCGCGCCACCTCCAGCTCGGTATCCAGCGCCGGGTTGCGCGCCGCAATCGCCGCGACCCCCGCCGCCGGATCGGCCGCCGAATCACGCACCCCGGCGGCGACGGCCCGCAGGAAACCCGTCACCAGCTCGGGATTGGCCTCGGCCCAGTCGGTGTTGACGATGATGACATTGCCGTAAAGCTCGACGCCGAAATCGGCCATCAGCATGATCGAGATATCTTCCTCGGGCACGCCCAGCCGCATGGTGGACAAGGACGAGGTGAACGAGAACCCCGTCACCGCATCCACCTCACCGGCGGCCAGCATCGGCTCGCGGGTGGGAAAGCCGACCGGCTCGACGGTGATCTGGCCCATGTCCAGCCCCTGCGCCGCTGCAAAGACCGGGAACTGCGCCCAGGCGCCATCGGGGGGCGGGGCGCCCAGCGTGCGGCCCTGCAGGTCGGCGGGGACGTTCACGCCCAGGCTGCGGCGGCCGACCACGGCAAAGGCCGGCACGTCATACATCACCATCACCGCCGTCACCGGCGCGTCGGGGTTCTGGTCGAGGAACTTGATCAGGCTGGCCATGTCGGCAAAGCCGATCGGAAAGGCGCCGGTGGCAACCTTCGGAATCGCATCCAGCGATCCCTGCCCCGGCGCGATCTCCACGCTCAGGCCCTCGGCCTCGAAATGGCCGTTGTCGATGGCCAGGAAATAGGGCGCGGCAGGCCCCTCGAAACGCCAGTCCAGGGTAAAGGGCACCGCGGTCTGGGCAAAGGCGGGCGCGGCGAGCAGCGCACCGAACAGGCTGGCGAAAAACAGGGGACGGGTCACGTGAGGATCTCCCTTTTGCAACGGACTGGCGACAGTTTGGGCAGTACCGGGCGCCTTGGAACGAGTCGCGGCAGACCTGCGGCCAAAGCAACGACAGGCGGCGCGAAAAGAGGCACCTTTTGCCCGAACTGCCCAACCCTACACCACATCGCGCGCGCGGGTTTCCATTTGCGCCTGAAACACTTGTCGCAAAACCGGAAGAATGCCGCCTATTCCGCCGCCAGATCCAGCCCGCGCCCCGGCCCCGGCTCCAGCGCCGCCAGCCCCTTGACCACGCCGCGCATCACCGCCCGGAACGCATCGAACCCGGGCAGCGGCTCGATGCGCAGCTCGTCCAGATACAGCGCCCGGTCGATCTCGATCTGCACCGCATGCATGCCCTGCGACGGCTGACCATAGCGTTGCACCACATAGGCCCCGGCAAAGGGCGCGTTGCGCGCCACCACGAACCCGGCGTCGCGCAGCACCGCCTCGACCGCCGCCACCACATCGCCATGCGCCGAGGCGCCCCAGCGGTCGCCGACCACCACATCGGGCCGCGGCCCGCCCCGCGCCACATGCCCGGCCAGCGCCTCATGCGGCATCGAATGCATGTCGCACAGCAGCACCTGGCCGAATCGGGCGTGCTGGCGCTGCAGGATGCCGCCCAGCGCCCTGTGATAGGGCTGCCAATAGCGGTCGATCCGCCGCTCGGCCTCGGCCATGGTCAGCTTGCCGCGATAGATCGCCCGTCCGTTCGACACCACCCGCGCCAGCACCCCCAGCCCCGAGGCCACCCGCGGATTCAGCCCGCCGCGTGGCGCCCCCTCGATCAGCGCCGGGTCCAGCTCGTCGGCGGCGCGGTTGAAATCGACATAGGCCCGCGGCACGTCGCTCAGCACCAGCGGGGCGCCGAAACCCGGCGCATCGGCCAGGAGCAGGTCGATGAACGCATCCTCCGACGAGCGCAGCACCGGCACCGGCACCTGCGCCCGCGCCATCAGATCGGCCGGATAGACCCGCCCGGAATGCGGCGAGGCAAAGACCACGGCCGAGGTGATCTCACGGGGTTCGACGATCTGGACAGCCCTGGGCATCGGCTCCTCCTCGGGCCAAAGTATACCGACGAAAAACTCGCTGCGGAAAGCCCTTGAACATGCCCGCGAGTCCTTTTATAGACCCCTGCATTGACGCGGCCCCCCCTCGCGGCGGGGGCCAGATCAGGGCGCGTAGCTCAGCGGTAGAGCACTACGTTGACATCGTAGGGGTCACAAGTTCGAACCTTGTCGTGCCCACCATCGCCTCCCTCGCGGGGCAGGTGACCACCACGCCCCGCAAGGGGCGTCACAGTTTCAAGGCGCCCCGCGCCGCGAAGAGGAGAAGGCCGATGAAGGTCAGAAATTCGCTGCGCTCGCTCAAGCAGCGCCACCGTGATTGCCAGGTCGTGCGCCGCAAAGGCCGCGTCTATGTCATCAACAAGACCCAAAAGAAATACAAAGCCCGCCAGGGCTGAGCCGCCAAGGCTCGATCCCGAATTCGGGGGACAGAAAGACCGCGCCGCAAGGCGCGGTCTTTTTCGTTGCGCAGAGCCACCGCCGACCGCGCGCCCCGGTTGCCCCGTCGGGTGCGCGCCCGCACGCGCCACTCCACAGGTTGCCCCGTAGGGTGCGTGCTCGCACGCACCACTCCACAGGCTGCTCCCTAGGGTGCGTGCTCGCACGCACCACCCCACCCGCAGAATCGCCTTTCCCCCCGACAAGCCCCTCGCGGCCGCGCCGGTAGGGTGGGGTGAAACTCCAACGCTTGACGCACAATCCGCCCCTGCCTAGCCTCGCGCAAACGGTTGCGCAGGAACGGGTTTGATGGGTTCGGACAACAAAGTCCTGCACAGCGCGAACCTGCTGGTTTGCGTCGGCGCACTTGCCACTGCGACTGGCGTGGTCGGCGCTGCTGCGGCGATCACGACAGGCCTAATTTCGTGGCGCGAACTCCGCCGATTGCCGTCCGAAGCCGCCTCGCTCACAACCGAACTCGCCCGCACCATGGAGGCCCGCCTGGGCCAACCCGATATCACCGAGGATCAACGCGTCCTGATCCCGCAGATGATCGAGGCCAGCCTGCCCACCCCCCGCGAGATCATCGAGGTCGGCCTAGAACCCGCGCCGCTGATCGAACGCATGGTGCAGCGCATCCATGATTCCGAACAACGCCTGCCCGGCAACCTGGTCTTGTTTCGATCCGTTCTGGATCAGGCCTTCAGGCACCTGTTGAATGATCCCGCCTTCACCAACCAACTCGCCCCAGATTACCAGCGCGCGGTACTCGCGCGCCTGACCGCCCTCTGCGGGGCCCTCGCCGAACTGACAGAGAAGTACGGTGACTTGTCGCGCGCGATGGGCAATCTCGAAGACCTGCATCGCTCAGAACTTGAGGCACTCGCCTTCCGCTTCAACCTCGACCCCGCCGCCGATGCCACAGCGCGGGAGATGCTCGAACTTCTGCGATCCAGAGCAGCGGAGGTCCGCGAACTGGAACGCGAACTCGAAACTTTGCGCGCGCGTTTCCCGCAACTCGGCAATGTCATTGCCGAGGCGCTCGACCGGCTCAATGCCGGCGACACCCAAGCGGTGCGACACATGGTGCGCGACGCGCGACGTGTGCTCCATGACGCCCGACTGCGCGAAGCCTTGGAACAGGACGCCGAATTTGTCGAAATCGACGCCCGCGCGCTGCTGCTGGAACAGAAGCCCGAGGAAGCCTTCACCCACCTCTCCGCCGCCGCCGACAGCTTCGCCGCCATCGACCCGATGGAACCGGCTCGGCGGCGGGTTCACTATGCGGACCGTCTCTATCAGCACGGCCTGCGCTATGGTGGTGCGGGGCTGATGCTGGCAGCGCAGATGAATGAAGGGGCGCTTCACAGGCTTGATCCGGCAATGCAACCTGCCCTTTGGGGGCGTGCAAATCACGGACTGGCTAAGGCCCTACGAAACCTGGGAAGCCGCGTTGGAGGAAGCACGCGCGAACAGTCTGTGGCAAGAGCGGTTCAGGCCTTCCGCGCCACACTCGAGGTTACACCCAGGGGCTTAGACCCGTATCATTGGGCGATGGTTCAAAACGACCTCGCCTCCACACTCCGCGATCAGGCTTTTGTCAAAACCGGTGCGCAAGCCAAATCGCTATATTCTGAGGTCGTCGCTGCCTGCAGGGCAGCTCTTACAGTATATACGCGCGAAGATTATCCATGGGATTGGGCACGGGTCCACGAGAACTTGGGCCTCACATATTCAGAGATTGGCTATCGCGATAGACGGCCCGAAGGCGTCGCCTTCTTTGAGGAGGCCATCAAGGCCTTCCGGGCCGCGTTGACGGTTTACACCTTCGCTGAACACCCAAGGGATTTCGCCACGGCACATATCAACCTTGGGCGCACCCTCTGCGCGCAGGGGCCTCGCTTGGGCGGGGCTGCTGGTGTAAAGCGGCTGACCGAGGCCATCGACGCGCTCAAGGCCGGAATGCTCTATTTCACCCCCACTGACTTCCCGGTGTTCTGGGCACAGGGACAAGAAAATCTGGCTATCGCCCGGTGGGCGCTTTCCGAACAGCCCGGCGTTTCCGATCCGCCTGCACTGCTGGCCGCGGCGCTTGAAAACGTCGAGGCTGCGCTCAAGGTATTCGACACCCTTCATCTGGCGTCCAATCACAAAAGCGCATCGACCCTGCGCGATAACATCCTCGCGCGTCTCCCCTCGTCGTAAGGTGGGGCTTCACCCCACCCCCGGCAAACCTTGCCAAAAGGTTAACGGGCCCCGTCAACCCCTTGATTTTCCTTCATTCGAAACCCTGTCCCACGATGGGACATCCTATCGCAGGATGTCCACCACCCCCTCGGCCAGCAGCCGCGCCACGATCGGCTGGGTCAGGAATCCCGTCACCGGCAGATCCGCCGCCCGCTGATACCGCCGGATCGCCCGCCGCGTCTGCCGGTCGAATTCGCCGTCCGCCGGGCCCGGTTCCAGCCCCAGCCGCGTCAGCCGCTGCTCGATGATCACCCGGGTGAACTGGGGCAGCGACATCGCCTCTTCCTCGGCCCGCGCCGCGCCCACATCCACCTCGGGTTCCGCCGGGCGGTTCAGATCCTCAATCCGGCCGCGCGCCTGATCGGCAAAGGCGCCCTGCGGGAATTCCTGCAGATACCGCTGATAGGCGGGCACCGAATCCGCCTGCCGGGCGATATCCCAGGCCGCCCGGTCGCGGGCCTGCGCCGCCGCACGGCGGTCGGCCTCGATCTGGTTCAGCCGGTCCTGCGCCACGCTCGAAAAGATCCCGTCCGGGAAGCGGGTCAGATAGGCCCGCAGCCCGACCTCGTCGCCACCCGAGCCGGTATCGCGCCAGAACGCCCGGTCCTGACGCTCCTGCTCGGCCTGACGGGCGCGGGCCTCGGCCTCGAGCTGCGCGGCGCGGCGCGCGCCCTGCTGGGCCAGTTCAAAGATCTGGTCGCGGTTCAGGAAGCCGGTCTGCGCAAAGCGGTTGGCCCCCTGCCAGGCCGAAATCGCCGCGCGCGTGCCGCTGCCAAAGATCCCGTCGATGCCGCGCGGGTCGAAGTTCAGGATCGTCAGATCCCGCTGGATCGCCCGGCGCTCGTCGCGGGTCAGGCCCAGCGCCTGCTCCACCCGGTCGGGTGTGTTCATCAGCCGCTGGCGGGCGTTGCGGGCCTGTTCGGCGAACAGCCCGTTCGGCCAGGTGGCCAGATAGGCCTCATAGGCGGCGAGAGTATCGGTATCGAGAGCGAGGCCCCAGGCGGTGCGGTCGGCATCGACCGCCGGCTCGAACCCCTCGGGCAGGAAGGTCAGATAGAGCGGGTTGAACCCTTCGAGCCGCAGATCGCTGCGCCGGGCCACCGCAGCGCCCGGATTGGTGCCGGGCGTGGCGATGTCGCGCAGAAAGGCCTGAACGCCGCTGACCGAGCCGCGCACCAGCGTCACCCCCTGCGGCACCGCCACGGCCGGGGGCAGACCGGCGCGAAAGCCCGCGCCGGTGGCCTCGGGGAAGCCGTAATCGGCGATGGCGACGATGGCACCCCCCTGCAATTGCCCGGCGAGCGCCAGCAGCGTCTCCAGCCGGACACCATAGCTTTCGATGGTGGCGAAATCGGGCGAACGGGTTTCGGTGCCCATCAGCCAGACACCGTGATCGGCGTTGATCGTATAGCCGGAATAGACGATCACCACCCGCTCGGCATCGCCGCCGCGCAGGTTGGCAGACACTTGCGACAGCGCCGCGCGCAGGGCGTTGGCCGACAGATCGGTGGCGATATCGACCTCGAAACCGACATTCTGGAACATCCGCTCGGCCGAGATCACGGCGCTGGCGCCGCGGGCGTCACGGATGTTCTGATAATCCTCGTTGGCGACGATCAGCACGGCCCCGGTCGAGGCCAGGGCCGGAGCCGTCAAAGCCGAAAACACCGCGACAGCGGCAAAAATACGGGTCTTCATCAAATGCCTCCCTTCCATGCGGAGGCCTGAAGGTTACTCGTAGCTGCGCAGATCCTCGATCACCTTGCCGTCATTGGGCAAAGTCCCGGGCGGCACGAGTTCGACCTTGCCCCGCAGCTTGAGCGTATCCAGCAGCGTCGATTCATACAACGCCGGATTGGCTGCGCGGGTTTCAATGCGCACGGTCATCACGTCCATTTCCCCCTCGCGCGTGGCGATGACCCGGGCGCGGCCCACCTCCTCGTGGCGGCTGACAAAGGCAGCGACCTGTTCAGGGCGCACGAACATGCCCTTGATCTTGGTGGTCTGGTCGGCGCGGCCCATCCAGCCCTTGATGCGCAGATTGGTGCGGCCACAGGGGCTGAGCCCCGGCAGGATCGCCGACAGATCGCCGGTGGCGAAACGCACCAGCGGATAATCGGGGTTCAGCGTGGTGACGACCACCTCGCCCACCTCGCCCTGCGGCACCGGATCGCCGGTGCCCGGGCGCACGATCTCGACGATGACCCCCTCGTCGATGACCATGCCGTCCAGCGCGTCGGTTTCATAGGCGATATTGCCCAGATCGGCGGTGGCATAGCTCTGGCGGCAGGTGATGCCGCGGTCGGCGTAATACTGGCGCAGCGAGGGGAACAGCGCCCCGCCGCCAACCACCGCGCGGGTGATCGCCAGCCGCTCGCCCATCTCGTCGGCACGGTCGAGGATCACCTTCAGGAAATCGGGCGTCCCGGCATAGACGGTACTGCCGACATCGCGGGCGGCGCGCACCTGCAGGTCGGTCTGGCCGGTGCCAGCAGGCAGCACGGCGGCGCCGACGGCGCGGGCGCCGTTCTCGAACATCGTGCCGGCAGGCACGAGGTGATAGGAAAAGCAGTTCTGCACGATATCGCCGCGGCCGACGCCCGAGGCGGTCAGGAACCGCCCCAGCCGCCACCAGTCGGCGCTGGCGCGGCCCGGCTCATAGATCGGGCCGGGCGACTGGAAGATATGCTCGAACTCAGCGGCACGCAGCGCGGCAAAGCCGCCGAAGGGCGGCTGCTCGGCCTGCGCCGCGACCAGCGCTGATTTGCGCAGCACCGGCAGGGCGGCCAGCGCCTCGACAGCGGTGATGGCGCCCGCATCGACACCGCTCAGGCTGCGGCCCAGCCCGGAGGTCGCCTGCGCCCGGGCGATCAACTGCGGCAGGGCGCGGGCCAGATCGGCGGCACGCTGATCGGCCGAACGGGTCTCCAAGGCATCGAAATATCTGGTCATGGCTCCCACCGGGGCCTCCCGTTCCCTGATTCCGCGCGACGGCGGAGAATTGTCACGGCGGCTCATGCCAGCCAGCGTTTGCGGCGGCGATAGCTGCGCACGTCGCGGAAGCTCTTGCGGCCCTTGTCGGACATGCCGAGATAGAATTCGGCCACATCCGGGTTTTCGCGCAGCGCCTGGGCGCTGCCGTCCATCACCACGCGACCGTTCTCCAGAATATAGCCGGTGTGGGCATAGCGCAGCGCCACGTTGGTGTTCTGTTCGGCCAGCAGGAAGGTGACGCCCTGTTCCTCGTTCAGGCGTTTGACGATCTCGAAGATCTGTTCGACCAGTTGCGGCGCCAGACCCATCGAGGGCTCGTCGAGCAGGATGGTTTCCGGCCGGGCCATCATCGCGCGGCCGATCGCCACCATCTGCTGTTCCCCGCCCGAGGTGTACCCGGCCTGCGATTTGCGGCGGGTCTTGAGGCGGGGGAAATATTCATAGACCATCTCGAGATCGGCGGCGACGGCGCCGCGACCGTCGGTCCGGGTATAGCTGCCGGTCATGAGGTTTTCCTCGACCGTCAGATGTTCGAAGCAATGGCGCCCCTCCATCACCTGGATGACGCCCGATTTCACCAGATCCGCCGGATCGCGCCCGGCCAGATTCTGTCCGCGGTACAGGATCGTCCCCTTGGTGATGTCGCCGCGTTCGGATTTCAGCAGGCCCGAAATCGCCTTGAGCGTCGTCGATTTCCCGGCGCCGTTGCCGCCCAGCAGGGCGGTGATCCCGCCCTTGGGCACGCTCAGGCTGACGCCCTTCAGCACCAGGATGACGTGATTATAGATCACCTCGATGTTGTTGACGGCGAGAAGGGTCTCGGCCTCGGGGCTTTGGTCGAACATGGGCGTTCCCTCGGTGGGTCGGGGTGGACGGGCGCAGGGCGCGCCCGTCCGGTTTTCCGATCAGTTGCAGGCCGGGGTGATGTTGCTCTCGGCCGCAAAGGTCGCCGCATCTTCCCGCGCCAACTGGGTGATCAGCTCGCGGTCGGCGTCGATCCAGTCGGTGATCAGGTTCCAGCGACCGGCTTCAGCATCCCAACGCTGCAGCATGGCCGCGCCCGAACCGCCGTGGTTCTCGCAGGAAACCGAGAAGGGCGCCGAGAAGTTGGGCAGGCCCAGCTCGGCCAGACGCTCTTCGGTGATCTCCAGATGCTCCATGCCGTCGCGCATCTCGGCTGCGGTGATCTGCGCATGGCCGCTGCGTTCCTGCGCGGTGCGGGCGGCCTCGACCGCCAGCATCGCGGCATAGAGGCCGCGCGAATAGACCGCCGAACCGATCTGGTCGCCGTTGCCGGCCGCATGGCCGCGGCCAACCACATAGGTCTGGATGTCCTCGTAGATCGGATAATCGGTGCCGACGCCATGGAAGGTCAGCGCGGTATAGCCATGCGCCCCCGCACCCACCGGGCGCACGTCATTTTCCGAACCCGACCACCAGATGCCGATGAAATTCTCCATCGGGAAGCGGATGTTGGCGGCTTCCTGCACGGCCACGGCGCTCATCACGCCCCAGCCCCACATCAGCACGTAATCCGGGCGTTCGCGGCGGATCTGCAGCCACTGGCTGCCCTGCTCCTGCCCCGGGTGATCGACGGCGATCGGCAGGAAGGTGAAGCCCAGACGCTCGGCCAGGATTTCCAGCGTGCGGATCGGTTCACGGCCATAGGCCGAGTTGTGATAGACCAGCACGATCTTCTTGCCCTGCAGCGAGCCGTCATTCTGGCTGAGCAGATAGTTGATCGCCACCGAGGCGCCGTCCCAGTAGTTGGCCGGATAGTTGAACACCCAGGGGAAGGTGCCGCCCTCCATCGCCGAGGTCCGCCCATAGCCCATGGTGTGCATCGGCACGCCGTCAGCGGTGACGCGCGGGATGAGCTGATAGGTGATCCCGGTCGAAAGCGGCTGGATGATCAGCGGGTTGTCGCCGCGGATCGCCTCATAGCATTCCACGCCGCGCTCGGTGTTATAGGCGGTTTCGCATTCCGACATGCGGATCGGCAGGCCGCCGATGCCGCCATCGCGCTCGTTGATCAGCGTCAGATAGTCCTGATAGCCGTCGGCAAAGGGAATCCCGCCCGGGGCATAGGGCCCGGTCCGGTAGTTGAGCATCGGAAAGTGCAGATCCTGAGCGACAGCCGGGGCCGCCATCAGGGTCGCCGCAAGCACCGCGGCCAGTTGGGTCATCTTCATTGGTTTCTCCTCCCAATCGGTGACGTTTGATTATCTCGGGCCCGGCTCGCGCCTAGTGCGGGAAGGGCCAAAGTCGCAGTTTGTCCTTGATCGTGCGCCAGAGCGCGGCGATTCCATGCGGCTCGACGATCAGCACCAGGATGATCAGCGCGCCGATGATCATCACCTCCAGATGCCGGGCCAGATCCGAGGGCCAGCCAAAGCTGTCCACCAGCAGCAGTTTCAGCAGCACCGGCAGCACCACGAGGAACGCCGCGCCCAGAAACGAGCCAAGGATCGAGCCGAGCCCGCCGATGATGACCATGAACAAGACGAGGAACGACTTGTTGATGCCGAAAGCCTCGCCCGCCTCGGCGGCGCCGAGATAGACGCCAAAGGTCAGCGCCCCGGCAACGCCGACAAAGAACGACGAGACGGCAAAGGCGCTCAGCTTGGCGATCAGCGGGTTCACGCCGATGATCTCGGCGGCGATGTCCATGTCGCGGATCGCCATCCAGGTGCGCCCGGTGGTGCCGCGCGTCAGGTTGCGCGCCAGCCAGGCCATGCCGACGACGAACACCAGGCAGGTGAAATAGACCGCCGTGGAACTGGCCGAGGCGCCGGTGATGGTGACGCCGAACACCGAGCGTTCGGGCATGGTGATCTGGCCGGTGGGCGAGTGGTTGTAGAACCAGCTCACCCGGGTGAACAGCCAGATCAGGAAGAACTGCGCCGCCAGCGTCGCCACCGCCAGATAGAAGCCCTTGATCTTGAGTGAGGGCAGCCCGAACAGCACCCCGACCCCGGCCGTGACAAGCCCGGCCAGCAGGAACACGATCAGGATGTTGAGCCCCGGAAAGGCGGTGGTCAGCTTGAAGGTGGCATAGGCCCCGACCGCCATGAAGGCCGCGGTGCCCAGGCTGAGCTGGCCGCAATAGCCGATCAGGATGTTCAGGCCCAGCGCCGCGATCACATAGATCAGGAACGGCACGACGACCGCATTGGCCCAGTAATTGTTCAGCCCCAGCGGCACGATCAGAAAGGCCGCACCCAGAACCACCCAATAGGCCACGCGGTCGAAGCGGATCGGAAAGGTCTGGTTGTCGCTGGCATAGGACGTCTTGAAATCGCCCGCTTCACGGTAAAGCATTGGTCAGACCCTCTCGATGATGCGTTCGCCGAACAGGCCCTGCGGGCGGAACAGCAGGAAAACCAGCGCCAGCATATAGGCGAACCAGTTTTCGGTGGCGCCGCCGATCACCGGCTGCATGTAGAAGTCAAAGAGCTTCTCGCCGACGCCGATCAGCAGCCCGCCGACAATTGCCCCGGGGATCGAGGTGAAGCCACCCAGGATCAGCACCGGCAGCGCCTTGAGCGCGATCAGCGACAGCGAGAATTGCACCCCGGATTTGGAGCCCCACATGATCCCGGCCACCAGCGCGACAATCCCGGCGATGGACCAGGTCAGCACCCAGATGAACCGCAGCGAGATGCCCACCGACAGCGCCGCCTGATGGTCGTCGGCCACGGCGCGCAGGGCGCGGCCCTGTTTGGTGTATTGGGAAAAGATCACCAGCGCCGTCACCATGATCGCGGCGATCACCAGCGCGATCAGGCTGAGCGTGTCGATGTAGAAGCCATAGAAATCCGGGTTGCCCAGCCCCAGCCACTGGGTATTTTCCTCGAACCAGATGTTGCCGCCCTGCGGAATGCCGACTTCCAGCCGTTTGACCTCGGCGCCCCACATGATGTCGCCCAGCCCCTCGAGGAAATAGGCAAGGCCGATGGTGGCCATGAACAGGATGATGGGTTCCTGGTTGACCAGATGTTTCAGCACGATCCGTTCGACCAGCCAGGCAAAGCCGACCATCACCAGCACCGTCAGCGGGATCGCCAGCAGGGTGGGCATGTTCCAGCCGAAGGTATGGATGTTGGTGCCGAAGGCGGCGTTGATGAGATGCGAGAACGGCACCTGGCCGTTTTGCAGCCCCACCAGCGTCAGCGCGGCGAACAGCGCCATCACGCCCTGGGCAAAGTTGAAGATGCCCGAGGCCTTGAAGATCAGCACAAAGCCCAGCGCCACCAGCGCATACATGATCCCGGTGGAAAGGCCGTTGAGCGCGGCCTCGAACGCGTTGAGAATATCAAGCGGCATGATGCCCTCGCGGTTGCTGGCGGCCGGAATTGTCAGTCATGCGCCACCCCCAGATAGGCGTCGATCACCGCCTGGTTGCCGCGCACCTCGTCGGGGGTGCCGTCGCCGATCTTCTTGCCGTAATCCATCACCACCACGCGGTCGGACAGGTCCATCACCACGCCCATGTCATGCTCGATCAGCACGATCGTGGTGCCGAATTCGTCGTTCACATCGAGGATGAAGCGGCTCATGTCCTCTTTCTCCTCGACGTTCATGCCGGCCATGGGTTCATCGAGCAGCAGGATCTGCGGTTCGGCGGCCAGTGCCCGGGCCAGTTCGACGCGCTTTTTCAGCCCGTAGGGCAGGCGCGATACCGGCGTCTTGCGGATGTGCTGGATTTCCAGAAAGTCGATGACCTTTTCGACCTTCTCGCGGTGCTCACCCTCTTCGCGCGCGGCGCGGCCCCACCACAGCGCCTGCGACAGGAAGCCCGATTTCATCAGGTTCATGCGCCCGGTCATGATGTTGTCGAGAACCGACATCCCCTCGAACAGGGCGATGTTCTGAAAGGTGCGGGCGATGCCCATGCGGGCGATCTGATAGGGCGCCATATGCGGACGCTTGAAGCCCTTGTAGATCACATCGCCTTCCTGCGGGTTATAGAACCCGGAAATGACGTTCATCATCGACGACTTGCCCGCGCCGTTGGGGCCGATGATCGCCCGGATCTCGCCGGTGCGGATGTCGAAGCTGATGTTCTTGATCGCCTCGACCCCGCCAAAGCGCAGGGTGATGTTCTTCAGTTCCATCACCACGCCGCCGATCTGGCGGCCATCGGCGGTGACGTAGCCGTCTTGCGTGCTGTCCAGCATCCCCTGCCCCCTATTCCGCCGCCATCCGCTGCGCCGCCGCGGTGTCGAACACCCTTGCGTCGCGCAGTTCCAGCGTAGCTTTCAGCGCGCCCTTGCGCCCGTCCTCATAGCTGACCTCGGTTTCGGTGTAGACCGACGGCGAACCGTCATAGAGCGCGGCGATCAGGTCGGCGAATTTCTCGGCGACGATGTTGCGGCGCACCTTGCGGGTGCGGGTCATCTCGCCGTCGTCGGCGTCGAGTTCCTTGTGCAGCACCAGAAAGCGGTGGATCTGACAGCCCGACAGCATCGGGTCCGTGGCGACCGAGGCGTTGACCTCCTCGACATGGCCCTGGATCATCTCCAGCACCTGCGGATGCCCGGCCAGTTCCTGATAGCTGGAGTAGCCGATGTTGTGACGTTCGGCCCAGTTGCCCACCGCCGTCAGGTCGATGTTGATGAAGGCGACGCAGCGGTCGCGGCCACTGCCAAACAACACGGCTTCCAGAATGCTGGGGAAGAACTTGAGCTTGTTCTCCACGTATTTCGGCGCGAACAGGCGGCCGTCGGCCATTTTGCCCACATCCTTGGCGCGGTCGATGATGCGCAGATGCCCGGTGCCTTCCTCGAAGAACCCGGCGTCGCCGGTCGCCACCCAACCCTCGGCATCCTTGGTCGAGGCGGTGCTGGCGGGGTTCTTGTAATATTCGACAAACACCCCCGGCGAGCGATAGAACACCTCGCCATTCTCGGCGATCCTGACCTCGACCCCGGGGCTGGGCACGCCCACCGTATCCGAACGCACCTCGCCATCGGGCTGCTGGGTGATGAACACCGAGGCCTCGGTCTGGCCGTAAAGCTGTTTGAGGTTGATGCCCAGCGAGCGGTAGAAATCGAAGATCTCGGGCCCGATCGCCTCGCCCGCGGTATAGGCGACGCGGATGTTCGACAGGCCCAGCGTGTTCTTGAGCGGGCCATACACCAGCATTTCGCCCAGCCGGTATTTCAGCCGGTCGCCGGCGCTGACCGGCTTGCCGTCCAGAATGCGGCCGCCGACCTTGCGCGCATGCGCCATGTAATGATGGAACATCCGTTTCTTGGCGGCGCCCGAATCCTCCATGCGGATCATCACATTGGTCAGCATGGTTTCAAAGATGCGCGGCGGCGAGAAGAAATAGGTCGGCCCGATCTCGCGCAGGTCCGACATCAGGGTGGCCGCGTTTTCCGGGCAGTTGACGCAAAAACCGGTCCAATAGGCCTGACCGATGGAAAAGATGAAATCGCCGACCCAGGCCATCGGCAGATAGGCGACGATCTCGTCGCTGACGCCCAGCTTGTCGAACTCGGACGAGGCCTTGGCCGTCTCGATGATGTTGCGGTTCGACAGCACCACGCCCTTGGGCTTGCCGGTGGTGCCCGAGGTATAGAGCATCACGCAGGTGGTCTGATAGGTCAGCTCGGCCAGTCGCCGGGCCAGTTCGGGCGCGAGGCGGGCGTGACCGGCGCGGCCCTCGGCCTGCACATCCATCAGCCAGTTCATCTTGGCGTGGTCGTATTTGCGCATGCCGCGCTTGTCGAGATAGAGGATCTGCTCGATGCAATGCACCGTTTCCTGCACCTCGATCACCTTGTCGACCTGCTCCTGATCGCCGCAGATCGCAAAGCGCGCGCCACAATGATCCAGCACATAGGCCATCTCTTCGGCCACCGCGTCCTGATAGAGCGCGACCGGAATCGCCCCCACCGATTGCGCCGCGACCATCGACCAGTACAGCGCCGGGCGGTTGCGGCCGATGATCGCCACATGGTCGCCACGGTTCATGCCCAGCGCGACAAAGCCCATGGCCAGAGCGTTGACCTCGTCGGCGACCTGTTTCCAGGTCCAGGCCTGCCAGATGCCGAATTCCTTCTCGCGGTAGGCCGTCGAATTGGCGAACTGGATGGCGTTGCGCGCCAGCAGGGCGGGCAGCGATTCCAGCGCCCCTTGCATTGCGGTCGTCGTCACCGGTTGTCTCCTCCCAGGGTCCGGGGGCACCCGCCTCCTCACGAAGGCCGCCCGGACGTTGCGCCGATTGGTGGCGGGTGAGTATTGCCGCAGTTTTGCCCAAACCTTACGAATTGTTACATCCGGCGTCGGTCAGACGATGCGCGCCGCCAGATCCTGCGGCGCCGCGCCGGGCACCGACCAGAAATCGGCGGCACCGGGTGGCATTCCGGCCAGCACCCGGCGCAGATCGGCGTGGTTGACCTGCCGCCAGAGCGCGCGCGCGGTGGCGGCGACGGCGGTGTCAGGGGTCAGGTTGTGGTGCGGGCGCAGGGCTCTGGCCTCGCGCGTCCAGTCCTCGCGGCTGCCCATCGGGCGGGGCGGCGCGTCGATCTCCCAGCCCTCGACAAAGATTGCACGGGGCACGGCGGGCAGCACCCCGGCAAAGGCGATGCCCTGCGCGGGCGTCAGGCGGCGGCGAAAGGCGATCAGCACGCCCTGAATGGCCGTATAGGCCAGATTGTCGGTTTCCAGCCCCGTGACGTCCTTCACGTCATCCAGAAACGCCCGCCATTCCCGCGACGCCTGACGATAGGTCCAGGGCATCGGCATGGCTAACGCTCCTGCCAGCCCAGCCGCAGCCCCAGCGCGCAATAGAGGCTGCCGACCACCTTGCCCTGCCAGCGCCGGATCGCCGGATTGCGCCTGAGCAACCCGGCAACGCGCCCCGCGGCCAGTGCCACCAGCATCGTCGCCAGCGTGCCCATCATCACGAACAGCAGCCCCAGCACCGCGAGTTGCAGCGCCACATCGCCGCGCGCCGGATCGACGAATTGCGGCAGGAAGGCCAGAAAGAACATCGCAGATTTCGGGTTCAGCGCCTCGGCCAGCAGGGCCTGCCGGAAGGCCTGAGGCGCGGTGATCGGACGGGCGGCGCCGGGTGCCTCGCCGACCTCTTCGAACAGGCTGCGCAGGCCGATCCAGATCAGGTATCCCGCGCCCAGCATCTTCACCGCCCAGAACGCCTGCGCCGAGGCCAGCAGCAGCGCCGAAATGCCGACCACCGCCAGCAGCGTATGCAGCACGTCCCCGGCCCCGATCCCCAGGCTGGTCGCCATGCCGACCCTGATACCCGAGGTCGAGGCCCGCGCCAGCGTCAGCAGGATCGACGGCCCGGGAAAGAACACGAAACCGGTCAGCACGGCGAGATAGGTCAGCAGCGTCTGGGTCTCGGGCATGGTGCCTCCTGGGCGCAGTCTGACCGCGCGGCGGCGGCGATTCAACCCCGCGCGGTTGCCCCTTTCCGCACTGCGGCGTATAGCGGGATGAACGCCGCAGGGGTGCGCCATGGCAGACCGCAACACCATCCTCAACTATTCGGCCGGGGTCGCATCGGTCGTGGTCGCCGTGGTGCTGGTGGCGCTCAAGCTCTGGGCGCTGGTGGCGACCGGGGCCTTGTCGGTGGCCGCCTCGCTGGCCGACAACGCCATCGACGTGATGATGTCGGTGGCCGCGCTGGCCGCCATCGCCTATGCCGCCCGCCCACCCGACGAGGACCACGCCTTTGGCCATACCTCGGCCGAGGATCTGGTGGCGCTGGTGCAATCGGCGCTGGTTCTGGTCTCGGCGGCGATGATCGGCGGGATTGCCGTCGGACGCCTGCTTGCCACCGACGCCGCGCCCGTCACCGCCGAAGGGCCGGGCATCGCCGTGATGCTGGTGGCCGTGGTGCTGACCGGCGGGCTGGTGTTGTGGCAACGCTATGTCGCGCGCACCACCGGCAGCCGTGTCGTCGCCGCCGATTCGCTGCATTATCTGGGCGATCTGCTGCCGACCGCCGGGGTGCTGGTGGCACTGGTCGCCTCGTCGCAATGGGGGTTGGCGCGGGTCGATTCGGTGGTGGCGCTGGCGGCTGCCTTCTGGCTGGCGCGCAGCGGGCTGAGCATCGGGCGCGGCGCCTGGGACGCGTTGATGGATCACCAGGCCTCGCCCGAGGTGCTGGCGCGCATCCATGCCGTGGCCGCCGACTGGCCGGGGCTGAGCGGCCATCACGATCTGAAAACCCGTATGGCCGGCAGCCGGACCTTCATCTCGCTGCATGTGGAACTGGACGGGCGCCAGTCGCTCAACGACGCCCACGCCGTCGCCGACGCGCTGGAGCACCGGCTGGAAGAGGTGGTTCCGGGCGGCGAGGTCATCATCCATCTCGATCCGGTCGGGCCGGGATCGGGGCGGGTCGCGCGGGGCTGAGCCCGGCCCGAAACGGGAGTTCCTGTCATGCCCCCCTCGCCTCGCCCGGTTGTCGCTGTTCTGGCGGTTGTCATCCGTGACGATCAGGTGCTGCTGGTGCAACGCGCCAACCCTCCGGATGCCGGTCTTTGGGGATTCCCCGGCGGCAAGGTCGAGTTCGGCGAGACGCTGCTTGCGGCCGCAGCGCGCGAACTGCACGAGGAAACCGGCGTGAGCGCGCGACCGCTGCGCGTGCTCACCGCGCTCGACGCCTATGACATTGCCGATGACGGCACCCTGCGGCAGCATTTCGCGCTGATCGCCGTGCAATGTGTCTGGCAGGCGGGCGAACCCGTCGCTGCCGATGACGCCCGTGATGCGGCATGGCTGCCGATAGCGGCGCTGGCCCGGCATGGCGCGCTCAGCCGGGACGTCGCCGCCGTCGCCCTGCAGGCCGCCGCGCAACCATCCTGACCGGGGCGCGACAACGCCGCCCCTGCATGCTAGACAAGCCCCGCAAACCGGCGCGACGAGGAACCGATGACCATCACCCACCAAGACGACCTTGACGCGCTGCAAGAGATCGGCCGCGTCGTCGCCAACACCCTGCAGGCCATGGCCAGGGCGATGGAACCCGGCATGACGACGCGCGAACTGGACCAGATCGGCCGGGCGCTGCTGGAGCGGGACGGGGCAGCCTCGGCCCCGCAGGCGACCTATGATTTCCCCGGCGCCACCTGCATCAGCGTCAACGAGGAAATCGCCCATGGCATCCCGGGCGAGCGGGTTCTGGCCAGCGGCGATCTGGTGAATATCGACGTCTCCGCCAGCAAGAACGGCTATTTCGCCGACACCGGGGCGACCTTTCGTCTGGGCCGGGTGCGGCCCTCGCTGGACCGGCTGTGCCGCGACGGTCGGAAGGCGATGCAGATCGGCATCGCGCAGGTCGGCCATGACAAGCCGCTGGCCGGGATCGGCAATTCCATCGGGCGCTTTGCGCAGACGGGCGGCTATACGCTGATCCGCAACCTTGCCAGCCACGGCGTCGGCCGGGCCTTGCACGAATATCCCGAGGAAGTGGCGACCTGGCCCAACCGCGACAAACGGCGGATGCACCGGGGTCTGGTGCTGACGGTCGAACCCTTCCTGTCGAAAGGCGGGCTCTGGGCGGCGCAGGCCGATGACGGCTGGACCCTGTTCAGCGAGCCCCCGGCCCCGGTGGTGCAATACGAACATACGGTCGTGGCGACGGATCGCGGGGCGATCATCGTCACCTTGCCGGGCTAACGGCCAAAGCGCCAGCGGTCAAAGGCCGCCAATGCGCCACCGGCCAGCAGAAAACCCGCCGTCAGGCCCAGCACGTTCAGTGCCACGCCCCCGGCGCCATTGGCTGCGGGATCGAGGAACGGATAGGGCCAGAAACCAGTAAACGCCCCGCGCAAGAGCGCATAGGCGACATAGGCCAGCGGCCAGGCCATCCACCCCAGCACCGCCCGCCCATCGGGCCGCCAGACGGGGCAAAAGGCCAGCCACCACGCCGCGACCAGCAACGGCACCAGCGTGTGCAGCCCCTGATCGGCCCACCAGGCCAAGCCCTGCGGCGACCAGAGCCGCGCCAGAATCAGGTGATACACCACCCCGACCAGCCCGATCCACAGCACCAGCCCGGCGACCCGCGCGCCCGGAATGCGCCAGCCTGCGGCAATGGCGGCAAAATGCAGGGCGACCAGCAGGTTGGTCAGCACCGTGAAGAACCCGGCGATCCGCCAGAGCGCCGCGCCCAGATCGCCCTGAAACGCCGCCAGCGAGACGACGAGCTGAATCGCCAGCGCGCCAGAGGCGGTGGCGGCGACACCGAGCGCGGCAAGGCGGGCAAACGGCCTCATCGGCTTGCCTCGTGCCGCAGCAGTCTGGAAAAGAACCGCACAGCCTGCATTCCCCGCCCCCGTAATCACCCGCGATCCGGGGCCGAGGCTATCGCCTTGGCAACGCTTGCGCCAGCCCGCCGCTGCCCTGAAAGGCACCGCGCCAAAGCCGGGCCGTCAGACCTGCCCGTCGAGCAGCGCCTCAACCCCTGCCGCATCCGTCAGTCGGGCGAAATCGGCGCCCAGCAGCGAGAGGGTGACGCGGTGGACATCCGCCGCAGCGATCCGCCCGCCGTCATGCGCGGGCAGATCGAAGCCCAGCAGCGCGTCGCCCGGCAGGATCACGGCAAAGCCGAGGTCGCTGGCGGCGCGCACCGTCGAGGTGACGCAGAACGCTGCCACGGCACCGACCACCACCAGACGCCCGATCCCCTGCTGACGCAGCACGCGGTCCAGCGCCGTCCCGGAAAAGGCCGACGAGCCGGATTTCCACAGCACCGGCTCGCCCGCCAGCGGTTCGGCGCAGGGCATCGGCGCGCCGGTCGGCAGGCCCCGGGCAAAGGGCGTGCCGGGTTCGTCGTGGTGGACATGGATCACCGGCAGGCCGCGCGCCCGGAACAGGGCGGCCAGACCGGCGATGCGGTCGGGCGCCTCGGGGTGCACCGGGACACGGCCGCCCGCAATACGGTCGGCCATGCCCTGCTGCATGTCGATGATCAGCAGCGCGATGCTCACGCGGCGCCCATGAAATCACGCTTGCCCAGCACCACGCCATTGTGGCGCAGGATGTCGTAGGCGGTGGTGAGGTGAAAGAAGAACTGCGGCCGGGAATAGTTTTCCAGAAAGGCCTCGCCCGGCAGGGTCATCTCGCCGCTGCGCATTTTCAGCGTGATCATGCGCTCCCCGGCGCCCGTGAATTCGGCGGGGGTGAAGGTGGCCAGATAGGCCTGCGCCGCCTCGACCCGGGCGATCAGCTCGGCAAAGCCGGTCTCGGTATCAGGAAAGCTGCGCACCTCGCGGCCGGTCAGGCGGTCCATGCAGCGGGTGGAGAAATCGGTGGTCAACTGCACCTGCCGGGTGAAGTTGAGCATGTCGGGATAAAGGCGGAAGGTCAGCAGGGCCTCAGGGGCGATGTTATGCGCCGCGACATGGGCGTCTGCCTTGGCGAGGACTTTGGCAAGCCCCCCGAGAAACTGGGTGAAAACGGGAATCGTGCGGCTGTGCATGGCGTCCTCCTGGCGCGGGAAGGCCACAGATCACCCGATCCGGCGCGGCGTCAAGGGGCGGAACGCGGCGCGCTCCGCCCCGGGCGGTCATGCCGCCTTTGCCGCGTCGCGCGCCTGCGTGCGCCGGATCGAGGCACGCTCGCTGCAGCGCCTCACCCAGTCACGGATCACCGGTACATCGGGGGTGAAATCCGGCATCCACAGGAACGGCGAGGAACAGAGCAGATCGGCGGCCGAGAACCGCTCGCCCAGCAGCCAGGGGCCTTTTGACAGCGCCGCCGTCAGCCGCTCGGTCATCGCCGCCGTATCGCGGATCGCCGCGTGCAGCGCCGGGTGGCTGAGCTTGGCGTAATCCAGCAGCAAGACCGGCTCGATCACGCCGTGATAGTAGAACAGCCAGGACAGATAGGCCCCGCGCCCCGGCTCGCCCTCGATCGGGCCAAGCCCCGCCTCGGGGTATTTGTCGGTCAGATAGAGGATGATCGCGCCACGCTCGAACAGGTGTTCGTCGCCGTCGATCAGATAGGGCACCTTGCCCTCGGGATGCGGATTCGCCGGATCGCGGCCGCCCGAGCCATCCTGACGCGGGATCGTCACCTCGCGGATTTCGATATCCGCGCCGAGTTCGTCAACCACCGCAACCAGGGTCGAGGAACGGCTGAAGTGCGAATGATAGAGCGTGGCCATGGCAGCCTCCTTTTGTTGTCCATGACCTTGGTATACGGTGGGCCTGCTGACAGATTCCGGCAGGAGCCCATGGCCCGCACCGACCGATTGATGCGCCTGATGGATGCGCTGCGCCGCTTGCCGCAGCCGGTGACGGCGGCGCGGCTGGCCGACGAGACCGCGGTTTCCCTGCGCCAGCTCTACCGCGACATCGCCACGCTGCGCGCCGGAGGGGCGCTGATCGACGGCGCGGCGGGGCTGGGCTATACGCTGACCGAGGACACCGCACTGCCGCCGCAGAGCTTTTCGCGGCTGGAGATCGAGGCCCTGATGCTGGCAATCAGCGCGCTGGACCAGCTCGGCGATGCCACGCTCGGCCGCGCCGGGCGCGACGCCATGGCGCGGATCATCGCCACCCTGCCCGACAGCCAGGCCCGCGCGGCGATGCACACGGTGATGAAAAGCTGGCGCCCCACGGCGATACGCCCGCCGGTGGAGGTGGACATGGATCTTGTTCGCACCGCCTGCTGGGAGGAATTCAGCCTGCGCATCACCTACCGCGACCTCAAGGACGCGGTCAGCACGCGCGAGGTCTGGCCGCTGGGCCTGTCTTACGGCGAGAATATCCTGATGCTGCTGGCGCATTGCCAGTTGCGGCAGGATTTCCGCGTGTTCCACGTCAACCGTATCGAACGGCTGGAACGCGGGGCCGAGAGTTTCCGGCCCCGCCGTGTCGCCTTGCTGCGCGCCTATGTGGCGCAGCGGCACCATTAGGCGGCGATCAGCCCACGCCCCTTGAGCAGCGCCTCGACCCCCGGCATGGCGCCGCGGAACTTCAGATACAGCGCCTCCGCCTCTTCGGAGCCGCCAGCAGCCAGGATGAAGGTCTCCAGCTTGCGCGCGGTTTCCGTGTCAAAGACGTTGCCGGTTTCCTCAAAGGCAGCAAAGGCGTCGGAATCCATCACCTCGGACCACATATAGCTGTAGTAGCCGCTGGAATAGCCGTCGCCCGCAAAGACATGGGCGAAATGCGGCGTGGCGTGGCGCATGCGGATCGCGTGCGGCAGGCCGATCGCCTCCAGCACCTCGGCCTGTTTCTGCATCGGATCGGCGGGCGGCGGGCCGTCATGGAATTCCAGATCGACCAGCGCCGAGGCGACGAATTCCACCGTGGCAAAGCCCTGATCCCAGGTCGCCGCCCCCTTGAGCTTTGCGCGCAATTCCTGCGGCATCGGCTGGCCGGTAGACCAGTGGCGGAAATGCTGGTCGATCACCTCGGGCGCCTCCAGCCAATGTTCGAACAACTGGCTGGGCAATTCGACGAAATCGCGCGCAACCGAGGTGCCCGAGATGAACTTGTACCCCACATCCGTCAGCATGCCGTGCAGCGCATGGCCGAATTCGTGAAACAGCGTGCGCGCATCGTCCCACGACAGCAGCGCCGGGTCGCCCTTGGCGAAATTGCAGATGTTGACCACGACCGGCCGCACCTCGCCGCCCAGCCTGGTCTGGTCGCGGAAGGTGGACATCCAGGCGCCCGAGCGTTTCGACGGCCGGGCGAAGTAATCGCCGATGAACACCGCCATGTGCCGCCCGTCGCGCGTGACCTCCCAGGCGCGGGCGTCGGGGTGATAAAGCGGCACATCCAGCGGCGTGAAGCTCAGCCCGAACAGCCGGTGCGCCACGTCGAACGCCGCCTCGATCATCGCCTCGAGCCTCAGATAGGGCTTGAGCGCGGCCTCGTCGAAATCATGCAGCACAAGGCGCCGCTTTTCCGCGTAATAGCGCCAGTCCCAGGGCTGCAACGGGCCGGCAAAGCCATCGGCGTGCAGCAGGGCCTCCATCGCGGCGGCATCCTCTTGCGCCTTGACCCGGGCCGGTTCCCAGACCCGCATCAGCAGATCGCGCACCGTATCGGGGCTACCCGCCATTTCGGTTTCCAGCTTGTAGGCGGCGAAATTGGCATAGCCCAGCAACGTCGCCCGCTCATGACGCAGCGCCAGCGTCTCGGCGGCCAGCGCCCGGTTGTCGGTCTCGCCCCCTTTGGCGCCGCGCGCGCCCCAGGCCTCATAGGCCTTTTCGCGCAGGTCGCGGCGGGTGGAATATTGCAGGAACGGCACGATCAGCGAGCGGTTCAGGGTGATGACATGCCCCGTCTGCCCGCGTTCGCGCGCCGCGGCCGCCGCGGTGTCGATGACGAAATCGGGCAGGCCCGCCAGATCGTCGAGCGGCATGAACCAGTCGCGCTCGTCGGCCAGCAGGTTCTGGGTGAATTGCGTCCCCAGACTGGCCAGCCGGGATTTCACCGCCGCCATGCGCGCGGATTCCGCCGTGTCCAGCGCCGCCCCCGCCCGCATGAACATGCGGTGATAGAGCATCAGCACCCGCGCCTGCTCGGGGCTCAGCCCCAGCGCCTCGCGCCGCTCCCACAGATCGCGGATGCGCGCCCAGAGGGCGGCGTTCGAGGTGATCTCGCTGGAATAGGCCGACAGCTTCGGCGCCAGATCGCGGCTAAGGGCCTCGCGCGCCGTGTTCGAATCCGATCCGGCGAGGTTGAAGAACACGCCCCCGACCCGGTCGAGCAGCGCATCCGCCTGCTCCAGCGCCTCGATCGTGTTGGCGAAGGTCGGCGCCTCGGGATTGCCCGCGATCGCGGCGATGGCGGCCCGCCCCTCGGCGAGCCCCGCGTCAAACGCCGGGGCGAAATCCTCGTCTCGGATCGCCGCAAAAGGCGGCAGCCCGAACGGCCCGGTCCAGTCGCCCCACAGGGAATTGCTCATGCCCTTCGCCCTTTCATCTTGCCTCAAATACTCACGGGGATTTTCAAGGGGGGCGTGCCCCCCTTGAAGCAGGGGGTTCGGGGGGCGGCAGCCCCCCGACACCTAGACCCCCAGGCACCAGCGCAAAATCGCCTTCTGCGCGTGCAGCCGGTTCTCGGCCTCGTCCCAGATCACCGATTGCGGGCCGTCCATGACCGCGCTCGTCACCTCGTCCTCGCGGTGCGCGGGCAGGCAATGCATGAACAGCGCATCGGGCTTGGCGGCGGCCATCAGCCGTTCGTTCACCTGATAGGGCCGCAACTGGTTGTGGCGGCGCTCCTTGGTGGACTGGCTGTCATGCATCGACACCCAGGTGTCGGTGACGACCAGATCGGCCCCCTCGACCGCCTTGAGCGGATCGCGCACGATCTGCACCTCCGAACCCTTGTCGCGGGCAAAGCGCACCCATTCGGCCTCGGGGTCCAGCGGCGGCGGCCCGGCGAAGGTGAAATCGAAGCCGAACTGCCCGGCAGCCTGCAGGAGGCTGGCGCAGACATTGTTGCCATCGCCGACCCAGACCACCTTTTTCCCGGCGATCGGCCCGCGATGTTCCTCGAAGGTCAGGAGGTCGGCCATGATCTGGCAGGGATGCGTGCGGTTGGTCAACCCGTTGATGACCGGCACCGAGGCGTGTTCGGCCATCTCCTGGATCACGCTTTCCTCGAAGGTGCGCAGCATGATCAGATCGACATAGCGGCTCAGCACACGGGCGGTATCGGCGATGGTTTCGCCGTGGCCCAGTTGCATCTCGCTGCCCGACAGGATCATCGTCTGCCCGCCCATCTGCCGCACGCCGACATCGAAACTGACGCGGGTTCGGGTCGAGGGCTTTTCGAAGATCAGCGCGACCATGCGGCCCTTGAGCGGCTGCTCGTCATCGGGCTCGGCCTTGAAGCGGCCGTTGCGGGCGGATTTCATTGCCGCGGCATTGTCGATCATGGCCCGCAGATCGGCGGGACCGGTGGTGTGAATATCGAGAAAATGGTTCATGTCAGCGTCTCTTGAAACCCGGGAAGAGGGGGCCGGCCCCCTCACCCCCGGAGTATTTCTGGCAGGATGAAATCACTGGCCCCCGGCAGCTGTGGCGGCGGCATCGAGGCGCGTCACCGCCTCGGCGAGATCCGCGTCGGGGATGTTCAGGGCGGGCAGCAGGCGCAGCACGTTGTCGGCGGCGGGAACCACCAGCACCCCGGCCTCGCGCGCGGCGGCGGCCAGATCGCCCGCCGGTTTCACGCATTTCAGCCCCAGCATCAGGCCCGAGCCGCGCACCGCCTCGAAGCAATCGGGATGCGCGGCGACCAGCCCCTCCAGTTTCTGGCGCAGGAAGCCCGCCTTGCGGCTGACCTCATCGAGAAACGCGGGTTCGGAGACGATCTGTGTCACCTTCAGCCCCACCGCGCAGGCCAGCGGGTTGCCGCCATAGGTCGATCCATGCGTGCCCGCCACCATGCCCGAGGCGGCGTTTTCGGTCGCGAGCACCGCGCCCAGCGGAAAGCCGCCGCCGATGCCCTTGGCCACCATCATGATGTCGGGGGTGATCCCCGCCCATTCATGGGCAAACAGTTTGCCGGTACGGCCCATGCCGCATTGCACCTCGTCCAGCACCAGCAGCGCACCGGTGCGGTCGCAGGCGGCGCGGATGGCGCGCAGATCCGCCTCGGGGATCGGGCGGATACCGCCCTCGCCCTGGATCGGCTCGACCATCACGGCGGCCACGCTGTCGTCCATCGCGGCCTCAAAGGCCGCCATGTCGCCCCAGGGCAGGTGCTGGAACCCGGGCATCAGCGGGCCAAAGCCCTTGACCATCTTCTCGGATCCGGCGGCGGCGATGGCCGCGGTCGAGCGGCCGTGGAAAGCGCCCTCGAAGGTCAGGATCGTCGGGCGCGGCGTCCCTTTCTCGTACCAGTATTTGCGCACCATCTTGATCGCCAGTTCAGCGGTCTCGGTGCCCGAATTGGTAAAGAACACGGTATCGGCAAAGGTGCGGTCCACCAGCAGATCGGCCAGCGCCTGCTGTTCGGGGATCTTGTAGAGGTTCGACACATGCCAGAGCTTTTGCGCCTGATCGGTCAGGGTCTGCACCAGATCAGGGTTGGCGTGGCCCAGCGCGTTGACCGCAATGCCCGCGCCCATATCGAGGAATCGGCGCCCGTCGGCCTCGATCAACCAGGAGCCTTCGCCTTTGACGAAGGAAAGCGGCGAACGGTTATAGGTGGGCAGGACGGTCGAGATCATGGGAAGTCCCTTGGATGCGAAGGCCCATTCGTGCCGAAGGCATGAGGCCGAGTCAATGCGGGTTCGGGGCGGGTTCAGGAGGCGGGGTGCCGCAGGGCCGGGCAAGGCCACGGGCCGCGCAGGCAGGATCAATCAGACGCGGGTGCGTCGGCGTCGCAGACTGGCAGGGGCGCTCTGGTTGATCATGCGAAGCGCATACCCTGCCGCGCGGGATTTGTCGAGAGGGGGCCGCTGCGGGCCTGCGTCCCTCTGCACCCTTGCCGGACGGGCGCGCTGGTCTTATCCCTGCTGTTTACCTTGTGGATGTCGCGCATGCTTTCCTGTTCAGCCTCCTTGCCCCTGCCCGCCGGACGCCCCCCCGGCGCCCGCAGCCGCCTCGGCGCAACGGCGATGTTTCCGCGCGCCCTGTTCGCCCTGCTGGCGCTGGCGCTGTCAGGCTGCTTTGAAACCGCGCCCCTGACCGAGGCCGCCAGCCGCGCCCTGCTCCCGGCCGCGGGCCCCAGCCAGGTTCAGGTACTGCGCAATTCGATCACGGTGGCCGGTCCGGGCGGGTATTGTGT
>JAANMY010000342.1_pt1 | contig 66394 bp, 61 predicted proteins | sample 7279691 | NCBI WGS metagenome assembly JAANMY01 (sample SAMN14094543, study PRJNA606508) | bioreactor metagenome | isolation source: A lab-scale SPAN reactor treating ammonium-rich wastewater day 388 | place: Ireland: Galway | collected 2018-02-07 | reverse complement strand
GGGGTGAATTGGCCGCAGGCCAAGAGGGGGGCGCGAGCGCCCCCCTTCTTGTGGGTCGCCCAAGGCGCCCGCGGCAGCGGGCAACGCGGGCGAAACCCCCTGCGGCCCCTATAATTCCTGCAAGAATCCGGCCAGATCGGCGGTGTGGTGGTGGATATGCGCGTGGCTTTCGGCCTCGGGCGTCACCAGCACGGTGCGCATTCCCAGCGCATGCGGCACTTTCAGGTTGCGCGGATCGTCCTCGAACATGGCGGCGCGTTCGGGCGCCAGCCCGTCGCGGCCGAACACCGTTGCAAAGGCCTGCGCCTGCGGTTTGGGCACGTAACCGGCATCCTCGACGCCGTAGACCGCGTCGAACAGCCCGTCGAGTCCGCGGGCCTGCAGCACCTGGCGGGCATAGGGGGCCGAGCCGTTGGTATAGACGATCCGCCGCCCCCTGAGCCGGGCGATGGCGTCGTGCAGCGCCGGATCGGGTTTCAGCACCGAAAAGTCGATATCATGCACCTCGATCAGATAGGGCACCGGATCGACGGCGTGATGCGCCATCAGCCCGGCCAGCGTGGTGCCGAATTCGCGCCAGTAGCGGTGGCGCAGCCGATCCGATTCGGCGCGGTCGGCGCCGGTCAGCCGCATGACGAAATCGGTCATGCGGGCGTCGATCTGGTCGAACAGCCGCACGGCGGGCGGATAGAGCGTGTTGTCGAGGTCAAAGACCCAGGTATCGACGGGCTGGAACAGGGTGCGGAGCATGCCACAGGGCTAGCGCGGCTGGCGGCGCGGCACAAGGCGGGTGCGGGCACAAAGGCCTTTTCACCGCCCGCGCCCGGCTCTAGGCTGCGCGCCCTTGGAGGAGCGCATGCCCGACGAACGCCAACCCCTGCTCGATGCCTATTCGCTGATCCTCGCCGCGATCGACGATGGCATCTACAAACCCGGCGACCGGCTGGTCGAATCCGAGCTGGCCGAGCGGTTCGGCGTCAGCCGCACACCGATCCGCGAGGCGTTGCAACGGCTCGAAACCCAGTCGCTGCTCAGCCGCGACGGCCGCTCGCTGATCGTCGCCTCGCTCGATCACAACCAGTTGGCCGAGCTCTATGTCGTGCGCGCCCAGCTCGAGGGGCTGGCGGCGCGGCTGGCGGCCAAGCATGCTTCGGTCGAGGAAATCCGCGTGATGCGCGACATGGTGATCGACGACCGGCGGCTGGAAAAAGACCCCAAGGCGCTGAGCCGGGCCAACAAGCGGTTCCACCGGCAGATCCACCTCGCCTCGCACAACCGCTTTCTGGTGCAGCAGCTGGATCTGGTGCATCGATCGATGGCCTTGCTGGCCACCACCTCGCTGGAGGCCGAGGGGCGCGGGCGCACGGCGCTGGACGAGCATGACGCCATCGTCGAGGCGATTGCCCGCGGCGATGGCGAGGCGGCAGACAGGGCGCTGCGCGAGCATATCTCGCGCGCCTTTGAAACGCGGCTCAAGCTGGAATCGGGCGACCGGCGCCGTCAGCGGTAAGCGGTTGCACGGGCGCCACCGTCGCCAGCGCGCCGCCGTCGTGCAGCCCGTGGGTGGTCTTGTCCCAGTAGAACGGGCTCCAGAGCATTTCCCAGCAGCCTTTCCACGCCGCGACGGCGGCGAGCGGAAAATAGAGGTGCAGGCTGATCGCCCAGGGCCGCAGGAAGCGGTGGCGCGGCGCCGACAGGGCCAGGATATTCACCGTCAGCGAGGTGAGTTCCGACACCAGGAACACGCTGGCCACCGCGACCAGCGCCCAGCGCGGCAGCGCCTGCGCGGCCGGGTGGCCAAAGCCGAACAGCATCAGCCAGAAGCTCCACAGCAGCGGCGCCAGCAGGAATTGCACCAGCGTGCCCAGAAACAGCACCTGCACCCCGGCAAAGCGCCAGGCGCCCAGTTGCCGCCACAGCAGGCCCGGGTCGCGCATATGCACGGCATAGGTCATCGCATAGCCCTTGAGCCAGCGGGATCGCTGCTTGATCCAGGGCCAGACGCGGCAATTGGCTTCCTCCATCGTCACGCTGGGCAGCAATTCGGTGCGATAGCCGTGCCGGGCCAGTCTGAGGCCCAGATCGGCGTCCTCGGTGACGTTATGGGCATCCCAGCCGCCCAGTTCCTCGAGAATCTCGCGGCGAAAGAACAGCGTGGTGCCGCCCAGCGGCACCACCAGCCCCAGCCGGGCCAGCCCGGGCAGGATCAGCCGGAACCAGGCGGCGTATTCGATGGTAAAGCAGCGGCTGAGCCAGTTGGTGTGCGGGTTGACGTAATCGAGCACGCCCTGGATGCAGGCCAGATCGGCCCCGCCCTGGGCAAAGCGTTCGACGACGCGGTGGATCTGGTCGGTGGCCGGCGCATCCTCGGCGTCATAGACGCCGATGATTCGGCCACGGGCGAAGTTGAGCGCGTAATTCAGCGCCCGGGGTTTCGTGCGCAGCGCGCTGTCGGGCACCGGGATCACCCGCATCCAATGCGGCAGGCGGCTGGCGGCCAGCGCCTGGCGGGTCAGATGGTCGTCTTCCTCGACCACCAGCATCACGTCCAGCAATTCGCGCGGATAGGCCAGCGCGCCCAGCCGCTTGACCAGCCGGGGGGCGATGTCGGGCTCGCGGTAGAGCGGCACCAGCAGCGAGACCGGCGGCTTGCGCGCCGGTTCCGGCGCGGGGCGGGCGGGGGGCGGGCGGTGGCGGATCTGGGCGGTGGCGGCGGCGATCTTCATCAGGTTGCCCAGCACCAGAAACGTCAGAACCAGCCCGAACAGCGCCAGAAACGTCGCCATCGGCGCCAGAAAGGTGGCGACCAGCAGCGCCACGAGCCCGCCGCCCGCCAGACGGCTGAAGCGGCGGCCATCCCAGAGGCGGCAGCTTTCCTGCGCCGCGACGCAGGTTTCCGCCATCAGCCGCAGCGCGCTGCGGTGCGAGCCGATCAGCGCCGCATGCAGCGCCTCTTCGGCGATGACCGCCATGGCGACCGGGCCCAGCGCCGCCTCCAGTTCGGGGCGGTGATCGTCGAACCGGTCGGGCTGGGCGCAGGCGACCAGCGTGACCCCGCCCGCCCGCGCCCAGGGCAGGCAGCCGGTCTGCAGGCAGCGGCGCGGGCCGAAGCGGTCGATCAGCCGGGGATCGGGGCGGGTGGTGGCCGGGTCGATGACCGAGGTGGCGAATTGCTCGGCCAGCGCCGCGATCACGTCGCCGTCGCTGGCAAAGCCATGCGCGCGCAGGATGTCGCCCAGGCGCGATTGCTGGCGGTTCTGGATTTCGAGCGCGCGCACCAGATCGCCCGCGCGGATGCTGCCGTTGCGCATCAGGATCGCGCCCAGCGGCGGGCGCTGTGCCGGGGGCACGCCCGCCAGCAGGGGCCGGGGCGCCGGATCGCCGTCGCCGTCACGCCCTGCCTGCCCTGCGCCGTACTGCGCCAGACCCGTACTCACAACCGTCAAACCCCCCACACCGACCGGGCGAGTGTGGGGCGTTCGCGGTTAACAAGAGGTTAACAAGACGCCGACGCCGGGGGCCGCCCCGCCGAAAGACCGGCGGGGCCGGGCAATGCCGGGCCGCGCCGTGGCGTGCCGGGTTCAGGCCGCCTTGCGCGCGGCCATGGCGGCGGCGAAGCGTTCGAACAGATAATAGCTGTCTTGCGGGCCGGGGCTGGCCTCGGGGTGGTATTGCACCGAGAACACCGGGCGCCCGGCCAGCCGGATGCCGCAGTTCGAGCCGTCGAACAGCGAGACATGGGTTTCCACCACACCGGCGGGCAGGGTCTGGCTGTCCACGGTGAAGCCGTGGTTCATCGAGGTGATCTCGACCTTGCCGGTCTCGCGGTCCTTGACCGGGTGGTTGGCGCCGTGGTGGCCGTGGTTCATCTTGACGGTGCGCGCGCCCAGCGCCAGCGCCAGCATCTGATGGCCCAGACAGATGCCGAAGATCGGCAGATCGGCGGCCAGCACGCCCTGGATCATCGGCACGGCATATTCGCCGGTCGCCGCCGGATCGCCGGGGCCGTTCGACAGGAACACGCCGTCGGGATTCAGCGCCAGCACGTCCTCGGCGGTGGCCGAGGCGGGCAGCACGGTGACGTCGCAGCCGGTCGAGGCGAGGCAGCGCAGGATGTTCTTCTTGGCGCCGTAATCGATGGCGACGACCCGGTGCACCGGCGCCAATTGCGGCTGATAGCCCTGCGGCCAGGCCCAGCGCATCTCGTTCCAGCGGTAGCTTTGCGCGCAGGTCACGTCCTTGGCGAGGTCGAGGCCGACCAGGCCCTTCCAGCCGCGCGCCTTGGCCAGCAGGCGTTCGAGGTCGAAATTGCCCTCGGGGTCATGGGCCAGCGCGACATGCGGCGCGCCCTGCTGGCGGATCGCCCGGGTCAGGCGGCGGGTATCGAGGCCGCCGATGCCGATACGGCCCTGCCGCAGCAGCCAGTCGGTCAGCTCGCCGGTGGCGCGCCAGTTCGAGGGTTCGGTCGGGTCCCATTTCACCACCATCCCGGCGGCGACGGCCTGACCGGCCTCGTCATCCTCGACGGTGACGCCGGTATTGCCGATATGCGGGAAGGTGAAGGTGACGATCTGCCCGGCGTAGGAGGGATCGGTCATGATCTCCTGATAGCCGGTCATCGCGGTGTTGAAGCACAGTTCCGCCACGGTCTCGCCGGTCGCGCCAAAGCCGAAACCGTAGAAGATGGTGCCGTCGGCGAGAACGAGGCAAGCGGTCGGGCGCGGCTTGGCGGGGGCTGCGGGCATCGGACGGCTCCTGTCTGGTATCGCGCCGTCTCTACGGGGTCGGTGGCGGGGAATCAAGGGTGGGCGCGCGGCGGGGCATCGAGCCCCGCCGCGCGCCTGCGGGGCCAGCCCCGCGCCCCGGCCAAGGGGGGCACGCCCCCCTTGGCGATCCCCGTGAGTATTTGCGGCAAGATGAAGGGGCGAAGGGGAGGGCGTATTCGGGGCCAGATGCCGGGGGGCTGGCCGGGGGGCTGGCCCCCGGTTCCGGCGTCAGAGTTTGAGGTCGTAGGTTTTCCAGGCGGTCGCGGTGGCCAGCTTGTCATAGAGCGCGCGGGCGCGGGCGTTGTCCTCGGCGGTGATCCAGCGGATCAGGGTCCAGCCGCGGGCCCGGCCCTCGGCGGCGACGGCCTCGATCAGGGCGCGCGCGGCGCCCGAGCCGCGGGCATCGGGCGTGACGAACAGGTCGTCGAGAAAGCCGCCGGTGCTGGCCGACAGCGGGCGGGCATAGGGGCGGAAATGCGTGAAGCCGATGAGCTGGCCTGCCTCGTCGGCGGCGACGAGACCCTCGACCTCATGCGCCGGGTCGTGCAGCCAGCCCCAGACCCGGGCGCGCATCCCGGGCGTCTGTTCGACGCGGTAGAAGGCGGCATAGGCGGCGTAGAGGCCTTCCCAGGCGGCGCGGTCGGCGGGGTGCGGGCGGCGGATGATGGTCATGGCGGAACTCCCTGTCGCGGCGAGGCTAGCGCCGGGGCGGGGCGAGGTCCATGGGCCTTTGGGGCGGGGGTGGCGGACGGCGGGCGGCATAGGTCGGTGTCGGGCGCAGACGACGGGACGGGGCGCGCGGGCGGGGGTTCGTGGCGTCATCCCGCCCGCCGGGCACCCTGCGATCCCACGACAGGGGCGCGATCCGGCAGGTTCCTCTTTCCTTCTGCCAGCCTTTCCCGTAAGGGCCAACGCTGTTCAGGACGGAGCCGCGACGATGCAAGGTAGTGCCAATCTCAACCTCATGATCAAGGCCGCGCGCAAGGCGGGGCGGTCGCTGGTCAAGGATTTCCGTGAGGTCGAGAATCTGCAGGTATCGGCCAAGGGCCCGGGCGATTTCGTCAGCAAGGCCGACCGCGAGGCCGAGCGCATCATCAAGCAGGATCTGATGGAGGCGCGGCCCAATTACGGCTGGCTGGGCGAGGAAACCGGCGAGACCGAGGGCACCGACCCGACGCGGCGCTGGATCGTCGATCCGCTGGACGGCACGACCAATTATCTGCACGGTCTGCCGCATTGGGCGATTTCCATCGCGCTGGAGCACAAGGGCGAGATCGTCGCCGGGGTGGTCTTTGACGCGGCCAAGGACGAGCTGTTCTATGCGGAAAAGGGCCTTGGCGCCTATATGAACGACACGCGGCTGCGGGTGTCGGGGCGGCGCAGCATGATCGAATGCATCTTTGCCACCGGCGTGCCCTTTGCCGGCCGCCCGGCGCTGCCCGCCACCTTGCAGGATCTGGCGCGGCTGATGCCGGTTTGTGCCGGGGTGCGGCGCTGGGGCGCCGCGGCGCTGGACCTCGCCTATGTGGCGGCGGGGCGGTATGACGGCTATTGGGAGCGCGGCTTGCAGCCCTGGGACGTGGCGGCGGGCCTGTTGCTGGTGCGTGAGGCGGGCGGGTTCACCGGGCCGATCCGCGACGGGCAGGACGCGATGGAATCGGGCAATCTGATCGCCGCCAACGGCGTGATCTTCGACAGTTTTGCCAAGATCATCCGCACGCGCGATTGATCTGCGGCGGCCTGCGACTCATTGGCGGCGGCCCGGTGATCGGCTAGGGTCGGCGCCATGAATGCAGCACTCGATTGGCATCTGGCCCGGGCCTTGCTGGAATGGCAGGTGGAACTGGGCGTGACGGACGCGATCCTCGCGGCGCCGGTGGACCGGCTGATGCCGGTTGCGGCCCTGGAGGGTGCGGTGGACGAGGCGCCCGCGCCGGTCGCCGCCGCGCCGCGCGCAATCGAGGCGGGCGAGGCGCCGCAGGCGCTGGCCGAGGCGCAGCGCGCGGCGGCCGGGGCGGGCGATCTGGCGGCGCTGGCCGAGGCGCTGGCGGGCTTTCCCCATTGCGACCTGCGGCGCGGCGCGCGGCAATGCGTCTTTGCCGATGGCAATCCGCAGGCGCGGGTGATGATCGTCGGCGAGGGCCCGGGCGCCGACGAGGACCGGCTGGGCCGCCCCTTTGTCGGCCGCGCCGGGCAATTGCTGGACGCCATGTTCGCCGCCATCGGGCTGGCGCGCACCAGCCCCGACCCGGCGGCCTCGCTCTATATCACCAATACCGTGCCCTGGCGCCCGCCGGGCAACCGCGAGCCGACGCGCGACGAGCTGGCGATGCTGAAGCCCTTTCTGATGCGCCATATCGAGCTGGCGCAGCCCGATCTGCTGGTGCTGGTCGGCAATGTCGCCTGCGACGCGCTGCTGGGCCAGCGCGGCATCCTGCGGCTGCGCGGCAAATGGGCCGAGGTCATGGGCCTGCCCGCGCTGCCGATGCTGCACCCGGCCTATCTGCTGCGCACCCCCGAGGCCAAGCGCGAGGCCTGGGCGGATCTGTTGTCGCTGCGCGCGCGGCTGAGGGCGTTGCCATGATCGAGCCGATCGTTCTGCTGGCCTATATTCCCGCCGCGCTGGCGCTGAATCTGACGCCGGGGGCGGATATGATGTTCTGCCTGGGGCAGGGATTGCGCGGCGGGCCGCGGGCGGCGATGGCGGCCAATCTGGGCATCGCGCTGGGCGGCATGGTGCATGTGCTGCTGGCCGGGCTGGGGCTGGGGGCGCTGATGGCGGCGCATCCGGGGCTGTTCGATCTGGTGCGCTGGGGCGGGGTGGCCTATCTGCTGTGGCTGGCGTGGAAATCGCTGCGCGCGGCGGGTCTGCCCGAGGTGCCGCCCGTCTCGCCCGCGCGGGCGTTCCGCGAGGGGTTGATGGTCAATCTGACCAATCCCAAGGTGATCCTGTTCGTGCTGGCCTTCATCCCGCAATTCGTCGATCCCGCCGGGCCGGTGCTGGGGCAATTCCTGCTGTTCGGGGCGATTCTGGCGGTTGGCGGGCTGGGGGTGAACGGGGCGGTCGGGCTGGCGGCGGGGGGCGCGGCGGGCCGGTTGATGCGCTCGGCGCGGTTTGCCACGCTGCTGGGCCGGGTTTCGGCGGTTATCTTCGCCGGGCTGGCGCTGCGGCTGGCGCTGATGCAGAGGAACTGAGCCATGGGCCGGATCGACGAGACGAAACCCTTTGTTCCGGTCCGCATCGCCGTGCTGACGGTCTCGGACACGCGGACGCTGGCCGATGACCGCTCGGGCGATACGCTGGTCGAGCGGCTGAGCGCGGACGGGCATCTTCTGGCCGGGCGGGTGATCCTGCCCGACGAGCGGGCGCTGATCGCGCAGCAATTGCGCGACTGGTGCGCCGATCCCGAGATCGACGTGATCCTGTCCACCGGCGGCACCGGGCTGACGGGCCGCGATGTGACGGTCGAGGCGCACCGCGATGTCTATGAAAAGGAAATCGAGGCCTTTGCCACGGTTTTCACCCTGGTCAGCATGCAAAAGATCGGCACCTCGGCGGTGCAGAGCCGGGCGACCGGCGGCGTGGCGATGGGGACGTATCTGTTCGCGCTGCCCGGTTCGCCGGGGGCCTGCCGCGATGCCTGGGACGAAATCCTGCACTGGCAGCTCGATTTTCGGCATCGTCCGTGCAATTTCGTCGAAATCCTGCCGCGTCTGGATGAACATCTGCGACGGAAATGACCGCTGCCCGCGTGCAAGTGTTGCCCGGTGATCTGCCGGGGTCCAAATTTCGTAGCTGACTTGCCCCGATGAAAGACCCGCGATGCGATTTCTGACTCGCAGTCTGACCGCCCTGTTCCTTGCCGCGATGGCGCTGGGGCTGCTGGCCTATGCCGGGGCGCTGGTGCGCGACACGATCGAGGCGCGCGCCGCGCGCGAGGAGATGCCGCGCATGGCGCGCGAGCGGGTGTTCAGCGCGCGGGTTGTCTCGATGCAGCCCGGGGCGATGGCGCCGGTGCTGTCGGCCTTTGGCGAGGTTGTCTCGCGCCGGACGCTGGAATTGCGGGCCACCTCGGCCGGGCGGGTGCTGTCGCTGGCCGAGGGGTTCGAAGAGGGCGCGGCGGTGCGCGCCGGGCAGGTGCTGGTGCGGCTGGACCCGCGCGACGCGACGGCGGCGCGCGATCTGGTGCAGACCGATCTGGCGCGGGCCGAGGATGAATTGCGCGACGCGCAGCGGGCGCTGGAACTGGAGCGGCTGGACCTGTCGGAATCCGAGGCGCAGCGCGATCTGCGCCGCCGGGCATTCGAGCGGCGGCAATCGCTGAGCGAGCGCGGGGTCGGCACCGAGGCGACGGTCGAGGAGGCGGAGCTGGCCTATGCCGCCGCCCGCGCCGCTGTCATCGCCCGCCAGCAGGCCGAGGCCCAGGCCGAGGCGCGCGTCGCCAGCGCCGAGACCGCACTGGCCCGGGCGCGCATCAATCTGGCCGAGGCCGAGCGGCGGCTGGCGGAAACCGAGGTCGTCGCCAGTTTCGACGGGGTGCTGAGCAACACCACCGCGGTCGCCGGGGCGCATGTCGCGGTCAACGAGCAACTGGCCTCGGTCATCGACCCCGACGCGCTGGAAGTGTCGTTCCGGCTGTCCACGGCGCAATATCTGCGCCTGCTCGACCCGCAGGGCGCGCTGATCCCGGCACGGGCCGAGGTGGCGCTGGAACTGGGCGGGCTGGAGATCACCTCGCCCGGGCAGGTCAGCCGGGTGGCGCCCTCGGTCGGCGAGGGGCAGTCGGGGCGGCTGGTCTATGCCGCCATCGAGGCGCCGCGCGGCTTTCGGCCCGGCGATTTCGTCATCGTGCGCATCACCGAGCCGGAATTGCCCGGCGTGGCACTGATCCCGGCGACGGCGGTGGACAGCGCGGGCGGCGTGCTGGTGCTGGCCGCCGACGACCGGCTGGAGGCCGCCACGGTCGAGGTGGTGCGCCGTCAGGGCGACAGCGCGCTGGTGCGCCCCGGGGCGCTGGCCGGGCGCGAGATCGTCGCCGCGCGCAACCCCTTGCTGGGCGCGGGCATCCGGGTGCGCCCGCAGCGCGATGCGCCGGGCGCCGCGCTTGAGGTGCCGCCGCCGGCCGCGCCCGAGCTGGTCGCGCTGGACCCGGCGCGTCGGGCCGAGCTGATCGCCCGGGTCGAGGCCAATACGATGATGCCGCCGCAGGTGCGCACGCGGATATTGGCCCAGCTCGAGGAAGAAACCGTGCCCGCCCGGCTGATCGAGCGGCTGGAACAGGGCCGCGCGCGGCAGGGGGGCTGAGCCATGGCGCGGGAACGTGTGATCGCTGCAACCTCGTTGGGATTGTTCCGGTATTTCACCCGCCACGGCACGGCCGCCAATCTGGTGCTGGTGCTGATGCTGGCCGCCGGTCTGGTCGCCGCGCCGCGCATGCATGCGCAGTTCTTTCCTGATATTGTCGTCGACAACGTGGTGGTGACGGTGCCCTGGTCGGGCGCCGGGGCCAGCGATGTCGATGCGGCGATCATTCAGGTGCTGGAACCGGCGATGATGGCCATCGAGGGGGTTTCGGCCACCTCGTCCACCGCCGCCGAGGGCCGCGCCACGGTCACGCTGGAATTCGAACCGGGCTGGGACACGGCGCAGGCGGCGTCTGACGTGCAGGACGCGCTGGATCTGATCGGCACCTTGCCCGCCGATGCCGAAGAGCCGCGCGTCACCCGCTCGGGCTGGAGCGACCGGGTGACGAATGTGATCGTCTCGGGGCCGGTGGCGATCCAGCAACTGGCGCTGTTCACCGATGAATTCGTCGCCCGGCTGTTCGCCGAGGGCATCACGCGGGTGTCGATCCAGGGTCTCGCCTCGCCCGAGATTTCCGTCGAGGTGCCCGCCATGCGGCTGGTGCAATACGATGTCACGCTGGCGCAGATCGCCGCGGCGATCCAGACCTCGGTGTCGGCCGATCCCTCGGGCGATCTGGCGGGTGGGGCGCAGCGGGTGCGCACCGGCAGCGCGCGGCGCTCGCCCGACGAGATCGGCGCGATCGTGCTGCGCTCGGCCGCCGATGGCAGCACGCTGACGGTGGCCGATGTGGCGCAGGTGGTGGCGCAGGATATCGACCGCGACCGCGCCTATTTCGTCGGCGACAGTCAGGCGATTGTCGTGCGCGTCAACCGCAGCGCCACCGGCGACGCCATCGGCATTCAGGCGACGGTCGAGCAGATCGCCGACGAGATGATGCTGTCGCTGCCGCAGGGGGTGCGGATCGAACTGGCCAATGCGCGGGCCGAGCAGATTTCGGGGCGGCTCAACCTGCTGATCACCAACGGCGCGCAGGGGCTGGCGCTGGTGCTGGTGCTGCTGTTCCTGTTCCTCAACGCCCGCACGGCGCTGTGGGTGGCGGCGGGCATTCCGGTCAGCATGCTGGCCGCCGTGGCGATGATGTATGTCACCGGCATGAGCCTGAACATGATCTCGCTCTTCGCGCTGATCATCACGCTGGGCATCGTCGTGGATGACGCCATCGTGGTGGGCGAACACGCCGATTTTCGCTATCGCACCCTGGGCGAGAGCCCCAATGAGGCGGCGGAAAACGCGGCGACGCGGATGGGGATGCCGGTGCTGGCGGCCTCGTTGACGACGATCATCGCCTTTGGCGGGCTGACGGTGATCGGCGGGCGCTTTGGCGACATGATCGCCGATATTCCCTGGACGGTGATCGCGGTGCTGATCGCCTCGCTGGTCGAGTGTTTTCTGATCCTGCCCAACCACATGGCCCATGCGCTGGCCGGGGCGGCCAAGGATCGCTGGTACGACTGGCCGTCGCGGACGGTGAACAAGGGGTTCGACTGGTTCCGCGATACGCTGTTCATCCGGTTCATGGGGCTGGTGATCCGGCTGCGCTATGTGGTGCTGGCGGGGCTGGTGGTGCTGCTGGCCTCGTCGGGGGCGATGTTCCTGCGCGGCGATGTGACCTGGCGGTTCTTTGCCTCGCCGGAACAGGGCACGCTGAGCGCGAATTTCCTGATGACTGCCGATGCCACCCGGGCCGACACCATGGCGATGATGCAGGAATTGCAACGCGCGGCGCAGGATCTGGCGCGGCGGCTGGAGGCCGAGCATGGCGCCTGGCCCATCGCCTCGATCGTGGCCGAGGTCGGCGGCAATTCCGGGCGGGCGCTGGCGGCGGCGGCGAACCGCGACAGCGATCAACTGGGGTCTTTGACCATCGACCTGATCGGCGCCGATCACCGGCCCTATTCCTCGTTCGACTTCACCACCCTGCTGCAGGACGAGGTGCGCACACACCCGCTGCTGGAAGAGCTGAGCTTTCGCTCGTTCGGCATGGGGCCGGGCGGCGACAGCCTGTCGGTCGATCTCATCGGCGCCGATGCCGAGACGCTCAAGGCGGCGGCCGAGGCGCTGAAGGCCCAGTTGGCGCAATTCGCGCAGGTGACGGGGCTGGAGGACACGCTGGCCTATGACAAGGAAGAGCTGGTTCTGGAACTGACGCCGCAGGGGCAGGCGCTGGGCTTTGCCACCGACACGCTGGCGCGCGAATTGCGCCAGCGCCTGAGCGGGATCGAGGCCGCGACCTTCCCCGACGGCGTGCGCTCGGCCGAGATCTGGGTGACGCTGCCCGACAGCGAGCGCGCCGCCGATTTTCTGGAGAACACGCTGCTGCGCAGCGCCTCGGGGCGCTATCTGCCGCTGGGTGACATCGTGCGGGTGGAGACCCGGCAGGGCTTTTCCACCATCCAGCGCGAGAACGGGCTGCAACTGGTCACGGTCTCGGGCGTGCTGGACGAGGGCGATCCGCAGGCGGCGCGCGATCTGCTGGTGCAGATGGAAACCCAGATCCTGCCGCGGCTGGCCGAGGATTTCGGCATCACCTTCCGCCTGTCGGGGCTGAGCGAGCAGGAGAACGAGTTCCTCGGCGACGCGGCGCTGGGGGCCATCGGCTGTCTGGTGGCGATCTATCTGGTGCTGGCCTGGGTGTTTTCGAGCTGGACCCGGCCGCTGGTGGTGATGTCGGTGATCCCTTTCGGCATGATCGGCGTGATCTATGGCCACGCGCATTGGGACATTGCGCTGACCATGTTCTCGGTCGTCGGCATCATCGGCATGGCGGGGATCATCATCAACGATTCCATCGTGCTGGTCTCGACGGTCGATGAATATGCCCGGGAACGCGGGTTACTGCCGTCGATTGCCGCCGCGGCTGCCGACCGGCTGCGCCCGGTGCTGCTGACCACGGCGACCACGGTGTTCGGGCTGGGGCCGCTGCTGTTCGAGCGATCCAACGATGCGCAATTCCTGCGGCCGACGGTGGTGACGCTGGCCTATGGGCTGGGGTTCGGCATGTTCCTGGTGCTGCTGATCGTACCGGCGCTGCTGGCGGCGGGCCATGATATTGCCCGCGCCCGGCGGTCGATGCGGCGGGCCTTTGCCATGCCCGCGTCGCAGGTCGGGCGGGGGATGCGGGCGCTGCCCTGGCTGGCGGCGGCGCTGGTGCTGGCGGCCTTCGCCCTGACGCTGGGCTGGACGCTGGCCAGCGATGCGCCGGGCCCGCTGACGGCGCTGCTGCTGCCGGGGGCCGAGGGGCCGCTGCCCGCGCTGGCGGTGTTCGCCGCGACGGTCGGCGCCGGGTTGCTGGCGGTCTGGGCGCTGGGCGCGGCGGCGATGCTGGCGCGGCGCAAGCCGCCGCAGGCGCCCGCGGCGGAATAGCGGCGCTCAGCCGCCGGTGCAGCCCTGCGCGGCGAGCATCCCGGCCTCGGACAGCACGGTAAAGCGCAGCCCGGCGCGGTCGATGCCGACCACCTCGGCGCGGCGCGGGGCGCGCAATTGCGCCTCGGCCACCAGATCGCCGCCTTCGCGCCAGGTGCGGCTTTCGGTGATGCGATAGCCCGAGCCGGGCAGTTCGATGATGATGTCCTCGACGCGGCCCTGCGCGGGCAGGGTGGCGCGCAGGGTCAGCGCGGCGCCGCGCCGCGCCGGTTCGAGGTGGCAGGTCGCCCGGGTCAGCCCGGCGCGCGGCGCCGATCCGGCCCGGTCGTCGAGCGCCTGGCGGATGCGCGGGTCGGGACCGCCCGAGCCGCGCAGCACCCCGGACACCTGCACATCGGCGGGAACGCAGGTTTCGGCGCAGACGCCGATCGCCAGCGCGCCGACCAGCGCCATCGGGCGCCCCGGGTCGGCGGCGGTGATTTCGAGCGGCAGGATCAGCGTGTCCTCATAGCCATAGGTGCGATAGCCGTTCTGGTCGAAGATCTGCGGCCGGGGCCAGATCGGCACCACCGAGGCGACATTCTGCGACGCCGCCCAGTCAAAGCGCGGCTCGATCCCGGCATTGCCGGGGATGCGCCAATAGGTGTGCCAGCCTGGCGACAACACCAGATGCAGCGCCGCCATATGCGTGCCTTGCGCGGTCGCCCAGCCCGGCAGGATCTCGGCCTGGACGACGGGGTTCGACACCCGCCCCGACCGCTGCGGCGAGATGCTGCCCTGCACCTGCGCCAGCGCGGGCATCGCCAGGGACAGCCCCAGCGCGAGGGTTGCGGCGGCTGCGTGCAGCCTGCGGAGAGGGGGGCGGGGGGCTGTGGTCATGGGCGATGCTTAGCAGATGCGCGCGGCCGGAAAAGTCACAAAACGGCGAGAGCGGGCGCGGCCTCGGCTTGGCTTTTGCCCGCCGGGGCCCCACATTGAGGGGGTGCGCCCTGTCCTCAATTGCCTGGATTTCGCCCCGCGATGGATTTCAACCTCACCGGCAGCCTGCTGATCTCGACCCCGGCGATGGGCGATCCGCGTTTTGCGCATACGGTCATCTATCTGTGCGCGCACGGGTCGGACGGGGCCTTTGGGTTGGTGCTGAACCGGCCCCTGCCACGGCTGCGGCTGGCCGATGTGCTGGCGCAGATCGGCATCGAGGCCAGCGGGCCCGGCGCCACGGCCCGGGTGCTGGCGGGCGGGCCGGTCGAATCCCAGCGCGGTTTCGTGCTGCACGGGCCGCTGGCGGGCGGCGACGACAGCGGGCAGAGCCTGCCCGACGGGCTGATGCTGAGCGCCTCGACCGAGATCCTGCGCGCCATCGCCCGGGGCGAGGGCCCCGAGGAATGGCTGCTGGCGCTGGGCTATGCCGGTTGGGGCGCCGGGCAACTGGAGGCCGAAATCGCCCAGAATGCCTGGCTGACCTGCGCGGCCCCGCGCGCGCTGATCTTTGACGCGGCGCCCGGGGAACACCAGTGGCACGCGGCGTTGCGCTCGATGGGGGTGGACCCGATGAGCCTGTCGGCAGTGGCCGGGCGGGCCTGAGGCGACAGGGCGCTCAGTCGCCGTCGGGCAGGGCCTCGGTGATTTCGCGCAATTCATTGAGCAGATCGAGCAGCAGCGACATCTTTTCGACGCCAAAGGCCTCGGCGATCTCGCGCCGGGATTCCTGCGACTGGCCGACCAGCAGGTCGAACAGCGCCTGCCCCTCGCCGGTCAGCTCGACCATGTGGCGCCGGGCATCCAGGCAATCCACCTGCCGGATCAGCCCGCGTTCGGACAGCGCCCGCAGGATGCGCGTCAGCGAGGGCGGCAGGATCACGCAGCGTTGGCACAGCGTCCCGGCGTCGAGCGGCGAATCCTCGGCCAGGGCCCGCAGCACGCGCCATTGCGGCATCGAGAGATCGTGCTGGTCAGAGTATTTCTTGAACCGCCGCATGGTCGATTCCCGCGCCCGCAGCAGGGCGACGGTCAGCGAGCGTTCGTAATAATCCTTGCCCGGCGTCGGGGTGTCGGCGGCGGGGGTGTTTGCAGGTGCAGAATCTGTTTTCATGCGGTAATGATCGCGCCCGCTTTGCGAATTGCAAGAATTTTTTCACGGGTGAAGCAAAGTGTCACGCCCCGCCGCGCCGCCGATAGGATTTGACCCCTGCGGCGCGCTGCGGCACACTGGTTTCATTGCACGATCCGTTTCATCGACCTTATTCAGGGGAGTCCCCGCATGTCCTGGCGCGATGCGTCCGGCGCGGCCAAGGCCGCCGCCATCTTTGCCACGCTCAGCCTCGTGGTTTCCTTCAGCACGACGAACACCTCCAGCATCAACGGCGTGCGCAGTTGCTCGTTCACCGATTCCGGCGCGGTCGGTTTCGGCGCCGTCGCGGTGATCGCCGGGCTGTTCGCGCTGCTGCGCGCCGGGGACGGCAGCACGCGGACGCTGAACCTGACCGTCGGGGCGGCGACGGTGCTGGTCGGCCTGTGGCGCGTGTCCTATGGTCTGGGGCTGGTCGGAGGCCCCTGCTGACCCCTTTACCGCATCCCGGCGGGGGCCTATACGCCGCAGCATGCGGACAGGGTTTCTGACCATTCTTCGAATTAGCAGCCCGGCGCTCTGATCCAGAGCCGCCGGGACAAGGCGTATGGAGACCTGCGCCGACCTCTGCTAGATCGCTTTCCAATCCAGAATTGACCGGAGCCCGAGGCATGTGCGCCGATACGCCTGAGTACAAGGACACGCTGTTCCTTCCCGAGACCGATTTCCCGATGCGCGCGGGGCTGCCTGCACGCGAGCCCGAATGGCTGGCCCGCTGGGAGCGGATCGGCGTCTATGAGCAATTGCGCCAGAAGGCTGCGACGCAGGGCGACCGCAAGCCCTTTACCCTGCACGACGGCCCGCCCTATGCGAACGGGCATCTGCACATCGGCCATGCGCTGAACAAGACGATCAAGGACATCATCGTGCGCTCGCATCAGATGATGGGGTTCGACAGCCGCTATGTGCCGGGCTGGGATTGCCACGGCCTGCCGATCGAATGGAAGATCGAGGAGCAATACCGCGCCAAGGGGCTGAACAAGGACGACGTGGATCTGGTCGCCTTCCGCCAGGAATGCCGCAAATTCGCCGAGGGCTGGGTGGATATCCAGCGCGAGGAATTCAAGCGGCTGGGGGTGACCGGGACCTGGGACGACCCCTATTTGACCATGGATTTCCACGCTGAGGCGGTGATCGCCGAGGAATTCATGAAGTTCCTGATGAACGGGTCGCTGTATCAGGGATCGAAACCGGTGATGTGGTCGCCGGTGGAAAAGACCGCGCTGGCCGAGGCGGAGGTGGAATACCACGACCACACGAGCCATCAGGTGTGGGTGCGGTTCAGGCCGCTGGGTGGGGCCCTCGACGGCGCGTCGGTCGTGATCTGGACCACCACACCCTGGACCATCCCGCAGAACCGTGCGGTCGCATTCAATCCCGGTATCGCCTATGGCCTCTACCGCGTGACCGAGGCCGACGAGAAGGCGACGGTCACGGTCGGCGAGACCATTCTGCTGGCCGATGCGCTGGCCGAAGCCGTCATGGCGGCGGCCAAGGTGACAGGCTTCGAAAAGCAGCGCACGGTGACGGCTGACGAATTGTCCGGGCTGGTGCTGGCCCATCCCTTCCGCGGCCTCGACGGGGCCAGCGGCGAGTGGGATTATGACGTCCCCATGCTCCCCGGCGATCACGTTACCGATGACGCGGGCACGGGCTTCGTGCATACCGCGCCCAGCCATGGCGATGATGACTATATCCTCGGCGTCAAGCACGGGCTGAAGATGACCTACAATGTCGAGCCGGACGGCAGCTACCGCGCTGACCTGCCGCTGTTCGGCGGGCAGCCCATCATCACGCCCGAGGGCAAGGAAGGCCCGGCCAACGTTTCGGTCATCAAGCAACTGGCCTATTCGGGGGCGCTCTTGGCCAAGGGCAAGCTCAAGCATTCCTACCCGCATTCCTGGCGTTCCAAGGCGCCGGTGATCTATCGCAACACGCCGCAATGGTTCGCCGCCATCGACAAGCCGCTGCACGACGGCATGGGCCAGTATGGCGACACGATCCGCCAGCGTGCGCTGAAATCCATCGAGGATCTGGTGAAATTCACCCCGGTCTCGGGGCGCAACCGGTTGCATGCGATGATGGAAACCCGGCCCGACTGGGTGCTGTCGCGCCAGCGCGCCTGGGGCGTGCCGCTGACCTGTTTCGTGAAAAAAGGCGCGAAACCCGAGGATGCCGACTTCCTGCTGCGCGATCCGGCGGTGAATGCCCGGATTTGTCAGGCATTCGAGGCCGAGGGCGCCGATGTCTGGTATGTGAAAGGCTTCAAGGAAAAAGTGCTGGCTGGCCTGCATGATCCCGAGAGCTATGAGCAGATTTTTGACATTCTGGACGTCTGGTTCGACTCGGGCTCGACGCATGCCTTCGTGCTGCGCGACCGGGCCGACGGGGTGCCGGACGGCATCGCCGATGTCTATATGGAAGGCACCGACCAGCACCGCGGCTGGTTCCATTCCTCGATGCTGCAGGGTTGCGGCACCAAGGGGCGCGCGCCTTACCGCAACGTGGTGACGCATGGCTTCACGCTGGACGAGAAGGGCATGAAGATGTCCAAATCGCTCGGCAATATCATAGCACCCAAGGCGATCATCGACGAATACGGCGCGGATATCCTGCGGCTGTGGGTGGCGCAGGCCGATTACACGGTCGATCAGCGGATCGGCAAGGAGATCCTGAAAGGCACCGCCGACAGCTATCGCCGCCTGCGCAACACCCTGCGCTACATGCTGGGGGCGCTGGGCGCGTTCGATCCGGCCAAGGCGGTGGCGCGCGACGCGATGCCCGAGCTGGAGCAACTGATGCTGCACCGGCTGGCAGAGCTGGACGGCGTGGTGCGGCAGGGCTATGCCGCCTTCGATTTCCAGGGGGTGTTCCAGGCGCTGTTCACCTTCGCCACGACCGATCTGTCGGCGTTCTATTTCGACATCCGCAAGGATGCGCTGTACTGCGACCCCGAAAGCAGCCCGGTGCGGCGCGCCTGCCTGACGGTGATGGACGCGCTGTTCCACCGGCTGACCACCTGGCTGGCGCCGATCCTGCCCTTCACCATGGAGGACGTCTGGCTGGCGCGCTTCCCCGGCGTGGGCGAGAGCGTGCATCTGCAGGATTTCCCCGAAACCCCGTCGGCCTGGCTGGATGCGGATCTGGCGGCGCGCGCGGTCCGGCTGCGGGCGGTGCGCCGGGTCGTGACCGGGGCGCTGGAGGTGGAGCGCCGCGCCAAGACCATCGGCGCCAGCCTGGAAGCGGCGCCAAGCGTCTATCTGTCGCCGGAACTGGCGCAGATCATCACCAACCCCGACAGCTTTGCCACACTGTGCATCACCTCGTCGCTGGCGCTGAACACCGGCGCGGCGCCCGAGGGGGCCTTTGCCATGGAGGATGTGCCGGGGGTGGGCGTGGTGTTCCACCATGCGGCGGGCGAGAAATGCCAACGCTGCTGGAAGATCCTGCCGGATGTCGGCACGCACAAACACCCGGGCACCTGCGCGCGCTGCAACGACGCGCTGGGGTGACGGGGCGGCGCGGCGCGGGCCATCGAGGCCCCCGCCGCGCCGACGCGGTTCCCGCGCAAGGGGGGCGCTCGCGCCCCCCTCGGCCCGTGCCGGGCCTTCACCCCCCTGAGGATATTTCCAGAGCAAAGAGCGGCGACGGGTTTCGCGGGCCGGGGTTCCGGGGCATGATCGGCGGGAACGCCGGAGCCTGCCCATGCCCTCGCTGACCCTCGCCACCCCGACCGGACCTTTCACGCTGATCGAGCGCGAGGGCGCGCTGGTCGGTGCGCGTTGGGGCGGGGCGGCGGGGGGCGAGGCGACGCCGCTGTTGCTGGCGGCGGCGGCGCAGGTGGCGGAGTATTTCGCCGGAACGCGGCAAGCGTTCGATCTGCCGCTGCGCATCGTCGGCAGTGCGGCGCAGCAGGCGGCCTGCGCGGCGATGCGGGCAATCCCGCTGGGCGAGACGCGGACCTATGGGGTGCTGGCCCGCGACCTGGGGGTCAGCGCGCAGGCGATGGGGCAGCTTTGCGGCGGCAATCCGCTGCCGCTGCTCGTGCCCTGTCATCGGGTGCTGGGCGCGCAGGGGCTGGGCGGGTTTTCCGCCCCCGGCGGCGTGGAAACCAAGGTCTGGCTGCTGAAATTCGAGCGCGCCGCGGGGCTGCTGATCTGAGCTGCCGCCGATTTCGGCTTTGAAACTTCCGCGCCGCCGTGATCTGTGGGCGGGCAGGCAATTCCCCCAAGGTGGCGCGATGATGAGTTCCGGTGTTCTTCTGGCCGTGCTGATGGCCGCGCTGCTGCATGCCGGATGGAATGCGATCATCAAGACCGGGCTGTCCAAGCAGACCTCGATGTTCCTGCTGTCGACCGGGCAGGCTTTGATCGGCCTTGCCGTGGCGCTGGCGCTGCCCTTGCCCGCGCCCGAGGCCTGGCCCTGGCTGATCGGCTCGGGGGTGATTCATATGTGTTATCAGCTCTTTCTGGCCTATGCCTATGAGCAGGGCGATCTGAGCCGGGTCTATCCCATCGCCAGGGGCGCGGCGCCGATGCTGGTGCTGGTGGTGTCGCTGCTGTTCCTGAGCGACCGGCTGGAGGGCTGGGCGCTGACGGGGATTCTGGTGCTGGGATCGGGCATCGTGCTGATGGCGCGCGGGGTGCTGACCTCGGGCGAGTCGCGCAGGTTGCTGCCCTTTGCCTTTGGCGCGGCGCTGGCGACGGCGGGCTATACGCTGACCGACGGGCTGGGCGCGCGGGTCTCGGGGCAGCCGGTGGCCTATGTCGGCTGGCTGATGGTGGTGGCGGCGGTGTTCTATACCCCGGCGGTGATCGCGCTGCGCGGGCGGGCGGTGCTGCGCGCCGATGCGCGCGGCTGGGCGCTGGGGATGCTGGCGGCGGCGGCCAGTTTCGGCGCCTATGCGATCGCGGTCTGGGCGATGACGCGGGCGCCGATCGCGCTGGTCGGCGCGCTGCGCGAGACCTCGATCCTGTTCGCGGTGCTGATCGGCTGGCTGTTCTTTGGCGACCGCATGGACCGCGGCAAGGCGATCGCAGCGCTGCTGATTGTCGCCGGGGTGGGGATGACCCGGCTTTAGAGTGTCTCGCGGTAGAGCACCTGCTGCACGCAACCGGCGCAGAGCAGGTAGAGGCTGGTGGCGATCAGCCCCCAGGTGACGGGCGCGGGCTGGGCGAAATCGCTCCAGGCGGCGATGGTGGCCAGGGCGATCCAGGCCAGGGCCAGCGGCAGGGTGACGGTGCGCCAGCGCCGCGTGCGCACCGGGTGGACGAATTTCACCCGCAGGAACATCGTCACCGCCAGCACGACCACCAGCGCCAGGATCACCCAGAAATCGGGCCGTGTGGCAAAGACCACCAGCGCCACCATGTTCCAGCACGAGGGAAAGCCGGAAAAGGAATAATCGGCCGTCTTCATCCGGGTATCGGCGAAATAGAGCACCGAGGCGAAGGTGATGATGATGATGGCGATCCAGCCGGTCCAGCCGGGCAGCAGGCCCGAATTGAACAGGGCGAAGGCCGGGATGAACACATAGGTCAGATAGTCGATGATGAGGTCGAGCAGCACGCCGTCGATGATCGGCGCCTTGGTCTTGACGTCGTATTTGCGCGCCATCGGCCCGTCGATGCCATCGACGATCAGCGCCACCACCAGCCACAGGAACATCATGTCCCAGTTCGAATCGACCGCGGCCAGCATGGCCAGCATGGCAAAGACCGCGCCGGTCGCCGTGAACATATGGACGAAATAGGCGCGGAATGTGTCGTACATGCGCGGAACGATCCTCGGGGCTGGGGGAAGGGGACGGTTTCAGCCGCTATTGTGTCGATTTTTTGCAAATGCAGCAACCCCGGCTGCGTGAGGGGGTTTGGCGGGCCCGCGCGCGGAGGGGCGGAACCCCGGGCCGCGCGGCGGTTCGATCTGTCAGGGGGTGCGGGCGCGGGGATGGGCGCTGCGATAGGCCTCCATCAGGCGGGCGGAATCGACGGCGGTATAGACCTGTGTGGTCGAGAGGTTGGCGTGGCCCAGCAATTCCTGGATCGCCCGCAGATCGCCGCCGCGCGACAGCAGATGCGTGGCAAAGGAATGGCGCAGGGCGTGCGGCGTGGCGGTGGCGGGCAGGCCGAGGCGCAGGCGCACCCCCTCCATCGCGCGCGAGATCAGCCGCGGGTTCAACGGGCCGCCGCGGGTGCCGCGAAACAGCGGGGCGTCGGGCGACATCGGCCAGGGGCAGAGCTTGAGATAGGCCTCGACGGCGGCGGCGGCGGCGGGGATCACCGGCACCAGCCGTTCCTTGCCGCCCTTGCCGGTGATGCGCAGGCTGGCGCCCGGCGCCGTGGCAAGGCTGGCGTCGCGCCCGGTCAGGCCCAGCGCCTCGGAGATGCGCAGCCCGCCGCCATAGAGCAGCGTGGCGACGGCGCCGTCGCGGGCGCGGACCCAGGCCTCGGCCTTGTCGTCGCTGATCGATTCCGTCACGGCGCGGGCGGCGTCTTCGTCCAGCGGGCGGGGCAGGGGGCGGGCGTGTTTGGGGGCGCGGGCGCTGAGGATCGCGGTGGCGTCGAAATCCGCCTCGCGGTCGGCCAGCCAGCGGGCAAAGGATTTCAGCGCCGACAGGGCGCGGGCCAGCGACCGCGCGCCGCGCCCGTCGCCGCGCGCCTGCGCCATCCAGGCGCGCAGGTCGCGGCTGTCCACGGCGCGGAGCTGGGCCATGCCGGCGGCGCCGCCGTGATGCCGGGCGAGGAAATCGAGGAATTGCACCACGTCGCCGCGATAGGCCTGCACCGTCAGCGCCGAGGCATCGTCGAGCGCGGCAAGCTGGGTCAGCCAGAGGCTGAGGGCGTCGCGCAGCGCCGGGCTGATCGCCAGCGGGTCGCCCGCGCTCACGACAGCCAGCGCCGGAGCACGCGCTCGAAGGTGCCGGTGAAGAAGGACAGCAGGTCGGTGCCCTGCCCGGGCTTGAAGCGGTGCGGGTCTTCCGATCCCATCGCCAGCATGCCCGGCAGCCGCCCGCGGCCCAGATCGAGGCGCATCAGCGCCTCGGAGCGCAGATCCGCCGCCACCTCGCCGTAGGGCCCGGCCGAGGGCGGCACGCCCTGGCGCAGCACGATGGGGCGCGCGGGCGACGGGCGCCCGGCGCTCATGTAGCTTTCGACATAGCCGGGTTTGCGTACACGCAGGATTGTGTCCAGCTTGCCCAGACTGGCTGCGGGTTCGGCGCTTTCCAGCACCAGCCGCACCGAGTCGACGCCGAGGATCTCGGCCACCGCGCCGCCCAGATCGAGGACGAAATCCTCGAACCGTTCGGCATCCAGCAGCCGCAGCAGCGCCCGGTGGATCTGGTTGGTGGACGAGAGGTTCTCATAGGCGGCGGCGATCACGGCGCGGTGGGTTTCCTCCAGCCGTTCCAGCCGCGATTCCAGCCGCTCCATCGCCATGCCGCGCAGATCGACGACATTGCCGCCCATCGCCCGTTCCGAGGTCAGGACGAGGGCGCGCATCAGCTCGGGATCGTCGAGCACGAGGCCCGGGTCCCCGAGCAGCCGCGCGCGCCATTCATCCTGCGTTGCGGTGTTCTGGGCTGGTCCTGTCGCTGCCATGTCTCACCCGATCTTGCGTCTTTGCGGCGATGCTACACCAGATCAGACGATTTTCTGCCCGGTTTTTTCCCAGTCCTTCATGAACTGTGCCAGACCTGCATCGGTCAGCGGATGCATCGCCAGCTTGCGGATCACTTCCGGCGGGGCGGTCATCACATCGGCGCCGACCAGCGCGGCCTGCGTGACATGGTTCACCGTGCGGATCGAGGCGGCGAGGATCTGGGTTTCAAAGCCGTAATTGTCATAGATCGTACGGATGTCGCCGATCAGGTCCATGCCGTCGAGGTTGATGTCATCGAGCCGCCCGATGAAGGGCGAGATGAACGTGGCCCCGGCCTTGGCGGCGAGCAGTGCCTGATTGGCGGAAAAGCACAGCGTGACGTTGACCATCAGGCCCGCATCCGAGAAATATTTGCAGGCCTTCAGCCCGTCCCAGGTCAGTGGCAGCTTGATGGCGATGTTCGGCGCGATTTCGGCCAGTTTCTTGCCTTCGGTGATCATCGCCCCGGCTTCGAGCGCGACGACTTCGGCGGAAACCGGGCCCTCGACGAACGAGCAGATCTCGCGGGTGACTTCGATGATGTCGCGGCCCGATTTCAGGATCAGCGAGGGGTTGGTGGTCACGCCGTCAACCATGCCCAGTTGGTGCAGGTCGCGGATCGCGGCAACATCGGCGGTATCGACAAAGAATTTCATCGCGCTTTCTGTCCTTTGTGAAAGGGGGTGGGCGGTTGCGGAATGGGTTCGGGGGCGTCATACCCTATCGCACCCCCGCCTGAAAGGTCTTTCGCCCGCATGGATGCGCCCTCTGCCCCGACCTGTGCGCCCCCGATGGCCTTTGCGCCGGGGCAGCCGCTGGCGGTGCTGACCACGCAACCCCTTGACCGGCTGCTGGATTACCGCGCGCCGGAAGGCGGGGCGCAGACCGGCGATTTCGTCGAGGTGCCGCTGGGGCCGCGCAAGGTGCTGGGTTGTGTCTGGGGCCCGGCCGAAGGCGGCGTGCCGCTGGCCAAGCTGCGCGCGGTGGAGCGGGTGCTGGACGTGCCGCCGATGCGCGAGGAATTGCGCGCCTTTCTGCTCAAGGCCGCCGATTACACGCTGACCCCGCTGAGCCTGATGCTGTTTCTGGCCACCCGGGCGCCGGGGTTGTTCGCGGGGCCGGCGATGGTGCGGGTCTATCTGCCGGGCGAGGCGCCGCCCGCGCGGATGACCGATGCGCGGCGCCGGGTGCTGGATGTCTTTGCGGGCTATGGTGGCGCCGCGCTGACCGTGGGCGAGATCACCCGCGCCGCCGGGGTGACGGGCAGCGTGGTGCATACGATGGCCACGCAGGGCGCGCTGATCGAGACCGGCGCGCCCAAGGACCAGCCCTATCCGCGGCTCGATCCGGCGCTGGACGGCAAGGCGCTGAGCGAGGATCAGGCCGCCGCCGTCGCGGTGCTGCGCGGCAAGGCGGACCGGTTCGGCGTGACGCTGCTGAAGGGTGTCACCGGGTCGGGCAAGACCGAGGTTTACCTCGAGGCGGTGGCCGAATGCCTGCGCAAGGGGCGGCAGGCGTTGGTGCTGTTGCCGGAAATCGGCCTGACCGAGGGGTTTCTGGAGCGGGTCGAGGCGCGCTTCGGCGCGCGCCCCGGCGAATGGCATTCCGGCGTCACCATGACCGAGCGGCGGCGCCTGTGGCGCATGGCGGGCGAGGGCGGGGTGTCGATGGTGGTGGGGGCGCGATCGGCGCTGTTCCTGCCTTACCGCGATCTGGGGCTGATCGTCGTCGATGAAGAGCATGACAGCTCGTACAAGCAAGAGGACGGCGTTCTGTATAACGCCCGCGACATGGCGGTGCTGCGGGCGGCGCAGGCCGGGGCGCAGGTGGTGCTGGCTTCGGCCACGCCGTCGCTGGAAAGCTGGGTCAATGCCGAGACCGGCAAATACGACCGGCTGGATCTGCACGCCCGTTTCGGCGCGGCCGAGCTGCCCGAGATGCGCGCGCTGGATCTGCGGGCGGAAAAGGTGCCGCACGGGCGCTGGATCTCGGCCGGGTTGCAGGCGGCGGTGGACGGGCGGCTGGCGGCGGGCGAGCAATCGCTGCTGTTCCTCAACCGCCGTGGCTATGCCCCTGTCACCACCTGCCGCGCCTGTGGCCATCAGATCGCCTGCACGCAATGCGATTCGCGGATGGTCGAGCATCGGTTCCTGAACCGGCTGATGTGCCACCAATGCGGCGCGACGGCGCCGGTTCCCACCGCCTGCCCGGAGTGCAAGACCGAAGGGTCGATGCATCCGATCGGCCCCGGGGTCGAACGGCTGGAGGAAGAGGTGCGCGGCCTCTGGCCCGACCGGCGGGTGGCGGTGCTGTCGTCGGATCTGTTCGGCTCGGCCCGGGCGCTGAAGGCGCAGATCGCGGCGATTGCGGCAGGGGCGGCGGATATCGTCATCGGCACGCAACTGGTGGCCAAGGGGCACAACTTTCCGCTGCTGACGCTGGTGGGGGTGATCGACGCCGATCTGGGCCTGCATGGCGGCGATCTGCGCGCCGCCGAGCGGACGTTTCAACTGATCCGGCAGGTGGCGGGGCGGGCGGGGCGCCACGACCGGCCCGGGCTGGCGCTGTTGCAGACCCATCAGCCCGATCATCCGGTGATCCAGGCGATCCTGTCGGGCGATGACGAAGGGTTCTGGCGCGCCGAAGCCGCCGAGCGGCAGGCGCTGGGCATGCCGCCCTATGGGCGGCTGGCGGGGATCATCCTGTCGTCAACCTCGGTCGAGCAGGCCTTCGAGACGGGCAATCGGCTGGCTGCGCAGGCCGAGCCGCTGCACCGGATCGGCGCGCAGGTGTTCGGCCCGGCGCCCGCGCCGATTGCCCGGGTGCGCGGGCGTCACCGGGTGCGGCTGCTGGTCAAGGCGGCCAAGGGCGCGCCCTTGCAGCAGGCCTTGCGCCAGTGGATCGGCGGGCTGAAACTGCCCGGCGACACCCGGCTGGCGGTCGATATCGATCCGCAGAGTTTTTGGTAAACCCTTGACGAGAAAGGCACCGCCATGTGGGAGGACCGCTATCGCAGCAGCGAGGATTATCTGTTCGGCACGGAACCGGCGCGGTTCCTGACGGAAAACCCCTGGCTGGCGATCCCCGGCGCCGCGGCGCTGAGCGTCGCCGATGGCGAGGGGCGCAACGCAGTGGCGCTGGCGCGCTGGGGCATGCAGGTTTCGGCCTTTGACCTGTCGCCGACGGCGGTGGGCCGCGCCCGGGCGCTGGCCGGGCGCGCAGGCGTGGCGCTGCAGACGCAGGTTTGCGACTGGGCGGGCTGGGACTGGTCGCCGCGCTTTGATCTGGTGATGGGGATCTTCATCCAGTTCATGCCGCCCGCCCATCGCCCGGCGCAATTCGCCGATCTGGCCCGGGCGCTGAAACCCGGCGGGCGGCTGGTGCTGCATGGCTACACGCCCGAGCAGGTGGCGCTGGGCAGCGGCGGCCCCTTGGACCCGGCGCAGATGTGGACGCCCGAGCTGTTGCTGGCGGCGTTTCCCGGCTGGCGGGTCGAACGTCTCGCCGCCTATGAGCGCGAGGTGCAGGAGGGTCGGGGGCACCGGGGCCGTTCGGCGCTGATCGATTTCGTCGCCCGCAAGCCCTGAAGGCCAGAGGCCCAAAACAAAAGACCCCGCGCGCGGCGGGGTCTTTGCAGTCGCCGGAAAGGCGGCTCAGTTCTTGGCGAGGTCGCGCAGCACGTAGTGCAGCACGCCGCCGTGCTTGACGTAATCGACCTCGATTTCGGTGTCGATCCGGCATTTCAGGGCAATCGTTTTCACCGTGCCATCCTTGTAGGTGATGGTGCAGGGGACGGTGGACAGCGGCTTGATGTCGTCCGACAGGCCCTCGATCGTCACCAGCTCGTCACCGGTCAGCGCCAGCGTCTTGCGGGTGTCGCCGCCGGTGAATTCGAACGGAACGACGCCCATGCCGACCAGGTTCGAGCGGTGGATACGCTCGAAGCTTTCGGCGATGACCGCCTTGACGCCCAGCAGGTTGGTGCCCTTGGCCGCCCAGTCGCGGCTGGAGCCCGCGCCGTATTCGACGCCGCCGAAGATCACCAGCGGCACACCGGCTTCCTGATAGGCCATCGCCGCGTCGTAGATCGAGGTCTGCACGCCGTCGGGGCCCTTGGAATAGCCGCCCTCGACGCCGTCCAGCATCTCGTTCTTGATGCGGATGTTGGCGAAGGTGCCGCGCATCATGACTTCGTGGTTGCCGCGGCGCGAGCCGTAGCTGTTGAAGTCCTTGAGCGGCACCTGACGCTCGGTCAGGTATTTCCCGGCCGGGGTGCTCGCCTTGAACGAGCCGGCGGGCGAGATGTGGTCGGTGGTGATCATGTCGCCCAGCACCGCCAGCACCCGGGCGCCGGTGATCGGGGCGATATGGCCCTTTTCCGCCGCCATGCCGCGGAAATAGGGCGGGTTCTGGATATAGGTCGAGGTCGGCGGCCAGTCATAGGTCTCGCTGCCCGAAACCTGCACCGCCTGCCATTTGGCATCGCCTTTGAACACGTCGGCGTATTTCGACAGGAAGGCCGCGCGCGTGACGGTGCGGTCAACCAGTTCGGCGATCTCGGCGTCGGTCGGCCAGATGTCTTTCAGATAGACATCCTGCCCGTCCGACCCCTGACCCAGCGGCTCGGTGGTCAGGTCGATGTTCATGTCACCGGCCAGCGCATAGGCCACCACCAAGGGCGGCGAGGCCAGGTAGTTGGCGCGCACGTCGGGCGAGATGCGGCCTTCGAAGTTGCGGTTGCCCGACAGGACGGCGGTGGCGATCAGGTCGTTGTCGCCGATCGCCTTGGAGATTTCCGGCTGCAGCGGCCCCGAGTTGCCGATGCAGGTGGTGCAGCCGAAGCCGACGATGTTGAAGCCGATGGCGTCGAGATCGTCCTGAAGGTCAGCGGCCTTGAGATAGGCCTCGACGACCTGCGAGCCGGGGGCGAGCGAGGTTTTCACCCAGGGCTTGCGGTTCAGGCCCAGCGCGCGCGCCTTGCGCGCCACCAGACCGGCGCCGATCAGCACATAGGGGTTCGAGGTGTTGGTGCAGGAGGTGATCGAGGCGATCACCACCGAGCCGTCGCGCAGTTGATAGTCCTCACCGGCGACCGCGGCGGTCTTGCACACGTCGATCTGCTTGGTGGCCACCGGGCCCTCGTCGGCCATGTCCTTGGCGGCGGCCGAGATGTCGAGGCCGCGGTAATCGGCGACGACCTTGGTGAAGGCCTCGGAGGCGCCGGTCAGCGGCAGGTAATCCTGCGGGCGTTTGGGCCCCGAGATGGCCGGAACGATGGTGCCCATGTCCAGTTCCAGCGTGCTGGAATAGATCGGCGCGTAATCGGCGCCGCGCCACATGCCGTTTTCCTTGGCATAGGCTTCGACCAGGGCGATGCGGGCCTCGTCGCGGCCGGTCTGGCGCAGATAGCGCAGGGTCTCGTTGTCGATCGGGAAGAAGCCGCAGGTGGCGCCGTATTCGGGGGCCATGTTGGCGATGGTGGCGCGCTGGGCCAGCGGCAGATGGTCGAGGCCCTCGCCATAGAATTCGACGAATTTGTTGACCACGCCGTGTTTGCGCAGCATCTGCACGACCTTCAGCACGAGGTCGGTGCCGGTGGTGCCCTCGATCATGCGGCCGGTCAGCTTGAAGCCGACGACTTCGGGGATCAGCATCGACACGGGCTGGCCCAGCATCGCCGCCTCGGCCTCGATCCCGCCGACGCCCCAGCCCAGCACGGCCATGCCGTTGACCATGGTGGTGTGGCTGTCGGTGCCGACCAGCGTGTCGGGATAGGCGACCTGCACGCCGTTCTGGTCCTTGTCGGTCCAGACGGTCTGCGCGAGGTATTCGAGGTTCACCTGATGGCAGATCCCGGTGCCGGGGGGCACGACGCGGAAGTTTTCAAACGCTGTCTGGCCCCATTTCAGGAACTCATAACGTTCCATGTTGCGCTCGTATTCCAGATCGACGTTCTTCTGGAAGGCGCGGGGATTGCCGAATTCGTCGATCATCACCGAATGGTCGATGACCAGATCGACGGGGACCAGCGGGTTGATCTTTTGCGCATCGCCGCCGAGGCCCTTGATGCCGTCGCGCATCGCTGCGAGGTCAACGACGGCGGGAACGCCGGTGAAATCCTGCATCAGCACGCGGGCCGGGCGATAGGCGATCTCGCGCGGGTTCTTGCCCTTGAGCTTTGCCCATTCGGCGAAGGCCTTGATGTCCTCGACCGAGACGGTATAGCCGCCATCCTCGAAGCGCAGCATGTTTTCCAGCACGACCTTCAGCGAGGCCGGAAGCTGGGTGAAATCGCCCAGACCGGCGGCCTGCGCGGCCGGGATCGAGTAATAGGCGATCGTTTCACCGCCAATCGACAGCGTCTTGCGCGTCTTGGCGGTGTCTTTTCCGACGATAACGGTCATGGGGGAGGCTCCCTTCGGGTCAAGAGGGGTTTGGCTGAGGCTGCTCATGCCTCATCTGGTTCTGCCGATCAAGGGGGGCACCGGGTTTTTGTATACCATTGTGTACATTTTTCGCACGGCGATCTGGCGAGGGGCCGGAATCGGCGGCGGCGGGGCGCCGGATTGCCGCGCCGGGGCGGCGGTTGCCTGTCGCGGCAGCAGCGCGGCGACCGGGCGGCGGCGCCTCACGCGGCGTTGCCGCGCTGTCACAACACGGTGTAACCGGCGCCAACCCGGGTTGCCCCTGCTTGCGCGGCGGGCCATTTGCCGTTTCAGTAGGCACGGAATTCAGGAGTGAGCGCATGACGCTGATCGCAAGGGTGCGCGCGGGCATCAGGGCGCGGGCCGTATCGGGCCCGGCGCCGCAGGTTGCCGCAAGCGCGGGTCTTGCCGCGCTGCGCCCGGCGCGGGCGCGGCGCGTGGTGGCGCTGGCGTTGGGGGCGGGGCTGGCGCTGGCCCCGGCGGCGCTGCTGGCGCAGGAGGCCGATGTCGTCGACAATCCGGTGCTGCTGGAGCTGTACACCGCGCAGGGCTGCGCCTCGTGCCCGCCCGCCGACGAGATGCTGCTCGAACTGGCCGGGCGCGACGATGTGATCGCGCTGGCGCTGCATGTCGATTATTGGGATTACATCGGCTGGGCCGATACCTTTGCCGATCACGGCTATACCGAGCGCCAGCAACGCTATGCCCGCCGCTATGGCCATACGACGATCTACACGCCGCAGGTGGTCGTCAACGGCACCGATATCGTCGAGGGATTCCGCGTGATGCAGGTGATGGACGCCATCGCCATGCGGCGCGACCGCACGCCCGAGGCCCGGCTGACGCTGACGCGCACCGAGGACGGGCGGCTGGAGATTGTCGCGGTTCCGACGGCGGCGGCCGCGCCGCAGATCGCCATGGCCTCGCGCCGCTCGGCGGTCAGCGGCATGGTCGCCAATTCGGTGGTCGGCACGCTGACCATGGGCGGCGCCGCGCGCGAGGCGGCGGCCGAATCGGTCGAGGCCGAGGCCCCGGATGACGCCGCGGCCGTGGCCGACAGCGCGTTGCCTGCCAGCACGCTGCCCGCTACCGGCCCCTACGTGCTGCAACTGGTCCGTTACCGGGCGCTGGACACCGTCGATATTCTGGGCGGCGAGAATGCCGGGCGGTCGGCGCAATACGCGAATATCGTCACCAGTTGGCAGCCGGTCGGCGGCTGGGACATGCTGGCGCCGCTGCGGCTGAGCCTGCCGCTGGAGGGTGACGAGGCGGTCGTGGTGATCGTGCAGGAAAGCGGTCAGGGCGAGATCGTCGCCGCGGCCCGGCTGCGCTGATCCTAACCGGCGTCGAGGGTTTTCCAGCGCCGGTGCAGCCAGAACCATTGTCCCATCGTGCCGCGCACCCGGGCGGCGGCGCTGTCGTTGAGCGCCTGGGTCATGGTCAGGGCGTCGCTGTGCGGGATCGGCTCCTCGACCTCGATGGCAAAGGTCAGCCCGTCGGGGTTGCGGGTGGCATAGACCGGCACCAGCAGCGCATCGTATTTCAGCGCCATCTTGGCGGCGGAGGTCGCCGTCCAGGCCGGTTGGCCGAGGAAATCGAGCAGGGCGCCGTGGCGCATATGCGTATCGCCCAGCACCCCCAGCATACCGCCCGAGCGGACAAAGCGGATCATCGCCGCCATCCCGGCATTGCCGCGCGGAAACAGCGGCTTGGCGACGTTTTCGATGGTGGCGACATAGCGCGCGTTGCTGGCCGGGTTCTTCATCGGCTTGTAGAGCCCGCCGACGCGGAATCCCCGCGCCGTCAGCCCGGCGCGCCAGGCGTCGTAATTGCCGAAATGCGCCGAGACCAGGATCACCGGCCGCGCCTGCGCATGGGCCTCGTCCAGCGCGGCGAGGCCCGGCCCGCCGATCGGCAGGGTTGCGGCGTGGCGGGCGAATTCGGCGCCCGAATGCAGTTCGATCAGCGAGCGGCCGAAATTGTCGCAGACCTCGGCGCACAGGCGTTTCACCTCGGCGGCGGGCAGATCGGGAAAGACATGGGCCAGATTGTCGCGTACCCGGCGGTTCAGCGCCAGCGGCCCCAATACACGGCGAAAGAACCAGCCCATCGCCGGGATACGCCAGCGGTAGGGCAGCAGCCGTACCGCGCCGATCACCGCCGCACCGGCGCGGTCCTCGATCCGGTGGCGGAGCGACAGGCGGTCAGGGGCGGGGGTTTCGGCGCTGGGCATGCAGCGGATTTAGCCCCGGGGCGGGGGCCTGTCCAGACATGCGGCGGCGCTCAGGGGTGCGAGCGTTTGCGCCGGTTGTGCCACCAGACCCATTGTTCGGGATGGGCGCGCACCTGCGCCGCGAAGGCGTCGTTCAGGGCCTGGGTCATGGTGCGGGCGTCGGAGGGCGGCACCGGTGCGTCGATCTGCACGCGAAAGCCCGGCGCGCCGGGGGTTCGGATGCCCCAGACCGGCACCAGCAGCGCGTCGTATTTCAGCGCCATCTCGGCCATGGACAGCACCGTGCGCGTGGGCTGGCCGAGGAAATCGAGCAGCACGCCCTGCGGGCGGTCGAGGTCGATCAGGATGCCCAGCATGCCGCCGCCGCGCAGGAACCGCACCAGCCCGCGCAGCCCCTCGCCGGTATCGGGGAACATCGGCGCGCCCGAGGCCGAGACCGCCTCGACATAGCGGGCATTGATCGCCGGGTGGCCCAGTTCCTTGAAATAGCCGCCCAGCCGGAAGCCGCGGGCGATCAGCGCCAGCCGCCAGGCGTCGTAGTTGCCGAAATGCGCCGAGACCAGGATGGCCGGGCGGCCCTGGGCATGCGCCTGATCCAGCGCGGCGAGGCCGGGGCCATCAAGCGGCAGCGTGGCGGCCAGCCGGGCCAGATCGGGCCCGGAAAGCACCTCTGTCACCATGCGAAAGAAATTGCCGGGAACCTCGGCGGCGATGCGCCGGACCTCGGGTTCGGGCAGGTCGGGCAGGAAATGGCGCACCGAGGCGGCAACGCGCGGCCGCATCGAGGTCAGCGGCCCGGCGATCCAGCGGCCCAGCCAGCCCGCCAGCCGCACCCGCGCGCCGAACGGCATCCGCATCAGCGCCGAGACGAGGGCCAGAGTCACCCGGTCGCGGCGTTTGAGGGGCTTTGCGGTCGCGGGGGCGGTGGCGGACATGCGAAGGGCACCGGAAGGCAGCAACGAAAAACGCGACCGCTCCGGGTCAGGAACGGCCGCGCGGCAGAGGGGGGTGAGAACCGGCGGCGGATGCCGCCCGGCCTCAGACCGCTTCGCTGATGAATTTCACCGCGTCGCCGAAGGTCTGGATGTTCTCGGCGGCATCATCGGGGATCTCGATGCCGAATTCTTCTTCGAAGGCCATGACCAGTTCGACCGTATCGAGCGAATCGGCGCCCAGATCGTCGATGAACGAGGCGTTCTCGATGATCTTGTCCTCTTCGACGCCCAGATGCTCGACCACAATCTTCTTAACGCGATCAGCGATATCGCTCATGTTCAGTCCTCGTTTACCTTCGGCGGAACCCGCCCTGATGTTGAATGCGTTCTCGCACGCTGTAACGACCGCAGCGCCCGAGGGGGCCAAAGGCCGGACCAGCACGGGCAGGCCCCGGCTCAATCAGCGCCGCCTATAGCACAAGCGGGCCGAGAGGCAAACGCTTTCCCAAGCGCCGGGCGCCGCGGATGGCCGGTCACAGCATGGCCATGCCGCCGTTGACGTGGATCGTGGCGCCGGTGACATAGGCGGCCTCGGGCGAGGCGAGATAAAGCACGGCGGCGGCGATCTCCTCGGGCGTGCCCATGCGTCCGGCGGGGATCTGGCTGTTGATCTTTGCCTTCTGCTCGTCGGTGAGCTTGTCGGTCATCGGCGTGGCGATAAAGCCGGGTGCCACGGCATTGGCGGTGATCCCGCGCGAGGCGACCTCGGCGGCGATGGATTTGGTCAGGCCGATCATCCCGGCCTTGGAGGCGGCGTAATTCACCTGACCGGCGTTGCCGGTGGCGCCGACGATCGAGGAAATATTGACGATCCGGCCCCAGCGCGCCTTCATCATCGGCCGCATGACGGCGCGGCACAGGCGCATGGTGGCGGTGAGGTTGACGTCGATCACCTGCGCCCAATCGTCATCGGACATGCGCATGAAGAGCTGGTCGCGGGTGATCCCGGCGTTGTTGACCAGGATATCCAGCCCGCCCATCGCCGCGATGGCGGTTTTCGGCAGCGCCTCGACAGCCGCCGGATCGCCCAGATTGCAGGGCAGCACATGCGCCCGCGCGCCCAGTTCGGCGGCCAGCGCCTGCAGCGGTTCCTCGCGGGTGCCCGAGAGGCCGACGTCGGCCCCGGCGCCGTGCAGGGCGCGGGCGATGGCGGCGCCGATGCCGCCCGAGGCGCCGGTGACGAGGGCGCGTTTGCCGCTGAGGTCGAACATGGGTGCATCCTTTCGCATGGTCTTGGGGCTGGGGGCATTCCCCCCTTGGCCTGCGGCCAGTTCCGCCCCGGGGAGGCCGTTCCGGCAGGGGAACCGCGCCGGTCTGGCGGTGGTTCTAGCAGCGCGCGGCGCATGGCGCCAGCGGGCAGGACTTCGCCGGTTGCCGCAGCCGGGCTTTTCCAGCCGGGAAACAATGTATATGTGGCAAGACAAAGCCCAAGTCGGAGGAAAGCAGATGCGCCGAGTCGTGGTGACGGGTCTGGGAATGGTGACGCCCCTGGCCTGCGGGGTCGAGGAAACCTGGCAACGCCTGCTGGCCGGGCAATCGGGTGCCGGGCCGATCACGCGCTTTGACGCGAGTCATCTGGCGACGACCTATGCCTGCGAGATCCCGTTCGGCGACGGCAGCGAGGGCACGTTCAACCCCGACGACTGGATGGAGCCCAAGGACCGCCGCAAGGTGGACGATTTCATCCTTTATGGTCTGACCGCCGCGACGCAGGCGGTGCGGGATTCGGGCTGGATGCCCGAGGACGAGGAAGGGCGGCTGCGCACGGGGGTCATGATCGGCTCGGGCATCGGCGGGTTGCAGACGATTGCCGAGACCGCGCTGCTCATCAAGGAAAAGGGGCCCAAGCGGGTCTCGCCGTTCTTCATCCCCGGCAGCCTGATCAATCTGGTGTCGGGGCAGGTCAGCATCCGCTTCGGCTTCAAGGGGCCGAACCATGCGGTTGTCACCGCCTGTTCGACCGGGGCGCATGCCATCGGCGACGCGGCGCGGCTGATCCAGTGGGGTGATGCCGATGTGATGGTCGCGGGCGGGGCCGAGGCGCCGATCTGCGAGATCGGCATTGCCGGGTTCAACGCCTGCAAGGCGCTGTCCACCAAGCGCGGCGCCGAACCGCAGCGCGCCAGCCGCCCCTATGATTCCGACCGTGACGGATTCGTCATGGGCGAGGGCGCGGGCGTGGTGGTGCTGGAGGAATACGAGCACGCCAAGGCGCGCGGCGCGAAGATCTATGCCGAGGTGCTGGGTTACGGCATGTCGGGCGACGCTTATCACATCACCGCCCCGGCCGAGGATGGCGACGGCGCCTTCCGCAGCATGGCGGCGGCGCTGAAACGCGCCGGGCTCGATCCCTCGGCGATCGATTACATCAACGCGCATGGCACCTCGACCATGGCCGACACCATCGAACTGGCCGCGGTCGAGCGCCTGCTGGGCGACGCCGCCGATACGGCGACCATGTCATCGACCAAATCGGCCATCGGCCATCTGCTGGGCGCCGCCGGGGCGGTCGAGGCGATCTTTTGCGTGCTGGCGATCCGCGATCAGGTGGCGCCGCCGACGATCAACCTGGACAATCCCGCCGTGACGCCGCGGCTCGATCTGGCGGCCAATGCCGCGCGGCATCGCAAGATCGATGTGGCGCTGTCGAATTCCTTTGGCTTTGGCGGCACCAATGCCAGCCTCGTGCTGGGCAAGGTGCGCGGCTGATGTGGAAGCACATCGTTGCGAATGTCCTGACGCTGCTGATCGTGGCGCTGATCGGGCTGGGCGGGCTGGTGGCGATGGGGCAGCGCGCCTTTGTCGCCGCCGGGCCGCTGGAGCAGGCGATCTGCCTGCGCGTCGAGCAGGGGGCCTCGCTGCGGGCGGTGGCGGCCTCGCTCGATGAACAGGGCGCGGTCAGCTATCCGTGGCTGTTCCGCGTCGGCGCCCAGTATGACGGGCGCGACCGCGGGCTGCGATTCGGCTCGTATCTGGTGCCCTCGGGCGCGTCGATGGATCAGATCCTGGACATCGTGACCCGCGGCGGCGCCTCGACCTGCGGCACCGAGGTGGTGCTGCGCATCGGCGTGACGCAGACCAGCTATCTGGTGCGCGAGCTCGACCCGGCGACCAGCCGTTTCGCCGAGACGGCGACGCTGCCGCTGGAAACGACGGAATTCCCCGCCGAATATACCCAGGTTGCCAGCCAGCCCGATACGCGGTTCCGCATCACCGTTGCCGAGGGCGCCACCAGTTGGCAGATCTGGACCGCGCTGAACGCCGCCGAATTCCTGGCCGGCACCCTCGCCGAGGTGCCCGCCGAGGGCACGCTGTCGCCCGACAGCTATGAGGTGCGGCGCGGTGCCGACCGGGCGGCGCTGGCCGCCGAGATGGCGGCGCGGCAGGCGGCGATTCTGGCGAGCGCCTGGGAAAACCGGGTCGATGGCCTGCCGTTCGACACGCCCGAGGAGGCGCTGATCCTCGCCTCGATTGTCGAAAAGGAAACCGGCGTCGCCGAAGAGCGCCGCGTGGTGGCCAGCGTGTTCATCAACCGGCTGGGCGTGCCGATGCGGCTGCAGACCGACCCGACGGTGATCTACGGCATCACCCGGGGGCAGGGCACGCTGGGCCGGGGCCTGCGCCGGTCCGAGCTGAACGCCGAGACGCCCTATAACACCTATCGGATCGACGGTTTGCCGCCGACCCCGATTGCCAACCCGGGCCGCGCCAGCATCGAGGCGGTGCTGGACCCCGAGGCGACCGAGTTCCTGTATTTTGTCGCCGACGGCACCGGCGGGCATGTCTTTGCCCGCACCCTGGCCGAGCATAACGAGAATGTCGCCCGCTGGCGGCGCATCGAGGCCGAGCAGGATAACTAGGCTTTTACCGATTTCCCGGGTGCAGCCATGGCGCGATCAGATTGACTTTGCGCACGCTCTGATGTAGCTGTTCTGGCACGCTGGAAGAAATGCGCAAACGGCCCGGGTATCCCCCGGGCCGTTTGCCGTTTGGCTCGCGCGGGGCAGCGAAGCAGCGGACAACACGCATGAAGAAACGGGGCTCCCACCCGGGAGACGAACCGCCGCACCATCTGGTGGCGCAGGCGGAACGGCAGTTGGCAGCGTATGGCGAAGAGCTGGACGCGGTGATCGACGGCATCAAGGCAGGGAATTTCGGCACGGCGCGCGATCTGGCGGGCGTGACGGCGGCCCTGCGCAAGGCATTGGAGGCGGTATTCAGTGAGCGGGCTAAACTTGAAAAGATCCTCGACCAGACCGGACATCGATCCGGAGAGCTGGATCTCGACGGCGCAGGAGCCGAGGTGCGAAGCCGAATGGCTCGCCTGCGCGCCGCTGCGGCTGCGCGAGGACTTCCTGGCGGGGCTGAGTGAGAACGCGCTGCTGGCGCTGCCCTGGCTGTTCGATTTCTGGGCGCTGCCGCATCAGCGCCCGCCCGCGGGCGACTGGCGAAGCTGGGTCTGCATGGGCGGGCGCGGCGCGGGCAAGACTCGCGCGGGCGCCGAATGGGTGCGCGCCCAGGTCGAGGGGGCGGGGCCGCGCGATCCGGGGCGGGCGCGGCGGGTGGCGCTGGTCGGCGAGACGATGGACCAGGTGCGCGAGGTGATGATCTTCGGCGAGAGCGGTATCCTCGCCTGCTCGCCCCCGGATCGCCGCCCGGTCTGGGAGGCGGGGCGCAAGCGGCTGGTCTGGCCCAATGGTGCCGTGGCGCACTGCGTCTCGGCCCATGCACCCGAGGGGCTGCGCGGGCCGCAATTCGATGCGGCCTGGGCGGATGAGCTGGGCAAGTGGAAGAAATCCGAGGCGGTCTGGGACCAGTTGCAATTCGCGCTGCGGCTCGGCGACGATCCGCGCTGCGTGGTGACGACCACGCCGCGGGCGCAGGGGGTGCTCAAGGCGCTGCTGGCCATGCCCTCGACATTGGTGACGCGCGCCCCGACCGAGGCCAACCGGGCGTTCCTGGCCGCCTCGTTCCTCGCCGAGGTCGAGGACCGCTATGGCGGCACGCGGCTGGGGCGGCAGGAGCTGGAGGGCCTGCTGCTGGAGGATGCCGAGGGGTCGCTGTTCCCGCAGGCCCTGCTGGCGGGCTGCCGGGTCGATCCGCCGCCGCGCTTCAGCCGCGTGGTGGTGGCGGTGGATCCGGCGGTCAGCGGCGGCGCCGGGTCGGATCTGTGCGGCATCGTCGCCGTCGGCGCCGTGACCGAGGGGCCGGTCAGCTCCTGGCGCGCCGTCGTGCTCGAGGATGCCAGCCTGCGCGCCGCCAGCCCCACCGACTGGGCGCGCGCCGCGATCGAGACGATGGAGCGCCACGGCGCCGACCGGCTGGTCGCCGAGGCCAATCAGGGCGGCGATCTGGTGGTGGCGGTGCTGCAGCAGGTCGATCCGCTGGTGCCGGTGCGCAAGGTCCATGCGCAGCACAGCAAGGGCCGCCGCGCCGAACCGGTGGCGGCGCTCTATGAACAGGGGCGGGTCGGGCATCTGCGGGGGCTCGGCGCGCTCGAGGAACAGATGGCGCTGATGACGGCGCAGGGCTTTCGCGGCAGCGGCAGCCCCGACCGCGTCGATGCGCTGGTCTGGGCGCTGCACGCGCTGATCCTCGAACCCGCCGCCCAGTGGCGAAAGCCGCAGGTCCGGGTGCTGTGACGCGGGGCAGGGCCGCGTCGTCAAAGGCGGCGCCCGCCCCAACTTTGCGCTGAAAATATCCTCGGGGTGGGTCCGGGAGGGGTGGAAAACCCCTCCCGGGCGGGTGCGGGTGGCAACCCGCGCGGGCCGAGGGGGCTCGATGCCCCCGAGGCCCGCTCGCCCCGGGCGACACGCCGCCGTGAGCGCAACTTTTCCCGCTCCCCCTCTCGCTTGAACTCGCGGCGACCCCCATATAGGGTGCGCGCCAATTCGTCGGGGCTGTCCCCGGCCCGATGTTCAACCGAGGAGCCCCATGTTCATCACCCCCGCCTTTGCCCAGACCGCCGGTGCCGCCGGTGCAGGCAGCATGCTGTCATCGCTGGTTCCGTTCGTCCTGATCTTCGGGATCATGTGGTTCCTGCTGATCCGCCCGCAACAAAAGAAGATGAAAGAGCATCGCGCGATGGTCGAGTCGCTGCGCCGGGGGGATCAGGTGATCACCGCGGGCGGCCTGATCGGCAAGGTGGCCAAGGTCAAGGAAGACGGCGAGGTCGAGGTCGAGATCGCCGAGGGGGTCAAGGTCCGCGTCGTGCGCTCGACCATCACCTCGGTCCTGTCCAAGACCGAGCCCGCCGCCGCGGCCGAGTGATCGCCGCCTGAGCTGACCGCCGCGGCGCCCCGGTGCCGCGGTTGCCGCCTGCGCCTGCCGGAAACCCGCGGCCCGCGCGCGCCGCATCCCGCCGCGGCCTCCGGCCCTTTGCCCGGCCCCTCATGCAAGGTCCACCATGCTGCAATTTTCCCTGTGGAAGCGCGCGCTGATCCTGATGATCTGCTTCGGCGCTGCCGTTTTCGCCGCGCCGAACCTGTTTTACGACCGCGTCGAGCGCCACAATGACGCCCTTGCCACCCTCGCCGCCGGGACCGACACGCCCGAGTTGCAGGCCGAGCGCGCGCTCTGGCCCGACTGGCTGCCCTCGGATCTGGTGAATCTGGGTCTTGACCTGCGCGGTGGTGCGCATCTGCTGGCCGAGGTGCAGGTTTCCGACGTCTATGCCGACCGTATCGACGCCCTCTGGCCCGAGGTGCGCGACCTGCTGCGCGAGCAGCGGGCCGTGGTGGGCGGCGTGCGGCGCATGCCCTCGGACGACCCCGGCGTGCTGCGCATCGCCATCGGCAATGCCGAGGCCTTGCCGCAGGCGCTGGAGGCGGTGCGCACGCTGTCGCAGCCGATGCAGACCCTGACCGGCATCGGCCAGCAGGATCTCGACATTCATATCGACGGCGGCCAGATCGTCGTCACCCTGTCCGAGGCCGAGCGTCTGGCCACCGACGACCGCACCATGCGCCAGTCGCTGGAGATCATCCGCCGCCGCGTCGACGAGGTCGGCACCCGCGAGCCGACGATCCTGCGCCAGGGAGCCGACCGCATCCTGATCCAGGTGCCCGGCATCGGTTCGGCCGACGAGCTGAAGGCGCTGATCGGCACCACGGCGCGGCTGACCTTCCATCCGGTGGTGCGCACCACATCGAACGGCGACGAAACGCCCGAGCCCCGGCAGATCGTCGCCCCGTCGATGAACGAGCCGGGCGTGTTCTATGTGCTGGAACAGACTCCGGTGGTGAACGGCGAGCAACTGACCGATGCGCAGCCCGCCTTCGACCAGAACGGCCGCCCGGCGGTCAGCTTCCGCTTCAACCCGGCGGGCGCGCGGGCCTTTGGCCTGTATACGGCCGAGAATATCGGCAATCCCTTTGCCATCGTGCTCGACAACGAGGTGATCTCGGCGCCGGTGATCCAGGCGCATATCTCGGGCGGGTCGGGCATCATCACCGGGCGTTTCTCGGTCGAGGAAAGCACCCAGCTTGCCGTGCTGCTGCGCGCCGGGGCCCTGCCGGCGGAAATGACCTTCCTCGAGGAACGCACCATCGGCCCGGAACTGGGTCAGGACAGCGTGGACGCGGGCAAGATCGCCGCGATGGTGGCCGGGGTGGCGGTGCTGCTCTATATGGGGCTCAGCTATGGCCTGTTCGGCTGGATCGCCAATGTGGCGCTGGTGTTCAACATCGCCATGATCTTTGCGATCCTGTCGCTGATCGGCGGCACGCTGACGCTGCCGGGCATCGCCGGGATCGTGCTGACCATCGGCATGGCGGTCGATGCCAATGTGCTGGTTTTCGAGCGGATCCGCGAGGAGATGCGCACCGCCCGCGGCCCGGCCCGCGCCATCGAGCTGGGCTATGAAAAGGCGATGTCGGCAATCATTGACGCCAACATCACCACTTTCATCACCGCGGCGATCCTGTTCGCGCTGGGCTCGGGCCCGGTGCGCGGTTTCTCCATCACCCTGGGACTGGGGATCATGACCTCGGTTTTCTCGGCGATCTTTGTCACGCGCATGATCATCGTCTGGTGGTTCCAGCGCCGCCGTCCCAAGACGCTGAACCTTTGAGGATCGACCCATGTTCCGGCTGAAAATCGTTCCCGACGATACTGCGATCAACTTCATGCGGCCCTGGAAGTTCACCTTCGGCCTGTCGATGGCGCTGGTGGTGGCGTCGATCGTGGTGTTCTTCACCATCGGGCTGAACTTTGGCATCGACTTCCGCGGCGGCACCTCGATCCGCAGCGAGGCGACGCAGGCGGTGGACATCGGCGCCTACCGCGAGGCGATTGCACCGCTGGGGCTGGGCGATGTGTCGATCTCCGAGGTCTTTGACCCGACCTATGGCCCCGAGCGCAACGTCGCCATGATCCGCATCCAGGCGCAGGGCGATGGCGATGCGGTGCCCCCGGCGCTGCTGAGCCAGGTCGAGGCGGCGCTGCAGACCCATGACGCGACGCTGCATTTCACCTCGGTGGAATCGGTCGGGCCCAAGGTTTCGGGCGAGCTGGTGCAGGATGCGCTGCTGGCGGTGATGACCGCGCTGGGGGCGATCCTGATCTATATCTGGCTGCGCTTCGAATGGCAGTTCGCGCTGGGCGCCGTCGCCGCGCTGGTGCATGATCTGATCCTGACCATCGGCATCTTTGTCGTGCTGCAGTTGCGCTTTGACCTGACGACGATTGCCGCGCTGCTCACCATCGTCGGCTATTCGATCAACGATACCGTGGTGGTGTTCGACCGGGTGCGCGAGAACCTGATCAAATACAAGCAGCGCGACGTGGCGGAGGTGATGAACCTGTCGCTGAACGAGACGCTGACCCGCACCCTGATGACCTCGTTCACCACCCTGATCGCGCTGATCGCGCTGTTCCTGCTGGGCGGCGACGTGATCCGCGGCTTTGTCTTTGCGATGATCTGGGGCGTCGTGGTCGGCACCTGGTCGTCGGTCTATGTGGCCGCCGTGATCGTCAAGTTCCTGGGCGTCAAGCGCGATTTCGGCAAGGGCGGCGACAAGGCCGGCACCCAGTTCGCCACCTCGGACGGCCAATGAGGCTGACCGAGATCGACTTCGGCGCCGCCCAGCCGATCGAGGGCTATGGCCCCGGTTTCTTCCGGCTGGGCGGCGTGGTGCATCCGGCGCCGGTGCTGTTTGTCCCCGGGCAGGCGCTGGCCTGGGGCGGCTATGGCGACACGGCGACGCTGCTGCCGCTGGCCGGGCAGGTGGATGTGCTGTTCATCGGCACCGGGCCCGAGGTGGCGCATCTGCCCGCGGGCCTGCGCGATGCGCTGGAAGCGGCCGGGCTGGGGGTCGAGGCGATGGCCTCGGCCTCGGCCTGCCGCACCTACAACGTGCTGTTGTCCGAGGGGCGGCGCGTTGCCGTCGCCCTGCTGGCGGCAGCCTAAAGCCCGTCAGGCAGCGTCACCACGGCCCCGGCGGCGGTGAGCGGGCCTTCGGCCCGGTCGCGCCGCAGCAGCGCCAGCCCTTCGCCCGCCGCCTGCGTATAGAGAACCCCGGCCTCGCGCCCGTCGTCCATCAGCACCGGCGTGCCCACCGGCACCGGCGCGCTGATCGCCACGCGGGTCAGACGGCGGCGCAGGTCGGTCTTGTGGTGCATGCGGGCGGTGACTTCCTGCCCGACATAGCAGCCCTTGCGGAAATCGACGCCGCGCAGCCGCTCGAACCCCAGTTCCAGAATGAAGCTCTCGCCGGGCAGCAATTCGATGCCGCTCTGCGGTACCCGCGCGGCGATGCGGATCGCCGCCCAATCCGGCGCCTCGCCCTGCGTCAGCGCCTGACCGTACAGCCGCCAGCCCAGCGCCGGGTCGCGCGGATCGGCCAGCGCCCCGGCGGGCGCCGGGCCGAGGCCCAGGGTCAGCGGTATCTCCAGCGGTTCGATCGTCACCTGCGAGCGCAGCCTGAACATCGCCAGCCGCCGGGCCAGATCCCCGGCCAGCGCGGCATCGACGTCGATCAGCACCGCATCGGGCGCCGCGACCAGCAGGAAATCGGCGATCAGCTTGCCCTGCGGCGTCAGCAGGGCGCCGTAGGCGATGCCGTCGCGCGCCACGCGGGCCATGTCCTGCGTCACCAGCCCTTGCAGGAATTTCACCCGGTCGGTTCCGGCGACGCGCAGCAAGGCGCGGTCCTGGGCCGGGGCGCAGCGGGTTTCGGGGGGCAGCGGCATGTCGGTCATCGGGTTCTCCATCGCAGCAGGATATAGGCCTGCGGCCCCGCCTTGCACAGCCCCCGCCCGACGCGCGAACCGGGTCGCATTGACGCTCCCTGCGCGCGCCCCTAGGATCGCCCGCAACATTGCACACGTTCAGGAGTCTCGCCCATGTCGCTCGCCAATGGCCGCCCGTATCTGGCCATTCCCGGCCCCTCGGTCATGCCGGATCGTGTCCTCAACGCCATGCACCGGGCGGCGCCGAACATCTATGAGGGCGAGCTGATCGACATGGTGGCCGGGCTGCGCGCCGGGCTGAAGGCCGTGGCGCGCACCACGCAGAATCTGGCGATCTATATCGGCAACGGCCATGCCACCTGGGAGGCCGCCAATACCAACGTCTTTCGCCGCGGCGACAGCGCCATCGTGCTGGCCACCGGGCGCTTTGGCCATGGCTGGGCCGAACACGCCCGCCAGATCGGCGTGCGCCCGGCCGTGACCGATTTCGGTCGCTCGTCGCCCATCGACCTGGCCCGGGCCGAGGCCGCGCTGCGGGCCGAACCGCAGGCGCGGGCGGTGATGATTACCCATGTCGATACCGCGACCAGCGCCAAGAACGACGTGGCGGCCATCCGGCGGCTGATGGACCAACTGGGCCATCCGGGCCTCTTGATGGTCGATTGCATCGCCAGCCTCGGCTGCGACGAATTCCGCATGGACGACTGGGGCGTCGATGTGATGATCGCTGCCAGCCAGAAGGGGCTGATGACCCCGCCGGGGCTGGGCTTTGTGTTCTTTTCCGACAAGGCGAAAGAGGCCGCGAAAACCTCGGACCTGCGCACGCCCTATTGGGACTGGGCGCCGCGCAACGCCGCGCAATGGTTCTACGAAAACTGGTACGGCACCGCGCCGACGCATCACCTGTACGGGCTGCGCGCCGCGCTGGAGATGATCCACGAGGAAGGCATCGAAAACGTCTGGAACCGCCACCGGCGGCTGGCCTCGGCGGTCTGGGCGGCGGCGGGGGCCTGGGGGCGCGAGGGAGCCTTTGCCCTGAACATCGCCAACCCGGCGCAGCGCGGCCATTCCGTCACCGCCGCCCGGCTGTCGGGGGCCGATGGCACCCGCCTGCGCCGCTGGTGCGAGCATCAGGCCGGGGTGACGCTGGGCATCGGGCTGGGCATGGCCGAACCGGGCGATCCGGCGGGCGATGCGTTTTTCCGCATCGCGCATATGGGCCATGTGAACGCCCATATGACGCTGGGCGCGCTGGCGGTGATCGACACCGGGCTCAAGGCGCTGTCGATCCCGCACGGGCCGGGTGCGCTGGAAGCGGCGGCGCGGGCGCTGGCGACCGATTGACCGGTTTCGGGCGCGGGATATAAAGGCCGGACCGGGCGCAATCCGCGCCCGTCCTGGCGGAGCCTCGGATGGAGCGTCCCTCGTTGTCGTGGAAGGCCTATACGGGCCGGGTTTCGTTCTGGCTGGCGATTGTTTTCATTCTGCTATCCGGTATTTTCGCGCCTTTCGGATATCTCGAACTGCGCGACGGCAGGCTGCTTGCCCGCGAGGGGGTCGATACGCAGGGATCGGTGGTCGATCGCGTGACCGAGTCGCGCCGACGCAGCAGCGGCGGCACCTCGCACAGCTATTATATCACGGTGCGCTTTCCCGGCTCGGACGGCCGCAACCATTCGGCGCGCCACTCCGTTTCGGTGGCGGAATACAACCGCCTGTCGCTGGGGTCTGTGGTGCCGATCCGCTATGCCGCCTCGGACCCCGGCGTCACCGAGATGGAAGCGGGCGACAGTGCCGGCACCGGCCGGATGCTGCTGGGATTGGCCGGCCTCGGCGCGCTCGGCGGGCTGGCGTCGCTGGTATTCCTGGGGCGCGGGGTTGCCGCCCAGCGCCGCGCGGCGACCGAGGGTGAGCGGCGGATGGTGCCCGTGACCGGCCACAAGCGCAGCGGCAAGAAGAATTCCAGATATTTTCAGGTGGAATGGAACGACGGCGGACAAACCCGCCGCACCGCCGCCGTGCGCGAGGATCGCCTGCCCGCGATCGGCAGCGACATCGCCGTCTATCTGGACCCGCGCAGCGGCCGCGGCTGGTGGGAGGGCGAGTATTGACCGCCCCGGCGCCCGCCATGCCGGGGATCTGACGCGCCGGGCCGCCGCTGTCGGTATGCCCTTGTCCTCGCGGCGGGCAAGGCTATCCTCCAGCCGCGAACGGACAGGGGCTGAGCATGCGCGCATTCGGACAATCGCAGGGCGTCAAACGGCGCGAGGATCTGAGGTTCCTGACCGGGACCGGCCGCTATCTGGCCGACATCCTGCCCGATGGCGCCCTGCACGCCGTCTTTCTGCGGGCGCCGGTCGCCCATGCGGTGATCGAGCGGATCGACACCGCCGATGCGGCGCAGATGCCCGGCGTGGCGCTGGTCCTGACCGCCGATGACCTCAGGGCCGCGGGCGTGACCGAGGGGCTTTGGGCCGTCACCGCCCGCGACCGCCGGGGCATCAAGGGCCGCGTCACCCGGCGCCCGATTCTGGCCGAGGGTGTCTTGCGCCATGTCGGCGAGCCGGTGGCGCTGGTCGTCGCCGAAACCCGCGCGCAGGCGCTCGACGCCGCCGAGGCGATCACCTTCGATCTGACGGAACGCCCCGCGCATCTGGCGCTGCGGCCCGGCGGGCCGCTGGTGCATGACGATGTGGCCGAGAATCAGCCCGTCGACTGGCATCTGGGCGATACCGAGGCCGTGACCGCCGCCTTTGCCCGCGCCGCCCATGTCACCACGCTGTCGGTGCGCCAGAACCGGGTTGCCGTCGTCAGCCTTGAGCCCCGCGCCGCCTTTGCCGAATGGGACGGCACGAGGCTGCATTTCGCCTTCAACGGTCAGGGTGTCTGGACCCATAAGCGCGAACTGGCGCGGGTGCTGAACCTGACACCCGAGGATGTGCGCGTCACCAGCCCCGATGTCGGCGGCGGGTTCGGCATGAAGACCATGCTCTACCCCGAACAATTCGCCGTGGCGCAGGCGGCGCGGATGCTGGGCCAGCCGGTCGCCTGGATCGCCGACCGCGCCGAATCGATGCTGTCGGACAACGGCGCGCGCGATCTGGAAAGCCTGGCGGAACTGGCGTTCGACGCCGATCACCGGATTCTGGCCTATCGGGTGAACACCCGCTTCAACCTCGGCGCCTATAATTCCATGTTCGGGCAGAACATCCAGTCCGAGCTGTTTTCCAAGGTGCTGACCGGGGTTTACCACATCCCCTGCGCCACGCTGGATGTGCAGGGGATCTATACCCACACCACCCCGGTCGATGCCTACCGCGGCGCCGGCCGACCCGAGGCGATCACGCTGCTGGAGCGCACCATGGACACGGCGGCGCGCGAACTGGGCCTCAGCCCGTTCGATCTGCGCGCCCGCAATTTCATTGCCCCGGATGCCTTTCCCTATACCACGCCGTCGGATGTCACCTATGACGTCGGCGATTTCGGCCGGGTGCTGGCGCGGGCGCAGACGCTGGGCGACGTGGCGGGCTTTGCCGCGCGCAAGGCGGCCAGCGCGGCGCAGGGCAAGCTGCGCGGCATGGGGCTGAGCTATTACATCGAATCGATCCTCGGCGATGACAGCGAGGGGGCGACCATCGAATTCACCGACGAAGGCCGCATCAACCTCTATGTCGGCACCCAATCGAACGGGCAGGGGCATGAGACCGTCTATGCCCAGTATCTGGCCGATCTGACCGGCCTGCCCTTTGATCGGATCGACGTGGTGCAGGGCGACAGCGACCGCATCGCGGCGGGCGGGGGCACCGGGGGCTCGCGTTCGGTCACGGTGCAGAGCTTTGCCACCCAGGGCACCGCCGAGGCGATGGTTGCCGCCTTCAGCGCCTTTCTGGAGGCCGAGATCGAGGCGGCGCCGGTCACGTTCGAGGATGGCATTTTCTCGGCCCCCGGTTCGAACCGCCGCCTGACGCTGATCGAGGCCGCCGATCTGGCCCGCGCCCGGGGCCGCAAGGATCTGCTGCGTCATGAGAAACGCTCGAAACTGCCCGGGCGCAGCTTTCCCAACGGCGCGCATCTGTGCGAGGTGGAGATCGACCCGGAAACCGGCGCGCTGGTGCTGGAGCGATATCTCGCGGTCGATGATCTGGGCACGCTGATGCACCCGCAACTGGCCGAGGGGCAGGTGCATGGCGGCGTGGCGCAGGGTTTCGGGCAGGCGGTGGTCGAGGATACGCGCTTTGACGAGGACGGCCAGTTGCTGACCGGCAGCTTCATGGATTACGCCATGCCGCGCGCCAGCGATTTTCCGGCGATCCGCTTTGCCTCGGAACCCACTCCGTCGAAAAACAACCCGATCGGCATGAAGGGCTGCGGCGAGGCCGGGACCGTGGGCGCGCTGGCGGCGCTGGGCAATGCCGCGCTCGATGCGCTCTGGTCGCAAGGCGTGCGCCATGTCGATATGCCGCTGACCCCGCAACGCATCTGGCACTGGCTGCAGGATGCCAGAGGGGCCGCCGAATGAGCCCGCGCTACACCCGTCTGGTCGAGACCCTGCCCGCCACGGTGCCCTTTGTCGGCCCCGAAACCCAGGAGCGCGCCCGCGGCGGCGTGTTCGACGCGCGGCTGGGCGCCAACGAGAACGGCTTTGGCCCCTCGCCCCGGGCGATTGCGGCGATGGCCGAGGCCTCGGCCGGGCAATGGATGTATGCCGATCCGGAAAATCACGACCTGAAACAGGCGATTGCCGCGAAGATGGGCGTGACGCCCCGGCATGTGATCGTCGGCGAGGGGATCGACGGGCTGCTGGGCTATCTGGTGCGCCTGCTGGTCGAGGTGGGCGATCCGGTCGTCACCTCGGACGGGGCCTATCCGACCTTCAATTTCCATGTCGCGGGCTATGGCGGCGCGCTGCACAAGGTGCCCTATCTGGGCGACCACGAAGACCCGACCGCGCTGATCCACCGCGCACGCGAGGTCCATGCCAAGCTGATCTATCTGGCCAACCCCGACAATCCGATGGGAAGCTGGCACAGCGCCGAGGTGATCGAGGGGGCAATAGCGCAGGTGCCCGACGGCACGCTGCTGGCGCTCGACGAGGCCTATATCGAATTCGCGCCCGAAGGCACCGCGCCAAGGATCGACCCCGATGACCCCCGCGTGCTGCGGCTGCGCACCTTTTCCAAAGGCTATGGCATGGCCGGGGCGCGGGTGGCCTATGCCATCGGTGCGCCGGGGCTGATCGCGGCTTTCGACAAGGTGCGCAACCATTTCGGCATGAACCGCGCGGCGCAGATCGGCGCTTTGGCGGCGCTGGGCGACGGCGGGCATCTGGTCGCCACGGTCGCGCGCGTGGTTGCCGCCCGCGCCCGGCTTGCCGAGATTGCCGTCGCCAACGGGCTGCGCGCCCTGCCGTCGGCGACGAATTTCGTCACCATCGACTGTGGCCGCGACGGCGATTTCGCCCGCAAGGTGCTGGCCGGGGTGGTGAAACGCGGCGTGTTCATCCGCATGCCCTTTGTCGCCCCGCACGACCGCTGCATCCGCGTCAGCACCGGCCCGGCGGCCGAACTCGACGCCTTTGCCAAGGTTCTGCCGCTGGCACTGACCGAGGCGCGGGCGATCACGACCGCTTGATTTGCCTTCCTGTCGCTGGAACCCGGTCTGGTGTCCGGGCAATCCTGACGGGAGTTTCCTGATGCACCGCTTTTTCCTGACGGCCGGTCTGGCCCTGTTGCCGCTGCTCGCCACCCCGGCCCCCGCCCAGATGGCGGGCCACGGCGGGCACGGCGCCGCCGCCCTGGCCAATGCTGCGGCGCAGGCCTTTGCCGAGATCAACGCCCGGATGCATGCGGCGATGGATGTCGAGACGACCGGCGACGCCGATGTCGATTTCGTCCGCGGCATGATCCCGCATCATCAGGGCGCAGTCGAGATGGCGCGCGTGGTGCTGGAGCACGGGCAAGACCCGGAAATCCGCGCGCTGGCCGAAGCGGTGATCGCCGCGCAGGAAACCGAGATCGCCTTCATGCAGGGCTGGCTGGCGCGGCACGGCCACTGAAACCGTGACGCCACGTCGGGACTGGCCGCGTCGCCCGGCGCTGCCTAGCTTTGGCGCAGCCATGAGGGAGGCCGCCATGCCCGAACAATATGTCGCCCGTACACCCGCCGATCTGCCGCGCCGCGAGGAAATCGCGGCGATGACCGGCCTCGAATACATGACCGCGATCCTCGAGGGCCGCGTCGCCGGGGCCCCCATCGCCGAGGGGATGAATTTTCGCCTGCACGATGTCGCCCGTGGCGAGGTGGCCTTTCGCGGCCATGCCGAGTTTCGCCACCTGAACCCGACCGGCGGCGTGCATGGCGGCTGGTACGGCACCATCCTCGACAGCGCGCTGGGCTGCGCGGTGGCGACGACGCTGGAGCGGGGTACGGGCTACACCACGCTGGAATACAAGGTGAACCTGACGCGGGCGCTGCCGCCGGGCCTGCTGGTCGAATGCCGCGCCCGGGTGCAGCATGCCGGGCGCAGCACGGCGGTCGCCGAGGGCACCATCACCGGGGTCGAGGATGGCAAGCTCTATGCCACCGGCTCGACCACCTGCATCATCCTGCGCGGCTGATCCGGCGGCTCAGAACGGCCGCGACAGATGGCGCGAGCCGGGCAGGCCAAAGCGCATCGGCCAGTCGGCGGCCCTGGTGATGCCGATCCGTGTTCCGGTCAGCCAGTCGGCGGGCGGATCGAGCGCCAACGCGAAATCGGGCGGGCCGAAGGGGCGGCCGTCGTCGGCGCCGGTGATCCCCAGCGCCTGCGCCAGGCGGCCGGGACCGGTGCCCAGCGGGCGGCCCGGGCCGCGCCGGGCGCTCATCGCCGCCAGCCCGTCCAGCGGCTCCATCGCCCGGATCAGCACCGCATGGCCGGGCAGCCCGACGACGTTCAGGCACCAGTGCAGCCCATAGATCCGGTAGACATAGGCGTGGCCGGGCGGGCCGAACATCGCGGCATTGCGGCGCGTCGGCCCGGAGAAGGAATGCGAGGCCGGATCGTCCGGGGCATAGGCCTCGGTCTCGGTGATCCGGCCGGTGCAGCCGCGGATCGTCAGCCGGGCGCCCAGCAGGCGCGGCGCCAGCCGGGCGGCGGGCAGCGCCAGGGTCATCGCAGCAGGGCGACGACCTGCCGCTTGTGGGGTTTGAGGCGGTGCTCGACCAGAAAGATCCCCTGCCAGCTTCCCAGCACCATCGTCCCGCCGATCACCGGGATCTGCAGGCTGACCGGCAGATGCGCGGCCTTGATATGGGCGGGCATGTCGTCGGGGCCTTCCAGCGTATGGGTGATCCAGCGCATCGAGGGGTCGTTCGAGGGCGGGACCAGCCGGTTCAGCCAGGTTTTCAGGTCGCGCTGCACCTCGGGATCGGCGTTTTCCTGGATCAGCAGGCTGGCCGAGGTATGGCGGATGAACAGGGTCAGCAGGGCCTCGTCGGCGGCCTGACGGGCCAGCCAGGCGAGGATCTGCGGGGTGAGGTCGTAAAGGCCGGGGCCTTGGGTCTGCAGGGTCAGGGTGGTGTGCATGATGGGGGCAGCATAGCGCCCCGGAGGCGGGCCGGGAAGGGGTGTCCCATCGTGGGACAGAGGCGCGGGGCGTGGAATTTCAACGCCTTGGCTGCGGCCGTTAACCTTTCGGCAAGGATTTCCCGCCCCGGTTGCCGGACCGCGGGGCGGGCCCGGCCCCGGCCGTCACCGGCCCTTGCGGGTTTCCTTGTTCTCGGCGCTGATCGGCTTTGACGAGGGCTTGGGCATGCCCGCATCGCCACGGTCCTTGGTGGTCTTGACGCCGGGGGCGGGGGATTTCTCGGTCATGACAGGGCTCCTTTCAGGATGGTCCATACCCGGAGAACCGCCGGGAGGGCGGAAGGGTTCCATGGCGCCTCAAGGCGTGATGTGCAGGGCCACGGTGCCGGACCAAGGCTCGGTTACGCCGCGCCCGCCGCCGAGATCCTCGAGAATCGGGCGCAGCCGGTCGAGGCTGGCGATCATGGCCGGGCGCGCCGCCGCCATCGCTTCGGTGCTGGCCCATTCGCCGATCACGGTGAAATCCCGCTCGCCGGTGCGCACCAGCCAGAAATTCCGCCCGCCCGGCGAGGCGGAGAGGGAAAAGCTGCGGTGGAGGTTGACGAATTCCTCCTCCTTGCCGGGCTTCACACGCATATGCACGACATTCATCGCAGTCATGGCAGCCTCCCGTTGGCAGGAGGGATCAGCATACAGCAGAGGGGGGTGAGTCGGCGAGGGGGATGGGGGGAGGCGAGAGTCGGGGTGAACCCCGACCTACGGCAAGGTGCGCTATGAATGCGCACCCTACGGGTGGCGGACCAAGCGGTCACCAACCAAATGAAATCAGGTAAGCCGAGTAAATCAGCAATAGGTTTGCGGCAAAATATAGAATGAGGACGAAATAGCAGTTTAGGTAATATTGCGACTGAAACCAAAATTTCTTGAAAGTGGGGATTGTATAGTTTCCGCTGTTTGCGGTCCAATGATCTATTTCGTCATGGTTTTCTTCGTTTTCTCGAAGAATTCGATGGTACTCGATCATCGCCGTTTCAACTGAAAATCTTTCCGGGGTCAGTTGCAGCGAATTAGTGAATTCGCTCAAATTCATCGCGCATCTATAAAGCGTTGCGCTCCTTCTCTCGTTCTGTTGACTCGCTTCAAGCATTTGAAATGCCAGAGTCGTAAGCGAAAGAATGATGAATGAAAATGAAAGGAAGGACGTGGATTCCTTTGATGCGCTTTCGCTAAATGCAAGTAAATACGCGGAACCCAAAATGACGACAACCCCAAATAGATTAAACGCAAGCACGCCTGCCGCGTGCCTGCGTTTAAGGCGTCTGTATGCTGTGAACCTCGCATACTTTGTCAGTCGCGCCTTTCTCAGGATCGATGAAAGCCCATCTGGTTCTGGGTTGTCAGCTACGGGTTCACTCACTGGTACGTTCACTGATCCAAGAAACTCCGCAGCTTCCTTGACCGGCTCGGATGTTTCAGCTTCCTGAGCGCCTTGGCCTCGATCTGCCGGATGCGTTCGCGGGTGACGCTGAATTGCTGGCCGACTTCTTCCAGCGTGTGGTCGGTGTTCATGCCGATGCCAAAGCGCATGCGCAGCACGCGTTCCTCGCGCGGGGTCAGCGACGACAGGACGCGCGTGGTGGTCTCGCGCAGGTTCTCCTGAATGGCGCTGTCCAGCGGCAGGACGGCGTTCTTGTCCTCGATGAAATCGCCAAGCTGGCTGTCTTCCTCGTCGCCGATCGGCGTCTCCAAGGAAATCGGTTCCTTGGCGATTTTCAAGACCTTGCGGACCTTGTCCAAGGGCATCTGCAGCTTTTCGGCCAGTTCCTCGGGACTGGGTTCGCGGCCGATTTCATGCAGGATCTGCCGACTGGTGCGCACCAGCTTGTTCATCGTCTCGATCATGTGCACCGGAATCCGGATGGTGCGCGCCTGATCGGCGATGGAGCGGGTGATGGCCTGCCGGATCCACCAGGTGGCATAGGTCGAGAATTTGTAACCGCGGCGGTATTCGAATTTATCGACCGCCTTCATCAGGCCGATATTGCCTTCCTGAATGAGATCGAGGAATTGCAGCCCGCGGTTGGTGTATTTCTTGGCGATGGAAATAACCAGACGCAGATTGGCCTCGACCATTTCCTTCTTGGCCTGCCGGGCTTCTTTCTCGCCCTTTTGCACCTGGCTGACGATGCGGCGGAATTCGGAGATATCGACACCGACATAGCGGCCGACCTCGGCCATATCCTCGCGCAGGTCGAGGACTTTCTCGCCGAACCGTTCGAACAGGGTCTGCCAGCCGCGGCCCTTGGCCTTGGCCATGCGGTCGCACCAGGTGGGATCGAGCTCATAGCCGCGATATTCGTCGATGAATTCGCGCCGGTTGATGCGGGCGTTGTCGGCCAGTTTGACCATGCCCGAATCGATGGCCATGATCTTTTTGTTGATGCCGTAGAGCTGATCGATCAGCGCCTCGATCCGGTTGTTGTGCAGATGCAGCGAATTGACCAGTTCGACGATTTCCGAGCGCAGTTTCTGATAGGCCGATTCCTCGGCGGGCGAGAAACGGGCCTTTTCCTGCAGCGTCGCCTGCATGCGCTGGTGCTGCATTTCCTCGAGCTGCTCGTAATAGCGGGCAATCGTGTCGAGGGTTTCCAGCACGCGCGGTTTGAGCGAGCTTTCCATGGCGGCCAGCGACATGGAGGATTGGTCGAATTCGTCGTCGTCGTCGTCGCCGCTGGAGATCGGGTTGCCGTCGGCGTCCATCTCGGGCTCGGCGCGGCGGGCCGGGCGCGGGGTGACGGTGCCATCCTCGCCGAGGCTGTCGACGACCGGGCCGTCCTCGTCATCCTCGAGCGAATTGCCGAAGGTGGCTTCGAGGTCGATGACCTCGCGCAGGAGCACGTCCTCGGTCAGCAATTCGTCGCGCCAGATGATGATCGCCTGGAAGGTCAGGGGCGATTCGCACAGCCCGGCGATCATCGTGTTGCGGCCGGCCTCGATGCGCTTGGCGATGGCGATTTCGCCCTCGCGCGACAGGAGTTCGACCGAGCCCATCTCGCGCAGATACATGCGCACCGGATCGTCGGTGCGGTCCAGCGTCTCGCTGCCGCCCGAGGCGACGACGATATCGGTCGAGCCCGAGGCGACGGGTTCGACGGCGCCGGCGGTTTCGCCTTCTTCGGCTTCTTCTTCCTCGACGACGTTGATGCCCATCTCCGAGAGCATCGACATCACGTCTTCGATCTGCTCGGACGAGACCTGATCGGGCGGCATCACCTGGTTGAGTTGTTCATAGGTGATGAAGCCGCGTTCACGCGCAGCCGCGATCATGCGGCGCACAGAAGCCTGGCTCATGTCGAGCGTGAATTCGCTGTCCTGATCTTCGGGCTTCGCGTCTTCGTTGTCCTTGGCGACCATGGTTCCTCCGGCAAGGGGCGAGGCGTGATTCGGTTTCATCGACAGATAGCCCGGGTCTGGGCCGAATCACAGGGGTAGGGGCAAGATTCACTGATTCGCGGCTGAATAGAGGTCACGGCGGCCCGGGTCGTCGCTTTTTCTTCACCCAGACCTGCTGGTCGATCATGGTTTGGAGCTGCGCCGAGAGTGAGTCGCGGTCCTCGCCCAGATCGGTGGTTGATTCGCCCATCGTGCCACGGCCCGCCCGGTCGAGCGCGGCGGCGGTGTCGCCCAGACGGTAGGTCAGGGTTTCATCGGGGATCTGTTCCAGTTCGGCGGTCAGTTCGGCCAGTTCGCGCCGCAGCGCCCGGCGGCTGTGCAGGATCTGCAGATCCTCGGCGACGCAGCGGCGGACGAAATCGAGGTCGGCGTGGCTGCGCAGCATCGGCGCGATGGCGACATGCGGCAGGGCGCGCAGCGCGGTCAGCGTGCTGCCCGCGCGGCGGGCGAGTTCGGCGGCATCGGGCAAGGGCTCTTCCTGCGCGGCGCGCAACAGCAGGGTCTGCAGGTCGCGGTGTTCGTCGCGCAGCGGCACCAGATTGAGGAGCTGATCGTCGAAATCGTTCAGCAGCAGCGGATGGGCGAAGAGGATGGCGAGGATCAGCGCCTCGCGCAGTTCCTCGTCGGCGCCGTCCGACCCGGCGGCCAGCAGCGAGCCGCGGGTGCCGGGCAGGGCGGCAGCGGGCGCGGGTTTGCGCCCGCCCTTGCCGCGGGTGAACCCGGGGCGGAAGGGCGTGGCATTGGCATCGGCAAACAGCGCGCGGCGCTGCTGGCGGAAGTCGTTGGCGTAATGCTCGCGCAGGCTGGAATCGGTGATGCGGGCCAAAAGGTCGCGCAGCCGCCGGTCCAGCGCGGCGCGCCGTTCGGGGCTGTCAAAGACCTGGCCCTGAATCTCGCGCTCCCACAGCAGCTTGGCCATCGGCACGGCGCGGTCGATGATGGTTTTCATCGCCGCGGCGCCGCCGGATTTTATCAGGTCGTCGGGGTCTTGCCCGCCCGGCAGCAGGGCAAAGCGCAGGCCCTGACCGGCGGTGACGAGGGGCAGCGCCAGATCGGCCAGCCGCATCCCGGCGCGCAGCCCGGCGGTATCGCCGTCGAGCGCGATGATCGGTTCGTCATGCAGGCGCCACATCAGGCGCAACTGGTCCTCGGTGATGGCGGTGCCCAGCGGGGCCACCGCCCCCTCGAACCCGGCGCCGACCAGGGCGATGACATCCATATAGCCCTCGGCGACGATCAGCGGCTGGCGCTTGCCGGTGGCGGCGCGGGCCGGGCCGATGTTGTAGAGGGTGCGCCCCTTGTCGAACAGCGGGGTTTCCGGCGAGTTCAGGTATTTGGCCCGGGCATCGGCGGCCATGGCCCGCCCGCCGAAGGCGATGGCGCGGCCGCGGGCATCGCGGATCGGGAACAGGATGCGGCCGCGAAAGCGGTCGAACGGGGCGCCGCCGTCATCGGGGCGGGCGCAGAGCCCGGCCTCGATGATGAGGTCGGCGGCGATGCCCGCCTGCGTCAGGTGGGAATACAGCGCCTGCCGCTGATCGGGGGCAAAGCCCAGTTCCCAATGGTCGCGCTGCGCCGGGCTGAGGCCGCGCCGGTCGAGATAGGCGCGCGCCTCGCCGGCCTGCGACCCCATGAGCTGCATGCGGTAAAAGCGCACGGCCTTTTCCATGACATCGACCAGCGTGGTGCGGCGGTCATCGCGCTGGCGCTCGCCGGGGTCGCGGGCGGGCATGGTCATCCCGGCCTCGCGGGCGAGCGATTCCACCGCCTCCATGAAGCCCAGATTCTGGGTTTCCTGCAGGAATTTCAGCGCGTCGCCCTTGGCCTGACAGCCAAAGCAATAATAGAAGCCCTTGCGGTCATCGACGTGGAACGAGGCGGTCTTTTCGTGGTGGAACGGGCAGGGCGCCCAGAAATCGCCCTTGCCCTGATTGGATTTGCGCAGATCCCAGGTCACAGCGCGGCCAACGACCTGCGCGATGGATACGCGGGAGCGCAATTCCTCCAGAAATCCGGGTGGGAGCGACATGGGGCAAACCGGGGCTGCGGGGTTACGACAGGAATATAGGGTGGCCGCACGGGCTTTGCCACCATCCGGCGATCACGATGGCGGCCCGGGAAAGCGAACGGGGACCAGATGGTCCCCGTTCGGTCATTCTGCCGCGTCGGTGGCCGGGGCGGGGGCGCCGTCTGTCGGCGCCTCGCCGGGCTCGGCACGGGGTTTGCGCGGGCGGCGGGTGCGCGGTTTGGGCGCGGCCTCGGCCTCGACCGGTTCGGCGGCGGGCACGGGGGCCGCAGCGGGGGCCGGGGCAGGGGTCGGCAGGACCTCGGCCGGGCGGGTGTCGGCACGCGACGGGTTGTCGGCACGCGATTCCGGGGTTTCGACCAGCATCGAATCGCTGTCGTCGCGCGCGGTTTCGGGGCGGGGGGCATCGCCGCGCGGCTGTTCATCGCGCGGATCGCCGCTTTCGCGGCGGCTGCGGCGCTCGTCGAAACGCTTGTTGCGGCGTTCCTTCCAGTCGCTGCGGTCGGCCTTGGGTTCGGGTTTGGGTTCGGATTTCGGCTCGGACCGGGGTTCGCTGCGCGGCTCTTGCCGGGTGTCGGCGCGGGTGTCCGGGCGATTGTCGGAGCGGTTGTCCTGACGGTTATCCGGGCGGTTGTCCTGCCGGTTGTCGGAACGGTTGTCCTGACGGGGTTCGGACCGGTTATCGGGCCGGTTGTCGGTGTCGGCCTCGGCCTCGCCGTCATCGGCGCGGCGGTTTTGATAGCCGCCGTTGCCGTTCTGGCCGTTGTTCTGGCCATTGTTCTGGCCGCCGCCCTGATAGGGCTGGTCGCGGCGCTGGTCGTTCTCGCGGGCCATTTCGGCCTGCGCCTCGTTCAGCATGCGGGTGTAATGCTCGGCGTGCTGGAGGAAATTCTCGGCGGCAACCCGGTCGCCCGACAATTGCGCGTCGCGGGCGAGCAGCGCGTATTTGTCGATGATCTGCTGCGGCGTACCGCGCACCTTGCCTTCGGGCCCCGAGCTGTCGAAAACCCGGTTGACGATGTTGCCCAGCGTGCGCGGACGGTTCTGTTTGGAGCGCGAACGTTTGTTCGATGGTCTCATGAGGTCGGGTTCCGGCCTTGGTCGGGACATTTGACCCGGCGAGGCGCCATCAGCGGCGCAGCAGGGTCGGGTCAGTCTGGATGGTTGTGCGGCATGGAGGGGCGGATCGTCGCGCGACCACTCCCGGCACAGGAGGGACTAATCACGCCAGTCTGTGCGAGACAAGCCCGATTCTGTAAAAAAACCGCGATGCCGGGCGCGTTTTCGCGCAAACGTGGCCAAAAAAGCATAGGGCGGGCGGATCAGCCGGGATTGCGGGCCTGCACGACCCGGTCACGGCCGTCGAGGTCGGGGTGAATCGTGGGAAGGGTCAGCCCGGCCGCGGCGAACAGGCGGGCGACGGCGGGGCCCTGCGTCGGGCCGATTTCCACGACGAGGCGCCCGCCCGGCACGAGGTGGTCGCGGGCGCGGGCGGCGATGGCGCGGTAGGCGCCCAGCCCGTCGCCGCCGGGGGTGAGGGCCATGCGCGGCTCGCGCAGCACCTCGGGCGAGAGATCCGCCATTTCGGATTCGGCGATATAGGGCGGGTTCGAGACGATCAGCTCATAGCGGCCGGTCACGGCGGCGAACCAGTCCGAGAGGACAAAGTCGGCGCGGTCGGCAAGGCCCAGCGCCTGCGCGTTGGCGCGGGCGACGGCGAGGGCGGCGGCGGACAGGTCGGTGCCCAGCCCGCGCGCCTGCGGGCATTCGGCGAGCAGCGTCAGCAGGATCGCGCCCGAGCCGGTGCCGAGGTCGAGGAGGCTGGCAAAGGGGGCCTTGAGCGCCTCGACCACCAGCGTTTCGGTTTCGGGGCGCGGGTCGAGGACATCGGCGGAGACGCGGAACGTGCGGCCCCAGAAGGCGCGGTGGCCGAGGATATGGCTGACGGGTTCGCGCGCGGCGCGGCGGGCCAGCGCCGCATCGAAGCGGGCGGCGGCATCGGGCGGCAGCGGATCGGGCAGGTGCAGCGTCAGGCGGTCGGCGCCGATGCCCAGCGCCTGCGCCAGCAGCAGCCGGGCGTCGCGGGCCGGATCGGGCACGCCCGCCCCGGCCAGCCGGGCGACAGCGGCGCGCAGGGCCTGCTGGACGCTCATTCCAGCGCGGCCAGCCGGTCGGCCTGATCCTGCGCGACCAGCGGGTCGATCACCGGGTCGAGGTCGCCCGCGGTGATCTGCGCCAGCGCATAGAGCGTCAGGTTGATGCGGTGATCGGTCAGGCGGCCTTGCGGGAAATTATAGGTGCGGATGCGTTCGGAACGGTCGCCGCTGCCGACCTGCGCCTTGCGGTCGGCGGCGCGGGCATCGGCCTGCTTGCGGCGCTCCATGTCGAACAGCCGGGCGCGCAGCACCTCCATGGCCAACACCTTGTTGCGGTGCTGGGATTTCTCGGCGCTTGTGACCATGATGCCGGTCGGCAGGTGGGTGATGCGCACGGCGGAATCGGTGGTGTTGACGTGCTGGCCGCCCGCCCCCGAGGCGCGCATCGTGTCGATGCGGATGTCGCTGTCGGGGATCTGCAGGTCAACCTCGGTCGCCTCGGGCAGCACGGCGACGGTGGCGGCCGAGGTATGGATGCGCCCGCCGGATTCGGTGACGGGCACCCGCTGGACGCGGTGCACGCCGGATTCGAACTTGAGCCGGGCAAAGACGCCGTCGCCGTTGATGCGCATGACGGCCTCGCGCAGGCCGCCCAGCTCGGTCTCGGTCAGCGAGATCATCTCGCAGCGCCAGCCGCGGGTGTCGGCATACCGCTGGTACATGCGCAGCAGGTCGGCGGCAAAGAGCGCGGCCTCGTCGCCGCCGGTGCCGGGGCGGATTTCCAGGATGGCGGGGCGGTCGTCGGCCAGATCCCTGGGCAGCAGCGCCAGTTTCAACTGCGATTCCAGCGCGGGCAGCAGGGCGTCGAGGCGGGTCAGTTCATCCTGCGCCAGCGATTTCATCTCGGGGTCGGTCAGCAGCGCCTCGGCCTCGGCCCGCTGTTCCTGCGCGGCGCGCCAGTCCTGGATGGCGCCGACCACGGGTTTGAGCGCCTGATAATCGCGCGCGGCCTCGATCAGCGCCGTCGGGTCCGACCCGGCGGCGAGCTGCGCTTCGAGATATTCGAAACGGCGGGTGATCTGGTCGAGGGTGTCGCGCGGCAGCATGGCGGGGGTTTGCCGGGGCGGGGGCCCGGCGTCAAGGGTGCTGTGCCGGAACGAAAAGAGCCACCCCGAGGGGTGGCCCAAGTCCGGAACGGACGGCAGATCTTACTTGATCTTGCCTTCCTTGTATTCGACATGCTCGCGCTTGACCGGGTCGAACTTGCGGATGCTCATCTTCTCGGTCATGGTCCGGGCGTTTTTCTTGGTCACATAGAAGTGGCCAGTCCCCGCCGTCGAGTTCAGACGGATCTTGATCGTCGTCGGTTTCGCCATGGTCGTCTCCTGCGCGCGGCGGCCCGATGGCTGCCGGTGAATCCTTTGAAGCCCGCCTTTTACGCATGTCGCGGGCGAAGTCAACGCCCCTTTCGGGGCATTTCGTTCAGTAGGCGTTTTTCGTGGTGACGAGGCTCCAGGGGGTCAGCGCCGCGATCTTGATGTCCAGCCAGAGCGACCAGTGTTCGATGTAATAGAGATCGTGCTCGACCCGCTGGCGGATCTTTTCGGGCGAGTTCATCTCGCCGCGCCAGCCGTTGATCTGCGCCCAGCCGGTGACGCCGGGCTTGACCTTGTGGCGGGCGGAATAGGCCTCGGTGATCTGGTCATAGACGATGTCGCCGGTGCGCGCGCTCATGGCATGGGGGCGGGGACCGACCAGCGACAGGTCGCCCTTGATGACGTTGACGAATTGCGGCAGCTCGTCGATCGAGGTGCGGCGGATGAAGCGGCCGACCCGGGTGACACGGCTGTCGCCGCGCCGCACGGCCCTGACGGCGGTGGGGTCGCATTGATCGGTGTACATCGAGCGGAATTTCAGCACGTCGATGGGTTTGTTGTTATAGCCGTGGCGCTTCTGGCGAAACAGCACCGGCCCGGGCGATTCCAGCCGAATCGCCACCGCCACCGCCAGCATCAGCGGCGAGAAGGCGATCAGCGCCAGCGTGGCGAACACCAGATCGAAGGCGCGTTTTTGCAGCGCGGCAAAGCCGCCGATCGGCGGTTTATAGATCTCGATCAGCCGGAACGGGCCGATCTGCGAGCGGCGCTTGCGGCTGAATTCGGGGATCTCGGCGCCGTCGATCACCCGGATATCCACCGGCAGCACGAAGAGCCGGGCCAGCAGGTCGCGGATGCGGTCCTGCGAGGCGCCGGGGATGGCGATGATGACGGTATCGATGCGGGCGAGGCGGGCGAATTCGACCAGATCGTCCACATCGCCGGTCTTGTGGTGCCCGGCGATCATCGCGGGCGAGCGTTGGTCCATGCGTTCGTCGAAAAAGCCGCACAGGCGGCGGCCGCGGCCGCGTTCCTTGAGGATCTCGCGCAGCAGGGGTTCGACCCCGGCGCCGCCGCCGACCAGCACGATCCGGTGTTCCAGCCGCCCGGTGCGCACCAGATGGGCGATGCGCAGGGTCATGGCGATGCGGCTGCCCAGCACGGGCAGGCCCGCGGCGACAAACCACAGGGCGAACCAGCTTTCGAGGGTGAGGCGCGGCAGGCCGATCGAGGCGAGCAGCAGCGCCAGCGCCCCGAGGCCCAGCGCCAGCGCCAGCAGCCCGACCAGCGGCGAGGCGACGAGGCTGCGCATGCGGCGAAAGCCGTAGCCCCCCGCCAGCCGCGCCAGCACGACGACGCACAGCGCCCCCAGCCAGATCGCGCCGATGCGGGTCAGCGGCGGCAGGACGGTTTCGCTGACCAGCGTATGGCTGAGCATGCCGGTCAGGCCGACGATCAGCAGATCAAAGGCAAAGAGCGTATAGCCCAGCACCGCCGGGCGCATCGAGGCGCGGTTGAGGCGTTGCGCGGCGGCGAGGGCCTGGCCGCCCAGCAGGCGCGGGCGGGGCGCGCCGGTCCAGGGGCGGCGGCGGTGCGTTTCGGTGAAGAGGCGTTTGCGCGCGAAGGTTTCGGTCATCTCGGGCACCCGTTTACTCGAACGTCGTCCATCATTGCGCCCGGCAAGCCGGGCCCGGCCGCCCGCCGAATCGTCGGTGGGCCCCCAGTTGCAGACAGGCTAGGCCCTTGGTGGGGCGTAAATATGGCGGGAAAACAGGCGTGCGCGGATGGCCTGTAAGCCGGATTTTGTCCCGGGGTTGCCCCCGGTGGCGACCATTCCTCTGCCCGCTCCGTTACCGGAGGGGTCAAGCTGCCAACCCGGGCCTCCGGGCTGAGATGTCCCTGCGGCGATATCGGCCGAGGCCGATCATGCCCGCGTGAGGCCCCTATTCGGCATTGCTCCCGGTGGGGCTTGCCTTGCCGGTCCGGTTGCCCGTCCCGCGGTGGGCTCTTACCCCACCGTTTCACCCTTGCCTTCCCTTGACAGGGTCGGCGGTCTGTTCTCTGTGGCGCTTTCCCTCGGGTTGCCCCGGCCGGGCGTTACCCGGCACCGTCGTCTCATGGAGTCCGGACTTTCCTCGGGGTTGCCCCCGCGGCCGCCCGGCCATCCGCGCGCCTTGGCCTTACGCTGCGGCGGGCTGCGCGTCAACGGCGGGAACGCGCGGCCTCTGTGCGTCACCTGCGGGAGGAAATGCCCGGAAGTCCTTGAATTCCGCCGCGCGCCGGGTATGCAGGGGGGTATGACGGAGGAGCGTTTCAACCAGGCCGAGAACCCGGGGCCGCGTGTCCCCGTCCCGGCGCTGCGCGCGGCCTGGGACGATACGCGTGCGTTCGTCGCCCGGCCCCGGTACTGGGCGCTGACCATCGGCGGCGTGTTCATCACCGCGCTGGCCGGGCCGTTCTATACCCTCGAACGGCTCACCTTCATCGAGCGCCTCCTCTATTGGGGGCTGCTGATCGTGCTGTCGGGGTTCCTGCTGTCGATGCTGTCGATGCTGGCGCTGCGGCTCAACGACCGTGGCCGGGTGCATTGGGTGCTGGCGGTGACGCTGGCGACGCTGCTGGCGGTGCCGCCGATCCTGGCGATGACCTATTGGCTGGACTGGGTGACGCAGGGCACCGCGCTGGCCGATCAGAACTGGTGGCTGGTCCTCTCGGTCGGGCTGCCGATGTGGGTGGTCAATCTGCTGGTCAACTGGTTCGTCGTCGTCGAGCGGCGCGACACTCTGCGGCCGAGCGATTTTGCCGCGCGGTTCCGCGGGCGGCCGGTGCTGGTGTCGGATAGCGGGGCGGCGGGCGACGCGACCGAGGGGGCGGCCGGGGCGCCGGCGCCGCTGCTGTTCGAAAAGCTGCCCGAACCCTTGGGCCGCGATCTGGTCTGTCTGCAGGCCAAGGATCATTACGTCGAGGCGACGACCACCAAGGGCAGCGCGCTGGTGCTGATCCGCCTGTCGGATGCCGAGCGCGATCTGTCCTGGTTCGACGGCATGCGGGTGCATCGCTCGTGGTGGGTCAATCTGGACCATGTCGCGGAATTCGCCCGCACCGAGGGCGGCGGCATGGCGCTGACCACGACGACCGGCCTGTCGATCCCGGTGGCGCGCGGCCAGCGCGCGGCGCTGAAAGCCGCGCTCGACACCCGGCGGGCGGCGGCGGAATAGGCTATTCCAGCCGGGCCGGGAAACCCTCGGCGCGCAGGTCGGTGCCCAGCACATCCTCGAGCAGTTTGACGATCTGCGTGGATTGCGCGCTGCCGCCGTAAGCGGCGCGGCCCTTGAGAAAGGTCTGTTCCGTCATCGAGGCCAGATCCAGCGGCACGCCGAATTCGCGGCCGAAACCCATGGCAAAGCCCAGATCCTTGAGCGCCAGATCCATGGTAAAGGCGATGTCATAGCTGCCGTTGAGGATCAGTTGCCCCTCGGTTTCATGCACGAACGAGGTGCCCGACGAGGCGGCGATCGCCGCCCAGGCGGTTTTCAGGTCCAGCCCGCCGCGTTTGGCCAGCATCAGCGCCTCGCCGTCGGCGACCAGATGGATGAAGGCCAGCATGTTGGTGATGACCTTGATGACCGCCGCCGAACCCAGCGGCCCCATGTGGAACAGGCGGCTGCCCATCGCCTGCAGTGCGGGTTTGTGGCGCTGGTAGAGCGCCGCCTCGCCGCCGATCAGCACAGTGATCTCGCCGCGCGCGGCCAGATGCACGCCGCCCGTCACCGGGCTTTCCAGCACGCCGATGCCCGCCGCCTGCGCGCGTTCCGCCAGCCGCAGCACGTCGCTGCGCCCCAGGGTGGACATTTCGATCCAGTCGGCGCCGGGTTTCATCGCGGGCAGGATCTGCGCCAGCACCGCCTCGCTGACGGTGGGCGAGGGCAGGCAGGTGAGCACGGCATCGGCGCCGCGGGCGGCCTCGGCCGGGCTGTCGGCCCAGGTGGCGCCCAGCGCGTCGAAGCGCGCGCGCAGGGCGGGGTCGCGGTCATGGACCGTCAGCGCGAATCCCGCCCGCGCCAGCGAGGCGGCCAGATGCCCGCCCAGATTGCCAAGACCGATATAGGCGTACCGCATCAACCCCTCCGCAATGACTGGCGGCATGGTTGCCGGGCGCGGGGCCGGGCGCGCGCCTGAAACCGACCCCGGCAGCGGCGGTTCGCGGCGCGCGTCGCGCTTATTGGGCCGAGTTGTCGATGCCGACCAGCGGGTCGGTCTGCGCGTCGAAGCAATTGCCGAAGGCGCCCGCCCAGTCCGAGGGGTATTCGGTGCGCAGGAAGGTCAGGGTGAACGAGCCCCAATAGGGCGATTTGGCGCCGGTCAGCGGATCGACCATGTCGGTCAGGCAGGGCACCTCGCCCTGACTGGCGATCCACAGGCCCTGATAGGTGCCGCGCCCGCCCGAAACGTCGCGGGCCAGGCCGGGCACCAGGAAGTGGATCACGCTGCCCGAGCCGGTTTCGTCGAGGCGCAGCACGGCGGTTTCGCCGATGTCCGCCTCCCAGATGATCGGGCCATAGCCCGAGGTCCAGGCCTCGTCGGCGAGGGCGGGGGCAGCGGCCAGCAGCGTTGCGGCGAGGGCGGTCATGATGGGGCGCATGGGGGACTCCGGTGATGCGGGATCACAGTGTCACGGAACCCGGCGTGCGCCCAGTCCCTTCGTGGGACAGCCGCCCGCCGCTTGCCGCCCGCGCCGCCCTGCTCTAAGCAGGGGCAACAGGGCAGAAAGGCGATCCATGCGCATTCTCGTGACCAATGACGACGGTATCAACGCCCCCGGACTGGCCGTGATCGAGGCGATCGCCGCCGAGATCGCCGGGCCGGATGGCGAGGTCTGGGTGGTGGCCCCGGCGTTCGAGCAATCCGGCGTCGCGCACAAGATCAGCTATACCCATCCGATGATGATCGCCAAGCTGGGCCACCGCCGCTATGCCGCCGAGGGCAGCCCGGCCGATTGCGTGCTGGCGGGGCTCTATGAGGTGTTGCAGGGCGCGCGGCCGGATCTGGTGCTGTCGGGCGTGAACCGGGGCAACAATTCGGCCGAGAACACGCTCTATTCCGGCACCATCGGCGGGGCGATGGAGGCGGCGCTGCAGGGGCTCAGGGCCATCGCGCTGTCGCAATATCTGGGCCCGCGCACCGAGGAGATGCCGGACGGCATGTTCGAACCCGCGGTGCAGCACGGAACGGCGGTGGTGCGGGCCCTGCTGGACAAGGGCCTGTGGGACGATCAGGATTACCGGTTGTTCTATAACGTCAATTTCCCGCCGGTCCCCGCCGCCGAGGTCAAGGGGATCAAGGTGGCGGCGCAGGGGTTCCGGCGCCATACCTCGTTCGGGATCGAGCCGCATATCTCGCCCTCGGGGCGCAAGTTCCTGTGGATCAAGGGCGGGCCGCAGCATCTGGCGACGCTGCCCGGCACCGATGCGGCGGCCAATCTGGAGGGCTGGATTTCCGTCACGCCCATGCGCTGCGACCTGACGGCGCATGAGACGCTCGATCTGTTGCGGACGCGGCTGGAATGACCGAAGCCGAGCGCGCCGAGAACATCATGCGGCTGATCCTGACGCTGCGCTCGCGCGGTGTCACCGATCCGGCGATTCTGCGCGCGTTCGAGAAGATCGACCGCGGCGCCTTTGTCACCGGCATTTTCGCCGAGCGCGCCTATGAGGACACGCCGCTGCCGATCGCCTGCGGCCAGACGATCAGCCAGCCCTCGGTCGTGGCGCTGATGACCGAGGCGCTGGAGGTCAGCCCGCGCGACAAGGTGCTGGAGGTCGGCACCGGCTCGGGCTATCAGGCGGCGATCCTGAGCCAGCTCGCGCGGCGGGTCTATACCGTGGAACGCCACCGCCCGCTGATCGCCGAGGCGCGCGCGGCCTTCGAGCGGCTCGATCTGCACAACATCACGGCGATGGCCGGGGACGGCTCGTTCGGGCTGCCCGACCAGGCGCCCTTTGACCGCATCATCGTCACCGCCGCCGCCGAAGACCCGCCGGGGCCGCTGCTGGCGCAATTGCGGGTGGGCGGCATCATGGTGGTGCCGGTCGGTCAGTCGGACCATGTGCAGAGCCTCATCAAGGTGCGCAAGCTGGACAGCGGTTTCGATTACGAGGAACTGCGCCCGGTGCGCTTCGTGCCGCTGCTCGAGGGCATGGCCAAGGAGTGACCGGGGCCGAATCGCCGCCGGTTCGTCGCGTCACTGCGCGGATTTCCACAACACGTTGTGGTGATGGGGTGTATCGCCCCGCAGATTGGGCTATACATGGAAAAAAGACGCCTGCGTGCCGCGAGACCGGCATTCGACGGGCACAAGCGGCGTGGACAGGATGAGCAGACAAGACTTGGGCAATTTCAGCGGCGATTTCCGCAGGGCTCCGGCGCGGCGCGCCGGGCTGGTGGTGGCTTTGACGGCGGGCGGGCTGGTGCTGGGCGCCTGTTCGGGCGCCTCGGATCTGGACTGGGATCTGCGGCCCTCGGACCGCTTTTCCACCTCGGAGGCGGCGCGGGCCACGACGGCCTCGCGCCCGGCGCCCGATGCGCGCGGGGTGATCTCGTATCCCGGCTATCAGGTGGTGGTGGCGCAGCGCGGCGAGCGGATCGGCGATATCGCCGGCCGCCTGGGGCTGGATACCGCGGAGCTGGCGCGCCACAACGCTGTCGCGCCCGATACGGTGCTGCGCGGCGGCGAATTGCTGGTGCTGCCCTCGCGGGTCGGTGACGGCAACGG
>JAANMY010000341.1_pt1 | contig 66489 bp, 69 predicted proteins | sample 7279691 | NCBI WGS metagenome assembly JAANMY01 (sample SAMN14094543, study PRJNA606508) | bioreactor metagenome | isolation source: A lab-scale SPAN reactor treating ammonium-rich wastewater day 388 | place: Ireland: Galway | collected 2018-02-07 | reverse complement strand
GAGCACGCCGTGCGACTGCGCGGCGAGGACAAGCGGCGCATGTCGACGGGTAGCGCCATGGTCGAGCGTGGCCCGCAGGCAGAAGCCGGAACCGACTAGGACCTGTTCACACTACGATCGCCCGCGCGCTGGCGGGCGACGCGGTCCCCGGGTTGCAGCCCATGCCGCGGCGGGGTTTGCCGCCGCGGCGCGCCCGTTCCCGTCAGAGCGCCAGCGGCGCAGCCAGCGCCGGCGCATCCACCGCGAAGAACGAGAGCACGAGAGCAGCGCCGCGCTGCGTCGCGCGGTGGCGCCCGTCAGGCGCAGGATCGTGCCGATGGTGCGCGGGTTTGGTGGGAATCGCTGCGGTCGTTATTCTCGCATCTCGGGTCCGGTGACACGGTCGGATCGAACGGCAGGATCGGGAGCATCAACGGCATGGAAGAAGCGCACGCGATCCCGCACCTTCGCGAGACGCTGCTGTTTCTGGGACTGGCGGGCGTGCTGGTGCCGCTGCTGCAGCGGCTGCGCGTGAACAGCGTGCTCGGCTTTCTCGCCGTGGGCATCCTGGTCGGGCCATTCGGGCTGGGGCGCCTTGCAGCCGACGTGCCGCTGCTCGGCTGGCTGGTGTTCCCGACGCTCGAAGCGGTCGCGGTGCTTGCCGAGGTCGGTGTCATGTTCCTGATGTTCATGATCGGCCTCGAGTTGTCGGCCGAGCGTCTGTGGGCGATGCGCCGCTGGGTGTTCGCGGCCGGCAGCGCCCAGGTGCTGGCGAGTGCCGCGGTCATCGGCCTGACGGCCGCGGCCATCGGCACCACCCCGGCGGCGGCACTGGTCGTTGGCCTGGCGTTGTCGTTTTCGTCGACGGCCGTGGTGATGCAGCTGTTGTCGGCACGCCGCGAACTCGGCACGCCGATCGGCCAGGCGAGCTTCGCGATCCTGCTGCTGCAGGACCTCGCGGTGGTGCCGGTGCTGATCCTGGTGGGGCTGCTTGCACGGCCGGGTGATACGCCGGTGGTGGCGTCGATGGCGATTGCCATCGGCAAGGCGGCGGTGGCGATCGTCATGATCTACCTGCTCGGGCGCGTGGCGATCCGGCCGCTGTTCCGGCGCATGGCGGCGAGTCGCCAGGCCGACACCTTCATGGCGCTCACACTGCTCAGCACCCTGGGGATTGCCTCGCTCACCTGGCTCGCCGGACTGTCGATGGCGCTGGGTGCGCTGCTCGCGGGGTTGCTGCTGGCCGAGACCGAATTCCGCCATGAGGTGGAGATCACCATCGATCCGTTTCGCGGGCTGCTGATGGGGTTGTTCTTCCTGTCGGTGGGCATGTCGATCGATCCGCTCGAGATCCTGCGCGCGCCGGCGCTGCTGCTCGGCGCGGTGGCGGGATTGTTCGTGCTGAAGGCGATCGTCGTCACCACGGTGGCGCGGATCGGCAGGCTGCCGGCGGCCAGGGCGATCGAGGCGGGCCTGCTGCTGGGGCAGGGCGGCGAGTTTGCCTTCATCGTGTTCGGGGCGGCGATGTCGCTCGGCCTGCTGGAAGAGCGTGCCGGACGCTTCCTGCTGCTGGTGGTCGGCCTGTCGATGTTCGCCGCGCCGCTGGTGGCCGAGGCGGGTCGGCGACTGGGCGAGCGGATCCAGCGTGCCGCCCGCCCGCCGCCTGGCGTGGCGCCGGTGTTGCCCGGCCTGTCGGGGCACGTGGTGGTGGCCGGGTACGGGCGCGTCGGGCAACTGCTCGGCCAGTTGTTCGACTCGCAGGGCATCGCCTACCTCGCGATCGATCCCGATGCGCGCCTGGTGGCGGGCTTTCACGCGCAGGGTCGACCGGTCTTCGTCGGTGACGCGAGCCGCGGCGAGTTGCTGCGGCACCTGGGGCTCGACGACGCGAGCGCCATCGTGCTCACGATGGATCACGGTCCGGCAACGCTGCGGGCGGTGCAGAGCATCCGGCGCGAGTGGCCGCGGCTGCCGATCCTTGCGCGCGCCCGCGACGAACGGCATGCGCTGGCGCTGCGCGAGGCGGGCGCCGACACCGCGATTCCCGAGGCGCTCGAATCCGCGCTGCAACTCGCGGCCCTCGCGCTGGCGCGCGCCGGGCTGCCGGGAACCGTCCTGGTCGATCTGATCGACCATGAGCGCGAGCAGCGCATCGCCTCGTTCCACGGGGAGGGACACACATGAGCGGGGCTGCGCGTCGTTGCGCCGCACGTGGCCGGGCGCAGGTGCCGGCCTCGATCCTGGTGGCCACCGATTTCTCGCGCAACGCCGGGCAGGCCGCAGCGCGCGCGCTGGCGCTGGCCGACCAGCTCGGCATCGACGCATTGCGACTGCTGCACGTCGTCGAGGCACCGTGGCTGGGCGCCTTGCAGCAGTGGTTGCGCCTGCCCGATGCGTCGCGACAGGGACTGTTCGAGGAAGCGCGGCGCTCGATGGATCGCCTGGTCGCCTCGCTCGGGGCGCACGGCGGCAGGCGCGTTGCCGCCGAGGTCGCGATCGGCACGCTGCTGGACACCGTGATCGAGCGCGCCGCGTGCGCCGATCTGCTGGTGATCGGCGCGCGCGGCCAGCATCCGGTGCGCGATTTCGCATTGGGCACGACCGGCGAGCGGCTGCTGCGCAAGCGGCGCGGACCCATGCTGGTGGTGCGGCGCGCGCCGACCAGACCCTACCGGCGGGTGCTTGCGCCCGTCGATTTCTCGGTGCATGCACCGCAGGTGCTCGCGCAGGCCGCGGCGATTGCGCCTTCGGCGCAAATCGAGGTGCTGCACGCGTTCGAGTTGCCGTTCGAGAGCAAGTTGCGCTTCGCCGGCGTCTCCAGCGCGGCGATCCACGATTTGCGGCAGCAGGCGCGCGCACAGGCGGTCGGGCGGCTGGCCGGGTTCGTGGCTGCGGCGGGCATCGACGCGGCGCGCGTGTGCCAGCGCATCGAACACGGCTATGCGCCACGCGTCATCGTCGATGTGGCGCGCCAGTCGCGGGCCGATCTGATCGTCATCGGCAAGCACGGCGAGTCGATCGTCGAGGACCTGCTGCTCGGCAGCGCGACGCTGCACGTGCTCGGCGAGGCGCGCTGCGACGTGCTGGTGGTGAGCGCACGACCGCCGCAGCGCGCGCAGCGTCAATCCTCGAACGGCAGGCCGACGTAGTTCTCGGCCAGGGAGGTGGACGCCGCCTTCGAGCCGACCAGGTATGCCAGTTCGGTCTCCTGGATCTTCTGGCCGAATTCCCCGGTGTCCGGGAAGCGGTGCATCATCGAAGTCATCCACCACGAGAAGCGCACCGCCTTCCAGACGCGCCGCAGGCACTTGCCGGAATAGGCGTCGATCTCCCTCATCGAGCCGCTGCGATAGTGGTCGACCAGTGCGCGCGACAGATAGCGCACGTCGCTCGCCGCGAGGTTCAGGCCCTTGGCGCCGGTGGGCGGCACGATGTGGGCGGCATCGCCGGCCAGCAGCAGGCGCCCGAAGCGCATCGGCTCGGCGACGTAGCTGCGCAGCGGCGCGATGCTCTTCTCGATCGACGGGCCGGTGACGATCGTGGAAGCGGCCCGGGTGTCGAGGCGGCGTCTGAGTTCGTCCCAGAAGCGCTCGTCGGACCAATCCTCGATCCTCTCGTCGAGCGGCACCTGCACGTAGTAGCGGCTGCGGGTGCGCGAGCGCATGCTGCACAGCGCGAAACCGCGAGGGTGGTTCACGTAGATCAGTTCGTGCGAGACCGGAGGTACGTCCGCGAGGATGCCCAGCCAGCCGAACGGATAGACGCGCTCGTAATGCTTCACTGCGCTTGCCGGCGGACTCTCGCGGCACACGCCGTGGAAGCCGTCGCAGCCGGCGATGAAATCGCAGGCGACTTCGTGGGCGACGCCGTTCCTGCGGTAGCGCACCACCGGCGAGTCGGTGTCGAAATCGTGGATGCTGACGTCTTCGGCTTCGTAGACGGTGGTTGCGCCGGCGGCGGCGCGTGCGTCCATCAGGTCGCGCGTGACTTCGGTCTGGCCATAGACCGTGACGTGCTTGCCGCCGGTGAGTCCGGCCATGTCGATGCGGTGCCGTTCGCCATCGAAACACAGTTCGATGCCGCCGTGCACCAGCCCCTCGGCGTGCAGGCGCTGACCCACGCCGGCCTCGTCGAGCAGGTCGACCGCCCCCTGCTCGAGCACGCCGGCGCGGATGCGGCCCAGCACGTACTCGCCGCTCTTGCGCTCCAGGATGAGCGCGTCGATGCCGGCGCGATACAGCAGCTGACCCAGCAGCAGGCCGGATGGACCGGCACCGACGATCGCGACCTGCACCCGCATGGCGTTCCTCCGTCGATTCGCGTGTCGCAAGTGTACGGCCTGCGGGCAGCGATAATGGCGGATCCGCCACAATGCCCCTTCCGTGGAGTCCGATGTCGCTCGTCTATCTCGTCCGTCATGCCCAGGCCTCGTTCGGGGCGCAGCACTACGATCGCCTGTCGGCGCTGGGGCGCCAGCAGGCGCGCTGGCTCGGCGTCTATTTTGCCGAGCGCGGAATGCGCTTCGCACGCGTGATGGCCGGAACGCTGGTGCGCCAGCAGGACACCGCGCGCGAAGCGATGGGGGCGATGGGTGCCGACCCCGGGACGATCATCACGCACGCCGGCTTCGACGAATACCACGGTGAAGCGCTCTATGCGGCCTGGTCGGGTGGCGCCGACCCGCGCGAGCACCAGCACGCCGATCCGCGCGACTACTGGCGTGCGTTCCGGGCCGCGATGCAGGCCTGGTCGGAGGACCGCCTGGCCGGCGTGCCCGAGAGCTGGCAGGCGTTCGGCGAGCGGGTGCGCGCCGGCCTCGACGAGGCAGCGCGCGACACGGCGCGCGACGACGCGGTGCTGGTGGTGAGTTCGGGCGGCGTGATCGGGCGCGCGCTGGCCGACATTGCCGGCGCGCCGGCGCGCACCGCGATCGAACTGAACCTGCAGTGTCGCAACAGTGGCATTTGCGAACTGATCGCCGGCGGCGGCAGGTTGCAGGTGCTCAGTTTCAACACCGTGCCGCACCTCGAATCGCCGGCCCGACGCCAGGCGATCACCTTCGCCTGAGCGGCGCGCCGCGTCGCGCGTCCACTTCAGTCGGCTTTCGCGGGCGCTTCCCTGATGCACTTCCTGACGAAGCTGGTCTTCGCGGCGCCGTGCAGTTTTTTCCCGGCGGCGCTCGCTTCGCACGCGGCGGCGTTGTCCTTTTCGCACTTCTTCAGGAAACTGGCGCGGGCCGCGCCGTGCAGTTTCTTCTCGTCGGCGCGATCGGTGCAGGTGGGGCCGGCGGCGAGTGCCGCGGTGGCGAACAACGACAGACAGACGGCAGCGATGAACCTGGACATGATCTCTCCGCAAGCGTGTGCGCACCGTCGGCACGGTGTGCGCGAAGAACTATACCGCGCCCCGATGTCCCGCCCGGTGCGGGCGTTGACCTGCGGCGTCACGGCGACGAAGGCGCTGGCGTGCGCATGCGGCTGAGGCAGGGCGTCGCCGCGACCATCGTCTGGGTGTCCGCGCACGGCGTGGCCGGCGGCGCGCAGCCGTTCGAGGACAGCATCGCGCAGCGCACGCTCGCCTGTACCGCCTGCCACGGCGCGCAGGGCAGGGCGACGCGCGACGGGTATTTTCCGCGCATTGCCGGCAAGCCGGCCGGCTATCTGTTCGAGCAGCTGCGCAGCTTCCGCGACGGCCGCCGTTCGTATCCGCCGATGGCCGGCCTGCTCGCCAACCTCGGCGACGACTATCTGCGCGAGATGGCCGGTCACTTCGCGAGCCTCGATCTGCCGTATCCGGCACCGCGGGCGGCGCGGCTGTCGCCGTCGATGCTGGCGCGCGGGCGCACGCTCGCGCTGGAAGGCGACGCGACGCGCGAATTGCCGGCCTGTGCCGAGTGCCACGGTCGCGCCCTGAGCGGCGCCGCCCCGGCGATTCCCGGTTTGCTCGGTCTGTCGCGCGACTACCTCAACGCCCAGCTCGGCGCCTGGCGCGACGGCCTGCGCCACGCCGGCGCGCCCGATTGCATGGCGCAGGTCGCGCGCCGCCTGCGGCCCGAGGACGTTGCCGCGGTCACCGGCTGGCTGGCCGCGCAGCCGGTACCCGATGGCCCGGTGCCGGTTGCTCCGCCGGGGAGGCGGTTGCCGATGCGCTGCGGCAGCCTCGCGGTGCATGCGTCGGGCGGTGCGTCGTCTGCCGGTGCTTCGCCAGGCGGCGCTGCGGCGTCGCGTGCTGCCGCGGCACCCCAGGCCGACGCGGCACAGGTCGCGCGCGGCGCCTACCTGGCACGTGCCGGCAACTGCGCCGGCTGCCACACCGCGCGCGGTGCGGCAGCCTATGCAGGCGGGCGCGGCGTGGCCACGCCGTTCGGTATCGTCTATGCGTCGAATCTCACGCCTGACGAGGACACCGGACTCGGGCGCTGGAGTGCCGACGACTTCTGGCGTGCGCTGCACGAGGGGCGTTCGAAAGACGGGCGGGCACTCTATCCGGCGTTCCCGTATCCGCAGTTCACCCGCATCAGGCGCGAGGATTCCGACGCGATCTTCGTGTTCCTGCGCAGCCTGCCGGCGGTGCGTGAGACCAACCGGCGACACGCGCTGCGTTTTCCGTACGATCGGCCGCTGGTGCTCGAGGCCTGGCGCTGGCTGTTCTTCCGCCCCGCAGCGTTCGTGGCCGATGCGGCGCGCCCGGCCGACTGGAATCGCGGCGCCTATCTTGTGAACGGGCTCGCGCACTGCGCGGCCTGCCATGGCGCCCGCAACGTCTTCGGTGCGGCGCGCGAACGCGGGCGCTTCGACGGCGAACAGATGCCCGACGATGGCTGGTACGCGCCGTCGTTGCACGATCCGCGCCAGGCCGGGCTCGCCGACTGGTCCGTCGGGGAGATCGTCGAATTGCTGCGCGGTGCGGCGACCGCGCGCGCCGGCGTCGCCGGACCGATGGCCGAGGTCGTGGCGCACGGCACGCAGCACCTGAGCGAAGACGACCTGCGTGCGATCGCCGTGTTCCTGAAGGCGTTGCCGGCGGATCCGCCGGGCCGCGCGCCGCCCGGGGCGACCGAGCGTGATGCCGGCTGGCTGGCGCGGGGCGCACGCGGCTACGGCGAACACTGTGCGCAATGCCACGGCGAGCAGGGCGAGGGCGTGCCGCGCGCCTATCCGGCGCTCGCGGGCAATCGCGCGGTCACGATGGATCCCGCGGTGAACCTGGTGCGGATCGGCGCGCACGGCGGTTATGCTGCGGCGACCACTGCGAATCCGCGCCCGTTCGGCATGCCGCCGTTCACGCAGGTGCTCGACGACGCCGATCTTGCCGCGATCCTGTCGTTCGTGCGCAATGCCTGGGGCAATCGGGGCTCGATCCTCTCCGGGTCGCAGGTGAGTCGGCAGCGCGGCAGCGCGGCCCGGTGACTTTGACCCGGATCAGGCGCAAAGCGGCGCAACACGCCAGACTACGGGCACGGCGGTCACACAAGGCCGTGCGACCCGACAGGAGCGATCGCTTGGACGAATCGGCCTTTTACCGGACTGACGAACTCGACGAGGTGGTCGCGCGCATGGCGCGCGAGGCGCAGGCGTTGATCCGCGATCCGGCGCGCCTCACGGTGGTTGGAATCCTGCGGCGCGGCGCGCCGCTGGCCGACCGTCTGTGTGCGCACCTGCACGAGGCGTGGGGCGCAGCGCGCATCGCGCGGTTCGATCTCGACATCAAGCGCTATGGCGACGACCTCGCGTTGCTGCACCCCGAGACGCGGTTGCGCGAGCGTGCCGACGCCGCAGTGCCCGAACTTGCCGGGCGCACCGTGCTGCTGGTCGACGACGTGCTCTACGAAGGGCACTCGTTGCTGCGCGCCTTGCGGTGGCTGGCCGCGCGCGGTGCGGCCGAGATCCGCAGCGCGGTGCTCGTCGACCGGCGCTGTGCACGGCTGCCGCTGAAGGCCGACGTGGCCGGGCTGGTTCTCGAGGTGGCCCCGCTGCAGATCGTCGACGTGCACGTGCCGCCGTACGAGCCGCACTTCGGCATTCACATCAGGCGCCGGGAGAAAGACCATGTTCAGGAATCGTGAGGACGCGGCACGACAACTCGCGGGCGCGCTCGACGCCTGGCGTGGCCGCCGTCCGCTGGTGCTCGCGATCCCGCGCGGAGCCCTGCCGATGGGCCGCGTGCTGGCCGAGGCGCTCGCAGGCGAACTCGACGTGGTGCTGGTTCGCAAGATCGGCGCGCGCTGGCAGCCGGAGTTCGCCCTGGCGGCGATCGACGAGAACGGCGAACTGCACTGGACGCCGGGGATCGGTCCGCATTCGGCCGATCCGCAATGGCTGGAGCACGAGAAGTATTCGCAACTCGAATTGCTGCGCCACCGACGCGATCGGTATCGCTGCGGCCGGCCGGCGATCGATCCGGCCGGCCGCGTGGTCATCATCGTCGACGACGGCCTGGCCACCGGTTCGACGATGGTCGCCGCGCTGCACGCGACGCGTGCGCGCAAGCCCGAGCGGCTGATCTGCGCGGTACCGGTGGCGGCGCCGTCGGCGCTCGAGCGAGTGCGTCCCTACGCGGACGAAGTCGTCTGCCTTTTGGCGCCGGTCTCCTTCCAGGCGGTTTCGCAGTTCTATCGCGAGTTTCCGCAGGTGGACGACGACGAGGCGGTGCGCGTGCTCGCGGCGGCGCAGGCGGACACGCCCAGCGGCCCGCCTGCGGCCGGGCAAGCCTGAACCTCAGGACGCCCGCGACCCTTCCCGCACGGGGCCGGCTTCGGGCGGCGTTCGCGGGGCGATCCACTCCTCGCAGCCGTGGCCGCCATCGGTACGCGGGGTGGCGAGCACCGGCAGCATGCGCCACAGGTACAGGCCGAACGCCGCGATCCAGGCGATCACGGCCAGATGCATCAGCGTGGTTGCCGGCAGGCCGGGGATGCCGGCGCCAGCGCGCGCCAGCGCAGCGACGACCACCAGCGCAGCGCCCAGTGGCACCCAGGCGCGCGGGTCGAGCGGGCGCCCGCCATGGATGCGACCGGCAATGCACAGCACCGCGTAGATCGACAGCCCCATGGCACCCACGGTGAGCAGGTGCCGACCGGCACTGGTGCCGAAGCTGCCGGTCATCAGCGCGACGCCAATCGCGGCATGGCCGAGCGCCATCAGCCAGTAGACCGCATAGAGCATCGACGGCAGGCGACCCCACAGCACGCGACCCACGTGCCAGTCGTTGAGCAGGTTCAGGATGGCAGCGGCCGCGGCCAGGGCGGTCCAGGCGCCCACCGGCGAGCCCGGCACGACGAACTCGACCACCGTGTTCAATGCGATGGCGAAGATCGCGAGGTTGCGGCGCGGTGGCCGGGCGCGGTATTCGGGCGCATCGGGGTCGGCCAGCGCGCGCCGCTCGTCGAGCGCGTCGTTGACGATGCGCATCGACACGCGGCTCATCGCGACGACGATCAGGATCATCATGACGCCGATGCCTGCGTGCGCCCAGCGCAACGGATCGGCGCCGCGCAGCGCGTCGACGTGATAGCCGGCGACGGTTGCGGTCATCGCGATCAGGCCCCAGAGAAAACCACTGTGGCGGCGCTCCGGATCGGCGAGCAGCCTTCGCGCGACCAGTGCCGGCAGCGAGGCGGCGAAGCCGATCCCGAACAGTGCCGCCGGCCATGGGCCGAGCAGGCCCGATGCCCAGAATGCGGCCCGCGTGGCGAGCCAGCCGGCCGTGATGCCGAGCGCGGCGCGCGGCCCGAAGGCAGGCGTTGCGGTGAATTCCGGCACCGAGGTTGCCACGAAGCCGGAGACCGCCGCCAGCCCGAAGCCGAACACCATTTCGTGCGCGTGCCAGGCCACCGGGCCACCGGGAACCGCAGGCACCGCCAGCCCCCAGGCGAGAAACGCCGACCACAGCGCAAGCCCGAGCGCGGCAAACGCAGCGGCGGCGATGAACATCGGCCGCAGGGAGCAGGCGAACAGCGGATGTGCGGCCACTCTGCCGAGCACGCCGTCGCCCGCGGGCCCTGGCGCCGCGGTCAACATCGGTTCGCCGTACGTCCGAGCGGTACGACCACGGCGGACGGTCGTGCAGGCGCGAGCCCGGATTCCTCCCCGTGACCGGGATCCGGTGCGTCGGCCGACGGTGTGGGCAGGCCGAAGCTCGCGCGCACCACCGCCTGCTGAACCAGCCGCGCGGTGTTGCGGTGGATCCAGCCTTCATCGCGGCGCGACGGCGCCAGATCGAGGACGAAGCGTCCGACGATACGCCCCGGTCGTGGCGCCATCACGAGGATCTCGTCGGACAGCCGTACTGCCTCCATCAGGTCGTGGGTGATCATCAGCACGCCCATGCGTCGCGCCGCCAGGTGCGCCAGCAGCAGGCCGTAGAGTTCCTCGCGCAGCCCGATGTCCAGCGCCGAGAACGGCTCGTCGAGCAGCAGCAACTGCGGCTCGAGCGCCAGGGCACGTGCCAGCGACACGCGACTTTGCATGCCACCCGAGAGCTGGTGCGGAAAGCGGCCGAGATCGACCGCCGAAAGCCCGAGACGCAACGCGAGTTCGTTTGCGCGGCGCTCGCGCTCGGGGCGCACCATGCCGGCGGCGGCCAGGCCGAGTGCGATGTTGTCGAGTGCCGTTTTCCAGGGCAGCAGGCGCGGTTGCTGGAACATGAACGCCTGGCTGGAAAAGCCGTTCTCGATCGTACCGTCGCGCACGTGCAGCAGGCCGGCGCACAGGTGCAGCAGCGTGGTCTTGCCGCATCCGGAGGGGCCTACCAGTGCCACGATCCGGCCGGCTTCGAGATCGAGGTCGACACCATCGAGCACCTCGTGGCGTGCGAACGCATGGTGCAGTCCCCTCACGCGCAGCGCGGGTTTGTTCATTGCGCCGCCTCCGCCGCCGCATGCGGTTCGCGCCAGCGTTCGATCTCGCGCTTGACCGGTTCGAGCAGCAGGTATTCGACCGCGAGGAGCAGCCCGACCACCGCCGATATCCACGCCATCGTCGCTGCGGTGTCCAGTTGCGAGCGCGATACCGCGAGTGCTGCGCCGACACCGTCCTGCGTGGACAGCAGTTCGGCCATCACCACCACTTTCCACGACATGCCGAGCGCGGCGATCCAGGCCGGAAACAGGTACGAGATCACGTGCGGCAGGTAGACGTCGAAGAACATCATCCGTCGCGGCAGCCGGAAAGACTCCGCCATGGTCCTGAGCTGATTGTCGAGCGTGCGCGCGCCCTGCAGCGCGCCGACGAACACCACCGGGAAGCTTGCCACGAACACGGTGAACACCGGCGTGCCGTCGCTCGCACCGAACCACAGCATCGCCAGCACCAGCCACGCGATCGGCGGGGTGCCCATCAGCACGGTGACGATCGGCCGCGACATCGCCGAGGCGGTCATCGACACCCCGGCGGCCAGCCCGAGCAGGCTGCCGGCCAGCACCGACAGTGCGAAGCCGGTGAGCGCGCGCCGGGCCGTGGCTTCGAGCTCCGGCCAGGCTGCCCCGCTGGCGATCAGCGTGTAGAGTGTGGCGAACGCCGAGCGCGGGTCGGGCAGCACCAGCGGCCCGTACATCGCCGCCACCGCTTCCCAGGCGGCCACCAGCATCAGCAGGCTGGCAACTGCGCCCCAGCCGCTCCACAGGTACGCGGGCAGTCCGGCGAGCCAGGCGCCCAGCAGCTTCATTGCGCTGCGGCTGCCGCACGCAGCGGCGCGAGGGCGCGCGTGGACGCGTAGAAATCATCCGGCGGCAGGCGCCCGCCGAGCAGCGCGGGGTTCTTCTTCAGCAGCAGTTCGAACAGGAATTCGACCTCGGCGCGCGCATCGGCCGCCGCCACCGCGCGCATCCGGCTCGAAGCCACCGCATCGGCCACCGCTTCGGGCGACAACGCATCGATGTGTCTGGCTACCATCGCTCCGCACTCCTGCGCATGGGTGTCGCACCAGCCCAGCGCCTGAGCATACGCGTCGGCGATGCGCGCGACCATGGCGGGCCGGTCCATCACGCTGGACATCACCGCGATGCCCGCCTGCGGGATGCGCGGAGCGCGTCCGAACGCCTGCCCCCACTCGGTCTGCAGGTCGACTGCCCGGTGCAGTTCGGGTGCCACCAGGCTGAGCGGAAACGACCCGGTCTTGCGCAACGCCATCGACACCGCCGGCTCGGCCAGCAGCGCGTTCTCGACGCGCCGCATGACGAGCAGCTGCATCGCGTCGATCGGCGTGGCGACGTAGCGCAGCCGCAGATCCTTGCGCAGGTCGATGCCCTCGCGTTCGGCGATCAGCGAGAACAGGATGTCGGGCATGTCGCCGCGAAACGGCATCGCGATCTCGCGGCCGCGCAGATCGGCCAGACGCTTGACCGCCGGATCGCGCGAAACGATCCACAACAGCCCCCAGGTCGAGACGTTCAGCAGGCGCAGCTTTGCGCCGCGGTTGTAGAGGTTCGCCGCGACATTGACCGGCATCGCAAGCACGTCGGCCTTGCCTTCGAGCGCCATCACTCGCAGCTGGTCGGGATCGCGCCATGGAACGAACACCACTTCTTCGGCCAGGTCTGCGAGCGCTCCTGACTCGGCCATGCGGATCAGCGGGTTCGATACCGATGCGAAGGGGCCCGCGAGCAGCAACCGCGGCAGTCTCGACGCAGGCCGGGCGGTTGTCGCGCCAACGCCCGGCGCGCCGGCGAGCACCGCCAGCGCCGCCAGCAGGCCGCGCCGTCGGGGCAGCGACGGACCGCGCATTTCAGAAGCTCCCGTTCAGGCCGACGATCAGGCCGCGTCCCGGTGCCGGCAGCTCGCGCCCGGAGATCCCGTCGACGAGGTGCTCGTGGTAGCGCCGGTCGAACAGGTTCACCAGACGCAGCTCGACGCGGGTGCGCTGCAACGCGCCGAGCTTGCCGAGGCGCCATCCGAAGCGCAGGTCGGCGGTGACGAACCCCGGGGTCGGGTCTTCGGTGCCCGCGGAGAAGCGCGTGGCGACCCGATCCTGTCGAGCCACGGCCCGCAGTTGCGCACGCCAGTGAAAGCCGTGCTCGGCGGGCTGGCCGAGGCCGACGCGCACTTCGGGCGGCGGCATCTGGTACAGGGGTTCGTCGTCCTGGTGGTTCACGCCGCGCAGCCAGGTGAAGGCGGCGTCGCCGACCAACAGGCCGATCGGTGCGCTGACGCGACCCTCGATACCGTGGATCGCGACCCGGTCGAGGTTCTCGGTGCGCTTGACCGGAAGGCCCGTACCGGGCTGGACCGCACCGGTGACGCGCCCCGCGACGTAGTCGTCGATGCGCGTGTGGAACACCGCCAGGCGGTATTCGCGCGCAGCGTCGCGCCCCTTGACCCCGAGTTCGACGCTGGTCGAGCGCTCCGGATCGAGCTGCGGATTGCCGACGTGGTAGTAGCCGTCGCCGCGCGCCGCGTCCTCGAAGCGCTCACGCATGTCGGCGGCGCGATAGCCGCGGCCGAGGTTGGCGTAGACGCTCGTCCGGTTCGACAGCGCGCGGATCGCGCCCACCGACCAGGACAGGGTCGTGTCCTGGTGATCGAGGCCGGTGGTCTGCGCGGAGGGGCCCGCGCCCTTGCGTGCGGCGTCGCCGGCGATCCGGTCGAGTCGTGCGCCGGCCACGATGCGCGTGCCGCCGAGATCGACCTCGTCCTGCACGAATACGCCGGAGGAACGCAGCACGCCATCGTCGAACGGATCGTTGCGCAGGTTGTTGTCGAAGAGCGGCGGGTTGTTGTCGATGTAGCGCTGCGGGTCGGCGCGCATCCGCCAGGACTCGGCGCCGAGCGTGAGCAGGTGCCGGTTTCCGACGGGTACGAGGTACTTCGCCCGCACGCCGTCGGTGGCGAAGGTGACGTCGTTGCGAACGTAGTCGCGGCCGATCGACGCCGAGTACGCGCGGATCTGCCGGAAGACCTCCTGCCGATACAGGTCGGCTTCGAGCCTGCCCGGGCCGAGCCCGGTTTCGATGCCGGCCTCGAAGAGCTCGCGCCGCTGCTCGGGCGAGTGGATGGTCACCGTGCCCAGCGGGGGAGGGATTCCCGCGCCGCCGGGTTGCCCACCGGTGCGCGCCGAGCCCGGATACCAGACGTCGTGATCGGCGTGGCGCTGCAGGTTCAGCTTCAGGCTGGTGTGGTCCGAAAGGCGGTAGCGGTACTTCGCCATCAGCGTTGCGGAGCGGTAACCGGTGTCCGGTTCGCGGCCGTCCGGGCTGCGGTAGTCGCCGGCGCCGCGAGCGGCCGCTCCCAGCACGAGCGCGTGGCCGGCGTTCGAGCGCTGCAGCAGCACGGTTCCCGACAGGCTGCGGTCGTTGCTGCCCGCGCCCAGGCCGATTCGCCCCCCGGTGGCCGGTTGCGCGGTGAAGTGGGGCTCGGGCGTGAGCAGGTTGACCACGCCGCCCAGCGCGCCGCTGCCATACAGCACCGAACCGGGCCCCTTGACGACCTCGGCGCGCTCGAGCAGGCCGAGGTCGACGAACGAGGCGATCGCGCCCTGCGGTTGCGCGGAGTTGACGCGCACGCCGTCGATCAGCACGACCACGCTTTCCTTCTTCAGGCCACGCAGCACGGGGTTCTGGCCCCAGGCGCCGTCCGACTGCACCGCGAGGCCAGGCTCGCCGCGGAACATCTCGCCGGTCGGCGCCGCGGCGGAGGCGCGATCCGGTGTCAGGACGTCGACGGCCTGCGGGGTGTCGATCGGATCGACTTCGCGCCCGGTTGCGGTGACGACGACCGCATCGAGCACGGGTTGGGCGAGTGCCGAGGGGGCGTGCAGGGCAGCCGTGCCGCCGACGATGGTGAGAAGCAGGCTTCGCAAGGCCGGATCCTCGAGAAAGAGGAAGGTCGCCGCGCGACGCGTGCCGCTCCGAGGTCCGATCGCGCGATCACCGATTATAAACAGAAACGCGACGTATTCGTATTTAATATAGATCAAGCCTCATTCAGCCGATCCCTCGTGGGCGCCCTTGGCGCTGGGCGAGTTGACAACCGGTTCCGGGTCCGAGGAAGATAGTAATAATTTACTTACTTTCGGACCCCGCCTCCCATGGATGCAGTCGCCAGGCACCTCCCCGCCGACGAACGTCGGGCGGTCACGGTCGAGACCGTGGTCGAACTCGCCGCAGAGCAGAACCCGAGCGAGATCACGACCGCCGCGATCGCCACCCGGATGGGGCTGACCCAGGGGGCGCTGTTCCGGCACTTCCCGACCAAGGACGCGATCTGGCGCGCGGTGATGGACTGGGTCGCCGAGCGGCTGATGGCGCGCGTGGACCGTGCCGCGAGATCGGCCACGTCGCCGCTGGGTGCGCTCGAGGCGATCTTCATGGCGCACGTCGCTTTCATCGCGGAGCACCCGGGCGTGCCGCGGATGATGTTCGGCGAATTGCAGCGGCCCGGCGACTGCGCCACGCGGCGGATGGTGCAGGCGCTGCTCGAGCGCTACCGCGATCGCCTGCGCGCGCTGATCGTGCAGGGTCAGTCCAGTGGCGAGTTCGATGCGCAGGTCGATGCCGATCAGGCGGCGCTGCTGTTCATCGGCACGATCCAGGGACTGGTGATGCAGTCGATGGTGGCCGGGGACGTGCGGCGCCTGCGCAGCGACGCGCCGGCCGCTTTCGCGACGCTGTGTCGCGGCATCGGGAGAAAGCCATGAGGCGGCTGTCGATCAGCCGGCGCGTGCTGGCGCTGGGCGGGGTGCTCGCGATTCTGCTGGGCCTGTTCGTCTGGGTGGCGCTGCGCGCGGGCCCGCTCACCCCGGTACGGGTGACCGCCGCGACGGTGGAGCGGCACGAACTCTCTCCCGGGCTGTTCGGCATCGGCATCGTCGAGGCGCGCTACACCAACCGGATCGGTCCGACGGCGGCAGGGCGTCTGGCGCGTATCGACGTGCAGGTCGGCGAGGCCGTGCAGGCCGGCCAGGTGCTGGGCGAGATGGATCCGGTCGACCTGGACGAACGCTCGCGCGCGCAGCAGGCCGCACTTGGGCGCGCACAGGCCGGCGTGCTCGCTGCCGAGGCGCAACTGCAGGATCTGTCGGCGCGGCGTGCCTTCGCCGAAACGCAGGCGCGTCGCTACGAGCAATTGCGCGCGGCGCGATCGGTCAGCGACGAGGCGGCCGAGGCGCGGCGCCAGGAATGGCAGCTCGCCGAAGCAGGCCACGCGGCGGCGCGCGCCAACCTCGACGCGGCACGCCAGGAACTGGCGCGGGCGCGCGCCGACCGCGAAGGTCTGGCACGTCAGCGCGCCAACCTGAAACTCGTTGCGCCGGCGGCGGGGATCGTCGCGGTCCGCGCGGCCGATCCCGGCACCACCGTGGTGGCTGGTCAGGCAGTGGTCGAGATCATCGATCCGTCCACGCTGTGGCTGAACGTGCGCTTCGACCAGTTGCGCACCTCCGGACTGCGCGCCGGCCTGCCCGCGCGCATCGCGCTGCGCTCTCGTGCGGGCGAGTCGATGCGCGGCAAGGTCGCGCGCGTGGAGCCGGTTGCCGACGCCGTGACCGAAGAGGCGCTCGCGAAGATTGCGTTCGACCCGATTTCGCAGCCGCCGCCGGCGCTCGGCGAACTGGCGCAGGTCACGATTGCGCTGCCGGCACGGCCCGCGGTGCCGGTGGTGCACAACGCGAGCATCCAGAGATCGAACGGGCAGGCAGGGGTCTGGGTGATCGACGACGGCGCGCTGCGCTTCGCACCGGTGCGGCTCGGCGCCTCGGACCTGGACGGTCACGTCGAAGTGCCCGAGGGGCTGAAGGAAGGCGAGCGCATCGTGGTCTACAGCGAGCGCGCGCTCGACGCCCGCACCCGCATCGAGATCGTCGACCAGCTCGCGGGAGCACGGCGGTGATCAGCCTCGCGGGCCGCGACATCCTGCAGTCGTGGGGCAAGTTCGTCTTCACCGGTGTGGGCCTGGGCCTGCTGATCGGCGCGACGCTCACGATGGCAGGGGTCTATCGCGGCATGGTCGACGACGCACGCGTGCTGCTCGACAACAGCGGCGCCGACCTCTGGGTCGTTCAGCAGGACACGCTCGGTCCGTACGCCGAATCGTCGAGCCTGTACGACGACGTGTATCGCGGCATCGCCGCGATGCCGGGCGTGGCACGCGCAGCCAACGTCACCTATCTGACGATGCAGGTGGGCCGCGGCGACCGCGACGTGCGTTCGATGGTCGTCGGCGTGGTGCCGGGCGGACCCGGCGAGCCGGGCCAGCCCGGATTCCTGGTCGCGGGCCGCCACATCACGCGCAGCCACTACGAGGCGGTGGCCGACGTGGCGACCGGCTTCGCGCTCGGAGACGAGATCCGCATCCGGCGCAACCTGTACACCGTGGTCGGGCTCACGCGACGCATGGTCTCCTCGGGCGGCGATCCGATGGTCTTCATCCCGCTGCGCGATGCGCAGGAAGCGCAATTCCTGAAAGACAACGACGCGATCGCCAGGCAGCGGCGGCGCACCGCGCAGAACCCCGCCTTCGATCGCCCCGGCGTGCCGGGGTTGCTCGAGGCGGTCATCGCGTCGCAGAGCGTCAACCCCTACGTGAACGCGGTGCTGGTGCGCATCGCCGACGGCGTCGCCTCCGAGGAGGTCGCCGGGCCGATCCGGCGCTGGAAGCGGCTGCAGGTGTACACGCGCGTGCAGATGGAGGAGATCCTGATCGGCAAGCTGATCGCCACGTCGGCCCGCCAGATCGGGCTGTTCCTGGTGATCCTCGCGATCGTCAGCGCGGCGATCGTCGCCTTCATCATCTACACGCTGACGCTGGGCAAGATCCGCGAGATCGCGGTGCTCAAGCTGATCGGCACAAGGAACGCCACGATCGCCTCGATGATCCTGCAGCAGGCGCTCGGGCTGGGGTTGATCGGATTCGTCGTCGGCAAGGTGGCGGCGACGCTGTGGGCGCCGATCTTTCCGCGCAACATCGTCCTCGAAACCACCGACGCGGCGCGTGCCATCGTCGCGGTGCTGGCGATCTGCGTGCTCGCCAGTACGATGGCGATCCGTGCCGCGCTGCGCGTGGATCCGGCGGAGGCGGTCGGTGGCTGAGGCCGTGGCCCGGGGCATCCGCATCGCCGGCCTGCGCAAGCGCTACGGCTCGGGCGACACCGCGGTCGACGCGTTGAAGCACGTCGACATGGCGGTCGCGCCCGGCGAGGTCGTCGGCCTGATCGGGCCTTCCGGGTCGGGCAAGAGCACGCTGCTCAAGTGCCTGGGCGCGGTGATCGAGCCGAGCGCCGGGCGCATGACGCTCGGCGACGACGTCATCTACGACGACGGCTGGAAGGTGCGCGACCTGCGCGCGTTGCGGCGCGACCGCATCGGCTTCGTGTTCCAGGCACCGTACCTGATCCCGTTCCTCGACGTGACCGACAACGTCGCGCTGCTGCCGATGCTCGCCGGTGTGCCCAACGCACAGGCGCGCGGCAAGGCGCTGGAACTGCTCACCGCGCTGGACGTGCAGCACCGCGCGCGTGCGATGCCCTCGCAGCTCTCCGGCGGCGAGCAGCAGCGGGTGGCCATCGCACGCGGACTGGTCAACCGCCCGCCGGTGATCCTCGCCGACGAGCCGACCGCGCCGCTCGACAGCGTGCGTGCGATGTCGGTGATCCGCATTCTCAACGAGATGGCGCGCAGGTTCGAGACCGCCATCGTCGTGGTCACGCACGACGAGAAGATCATCCCGACCTTCAGGCGGATCTACCACATCCGCGACGGCGTGACGCAGGAGGAAGCGGGCGAAGGCAGGCCGTTCGAATGATGACCGACGACAACACCGGGCGCAGCGCCGTCGTGCGGTTGCCTGAAGCGCCCTCCGACGGGCTGCGTGAACCCGGTCTGCGCCGCTTCGGACTGGCCGTGGCGGCAGCGCTGCTCGCGGGCTGCGCCGTCGGTCCCGACTTCAAGGCTCCGCCAGCGCCCGCGGCATCCGGGTACCTGGCGAGCCCGCTGCCCGAGCGCACCGCGTCGGCGCAGGTCGCGTTGGGCGACGCGCAGCGCTTCGTGCCGGCCGCACCGATCGACACGCAGTGGTGGCGCGAATTCGGCTCCGCGAAGCTCGACGCGCTGATCGACGAGGCACTGAAGGCCAGTCCGACGCTCGAGGCGGCGCAGGCCACGCTGCGCCAGGCGCGCGAGACGTTCGATGCGCGCGCCGGCGCAACGCAGTATCCGCAGGCCAGCGGCCGGCTCGGCGCACAGCGCCAGCGCACCAACGGTGCCGCGCTCGGCCAGTCCGGCGCCGGGCGCACTTTCGAGCTCTACAACGCCTCGGTGGCGGTCAGTTACGACCTCGACCTGGCCGGCGGCAACCGCCGCGCGCTCGAAGCGCTGGCCGCGCAGGTCGACCACCAGCGCTTCCAGCTGGAGGCGGCGCGCCTGGCGCTGGCCGGCAACCTGGCGACCGCGGCGATCACGCAGGCGCAGCTGGCCGCACAGCTCGCAGCCAGCGAGGCGATCGCGGATGCGCAGCAGGAACAGGTGGAGATCACGCGGCAGCGGCTGTCGCTGGGCGCGGCAGCACGCGACGAACTGCTCGCGCTGCAGACGCAGCTCGGACAATCGCGCGCTGCGAGCTCGGACCTGCACAAGCGGCTCGACCAGGCCGGGCACCTGCTCGCCGTCCTGGCTGGACGAAGTCCCGATCGGGCGGACCTGCCGCGTTTTGCGCTCGCGGAGTTCGGACTGCCGCGGGATCTGCCGCTGCGCCTGCCTGCGGAACTGGCGCGCCGCCGTCCCGACATTCGCGCCTCCGAGGCCTTGCTGCACGCCGCCGATGCGCAGCACGGGGCGGCGCTCGCAAAGCTCTATCCGCAGATCACGCTGAGCGCGACCACCGGCGCGCAGGCACTGACCGCGGCGGGTCTGTTCGGCGGCGGCTCGCTGGTCTGGGGCCTGGCGGGGCAGATCGCGCAGCCGCTGTTCAACCCCGGCCTGCCCGCCGAGGCGCGCGCCGCCGAAGCGGGCTTCGACGCCGCCGCAGCGAATTACCGTCAGACGGTGCTGCAGGCGCTGCGCAATGTCGCCGACGTGCTGCGCGCGCTCGGGCACGATGCCGCGACGCTGGCGGCGCAGGCGGCTGCCGACGCGTCGGCAAGCGAGGCGCTGGCAACCGTCGGCACCCGGCACGCACTCGGCGCAGCGAGCTACCTGCAGTGGCTCACCGCGCAACAGCAGGCGCAGCAGGCGCGACTCGGCCTGTTCGCCGCGCAGGCGCAGAGGCTTGCCGACACGGTGGCGCTGTACCAGGCGATGGGCGGCGGCTGGGCGGACTGACGACGCGCACTCAGCCGCGCGCGAGCGGCAGGCTCGCCTGCGCCTGCAGGCCGCCGAGCGCGGCCGAACGGCGGTAGCGGATCGATCCTGCGTATTGCGCGATGATGTCGGCCGCGATTGCCAGCCCCAGTCCGTGACCGGGTTGCTGTTCGTCGATGCGCATGCCGGCGGTGCCCAGTTGCCCGAGCATCTCGTCGGGCACGCCGGGGCCGTCGTCCTCGACGCTGAACTCGAGCGCGTCGGTGGCGGGGGCGGCCGGCGCCACCGAGACGCGGACACGCCGGCGAGCCCATTTGCAGGCGTTGTCGAGCAGGTTGCCGAAGAGCTCGAGCAGATCCTCCCGATCGGCGGCAACACGCCGCTCGGGCGCGTCCACCTCGATCGCAATGCCGCGATCGCGATGCAGTTGCTGCAGCACGTCGGCGAGCGTCCCGAGCAGCGCGCGCAGTTCCACCGGTTCGCCGGGTGCATTGCCGCCGGCCAGGCGGGCGCGTCGCAACTCGCGCTCGATCGTCGCGCGCATCGCGTCCAGGTGCTCGCGCATCGACGTGGCCGCGCTCGTTTCGCCGCGCCTGGCCAGGTCGTCGGCCTGCTGCGAAAGCACCGCCAGCGGCGTCTTCAGCGCGTGCGACAGGTTGCCCACGGCGTGACGGATCCGGCCGAGCCGTTGCGCGTGGTGGCGCGCCAGCCGGTCGATCGCATCGAGCATCGGTTGCACTTCCGACGGTGCGAGGGGTGCCGGCGAGCGGGCCGCTTCGCCGGGCGGTTCGCCACGCTCGATCCGCCGGCAGGCGGCAACCGCGTCGTCGAGCGGCGCCAGGCCGCGCACCAGCAACACCCGTTGCAGCGCGAGCAGCACCAGCAACGCGAGGGCGACACCTGCGAGCAGCCACGCGCGGAATCGCGCGATGGCGTCGTCGATGGCCGAGACGTCTTCGGCGACGGTGACCGTGATGCCGGCGCCGGCGCCCGCAAAGCGCTTGGCGAACACCAGCAGGCGCTGCCCGGCCGGGCCGGGCACACGTCGCACGAACCCGGCCTGGGTGACGGCGGGCGTCGCCAGGTCTTCGTCCCACAACGAACGCGAGCGGATGAGCTGGCCGCCCACGCCGATCACGAAATAGTGCCCCGACAGTGGCAGCCGGAAAAAGCTGCCGGCTGCGTCCTGCGCGGCCGCCTCGGGGTCGGCCGCGTCGAGCACGCGCGTGTAGAGCATCTCCGCGTCGTGCTCCAGTCGCGCGCCGACGAAGCCCTCGACCAGCCGGCGCGGGAAATCCTGCAGACCGATCGCGAGCAGCGCCGCCGCGGCGAGCAGCACCAGCGACAGCGCGAGCGACAGCCGGTTGCGCAGCGAGTTCACGAGCGGCCGACGAACGCGTAGCCTTGTCCGCGCCGCGTCTCGATGCATCCGGCGCCCAGCAGCGCGCGCAGGCGACGCACGTAGACCTCGATCACGTTGCTGTCGCGCTCGGCGTCGTAGTCGTAGACGTGCTCGGACAGCCGGGTCTTGGAGAGCACTTCGTCGGGGTGGCGCATGAAGTAGCGCAGCAGGCGGAACTCGGTGCCGGTGAGCGGCTGTTCGCAGCCGTCCGCGCCGATCAGGCACTGACGGGCCTCGTCGAGGCGCCAGTCGCCGGCGCGCAATTCGGTGGCCTGCAGCGGTGCGGCACGGCGCAACAGGGCCTGCACGCGCGCGAGCAGTTCCTCGACGTGGAAAGGTTTTCCGAGATAGTCGTCGGCGCCGGCCTGCAGGCCCGCGACGCGCTCGCTCCAGCCGTCGCGCGCGGTCAGGATCAGCACCGGCACCGTGTTGCCGGCGGCGCGCCATTCGCGCAGCACCACAAGGCCCGCCTTGCGCGGCAGGCCGAGGTCGAGAATGACCGCGTCGTAGGGCTCGGTGCTGCCCAGGTGCGCCGCGTCGATGCCGTCGGCGGCCACGTCGACCGCGTAGCCGGCGCTGGTCAGCCGCGCGCGCAGCTGCCCGGCGAGCGTCGCGTCGTCCTCGGCGATCAGCAGGCGCATGCGCTCACCGGGTCTTGCGCCGCAGCACCTCGCCGCTGCCGGCGTCCAGCTCGAGCTTGTGCACCCTGTCGGCGTCGTCGATCACTTTCACCTCGTAGACATAGCGGCCGCCTTCACGGTCGAGTTCGACTTCGACGACCTGGCCCGGCTGGGCGGACCGGGCGCGGCCGAGAATGTCCTCCATCGGCAGGATCTTGCCACTTTCGCGCAGCTGGCGGACCTCCTGCTGGCGCACGCGATCGCTGGCTGCGGCGGGCAGGGTGACGAGGGCGGTTCCGGCCAGCGCGGCGGCGGCTACGGCGGTGGCGAACAGATGGCGTGTCTTCACGATGCGACTCCTGCGGGTGCGTGATGCCGGTGACGGCGGTGTCCGGCAGTATCGGCGCGTGGCGCTGAAGCGAAGCTGAATCGGCGCAGCCAGGCATCAGCGCAGGAAGAACAGCACCGTCATGACCAGTCCGGTCGCGACGATCGTCGCGCGAAGCATCGCCGGCGCAATGCGTCGTGCCACGCGCGCGCCCAGGTAGCCGCCGGCGGTCGCCGCAACCATCATCGTGAGCGCCTGCGGCCACAGCACGAGCCCGCCCCAGGCATAGACGGCGACCGCGATCGCGGTCAGCAGTGCGGAGGCCAGGTTCTTCAGGCCGTTCATCGCGTTCAGGTTCGACTGGCCGAGCAGGCCGAACAGCGCGAGCAGCAGGATGCCCAGGCCGCCGTTGAAGTAGCCGCCGTAGGCTGCGACCGCGAGCACGCCGCCCATCGAGCGAGCCGGTCCGACCGGTCTGCCACCGCCAGCGCGGCGCATCAGCCACGGCGCGGCAGCGAACAGTACCGTCGCAGCGAGCAGCAGCCAGGGCACGATCCGGCGGAATGCCGCTTCGCCCGTCACCAGCAGCAGCGCTGCGCCGAGCGTGCCGCCGACCAGGCTCGCCGCGGCGAGCAGGCGCATCGACATGCCGGGCGGCGCCCGCATGTCCTGGCGAAAACCCAGGGCGCCGGACAGGTACCCGGGCAACAGCGCGACGGTGCCGGTGGCGTTGGCGAGCACTGCCGGCACGCCGGTGAAAACGAGCGCCGGCAGTGTCAGGAAACTGCCGCCGCCGGCCACGGCGTTGAGGGCACCGGCGACGAAGGCGGCTGCGAGCAGCAGGGCGAGGTGCAGCGGATCGGACACGCAGCGTTGCGCTCAGGCCGCCTGCGGTGCGGTCCATTCGCGGCAGATCTTCGACGTCTGGGCGGCCGCGAGCGCCTCGTTGGTGAGCCCGCAGCGATATCCGTCGCCCTCGACGAGAAAACACGCGCAGTCGCGGCACACACCGAACGCGCGGTCCCCGTTGTGCCGTTGCAGTGCGGCCAGCAGTGCATGAAGGCCCTGTCGCGCGGCGTCGTCGCGCACCGACTGGTGAACCCGCGCCGCAAGGCGTTCGAACAGCACGGAGGCGGCGTGCATTGCATCAATGTATCGACTCGATACACGGTTGACAAGCACGCCGCACCGGATCCAGGCTTCCTGGCATAGCCACTCGATCCATCGTCACACGCCCTTCGAAGGAGGACCGGAATGAGCACCGCGATCGGCACCGCCACGCTCTTCCACGCCGACTGTCCTGTCTGCGTGCCGGCCGGGCAGTCGTTCCACATCGACTTCGGCGCGTCGCTGGCCCACCAGAAGTGAGCCGGCTCCTGACGGTGCAGGCCGGCGACGTCGCGCCGCCGTGGCGCGTCGATCGCTGGCTCGGCGCTCCCGCGCCGCCGACGCTGGAGGCGCTGCGTGGGCGCGTCGTGGTGCTGCACGCGTTCCAGATGCTGTGCCCGGGTTGCGTCGCGCACGGCCTGCCCCAGGCACGCGCGTTGCACGCGACCTTCGCGGGGGAGGGCGTCGCAGTGGTCGGGTTGCACACCGTCTTCGAGCATCACGACGCGATGAAGCCGGTGTCGCTGGCAGCCTTCGTTCACGAATACCGGATCGACTTCCCGGTAGGCATCGACGCCCACGACGGCGCCGATCCGGTGCCCTTGACGATGCAGGCCTACGGCATGCGCGGCACGCCCACGCTGATCGTGATCGACCGTGACGGCAGGGTCCGCCTGCACGCTTTCGGTCGGGTCGAAGACCTCGTCGTGGGAGCGCTGATCGGCCGCCTGCTGGGCCAGGCTTCGGGCTGACCGGCCTGTTCGCCGGCTGCGGCCACGTTGACTTCGGTCAAGCCGCGGCGATGCGGTTCGAGTATTTCTTGTGCATGGCACACAAACAGGTTCTGTTCCGTTCGGCGGCGCGCGAGAAGGTGCTGCGCGGCGCCACCCAGCTTGCCGACGCGGTCCGCGTGACGCTGGGACCGCGCTCCAAGTCGGTGCTCATCGATCGCAAGTGGGGCGAACCCATCGTCTGCAACGACGGCGTGACCATCGCGAAGGAGTTCGATCTCCCCGACGCCGAAGAAAACCTCGGCGCACGCATGCTGCGCCAGGCGGCGGTGAAGACCGGCGACGTGGTCGGCGACGGCACCAGCACGTCGACCCTTCTGGCCCATGCGATCTTCGCCGATGGCGTGCGCAACGTGGTGGCTGGCGCGAGCGCGATCGACATCAAGCGCGGCCTCGATCGCGCATCGCGGCGCGCCATCGAGGCGTTGCGCGCCTTGTCGCGTCCGGTGGCCACCCGCAGGGAACGCGCCCAGGTCGCCGCGATCTCGGCGCACAACGACGCCGACATCGGCGAACTCGTCGCCGAGGCCATCGACCGCGTCGGCAACGAAGGCGTGATCACCGTCGAGGAATCGAAGACCACCGAGACGGTGCTGGATGTGGTCGAAGGCATGCAGTTCGACCGCGGCTACCAGTCGCCGTACTTCGTCACCAACGCAGAAAGCATGGAGGCGATCCTCGAAGACTGCCTCGTGCTGCTGTGCGACCGCAAGATCGGCGCGCTCGCCGACATGATTCCGCTGCTCGAGAAGGTCGTGAAGGCCGGTCGCCCGCTGCTGGTGGTGGCCGAGGAGCTCGAGGGCGAGGCGCTCGCCACGCTGATCGTCAACCAGGTCCGTGGCGTGCTCAGGAGTTGCGCGGTGAAGGCGCCCGGGTTCGGTGACCGCCGCAAGGCGATGCTGCAGGACATCGCGATCCTCACCGGCGGACAGGTGATCTCCGAGGAGCTCGGTCTGAAGCTGGAGAACACTGCGCTCGACCAGCTCGGCCGTGCCCGGCGTGTGGTGGTCGACAAGGACAACACCACGATCATCGGCGGCATGGGCGAAGCGAAGGCGATCGAGGGCCGCGTCGAGCAATTGCGCCGCGAGATCGACAAGGCCACCAGCGACTACGATCGCGAGAAGCTGCAGGAGCGGGTGGCCAAGCTCGCGGGCGGCGTCGCGGTGATTCGTGTCGGTGCGCCCTCCGAAGCCGAGATGAAGGCGAAGAAGGAGGCCCTCGACGATGCGATCAGCGCCACCAAGGCGGCCGTGGCCGAGGGCATCGTGCCCGGGGGCGGGCTCGCGCTGCTGCGCTGCGTGAGGGCGGTCTGCGACGAGGAGACCCGCTGCGACGGCGACGAGCGCACCGGCGTGCAGATCCTGAAGCGCGCGCTCGAGGCGCCGACGCGCCAGATCGCCGAGAACTCGGCGGTCGACGGCGGAGTCGTGGTCGCGCGGATGCTCGAAGGCGAGGGCAGTTACGGTTTCGACGCCGGTCGCAAGCAGTACGTCGACCTGATGGAGGCCGGCATCATCGATCCGACCAAGGTGGTGCGCGTCGCCCTCGAGAACGCGGTGTCGGTCGCCAGCGTGCTGCTGCTCACCGAAGCGACGATGACCGAGCTTCCCGAGCCGAAGGGCGGGCGAGGCGCCGCCGAGCCGGACATGCCGATGTAGTGCGGTGGGCGCCCCGGGCGGCATCGCGCCCGGCACCGCGTCCGGCCGATGGCCCTGCTCGCGGCGTGCCATCTTCGAAACGCAGGCAGACTGTTACTTAGCATGGAGGCCCGCCCTCGTTCGCACAAGGCTCCGCGATGACCTCCGCGCTTCCCACGCAGACCTTTCCGGCGTTCTTCGCCGATGCGCCGGCGATCCTGGTTCGCGATGCGCTGTCCGCATTCCTCGGTGCCGCCGAGGGCGGGATCGTCGAGTACCGCTATGCCGATGCAGTGAGGCTTGCGGGGCACTCGTGTCCGACGGTGGCAGGCGCCTTCATGATGACGCGGGCGGCGCTGCGCGCGCTGTACCCCGGTCCGCGCGAGTTGCCCGAGCGTGGCGAAATCCGCGTCGATTGCCGCGACGCGCGCGATGCCGGCGTCACCGGCGTGATTGCGGCGGTGCTGGGCCTGCTCACCGGCGCGGCCGGTGACGGCGGCTTTCGCGGCCTTGCGGGGCGTTTCGTGCGCCGCGACCGCCTGTTCTTCGAGCAGCCACTGGCCCGTGGCGACGTGCGCTTCACGCGTCTGGACGACGGGCGTGCCGTCGAGACAGCAACCCGCCTGGACCGGGTGCCGGGTGATTCGCGTACTTCCTGGGCGATGTCGCGCTGCCTCGTCGGGCAGGCGACACCCGAGGAGACCGCGCTGTTTCGCCACCTGTGGCAGGACCGCGTGCGCCGCATCCTGGTCGAGCACGCCGACGATCCGGACCTGGTCGAGATCATCCCTGTCTCCCGATAGCACTGCGCCCGCGCGCCGTCCGGGTCCGTGCCGGCCCGCCTCTCCGACGCCGCAGTTGACAGAAACAGTACCAAAACAGTACTGTTTAGCCTGTGCTGGCGTCACCGATGCGACGCCAGGGGAGACTGGCAGCAATGCTTCGGATCAGCAGACTCGCCGACTACGGCACGATGGTCATGAGCCAGATGGCAGGCAACCCCGACCGGCTGTTCAGCACGAACGATCTCGCGCTCACGCTCGGCCTGGGGCGCGCGACCGTCAGCAAGGTGCTCAAGAGCCTGGCGCGTCACGAACTGGTGGCCAGCGTGCGCGGGCTGCACGGCGGTTACGCACTGGCGCGCCCGCCGCAGCAGATCACCGTCGCCGACGTGGTCGACGCGCTGGAAGACCAGCCGTTCGGGCTCACCGAGTGCAGCGCCACGTCGGGCAACTGCGACATCGAGACCAGCTGCCACGTGCGCACCAACTGGCAGAAGATCAGCCTGATCGTGCGCCGCGCGCTCGAAGGCGTGACACTGGCCGACATGGTGCAGCCGAACCCGGCCGAGCGGCCGGTCGTGCTGCATCGGCCGGTTGCCGCCCCTGCGCGGCCGATGCCCGCGCAGTCCACCGGTTCGGTCCGATGACAGGAAGCTCCAGAGCATGAACACCGTCACCAACAAGCTCGACACGTTCCTCGACCGCGAATACGAGGCGGGCTTCGTCACCGAGGTCGAGAGCGACTCGATCCCCAAGGGCCTGTCCGAGGACACCATCCGCCTGATCTCGGAACGCAAGCACGAACCCGGGTTCATGCTCGAATGGCGTCTGCAGGCGTACCGGCGCTGGCTCGCGATGTCGTACCCGGAGTGGGCGCAGGTCCATTACCCCGCGATCGACTTCCAGGACATCGTCTACTACTCGGCGCCGAAGAAGAAGGCCGGCCCGAAGAGCCTCGACGAGGTCGATCCCGAACTGCTGCGCACCTACGAGAAGCTCGGCGTGCCGCTGCACGAGCGCGCGCGGCTGGCCGGCGTGGCGGTCGACGCGGTGTTCGACTCGGTGTCGGTGGCCACCACCTTCAAGAAGCAGCTGGCCGAGTACGGCATCATCTTCTGCTCGTTCTCCGAGGCCGTGAAGGAGCATCCCGAGCTGGTGAAGAAATACCTTGGCTCGGTGGTGCCGCAGGGCGACAACTTCTACGCGGCGCTGAACTCGGCGGTGTTCTCCGACGGCTCGTTCGTCTACATCCCCAAGGGCGTGAAGTGCCCGATGGAGCTGTCGACCTACTTCCGGATCAATGCGCGCGACACCGGGCAGTTCGAGCGCACGCTGATCATCGCCGACGAGGGCGCGTCGGTGAGCTATCTCGAAGGCTGCACCGCGCCGATGCGCGACGAGAACCAGCTGCACGCGGCGGTGGTGGAGCTGGTCGCGATGGACGACGCGCACATCAAGTACTCGACGGTGCAGAACTGGTACCCGGGCGACAAGGACGGCGTCGGCGGCATCTACAACTTCGTGACCAAGCGCGGCGACTGCCGCGGTGCGCGCTCGCGCATTTCGTGGACGCAGGTCGAGACCGGCTCGGCGATCACCTGGAAGTACCCGAGCGTGGTGCTGCGCGGCGACGAGTCGGTGGGCGAGTTCCACTCGGTGGCGCTGTCGAACCACCGGCAGCAGGCCGACACCGGCACGAAGATGATCCACATCGGCCGCAACACGCGCAGCACGATCCTGTCCAAGGGCATCTCGGCCGGGCACGGCAGCAACACCTATCGCGGCCTGGTGCGCATCTCGCCGAAGGCGGTGGGCGCGCGCAACTACACGCAATGCGATTCGCTGCTGATCGGCGACAAGTGTGCGGCGCACACCTTCCCGACGGTCGAGGTACGGCATCCGTCGGCGCAGGTCGAGCACGAGGCGACCACCTCGCGGATCGGCGAGGACCAGTTGTTCTACGCGATGCAGCGCGGCCTGTCGGCCGAGGACGCGGTCTCGATGATCGTCAGCGGCTTTTGCCGCGAAGTGTTCAAGGAATTGCCGATGGAGTTCGCGGTCGAGGCACAGAACCTGCTCGGCGTGAGCCTCGAAGGCAGCGTCGGCTGAAAAGGAAGAACGACATGCTGGAAATCAAAGACCTGCACGCCTCGGTCGACGGCAAGCAGATCCTGCGCGGCCTGAACCTCGGGGTGAAGCCGGGCGAGGTGCACGCGATCATGGGCCCCAACGGTTCGGGCAAGAGCACGCTCGCGCAAGTGCTCGCGGGCCGCGACAGCTACCGCGTCGAGGGCGGCAGCGTCGCCTGGGACGGCAAGGACCTGCTCGCGCTGCCCGCCGAGGAGCGCGCGCGCGAGGGCCTGTTCCTCGCGTTCCAGTACCCGGTCGAGATCCCGGGCGTCTCGAACGCGTATTTCCTGAAGGCCGCGGTGAACGCGGTGCGCCGCCACCGCAAGCTGCCCGAACTCGACGCGATGGACTTCCTCAAACGCGTGAAGGCCGAGATGAAGGCGGTGGGCATGCGCGAGGAGTTCCTGTACCGCTCGGTGAACGAGGGGTTCTCGGGCGGCGAGAAGAAGCGCAACGAAGTGCTGCAGATGGCGCTGCTCGAGCCGAAGCTGGCGGTGCTCGACGAGACCGATTCGGGGCTCGACATCGACGCGCTGCGCATCGTCGCCGACGGCGTGAACCGGCTGCGCAGCCCGGAGCGCTCGATGATCGTCATCACGCACTACCAGCGGCTGCTCGACTACATCGTGCCCGACAAGGTGCACGTGCTCTCGGGCGGGCGAATCGTGCACTCGGGCGGGCCGGAACTGGCGCTCGAACTCGAGCAGCGTGGCTACGCCTGGGTGTCCGACGCGCCGAAGCCGCCGGCGAGGGCCGTCAGGGGCGAGGCTGCACCGACCCCGCGGGCCGGTGCAGGCGAGGTCGCGCGATGAGCGACGTCGACACCTGGCTCGCGGTGTTTCGCGCGCAGGCCGCGACGCTGTCGGGCGCGGGTTTGCCGTGGCTGGCGGCGCTACGCCAGCGCGCGATCGAACGCTTCGCCGACGAGGGCTGGCCGACCAGCCGGATCGAGAGCTTCAGGCACACCTCGCTCGCCTTCCTGGCTCAGCAGCGCTTCGTCGCCGCGCAGCCTGCCGGCGCGACGCCCGCGGGCGTGCAGGAAGCCGTCGCGCAGCTGCGGCGCGACGAGCCCGGCAGCCACTGGCTCGTCTTCGTCGACGGCGTGTTCGTGCCGGCGCTCTCGGCCCCGGGCAGCTTGCCTGCCGGTGCGCAGGTGGGCTCGCTGTCGCAGGCGCTGGCGCGCTCGCCCGAGCGGGTCGAGGCCGCGTTCGGCAGTGCCGGGGATGGCGCGAGCCCGGCCGCGCTGAACGCCGCGCTCGCCACCGACGGCGCCTGGATCCATCTGCCGCGCGGGGTCGCGATCGAAGCGCCGATCCACCTGGTGTTCGTGGCTGCCACGTCCGGCGGCGCCTGCCACCCGCGCAACCTGATCGCCGCGGGAGCCGGCGCCCAGGCCACCGTGATCGAGCATTACCTGGGGGTTGCGGACGGCACGCAGGAAGCGCCCACGCTGACCAACGCGGTGACCCGCATCGAGGCCGGACCCGATGCGCGCGTCACGCACCTGAAGCTGCAGCAGGAGTCCGCGCAGGCGATCCACCTCGCCACGATCGACGCGGCGCAGGCGCAGGGTGCGGCGTTCGACTCGCACTCGCTGTCGTTCGGCGCGCGGCTCGCGCGCAACGACATCGTCACCCGCTTCCAGGGCGAAGGCTGCGAGACGCTGCTCAACGGCCTGTTTCACGTCGACGGGCGCCGCCACGTCGACCATCACACCCGCATCGAGCACGCGCACCCGCGCGGCACGAGCCGCGAATTCTATCGGGGCATCCTCGACGGTGCAGCCCGTGGCGTGTTCGCCGGCCGGATCGTGGTGGCGCCGGGCGCCATGCGCACCGACGCGCAGCAGCGCACCGACAACCTGTTGCTGTCGCCGCAGGCCGAGGCCGATGCGCGACCCGAACTCGAGATCTACGCCGACGACGTCAAGTGCGCGCACGGCGCCACCGTCGGTCAGATCGACGAGGAGAGCCTGTTCTACCTGCGCTCGCGCGGCCTGGACGAAGCGCACGCGCGCAACCTGCTCACCTACGCCTTCGCCACCGAGGCGCTGGCGCGCATCCGGCTGGCGCCGCTGCGCCGACGCGCCGCGGCATCGATCCGCGCGCGCCTGCCGGGCGGCGAACTGCTCGAGGAACTGTCATGAACGCGTTGGCCACTGCGGTCCCGACCTACGGTGCGGACGCCGGCGCGCCTGCCGCCGGTGCCGCCAGGCGCGCCCTGGTCGCCGCGGACCTCGCCCGCGATTTTCCGATCCTGTCGCGACCGGTGCGCGGCAAGCGGCTGGTCTACCTCGACAACGGCGCCACGACCCAAAAGCCCGAGGCCGTGATCGAGGCCGAGCGGCGCTTCTACCGGGAGTCGAACGCCAACATCCATCGCGGCGTGCACTGGCTGTCGCAGCACGCCACCGACCTGTACGAGCAGGCGCGCGAGCGCGTGCGGCGGCTGCTCAACGCGGCGAGCGCCGACGAGGTCGTCTTCACGCGCGGCACCACCGAGGCGATCAACCTGGTCGCCTGCAGCTGGGGCCGCGCCAACCTGAAGGCGGGCGACGAGATCGTGCTCACCGGCATGGAGCACCACTCGAACATCGTGCCCTGGCAGCTGCTCTGCGAGCAGACCGGTGCGGTGCTGAAGGTGGTGCCGCTCACCGATCGCGGCGAGTTGCAGTTCGACGCATTCGAAGCGCTGCTCGGGCCGCGCACGCGGCTGGTGTCGGTGGTTCACGTCTCGAACGCGCTGGGCACGGTGAACCCGGTGTCGCGCATCGTCGAGCACGCGCACGCGGCCGGCGCGAAAGTGCTGGTCGACGGCGCACAGGCCGTCGCGCACCAGGCGATCGACGTGCAGGCGATGGGCTGTGACTTCTACGCGTTTTCCGGCCACAAGCTCTACGGGCCGACCGGCATCGGCGCGCTGTACGCGCGGCGCGAGATTCTCGCGGCGATGCCGCCCTGGCAGGGTGGCGGCGACATGATCCGCACCGTGAGCTTCGAGCGAAGCACCTGGGCCGATGCGCCGCAGCGCTTCGAGGCCGGCACCCCCAACATCGCCGGCGCGGTCGGGCTGGGCGCGGCGATCGACTACCTGATGGCGATCGGGATCGACCGCGTCGCCGAACACGAGCACCGGTTGCTCGCGCATGCCACCGAGCAAGCGCAGCGAATTCCCGGGCTGCGGCTGATCGGCACCGCCCCCGAGAAGGCCGGCATCCTTTCGTTCGTGGTCGACGGCATCCATCCGCACGATCTCGGCACGATCCTCGATGCCGACGGCGTGGCGATCCGCGCCGGCCACCATTGCGCGATGCCGGTGATGACGCGCTTCGGCATTCCGGGCACGGCGCGCGCCTCGTTTGCGCTCTACAACGACGAGGAAGACGTCGCGGCGCTGGTGGCCGCGCTGGCGAAGGCGCAGCAGATGTTCGGGGGAGCGCGCAGATGAGCCTGGGCCACGGCGACCTGCGCGAGTTGTACCAGGAGGTGATCTTCGATCACAACCGCAGCCCGCGCAATTTCCACAGGATGGACGACGCCGACCGCGTCGCGGAGGGCCACAACCCGCTGTGCGGCGACCAGCTCACGCTGTATGTGCGCCTGACGGACGGCGTGATCGACGAGGCGAGCTTCGTCGGGCACGGCTGTGCGATCTCGACCGCATCGGCCTCGCTGATGACCGAAGCGGTCAAGGGGCGCACGATCGACGAGGTCGAGGCGTTGTTTCGGGATTTCCATGCGCTTCTCACGGGTGAGCCGCCGCAAGGGCGCGATTTCGGCAAACTCGAAGTCCTGGCCGGCGTGCGCGAATTTCCGGTGCGCGTGAAGTGCGCGACGCTCGCCTGGCACACGCTGCACAACGCGCTGACCGGCGAAGCTGCCGCGGCAAAGACCGAATGAGGAAGATGCGATGGGTTACCGGCACGGCGACATCCAGGAAGTCACGCTGACCCGCGATTGCCCGGCGGTGGCGGTGCCCTGGGGCACGGCCACGACGCTCGAGGCGGGGCGCGTCGGCTACATCAGCCAGCAACTGGGCGGCACCTTCACGGTGATGGTCGACGGCAACCTGTACCGCATCGACGGCCGGCATGCCGATGCGCTCGGCCTCGAGCTCAATCCGTCCGAGGAACTCGCGCTGGGGGTGGGTGACGGCCCGCCGACCACTGTCGAGGCCGTGGAAAAGGCCGCATGGGCGCAACTGGGCACCTGCTACGACCCCGAGATCCCGATCGACATCGTCAACCTGGGGCTGGTCTACGGATGCGACGTCAAGGCGCTCGACGGCGGGACGTTCCGCATCGACGTGCGCATGACGCTCACCGCCGCCGGCTGCGGCATGGGCACGCTGATCGCCGACGAAGCGCGCGCCAAGCTGCTGGGCATCCCGAATGTCGCGGACGTCGACGTCGAGCTCGTCTGGGATCCCCCGTGGAGCCGCGAGATGATGAGCGAGTCGGCCCAGCTCGAGATGGGGTTGCTGTAGCGCAACGCGCTTTGGTCGGCGGCGCCACGCCGTCCGGCGCAGGCGCAGGGTGGGCCTGCTGCCGGTGGCCCAGACTGTGCAGCATGCGCGCAGACCGTCCGGCCGAACCGTCGTCCGCGACCCCGGCGTTTCGCCGCGGCGCGGGGCTGGGCGTGCGTTTCGCGGCGACAGCCGCGCTCGGAATGCTGCCCGTGCAGGGCGTCGGGTATCTGCTTGCCGTCCGGGCGATCGGACCGCTGGGCTGGCGCACGCAGGCGGTTCTCGTGACGATGTGCGTGGCCAATGCCGCGGCGGCGGCGCTGCTGGCCTGGTGGCTGGGTGGGCGGGCTGCGCGCCGGCTCGGGCGCGTGCGGCAGACGATCGAGCGCAGCGTCAAGGATGCCGGTGATCGCGAACGGCTGGAGATCGGCGTGCGCGACGAGATCGGTGCCGTGATCGAGTCGGTCAACGCGCTGGTCGAGTCGGCGGCAGCGCGTGAACGACGCATCAGGGAGTCGGCGCTGTCCGATCCGTTGACCGGCCTGCCGAACCGCGCGCTGCTGGTCGACCGGATCCGCCACATGGTGAAGGTGTCGCAACGCGCCCATGCAGCATTCTCGATCGCGCTGCTCGACATCGACCGTTTCAAGGTGGTCAACGACACGCTCGGGCATGCGGCCGGAGACATCCTGCTCGGGGAGGTGGCGCGTCGCCTGCGATCGACCGTGCGCGACAGCGACACCGTTGCACGGCTCGGCGGCGACGAGTTCGTGCTGCTGATGGCGGGCGGGGTGGAGGCGGCGCGCGAGGTCAGCCGGCGCGTCATCGAAACGATGAAGGCGCCGCTGCGCCACGGCGACCAGCTGATCGACGTCGGTATCAGCATCGGCATCGCGCTCTTTCCCGATCACGGCCAGGACGACGTGACGTTGCTGCGCCACGCCGACACGGCGATGTATCGCGCCAAGCGCTCGCGCTCGGGCGAACGCGTGTTCGACGGCGATGGCGCCGAGGTGCAGCGCAGCTACCTTTCGCTGCTCGGCGAGATGCGCGCGGGGCTCGAGGGCGGCCAGTTCGAGCTCGATTACCAGCCCAAGCTCGCGCTGCGCACCGGGCTGATCGCCGGCCTCGAGGGACTGGTGCGCTGGAATCACCCGGTGCGCGGGCGCGTGCCTCCCAGCGAATTCATCCCGTTCGCCGAACAGACCGGCTTCATGCGTGAGATCACCCGATGGGTCGTCGGGTGCGGCGCACGCTTCTCGCGCACGCTCACCGCGGCCGGGCTCGACCTGACCGTGTCGGTCAACGTGTCGGCGCTCGACATCCAGAATCCCGGGTTTGCCCGCGAAGTGCTCGATCTGCTGCGTGCGGCGTCGAGCGATCCGAAGCGACTGTGTCTCGAGATCACCGAGAGCGGCGTCGTCAGCGAGTCGGAGGCAGCGATGAAGAATCTGCGTGCCATCGCGCGCCTCGGCGTGAAGCTGTCGGTGGACGATTTCGGCACCGGCTACGCGACGCTCAAGCAGCTGCAGCAGTTGCCGGTCGACGAGCTGAAGATCGACCGCTCGTTCGTGACCGGAATCCAGCGCAACCGGGGCAACCTGGCCATTGTCCGATCGACGATCGAACTGGGCAAACAACTCGGACTGAAGGTGGTCGCCGAGGGCGTGGAGACGCTCGAGGAACTGCGCTGCCTTGCCAGGCTGGGCTGCGACGAGGTCCAGGGCTACTACCTGTCCAAGCCGTTGCGCGAGGCCGACGTCGCGGGCTGGATCGAGATGCGGCACGCGTTGTACGAGAGCTCGCGCGAAACCTACTTCGCGATGCTCACCGAAAAGCGCTGAAGACGCGCTCAGGCCGCGCGGACGCCCACCAGGCTGCCGATCCCGTAGGTGGCTGCACCTGCGAGCGCACCGATCGCGAGCATCCGCATGCCCGACACGAATGCGCTGCGGCCGGTAAAGAACGACAGTGTCGCGCCCACGCCGAACAGCGCCGCAGCGGCCAGCGCGATCGACGCGACGAACGCCCGCTGTCCCTCACCGAGCAGGAACGGCAGCAACGGAATGATCGCGCCGGCCGCGAACGCGAGAAACGACGCGCTGGCAGCGCCCCACGGCGAGCCGAGCTCGTCCGGGTTCAGGCCGAGTTCCTCGCGTGCCAGCGTATCGAGCGCGCGCTGCGGGTCGGCGATCAGCGTGCGCGCGAGCCGCCGCGCATCGTCGCGCTGCATGCCCCTGGCTTCGTAGATCAGTGCGAGTTCGTCGGCTTCGGCCTGCGGGTATTCGTCGAGTTCCTCCCGCTCCAGGCCGATCTGGTACTCGAACACCTCGCGCTGCGAGCGCACCGACACGTATTCGCCGGCGGCCATCGAGAAAGCGCCGGCGAGCAGACCGGCCACTCCGGTGAGCAGCAGCGTGCGCGGCCCGGCGGCGGCACCCGCCATGCCCATGATCAGGCTGGCGTTCGACACCAGGCCGTCGTTCACGCCGAACACCGCGGCGCGCAGGTTGCCGCCCCCGGTGCGATGGCGCCGCCCGATCTCGTCGACGCGGGTGACTCTCGGATGGCCGGGTCCGCGCGGCGCCGAATACACCGACAGGCCACGAACCTTCAATGCGGCGAAGACGCTGCGCATCGGCCGGATCCCGATGCGGCGCGCCAGCAGCAGCGCGGCACGGGCGCGGCAGCCGGGAAGCGCCGTGGCTGGAATCGCCTGACCGGACTCGCGCAGCCTGTCGGCCCACAGCGCGGCCTGTCGTGCCGCCATCCCGGAGAGGTCGCGGTACATCCGTGCGATGTGCGCCTCGGATTCGATCGCGGCCAGTTCGACATACAGCCGCGCCGAGCGGGTTTCTTCCAGATAGCCCTCGCGCGCCGCCTCGGCGTCGCGGTCAGGGGGTCGGGTCTGCGGGGCGCTCACGAATCTGCAGCTCGCGATGCCGGGATCGGCGCCGCATCGTAGTGCGTTCGGGCTCTGGTCGGCAAGGCTGGCGCGTGCCGGGAGGTGTCGACAGCGCAGTCGCCGACCGCGTCCCCGGCCGCGCACCGGAAGCGGTTACCGGGTTGATGACAGCATGCGCACGGCGGTGCGATGATGGCCGCCAACCGTGTCGACGCTGCGAACCCTCCTGCTCACCGGCGCAGCGATGCTCGCCTTCGCGGCGAATTCGCTGCTGTGCCGGCTCGCGCTTGCCCAGGCGCGGATCGATCCCGCCAGCTTCGGATCGATCCGGCTGGCATCGGGGTCGCTTGCGCTGGCGCTGATCGTGCGCTTGCGCCCACGGCCGCAGGGCGCTGCGCCTTGCGTCGACTGGCTGGCGGCGGCGATGCTGTTCGCCTATGTCGCGCTGTTCTCGTTCGCCTACCTGAGCCTGCCCGCCGGCACCGGCGCCCTGATCCTGTTCGGCGCGGTGCAACTCACGATGCTGGGCGCGGGCCTGCGCGCCGGCGAGCGCTTCGCGCCGGCGGCCTGGGGCGGCCTGGCGGCGGCGATCGCGGGGCTCGTCTATCTGGTGTCCCCGGGGATCGCCGCGCCCGCGCCGGTGGGCGCGGCCTCGATGGCGCTGGCCGGGGCTGCCTGGGGCGTCTATTCGCTGCGTGGCCGCGGAATCGCCGATCCGCTGGCTGCGACGGCGTCCAACTTCGCCCGGGCGGTGCCGCTGGCGGCAGCGCTGTCGCTCGTCGCGGTCGCGGCGGCGCATGCCGACGCCGCGGGTGTGGCGTTGGCGGTCGCCTCCGGCGCGCTGACGTCCGGGATCGGCTACGTGATCTGGTACGCGGCGCTGCGCGGACTCTCGGCGATGCGCGCCGCCACGGTCCAGCTGTCGGTGCCGCCGATCGCGGCGATCGGCGGCGTGCTGATGCTGTCCGAGCCGCTCACTTCCCGGCTGCTGGCCGCGTCGGTTGCCGTGCTCGGTGGCATCGCCGTGGTGCTGGCCACCCGTGCGCGCGCCGTCGCGCGAGTTGTGCGCTGACCGCCGGGGAAGGCGCCGTCATGCAGCGAAGGCTGGCGATCCACGGTCTGGTGCAGGGTGTGGGCTTTCGCGCATCGCTGGCGCGCGAGGCCCGGCGCCGCGGCCTGACCGGCTGGGTGCGCAACCGCAGCGACGGTTCGGTGGAGGCGGTGGTTGCCGGCGAGCCAGCGGCGGTCGAAGATCTGATTCGCTGGGCGGGGCAAGGGCCGCCGGCCGCGCGTGTCGCCCGTGTCGACGTGGGGGCAGCCTGCGGCGAGTTCGCAGGCTTCGAAACCCGGCCGAATGCCTGAGCGAATACTCCATACCCCATTCAGGTAATACCGTGCCTATCATGAGGGTTATGGACGCGCTTCGGGCCGCGCCGGAACATGCATGACGATGGTCGCGGGGACGGGCCCGTGCTGCAGACGACAACAAGGCGGGGGAGACATCGTGAAGTTCAGGATCGATCGGATCGCATTGATGGTGGCGGCGGGCCTGGTGCCCGCCCTCGGTCACGCAACCAACGGCTACCTCTCGCACGGCTACGGCATGAAATCGAAGGCCATGGCCGGCGTCGGCATCGCGCTGCCACAGGACGCCATGGCCGCCGCGACCAACCCGGCCGGCATGGCCTTCGTCGGCAACCGGATGGACGTGGGGCTCGACGTGTTCATGCCGGCTCGCGACAGCACGATCAGCGGCAATGGCGCCGGACTGAACGGCCGTTATGACGGTGACGGGCGCGACAAGTTCTTCATGCCGGACTTCGGCTACAACCGGATGGTCAACCCGAACCTCGCGATCGGCGTGAGCGTCTACGGCAACGGCGGAATGAACACCACCTACGAGAAGTCGCCGTTCACGGCATTCGGCGTCACCGGCACGACCGGCGTCGACCTCACGCAGCTGTTCATCTCGCCGTCGGTGGCCTACAGGATCGCGCCCGACCATGCCGTCGGCATCGCGCTGAACCTGGCGCATCAGCGCTTCTCGGCGTACGGGCTGCAGCCGTTTGGCATGATGTCGTCCGATCCGACGAAGCTGACCAACAAGGGCGAAGACGCCTCGTCGGGCTGGGGTGTGCGCATCGGCTGGGTCGGCCGCATGAGCGACATGGTGACGCTGGGCGCGACTTACCAGACGAAAACGAAGATGGGGCGCTTCAGCGACTACGCCGGGCTGTTCCCGGACCAGGGTGACTTCGACATCCCGGCGAACTACGGCGTGGGCATCGCGGTCAAGGCGACGCCGAAGCTCACGATTGCCGCCGACGTGCAGCAGATCGACTACAGCGGCATTGCGTCGGTGGGAGGCACCGGTGCGTCGGCGATGCCGCTTGGCGCCAGGGGCGGACCGGGATTCGGCTGGCGTGACATGACGGTCTACAAGCTCGGCGCCAGCTACGCGATGAACGACACGCTGACGCTGCGCGGCGGGCTGAGCACCGGGCGCCAGCCGATCCCGTCGAACGAGGTGTTCTTCAACATCCTCGCGCCGGGTGTCGTCGAGACGCATCTCACGCTGGGCGCGACCTGGCAGCTCGGCGGCGGCAAGGAGGTGAGCGTTGCCTACATGCACGCGTTCGAGAAGACCGTCAGCGGCCCGCTGCCGATGATGATGGGCGGTGGCAGCGCCGACCTGCGTATGCACCAGAACACGCTGGGCGTCGCGTTCGGCTGGCGGTTCTGAATCCCACGCGACGAGGGACGGACATTGGGGTACCGGATCAACGGCGTCGAGGTGCAGGCCGACGACGAAGGCTTCCTGCTGGAACCCGATTACAGCGACGAGGCCGCGCGTGCGATCGCGCAGGCCGAAGGGATCTCGCTCACCGACGACCACTGGCTGGTGATCGCCTGGCTGCGCGAGCGCTTTCGGGACGAAGGCCACACGCCGAATTTCCGTGCGATGGTCAAGGAATTCGAAGAGGCTCATCCGGGCGCCGACTGGAAGACGAAGCTCTATGAGCTCTTTCCGAACCAGCCGGCCCGGCAGGGGCCGCGCGTGGCCGGCCTGACCAAGCCCTTCGGCAAGGGCGGATACTGAGCGGGTCGAACCGCCAGCGGCTCGCTTACCCGACGAGGGTATGGACGCCGCTGCGGCAGGCGTGCGTAATTATCGGGTAGGCTCGGGCGGGTGGCCGAGTGGCCGCGCCCGGCGGCGACCAACGCCGATCGATCAACGAAGGGAGCATCGACGATGAACATCGACAAGGAACTCGACGCACGCGGCCTGAACTGTCCGCTGCCGATCATCAAGACCAAGAAGGCGCTGAACGACCTGACATCGGGGCAGGTGCTGCGCGTCACCTCGACTGATTCCGGTTCGGTGAAGGACATGGAGGCCTTCGCCAGGCAGACCGGCAACGAGTTGCTGCAGTCCGCCGAGGAAGGCGGCAGCTACGTGTTCCTGATCAAGAAGAAATAGGCCGGCGCAGGCTGCCAGGCCGCCGTCGACGGGATCTCAACGGACATCCGACAGAGGCAGACGCATGGGACCGAAAAAGATGGCGATCATCGCCACCAAGGGGACGCTCGACTGGGCGTACCCGCCGCTGATCCTGTCTTCGACGGCGGCGGCGCTCGGATACGAGGTGCAGGTGTTCTGCACCTTCTATGGTCTTTCGTTGCTGCGCAAGGACGTGAGCGGCATCCGGGTCAGCCCGCTGGGCAATCCCGCGATGCCGATGCCGGTGCCGATGCCGGTGCTCGTGCAGGCGCTGCCGGGCATGGAGGCGATGGCGACGATGATGATGAAGAACAAGATGAAGGCCAAGGGCGTGGCATCCGTCGAGGAACTGCGCTCGCTGTGTCTCGAGGCCGACGTCAAGTTCATCGCCTGCCAGATGACCGTCGACCTGTTCGAGTTCCGACGCGAGGAGTTCATCGACGGCATCGAGTTCGCCGGCGCGACCGCCTTTCTCGGCTTCGCCGGCTCGGCCGACATCCAGCTCTACATCTGAGCAGGCATTGGACGCACACCGATCCGGCGGTTCGAAGCGGATCTTTCCGATCCGTATCGAGGCGCTCGGCCCGGCTGCGGCCGACGGGCAGGAAGGTGGCGACGGCTGCTCGTCGGGCGAATCGTTCGCGCTGATGGTGCTCGGCGATTCGATGCTGCCCGAGTTCGCCGAAGGCGAGATCATCGTGATCGAGCCCGACGGCCTGGCGACCGACGGCTCCTTCGTTCTTGCGCGCTGCGACGACGACTGGGTCTTTCGACAGCTCGCGCGCGGCCCGACCGGCAACTGGTTGCTGCGTCCGCTCAACCCTGCCTGGCCCGACATCCCGATCGCCGATCTGTCGGCGGTCCGCGGTGTCATCATCCAGAAGGCCAGACCGGGCCGGCGCCGCGCCAGCAAGCGCTACGTCGCCTAGGGCATCGCGCCGATGCCCGGCATCGAGGAGCTGACCGCGGCGGTCCAGCGCAACTGCGACCTCGCCGACGCGGTGCACGCGCAGGACCTCTCGATGTGCATCTACCTGCTGCAGATGCGCGAGTTCTTCCGCTGGGAGCGCGACCTGCCGCTCGACCGGATGCCCGATCGCGCCGAGGTCGGCGACTGGATCGCGACACGCGAGGCGCACTGGCAGTCGCTCGCGGGGCAGGCCGATGCGCGTTTCGATGCGCTGCCGATCGGCGGCGGCGTCGACGCCTTCGACGAGGCGGCGGCCAATGCCCGGCTCGCTGCGCACGGGCTGGTCTACGCGGCGGGCCTGGCCAGCTATCGTCGCCCCGAGTTCGTGCTGGCCGAGCGCATCGAGTCGCAGACGCGCGAGGGCGCCAGCATCGTGGTCACCGGACGCGAGCACGCGCGCGGGCTGAATCCGCCGATGGCCGCCACTCGCGGCGACCAGGTTCTCGTGCGGCGCGATGTCCTGCGGCGCTGGCTCGGCACGCGCCTGGAACTGACGCGCCAGCGGCCGTCGGCCGAAGGCCTGTGCGCCGCCGCCGATGCCTGGCAGGTGGGCGACGATCGCGAGGCCGCGCTCGATCGCATCGCAGCGGCCGAGACCGAGACCCTGATCCTGCACGAACTGGGGGAGCGGCGCGCCGCCGTGCAGCTCGGCCCGCAGTGGGAGAGCATGCTCGGATCGCTGGACGATCAGCGCAGCGAGCGCGTGGCCCGGGCGATACGCGACCTGTTCGCCGATTGCGACTCGACGCTTCCGGCCCTGCTCGAGCGCAACGAACGGGCGTCGATCCACTTCTGGTTCGCCAACCTGGAGGGCATGCGCGGTCTGCTCGCCCCGGAACTGCGCGCCGGCTACCTTCGCTGGCGCGGTGCCGCGGCCGACAGCGCCGGCGCGGCGGCCGTGCTCGCCGATGTGGTGCAGGCGCAGCGCGCGCACTGGCTTGCACAGGCACACGCACTGCTCACGGCGTGGCGCGAGGCCGCAGCGCCCGGGGTCATGGCGTTCAGCGCGGCGCTCGTCGCCGCGGCTCGTGGCGAATCACCGCCCGGATGATGCGCGACCACGGCATCTCGTCGAGCGCACGGTAGCGCTGCAGCGCGCGTTGCATCAGCGCGTCGGTGTCGGCCGGGCCGGCACCGGCGTCGGCGCGCTCGTCGCCATCGAGGGCTTCATGCAGGCCGATCAGCCCGCCGCACTGGGCGCGGATCTCCCTGGAGAACGTCCAGGGCACCGCAGGATCCGCGCGCAAAGCGAAGCGCGACGCCACGCGCAGCCGATCGAGATACGCGGTGCATCGCGCGCTGGCGGCCCGGGCATCGCAGCCGATCGCTTCGCGTTCGGCCAGCAGGATCGGGCGCGCGCGACTGCAGGCTGCGCAACGTGCCAGCAGCGCGCGCTCGAACGGGCAACGATGACCGAGCGCGACTTCGCGTCGCAGGCGGAAGGCGTCCTCGTCGGGTGGCGGCATGGCTGGCGGCGCGGCGATCGGTACCGACGCGGATGTGCAGGCGTCGCCGAAGGATCGGCGGATTCTCAGTCATCCGCGCCGTACAGCGACGGATCCGGTTCGCGCGGCTGCGCCAGCAGGTCGGCCGCCTCGAATTCGTTGGCGGCAAACACCATACGGATCGCCAATGCGTCGCCGCCCTCGCGCGCGCGCAGTTCACGCAGGATCGCCCTGGCCTCGCGATAAGCGGGTGCCTCGGCCAGGCGCTCGGGCAGGCCGGCCAGGCCGGTCCTGCGGAACACGAAATACGGCATCGGGTCCTCCAGCAGTCCTGATTCACCAATAGGCGAGCACCTGCCCGTTCTCGACCCGCGTGGGGTAGCGGGTCAGCGCGAGTGTACCGTTGCGCACGCACGCGCCGCTGGCGAGGTCGAAGACCCAGCCATGCCCGGGGCAGGTGAGCGTGCCGGCCTCGAGCGCGAGTTCGGGAATGTCGGTGCCCTGGTGCGGGCAGCGACTGTCGAAGGCGTTCGGCCCCGCAGGACCGCGTGCGACGAACAGTGCGCGTCCGTCGCACTCCACGCGGATCGCGCCGACGACGGGCAACTCGGCCTCGGGCGCCAGGTCGTGCCACCGCGCCGCTTCTCCGGCCGGCGCACCCGGGTCGAGCTCCGGCAATTGCATCGACAGCATCACGTCGACCGCCCAGGTTATTTTTGCCAGCCCGAGTGCCGGAAACGCCATCAACAGCGCATCGATCACCTCGGCAGGCGTAGCGCCTTCGCGCAGCGCGCGCTTGACGTACTGCTTCAGACCACGCTCGGTCTGCGAATGGACCTTGGTGATCACCGAGATCAGGTTGCGCGTCTTCGGATCGAGCTGCCTGCCCGCGTCCTTCAGGAACGCAAAGTAGTGCCCCATCGCTTCGGGGCGGGCCTTGACGAGGAAGTCGAGTGCTGCGCTCATCGCTGTCGGAGTTTGCCGGTGCAGTCAGCAGGCCAGTGCGCGCACGCTGTGGGCGGGCGCACCGGCGTCGAGCAGGCCGCGTGCCGCGGCGTCGACGAACGCATGCGGGCCTGCAATGAAGTAGCGGCTGGCCGCGGGGTCGTCATCGTCGAGGGCGCGCTGCGCCACCCGCGACGCGCCGCGCGCGGCGTCGTCGTCGAGCGCCGGATGATAGTCGAACTCGTCGAACGCGTCGGTCCAGGCCTGACACTGGTTGTCGAGATAGTGGCCGTCCGGGCGCGTTGCAAGCCAGTACAGCGAAAAATGCTCGACGGCTTCCGCGGCCATCGCGTGCTCGATCAGGCTCTTCACCGGGCCGAAGCCGGTGTCGCAGGCAAGAAACGCGGCACGTGGCGGCACGTCGACACCGAGCACGAAGTCGCCGCGCGGCCCGTGCACCCCCAGCGTGTCACCGACCGTCACTGCGCCGGCGAACAGGCGCTCGGCGAGTGCGCTACCGGGGTCACGCGCCACGTGAAAGTGCAGGTTGCGATCGTCGCAGGGGCAACTCGCGATCGGCCAGGTCGCCTGCAGGTCTCCGCCCCGATTGGCGAGCGCGAGCGTGGCACCCTGGCCGGCAAGGAAGCGCAGACGCGAACTGCGCGGCGCCTGCAGGTGCAGCAGCATCGTGTTCGGTCCGAGCCGCTGGAGCGCGCGCACCCGCGCCACCAGTTCCTGCTCGGGGATGTCGGTCGGACTGCCCGCTTCGAGCGTTTCGATCACCAGGTCGCTGACCGCGGTGTGCGCACACAGCAGCAGGTAACCTTGCGCGCGCTCGGCTGCCGACAGGTGGTAGTCGGTGTGCAGGATCTGGCGCGTCTGGCCCGACACCAGCCGCCCCTTGCACAGGCCGCAGTTGCCGCCGGCGCAGCCGTAATTCAGTCCGAGCCCGGCCTTCAGGCCGGCCTGCAGGATGCTGTCGTTGCCCTGGACGAGAAACTCGCGCCCGCTGGGGCGGATCACCACGTTTGCGGAAACCACTTTCAACATGTCGGTCATGGCTTCGAGACGGTTGTCGGATTCGCTGCCCAATACCCGGGCGAGCCCCTGTTCGAGCCGCCGGCGCGCCTCGTCGGCGAGATCCGGCGGTGCCGGGCGCGTGGCCAGACACTCGATCGTCGCCGCCACCAGCGCGTGGTACGCCTGCAGGTGACGGCGCAGTTCGGCCAGCTCCTGGCTCTGGGCGAACAGGCGCTGGGAGAGCAGTTCCGGCGACGGCAGTACGAAGTCGCGCACCCTTCGGCCGAACGACTCCTCGCGGATCCGGACGGCCTTCTCGAGCATCCCGGAATCCTCGAGGCGCGCGTCCGGAAATGCCTGCAGCAACGCGTCGATGTCGATCAGTCCGTCGGACTGGGCCAGTTCGCCGGCGCGGATCATCCGCTGCAGCGCGGCCCTGGGGACGCCGACCAGCTGCGCTGCTCTCGAGACCGTGAGTGCGCGTGACATCGTGGGTGTTGCCTGCTGCCTGGAGCGCCGGGTCCGGAATGCCGCGCCCTCTGCCGGATTCGGGGCCGCGGATAGAATGGCGGCGCTTTCCGTCAGACAATCTATCATCGAATCCGCAGGCGAGGTGAGCCGATGAGTGAACGGATCCCCGATTCTCCCGATGCCGGGCGCGAGATCGTCTCGATGCCGGTGGAGCGACGTGACGACGACCTGTCCGCGTGCACGGATGCGCTGTCCGGCTGCCGGGCGCCATGGCGTCCACGATGAGGATCTGCATCGTCTCGGACAGCCACGATCGTGCGCCGCTGCTCGCGGCAGCGGTGTCGGCCGCAAGGCACGCCGGAGCACAGGCGGTCGTCCACTGCGGCGACCTGATCGGCGCGCACACGCTCAGGCCGCTGCTCGCACTGGGGCTGCCGGTGCACACGGTGCACGGCAACAACCTCGGCGACGCGATGGCGCTGCACCGGGTCTGCGCGCGCTCCGGCGGGCTGCTCGTCTATCACGGGGCCGACGCCGAGCTCGAGCTCGGCGGCCGGCGGATATTCGCAACCCATTACCCGCACTACGCGCGGGGAATCGCCTGCACCGGCGACTACGAGATCGTCTGCTGCGGGCACTCGCACGACGCGTCGGTGACGCGACAGCCGACCATTGCGGGCGGCACGACCTGGCTGGTCAATCCAGGCACGGTGGCAGGATTGAACGCGCCGCCGACCTGGATCCTGGCCGATCTGGACGCCTGCGAGTTCGAAATCAGGACGCTCGAATGAGACGCGCTCATCCGGATGGCAGCCTTTCGGGAAGGTTCGCGCACAGGCGCGGGGAGCCCGCCGTGCGGCCGGTCGGGAAGCGGGCGTGACGCCCGATCCGCCCGGACAGCGCGTGTCGGCCGTGGGCAATCCGCCGTTCTTCCCGCCGCAGCGCTACGACGACCCGGCCGCGGCGCTGGCGCAGGTCGTCGCGATCTACGAGGCCGGTGTGGACTGGCTGCGCGACGCCGTGCAGCGATTCGTGGCGGGCCAGGATCCTTCACATCGCGTGCATGCGTTCTACCCCTTCGTGCGTATCCGCACCGAGACGGTGGCGCGCGCCGACTCACGGCTCAGCTACGGGTTCGTCGCCGGCCCCGGTACCTACGAGACGACGCTGACGCGCCCCGATCTGTTCGGGCGCTACTACCTCGAGCAGTTCCGGTTGCTGCTGACGAACCACCGGGTGCCGCTCGAGGTCGGCACCGGAAAGACGCCGATTCCGGTGCACTTCGCGATGGCCGGCCAGGAGCACATCGAGCGGTCGATCGACGCCGCGCGGCGGCGCCTGATGCGCGACCTGTTCGACCTGCCGGACCTGGGCGCGATGGACGACGGCATTGCCAACGGCACCTGGGTGCCGCGCTCGGGCGTGCCGCATCCGCTGGCGCTGTTCACGGCGCCGCGCGTGGACTATTCGCTGCACCGGCTGCGCCACTACACCGCGACCGAGCCGGTGCACTTCCAGAGCTTCGTGCTGTTCACCAACTACCAGTTCTACGTCGACCAGTTCGTGCGGCTCGGTCACGCGCTGATGACCGAGGCCGCGCCGGCCGCGCACGGCTATTCGGCGTTCGTCGAGCCGGGTAACGTCGTGACGCGCCGCGCGGCGCCGGCAGGAAGTGCCGTCCCGGGCGGGCAAGCGTCCGGGGCGCCGGGCCCATCGGCTGCCGCAGGGCAGCATCCGGCGCCGGGGAGGCTGCCGCAGATGCCGGCCTACCATCTGATCCGCGAGGACGGATCGGGCATCACGATGATCAACATCGGCGTCGGGCCGGCCAACGCGAAGACGATCACCGATCACGTCGCGGTGTTGCGGCCGCAAGCGTGGATCATGCTCGGTCATTGCGCCGGGCTGCGCACGACGCAGCAACTCGGCGACTACGTGCTCGCACACGGCTACGTGCGCGAGGATCACGTGCTCGACGAGGACCTGCCACCATGGGTACCGCTGCCGGCACTGGCCGAGGTGCAGATCGCCCTCGAATCGGCAGTGGCCGAGGTGACGCAGCTGACCGGCTACGAGCTCAAGCGCGTGATGCGCACCGGCACCGTGGCCAGCACCGACAACCGCAACTGGGAGCTGCTGCCGCACGGTACGCCGATGCGCCGCTTCAGCCAGAGCCGCGCGATCGCGCTCGACATGGAGAGCGCGACGATCGCCGCCAACGGCTTTCGCTTCCGGATCCCGTACGGCACGCTGCTGTGCGTCAGCGACAAGCCATTGCACGGCGAGATCAAGCTGCCGGGCATGGCCGACCAGTTCTATCGCGAGCGTGTCGAGCAGCACCTGCGCATTGGCGTGCGTGCGATCGACCTGCTGCGCCGCCAGCGTGCCGACGAACTGCACAGCCGCAAGCTGCGCAGCTTCGACGAAGTCGCGTTCCAGTAGCGCTGGCGCGCCCCTCCGGGCCTACGGCTGTTTTGGCGTCTGGTATTCGGCTTCCTTCTGGAACGGCTCCCAGATGGTCTCGAAGCCGATGAACCCCTTTTCGGTTGGCGGCTTCGCGCGCGTCGTCACGAAACGCGAACGACCATCGGGAACCGGGGCCTTGGGGGACTGCTGCTCGCTCATGTTCTGCCTCCTTTCGCCGTGAAGTCAGGACGGTGTCCGCAAGCGCTTGCGCCCGGGCCGTCCTGCGCTGTTCGATCTCGCTGCTCAGACAGGCCGCAGCAGCCTGGGGTCGATGTCCGGGCGGGGGGCGATTGCCCCGTTGCCCTCGATCTCGTCGCTGCCTGCGTCGCGCACCGTCAGTATCTCGAGCGTGAAGACGACCTCCCTGCCGCAAAGCGGATTGTTGCCGTCGACCGTCAGCGTCTCGTCGTCCATGTGCGTCACGAGAAAACTGCGGGTCTGGCCTGCGTCGCTTTCCATCAGGATCGACGCACCGACCTGCCGATATTCCTCGGGCACGTTCTCGATCCGATCGGTGAAGACCAGCGATTCGTCCCGGGGGCCGAAAATCTGGTTGCCGTCGATCGCCACATCGATGACGTCGCCGGCCGACCGGCCTTCGAGCCGCGCATGGACCGATGGGGCCAGGATCTCGGTGTGGCCATGGACGTAACCGAGCGGGAACTCGACACGGGTCAGGATGTGCCCGGTCTTCCTGTCGGCGACCTTGTAGCTCAACTCCACGAATTTGCCGGCCTGGATGATCTGGTTCACGTCAGATTCCGACGAGGTGATCAGAAGATGGATGCACCGAAGATCCTGACCTGTCCGTCCTCGTAGCCGAGCACGAGGCGGCCAAGCCATTCTCCGGGCTTCGAGGTGCTGCGCTGCCGGTAAAGAACGGTCACGTGTTCGCCGCGGCGGATGATGCCCAATGCGTCGAACCGGTCGGACAGATTCCGCGCCAGTTCGCTGTGCGCGAACTGGTGGCCGGCGGCGACCTGGTCCATGGCGCGCGCCAGCGAACCGGAAAAGTTCCTCGAGAACTCGCCGTACTTGCCTTCGTTCGAGTACCTGACGAGATCGCGCCACAGGGGCGCAGCCAGCGCCAGGATCTCTTCGTCGGCCTTCTCGATGATGTTCACGCGCGTCGCCGGCGATCCTGCTATTGCTCGTCGCCCACCAGGTGATAGCAGGGCGCCTTCTCCATCGTGTACTCGCCCGTCTTCGGGTCGCGCCGCGAAACGGTCAGCACGTGCCAGTTCTGGTCGTCCAGCTTCAGGTAGTCGCCGCGGTAGTAGTAGCCGGGCCAGCGCGTCTCCTTGCGGAACAGCGTGTGGTGCGTGACGCATTCGGCGGCGCGATGACGGTGCTTCAGTTCCCACGCACGCAGCAGTTCGTGCGAATCCGCGGCGGCCAGGTTCTCGAGGTCTTCCTCCATGATCCTGAGCTTCTTCAGGCCGATGTGCAGGAGCTTCTCGTTGGTCATGTAGCTGGCCGTCACCCCGCCGCAGTACTCGTCCATCAGCTTCTGCAGGCGGTCCAGTCCCTGCTCGGGGTTGATGTAGTGCGGATTGACGCTGCCCGCAACGACCGCATTGCGGTAGATCCGATAGTGCTCGAGAGGCCTGTACACCTCCTTTTCGAGACGTCCGATCTGCGCCTGCGAGACGACGATGCCGTCGGCCTTGCCGTCGTCGATGTACTTGCAGGCGGCCTTCGCGGCCAGCCGGCCCTCGGTGAACGAGCCCGACGAGAACGCGTGCGGCGTGCCGCCGACCGTGTCGCCGGCCCCGAAAAGACCTTCGATCGTCGTCATGCGGTTGTAGCCCCAGAAGTACTCGGGGGGCGACACGTCCTCGGGGCCCGAGCACCAGGCGCCCGAGCCGGTCGCGTGCGAGCCCATCACGTAGGGCTCGGAGGTGGTCAGTTCGGGGTTCTCGTTCTTCGGGTCGACGTCGGTGGCGGCCCACAGAACCGCCTGCCCGACGGTCATGCCCAGGAAATTCTCCCAGCCGACTTCCTCGAGGTGCGGATCCTGGAAGGCGCGCATCGTCACCATGTGGATCGGGCCGCGGCCGGCATTGATCTCGCTGATCATTGCGTGGTTGCGCAGGCAGGTCGGGATCGGGCGATGCGTCAGATGCGACGCTTCGGGATCGAGGTATTCCTTGCCGACCATCTTCTGCAGGTCCGGCCACCACTTCGATTCGAACTCCTCGCCCATGCCGTTCTGGGTGTACGTCTTCAGGTGCAGGAAGTAGGCGCCAACCGGGCCGTACCCGTCCTTGAAGCGGGCCAGCACGATGCGGTTTTCCATCTGCGTCATCTTGGCGCCCGCGTTGATCAGCAGGCCGTAGGCGGACGCCGACGACCACGGTGCGTACCAGGTGCGCCCGGCGCCTTCGCCCACCGAGCGCGGCTTGAAGATGTTGGACGCGCCGCCCGCGCCGCAGATCACCGTCTTCGCCTTGAAGACATGGAAGTTGCCGGTGCGCACGTTGAAGCCGACGGCGCCGGCCACGCGGTTCTCGCGGCTTTCGTCCATCAGCAGGTGTGTGACGCAGATGCGGTTGAAGACCTTGTCGGCCGATTTCCTGGCTGCCTCGGCCACGATGGGTTTGTAGGATTCGCCGTGGATCATGATCTGCCACCGGCCTTCACGCAGATAGCGTCCGGTCTTCGGGTCCTTCATGATCGGCAGGCCCCACTCCTCGAACTGATGCACCGTGGAGTCGACGTGACGGGCCATGTCGAACGCCAGGTCCTCGCGCACCATGCCCATCAGGTCGATGCGGGCGTAGCGCACGTGGTCCTCCGGCTGGTTCTCTCCCCAGCGCGTGCCCATGTAGCAGTTGATCGCGTACAGGCCCTGGGCGACCGCACCCGAACGATCGATGTTCGCCTTCTCGGCGATGACGATCTTCTTGTCCTGGCCCCAGAAACGCGCCTCCCAGGCCGCTCCCGTGCCGCCCAGCCCCGCACCGACCACGAGAATGTCGATGCCGTCTTCGATGATGGTTTGGTAGGCCATATCAGTAGTACACGCCTTTCTTCAGTTTCAGGCCTGCATCCTGCAGGGTGCGCAGACCGCCGTCGTCGAGCCGGACGTACTTCGGTTCGTTGTAGAGGAGTTCGCTGTTGCGCATCTCCCTGGGCGGCGGCGGAACCTCGGCGAGCTTCGGAATCGCCTGGCCCCAGGGCTTGGTGGTGATCGGCGAGAGGAAGTTCTTCTCCGTGCCGTTGCGGAACTTGATCCGCCAGGCGATCGTGCCCTTTCGTTCGTCCCGGTCGACGCGCACGCTGTGTCCCAACGGGGCGAAGTCGGCATATCCGCGCACGTCGATCGCGTGCTGGGGACAGGCCTTGACGCAGGAAAAGCACTCCCAGCACATGTTCGGCTCGATGTTGTAGGCGCGCCGGTAGGTCTTGTCGATGTGCATGATGTCCGAGGGGCAGATGTCGACGCAGTGTCCGCATCCGTCGCATCTCGTCATATAGACGAAGGTTGGCATTCGTCCAGCTCCTTATCTGATCCAGAGGAAATTGCGCAGTGCTTCCCGGTTGTCAATAGTGGCGCGGTGCTTCGCGCTTGATGCCCAGACCCATGTCCATCGGCGCGTCGAGCAGCAGTTCCATCGAGTGTCTCTTCTGTTGCTCGGGGTCGTCGCGCGTCTGCGTCGGCAGGTTCTGGGCCGTTCCGTTGGCCCTGGACAGGCGCTTTTCCATCGCGGCCGCAGGCTTGAAGAACATGTGCGCGAACTTCGACCAGGGGACCCCGGCGAACAGCACCGTCGTGGCCAGAATGTACAGCCAGAACAGCACGCCGTTGCCGCCGCCCGCGACCGCCCAGATCAGGGCGAGCGTCGCACTGGCCAGCAGCGAGAGGATGAACAGGTCGGCCTTGACGAGTCTGAACGGTGAGTGTCCCTCCGCAGCGACGTCGACGCGAATGAAGAACCAGAACCAGTAGCCGCCGACGCAGATCATCAGGGCCCCGAGCCACCAGAGTGTCGCCCAGAATGCGCCGGCCGACGCATCGAAGGCCAGTACCGCGGTGGCGAGCACGTAGAACACGAACCCGTACATGCCGAGCAGGTGCGCAACGCGCCGGCGCTGGTTGCAGAACTCGCCCGAGGCCAGCACATCCACGACGGCCGTCTGCACGGCAATCGAGACGAATTCGCCTCCGCCGACCTGGCGCGTCGCCTTCGACCTGGACCTGCGCATGTTCTCGAAGAAGTAAGCAGCACTCCCCTTGTGCACGACATCGAACAGCGTTCCCGCGATGACCAGCAGGAACATGACGACGACGTACCACTGCATGAACCCGGGCGACAGCGACGCCGACAGCCCGGCAAACGGATTGGCGCTAAGCATCGTTTGAACTCCTCCGCGAACGATCGTGGGTGTGATGGTTTCGACCGGATGGCTTCAGCGCGCCGAATGCCCGGTCATCCTGACCTCGACGCGATCTTCCGCGGCGAGACTCTCGTAATACTTCCTGAGCACGGTCAGCACTTCGGGCCGGCTGAACTCTGCTGGTACCTCCGACCCCTCGGAGAGCCACTTGCGAAGCTTGGTGCCCGAGACGAGCAACCGGTCGGCGTCGTCGTGCGGGCAGGTGCGCGCGGAGGCCATGCCGCCGCATCGGTAGCACCAGAAGGTCCAGTCGATCTTCATCGGCTGCGTCTGCAGCGAGCCCTTCGGGATCTCGTCGAAGATGTGGTGCGCGTCGAACGGCCCGTAGTAACTGCCCACGCCGGCGTGGTCGCGCCCGACGATCTGGTGCGAGCAACCGTAGTTCTGCCGGAACAGCGCGTGCAGCAGCGCCTCGCGCGGACCGGCGTAGCGCATGTCGAGCGGATAACCGGCCTGCACGATGGTCTTCTTCTGGAAGTAGCCGTCGACCAGCACCCCGATGGCCTGCGTGCGCACTTCTGCCGGGATGTCGCCGGGCTTGAGCGCACCGAGCAGCGAATGCACCAGCACGCCGTCGCTGACTTCGATCGCGACTTTGGCCAGGTACTCGTGCGAGCGATGCATCGGGTTGCGCGTCTGGAACGCAGCCACCTTCGACCAGCCGAGCGATTCGAAGAGTGCGCGCGTCTGCGCCGGCGTCTTGAAGAGATCGCCGTACTTCTCCGGGAAGCCGCCCGTGGAGAGCACCTTCACCGGTCCGGCCAGGTTGACGTCGCCCTGTCCCATGACCATCCGCACCCCGGGGTGCTCGGGGTCGGTGGTGCGAAAGACGGTGGCGCATTCGTGCGCCTTGTCGATCGCGTATTTTTCGGTGACCTTCATCGTCGCCAGCGGCGAGCCGTCGTCCGGGTCGACCAGTGCGAGGTCGGCGCCCGCCGCGATCGCACCGGCCTGGGCCGCGTCGGCCGACAGCGTGATCGGGATCGGCCAGAAGAGCCCGTTGGCCATGTGCATGCCGTCGCACACGCCCTGCCAGTCGGCGCGCGTCATGAATCCCTGCAATGGCGTAAACCCGCCGATGCCCATCATGATCAGGTCGCCTTTCTCGCGCGAACTGACCTGAAGCCTCGGCAGTGCCTGCGCGCGCGCCCGCTCGGCGGCCAGTGCCTCGCCTTCGAGCAGCAGCGGTGCCAGGCTGCCACCCCCGTGCGGATCAACGAGCGCCATGATGCGTACTCCTCCCAGGATTGTCGCCCCCCGCGAACATACCCGAACCAGCACCCGATTCCTTGACGTATCGCAGTTTCATGCGACGGCCCGGTAATATAGGTTCTGCGGGTGGTTGGCTTCGGCGAAGAAGAACCAGCGCTCGGCGACGAGGCCGGCGAACTGGACGGCGAAGGCCAGCGCCAGCAGCGGCGCGGGCGGCCCGAACAGCGCGGCCGCAAGCAGCACGGCCGGAACCGCGAATGCCGCGGTCAGGAACGCCCATTTCACCCAGCGCAGCGTGCCGGGGGCGCGCCCGTGGAAGAACTCGAGGGTGTTGAACGAACCCGACTGGAACCCCATCGATTTCTGCACGATGCGCGGATGCTTCACGCCGATGGCCGTCTGCAGCGTGGATTTCGGCTTCAGCCGGCGGTTGCGCACGAGTGCTGCGCTGCGGCCGCCCAGTCCCAGCAGCGTGAATGCCAGCGCGTAGCCGGTGAACAGCCGGGTGAACTCGGGCGCTGCCGTGGCGGCGAACGCCGCTGCCAGCGTGAAACCCGACGCGCAGCCGAGCAGCAGGAAATTGACCAGCGTGAGCGGGCTGTGCCACTCGCGCAGGAACGGCAGGCATGCATAGATCATGCCGGTGCAGACGAACAGCGCGAGCGCCAGCAGCATCGCTGCCAGGCCGGCGAGCGTGGCCAGGTCGATCGCGCCGCCGCCGGGCAGCCGCGCGAGCACCGGGCGGAATCCGGCGAAGTGAACGAGCGCGTAGACGAAGACGGCGAACATGAACGCGGGCAGCACGATCACTTCGCGCGACAGCCACGAAGTGCGCCATTGCGCGATTGCGCGCCAGGCGCGCTCCGGACGCCCGAGATGGAAGAACGACGCGAGCAGGCCCGCGCCGGTGAGTGCCAGCGCGATCACGCTGCCGGTGACGTCGAAGGCGAGGCTGTCGGCCACCGGAACCAGATCGAACAACGCCAGCCCGTGCGCGGTGAAGATCGCGAGGAACAGCCCCTGGCCGGCGCCGATCAGGGTCGTCAGAAGGATCACGGAGGCTTCGGGACGCATCGGGCTCGCCGCTACCAGGAAGTGACGTCGTCGAGCGACGGGTCGGCCCGCGACGGCTTGGGCAGCAGGCCGTCGATCTTCAGCGGATTGTCGGCGCGCTCGAGTTCGTCGGCGTGCACGCGCATCGCGGTGCGCCGGCGCGGCAGGTAATGGTTCGACGGATGCGTGCCCCATTCGGGCATCAGTGCATAACCTGCGTTGTCGCGGATCGCCTTCGAGACCGTCGATTCGGGATCGTGGATGTCGCCGAACAGCCGCGCGCTGGTCGGGCAGGCCAGTACGCAGGCCGGCTTGCGCTCGGACTCCGGCTTCGTGGCGTCGTAGATCCGGTCGACGCACAACGTGCACTTGGTCATCACCTTGCGCCCGGGGTCGATCTCGCGCACGCCGTAGGGACAGGCCCACGAGCAGTACTTGCAGCCGATGCACCTGTCGTAGTCGACCAGCACGATCCCGTCCTCGGGCCGCTTGTAGCTGGCGCCGGTCGGGCACACCGGCACGCAGGGCGGATCCTCGCAATGCAGGCACGACTTCGGGAAGTGCACCGTCTGCGTGTCGGGGAACTCGCCGATCTCGAACGTCTGCACGCGGTTGAAGAACGCGCCGGTCGGATCGGCGTCGTAGGGGTTGACGTCGGCCAGCGGGCCGGCCGCGCCCGAGGTGTTCCATTGCTTGCAGCTGGTCACACAGGCGTGACAGCCGACGCAGACGTTCAGGTCGATGACCAGCGCCAGTTGTGTCACGGGCGCCTCCCGCTGCCGGCGAACCAGGCGAGCATGCGCGGCCGGTACGTTGCCTTCGTGCCGGGGGCCGGCGGCACCGGTTCGAACTGCGGCCAGCTCTGCGCCGGCCCGTCGTCTTCGGCCCGGTAGATGCGCACCCGCACGTCGTACCAGCCGGCCTGGCCGGTGACCGGATCGGAGTTCGACACCGTCCCTTCGTCGCCGGCGCCCGGCAATTCCTCGGAAATCAGGTGGTTGAGCAGGAACCCGCGGCGCGATTCGTTGGCGTCGGGCGCGAGGCCCCAGGCGCCGGGTGCCTTGCCGATCGCGTTCCAGGTCCAGACGGTGCCTGGCTCGACCGCCTCCGAGTAGCTGGCCTGGCAGCGCACGCGACCCCATTGCGATTCGACCCACATCCAGCCGCCGTCGTCGATGCCATGGGCGCGCGCCAGGCGCGGGTTCAGGTAGAGCGTGTTGTGGCTGTGGATCTGTCGCAACCAGGCGTTCTGGGAATCCCAGGAGTGATACATCGCCATCGGCCGCTGGGTCACTGCGGAAAGCGGATAGCGCACCCGGTCGGTGCGCTGCGCCTCGAGCGGTTCGTAGTGGAACGGCAGCGGATCGAAGAACTCGTCGACGCGCTTGCGCAGGTGCTCGGGCGGCTTGCGCGAGGTGCCCTTGCCGCGCGCGGCCAGCCGGAACTTCTGCAGCACTTCCGAGTACAGGTGGATCAGGATCGGCTCGGCATAGCGCGTGATGCGGTTGCGCTGCGACCACTCGAGGTAACCCTTGTTCCAGTTGCGCATGTACTGGTACGAGGGCGGCAGCCTGTAGTGGTAGACGCAGTTGTTCTGTGCGTACATCTCCCACTGGCGCGGGTTCGGTTCGCCGCGCATGAACTTCTCGCCGCCCTTGCCGCGCCAGCCGGCCAGGAAGCCGATGCCCGAGCCCGGCTCGGTCTCGTAGTTGACGATGAAGTCGGGATAATCGCGGTACCTGCGGCTGCCGTCGCGGCGCACGAAGGCGGGTAGCCGCAGCCGGCTGCCCAGCTCGATCAGCACCTCCTGGAACGGCTTGCACTGGCCGGTGGGCGGCACCACGGGCACGCGCACCGAATCGACCGGTCCGTCGAACTCGGAGATCGGCCGGTCGAGCATCGACATCACGTCGTGGCGCTCGAGATAGGTGGTGTCGGGCAGGATCAGGTCGGCGAACGCGGTCATCTCCGACTGGAATGCGTCGGCGACGACGAGAAAAGGGATCCTGTACTCGCCGTCTTCGCCGCGGTCTTCGAGCATGGTGCGGACCTGCGACGTGTTCATCGTCGAGTTCCACGCCATGTTCGCCATGAAGATCATCAGCGTGTCGATCGCATAGGGGTCGGCGCGCCACGCGTTGGTGATCACGTTGTGCATCAGCCCGTGCACCGACAGCGGATACTCCCACGAGAACGCCTTGTCGATGCGCACTGGCCGACCCGCCTCGTCGACGAACAGGTCGTCGGGTTCGGCCGGCCAGCCGAGCGCCAGGCCATCGAGCGGATGGCCGGGCTTGACCGCCAGCGGGGTGTTCGGCGTCTTCGCGCACGGCGGGATCGGCCGCGGGAACGGCGCCTTGTGCCGGAACCCGCCGGGTCGGTCGATCGTACCCAGCAGCGACATCAGGATCGCGAGCGCGCGGATCGTCTGGAAGCCGTTGGAGTGCGCCGCCAGCCCGCGCATCGCGTGAAACGCCACCGGGTTGCCGGTGACCGTGTCGTGTTCCCTGCCCCAGGCGTCGGTCCAGGCGATCGGCAGTTCGATCCGGTGGTCACGCGCGGTGATACCCATTTCGTGCGCGAGGCGGCGGATCGTCGCTGCCGCGATGCCGGTGATGCCCGATGCCCACTCGGGGGTGTAACGCTCGACGCGATCGCGCAGCAGCTGGAACGCGGGCTTGACCGCGGTGCCGTCGCGCAGGCGGAATTCGCCGTGCAGGTATGGATCGGCGCCCGCGGCGTGCGTGACCACCGGGCCGTTGGTGACGCGGTCCCACCAGAGCTTGTTCTGCGGGTCGTAGCAGCCCTCTTCGGCAGGCACGTCGGCGCGCACGAACAGCCCCGCTTCGTCGTGGGCCTCGTCGACGTTCACCAGTTGCCCGGCGTTGGTGTTGCGCACCAGGAACTCGCGGTCGTACAGACCCAGCGCGATGATCTCGTGGATCAGTGCGAGCAGCAGCGCGCCGTCGGTGCCCGGGCGGATCGGCACCCACTCGTCGGCGATCGCCGAATAGCCGGTGCGCACCGGATTGATCGAGATGAAGCGCCCGCCGTTGCGCTTGAATTTCGAGACCGCGATCTTCAGCGGGTTCGAATGGTGGTCCTCGGCGGTGCCGATCATCACGAACAGCCGCGCGCGATCGAGATCGGGGCCGCCGAACTCCCAGAACGAGCCGCCGATCGTGTAGATCATGCCGGCAGCCATGTTCACCGAGCAAAAGCCGCCGTGCGCCGCGTAGTTCGGCGTGCCGAACTGGCGCGCGAACAGCCCGGTGAGCGCCTGCATCTGGTCGCGGCCGGTGAACAGCGCGAACTTCTTCGGGTCGGTGGCGCGGATCCTGGCGAGGCGCTCTTCGAGCAGCGCGAACGCCTCGTCCCAGGAGATCTCGTCGAACTGGCCGCTGCCGCGCCGCGCGCCCGCCTTGCGCCGCAGCGGCTTCGTGAGCCGCGCCGGCGAGTACTGCTTCATGATGCCGGAGGAACCCTTGGCGCAGATCACCCCCTGGTTCAGCGGGTGGTCGGGATTGCCCTCGATGTAGCGGACTTCGCCGTTGCGCAGGTGCACCCGTATGCCACAACGGCAGGCGCACATGTAGCAGGTGGTGTTGCGGACTTCGGTACTGGCGTCGGGCAGCGGCGCCTGCGCAGGGTCGTGAATCGGCTGGGGTGGCATCTCCGATGCGATATTAGGTGATCGGGGCGGGGGTCTCCATAAGCATTCCGGGGAGTCGTTCCATTATCCGTTTGGGGGATCGGCGTGTAAGATCGCATTGGGGCCTGCCGCAAAGGGGCCGCAGGAGGGTCAATGCAGTTTTCGGGTTCCGGAACCATTCCGGGCGTGCCGGCGGACGCCACGGCGCTGGCCGGGGCTGCGGCGGGCACGGTCGGCAAGGCGGTGCGCGTGGTGCCGATCGTCGACGCGCGCGTCCAGCGTCCGGACGCGCGCAGTGCGAACGCACCGGTCGCCTCCGCGGTCGGCGGCACGCCGCAGTCGATGCTCGACGCCTTTCTCGTCACCGTCGTCAGGCTGGCAGGCGCGCGGGCCGGGGCGGTGCGCACGCTCACCCCCGAGGGCGACAAGTTGCGGCTGGTCGCGGCCTGGGGACTGCCCGACGATGTCCTCGCGCGCGAGGCGCTGATCGGTCCGTGCGGCGTGTGCGGCGATGCACTGCACGGCGATGACGTGCGCGTGGCCGACAGCGCGTCGCCGTGCGGCACGCTCGCGGTCGACAGTTTCTTCGAGCAGGTGTGCACCGGCACCGTTGCCGTGCCCCTCGAGTACAAGGGACGCTCGGTGGGGGTGTTCACGCTGTTCTTCGATGGCGTGCACAGTCTGCGCGGCGAGGTGATCCACCTGTTGCGTCCGGTCGGCCAGCTGTTCGGCCTGGCGCTCGAGAACGCCCGGCTCGAGCGCGAAAACCTGCAGTCGAGCCTGGTTCACGAACGGCAGACGATCGCGGGCGAACTGCACGATTCGCTCGCGCAATCGCTCACTTTCGTGCGCATGCGCATGCCGCTGCTGCAGGACGCGATCGCCCAACAGGACACACTGCAGGCGCAGAAGTACTGCCGGGACGTCAATGACGAGCTCGGCAGCGCCAACCGGCGCATGCGCGAGCTGATCACCCACTTCCGGGCCGGCATGGATGGCCAGGGCCTGCAGCGTGCGCTCGAGCAGATGGCCGACACCTTCTACGAGCGCACCGGCGTGGCCCTGGAGTTCGATTGCCGCATTCCCGAGCTGCGCCTGCCGGCCGAGGTCGAGGTGCAGGCCTTTCACATCGTGCAGGAGGCGCTGGCGAACGTGCGCCGGCACTCGGGTGCGCGCCGTGCCTGGCTGCGCATCGAGCGCGAAGGCGCCGATGTGGTCTTCAGCGTGCACGACGACGGCCGCGGATTCGCGCGGTCCGTGCCTTCGCCCCGGCGCACCGTGCGCACCAGTTTCGGGCTGGAGATCATGCGCGAACGTGCCCAGGCGATCGGCGCCCACGTCGCGTTCGAGAACATGCCCGACGGCGGCGCGCGCGTGGTGGTCCGCATTCCCGCGGGTGCTGCGCCGGCCATCGAGGTCCGCCATGGCTGAACCGCTGCGCGTGGCGCTGGTCGACGACCACGGGTTGTGCCGGCGCGGATTGGGCGAGTTGCTCGAGCGGCGCGCCGGCATGAAGGTCGTGGCCACCACCGGCAACCCCGAGGAAGGCATCGAGTTGATCCAGGCGCATGCGCCGGACCTCGCGGTAATCGATCTGCGGATGCCGCAACTCGACGGCTTGAGGCTGCTGCGCGGCCTGCGCGACGCGGGGTCGCTGGTGCCGGTGGTCATCCTCACGATGAGCGATTCGCGCGAGGATCTCGCCGCGGCGCTGCGCATGGGCGCGCGCGGCTACCTGCTGAAGGACATGGATCCGCAGGACGTCATCGACGCGATCGGCCGCGCGGCCCGCGGTGAACTGGTGGTGGCGCCGGCCATGACGGCCAAGCTGGCCGGCCTGTTCGAAGAGGGCACGCAGCGGGCAGCGCCGGGCAGTTCGCTCGACCAGTTGACGGTGCGCGAGCGCGAGATCCTCGCGCAGGTGGCGCGCGGCCTGAGCAACAAGGCGATCGCCCGCGAACTCGGCATCAGCCACGACACCGTCAAACTGCACGTGCGCCACATCCTGTCGAAGCTCGGCTTCTCGTCGCGCGTCGAGGCAGCGGTGTTCGCGATCGAGAATCGGGTCGGCGAAGCCGGGCGCATCCATCGCGACGACGGCGAGACGCCAGCGGCGCGCCTGGTGCACTCGCGGTAGCGGGGCGCGCTCAGCCGGCCAGCGCGGGCGCTTCCAGCGTACGTTCGAACCACTTCAACCTGTCGCGCAGGCGCACCACCTCGCCGACGATGATCAGCGTCGGCGGCGCGAGCCGGGCCTGCGCCGCGAGCCCGGGCAGCGTACGCAGCGTGCCCGTCACGACACGCTGGCTGCGTTGCGTGCCTTTCTGCACGATCGCGGCCGGGGTGGCTTCATCCAGGCCATGCTCGGCGAGCCTGGCGCACAATTCGGCGAGCCCCTGGAAGCCCATGTAGCAGACCAGGGTCTGTCCTGGCCGTGCGAGGGCCGGCCAGTCGAGATTCATCGTGCCGTCGCGCAGGTGCCCGGTGATCAGCACGCAGGCATGTGCGTGGTCACGATGCGTGAGCGGGATCCCCGCATAGGCGGCGACGCCCGCGGCCGCCGTGATGCCGGGGACGACCTGGAAGTGCACGTCGTGTGCGCACAGTGTCTCGATCTCTTCGCCGCCGCGACCGAAGATGAAAGGGTCGCCCCCCTTGAGCCTGACCACCCGGTGGCCCGCGCGTGCCAGTTCGACCATCAGTTCGTTGATCGCCTCCTGGCGCAACGTGTGGCGGTTGCGCTCCTTTCCGACGTAGATGCGCTGCGCGGCCGCACCGACCAGCGACATGATCTCGGGCGAAACGAGGTTGTCGTAGAGCACGACGTCGGCCTGCTGCATCAGGCGCAAGGCCTTGAGCGTCAGCAACTCGGGGTCTCCCGGGCCGGTGCCGACCAGCGCGACCTCGCCGGGCGCCAGTGGCGGTCCGGCATGCGGTGGCGGGCCGCCGGCGGGCGGAGGGACGAAAATCGTGTCCATCGGAGTCTCCCGTCAGCCTTGCCGGTCTTCGTGTCGCGGGTCGCGGCCGAAGACGAAGCGGTATTCGGTGGGCGCAGTCTCGACGTAGTCGAGCACGGTGCCGTCGAGCGGCGTGCGCGAAGCGGGCGACACCAGGAGGATCACGCCTTCGCAGTGGATCTCCTCGTCCTGCTCGCGGCGATCGTCGAAGCCCATGCCGATCTCGAGCGCATCGCTGTCGTCGTCGTAGCGGGCGGCCACCCTCAGCAACGGCTCTTCCATGCCGGCCTGCCCGGCAGCGATGAGGATCTGGCGGGCCGCAGCGGGTGTGACGGTGATCATCATGGGAAACACCCGGTGAGGGCAGGGCGGTTGCGCCGCGCAGAATCGACGCTGCGCACGAACCGGGCGAAGCGCTGCGGCCAGTGATTGCCGCCGACGCCGCGCAGGTGTGCATACGAGGCGAGGACATTGCGATGCACGATGCCGTCATGGGAGCCGTCGACGCCGTGGCCGCGCACGACGCGGTATGCATAGCGCAGCCCGGGTGCCGGATTTTCGAGTGCGGAGTGGTGGAATTCGTGTCCACGCACCAGCGGCATCGGTCCGTCGGGCCAGGGAAAAGCGTCGGTTTCCTCGAGCGTGACGTAGCCGCGGCCCACGGCGCGGTCGCGCATGACGACGTCGGCCGGCAGCGCGCCGACCATCTCGTGGCACTGGCCGCGCCAGCGGATCGAGCGGGCGAGATACATCAGGCCACCGCACTCGGCGTATACCGGCAGCCCGGCTTCGATGCGCTCGCGCAGCGCGCGGCGCAGTGCCCGGTTGGCCGTCAGCCGCGCAGCGAGCACTTCGGGAAAGCCGCCGCCGATGAACAGTCCGTCGACTTCGGGCAGTCGGGCGTCGCGCAGCGTGTCGAACGGCACCAGTTCGGCACCTTCCGCACGCAGCGCTTCGAGGTCGTCGGCGTAGTAGAAGCCGAAGGCTTCGTCCAGCGCGACGCCGATGCGCAACGCCGTCGCGTCGCGCGCGGGCCGCGATGGCGGTACGGCGGTGTGCGTCGATGCGGCCAGCCTCGTCGAGGCCGCGGGCGATGGCGAAGCGGCAGCCGCGGGCGTCGCCGCTTGCCGGGCGCGCGGCCCGGGTGCGGTGGCATCGAGCAGCGCATCGAGGTCGACGCTCGCCGTGATTGCGGCGGCCAGCGTGTCGACGATGCGAGCGGCGCCCTGCGCCTCGTTGCCGGGCACCAGGCCGAGGTGCCGCTCGACGATCGCCAGCGCCGGATCCTCGCCGATCGCACCCAGCACCGGCAGGTCGGTGTAGCGCTCGAGCGCGTCGCGCAGCCGATTCTCGTGGCGCGTGCCGCCGACGCGGTTGAGAATCACGCCGACGATCCGCAGACGCGGCTCGAACGCCTGGTAGCCGAGCACCAGCGGTGCGACGCCGCGCGCGGTGCCGCGCGCGTCCAGCACCAGGATGGTCGGCAGATCGAGCCGGCAAGCCAGTGCCGCGTTGCTGTCGCTCCCGTCGGCGGCCATGCCGTCGTGCAGGCCGAGGTTGCCTTCGACCAGACTCGCATCGGCGTCGTCGGCGTGCCGCAGGAACGCGGCTTCGAGTTCGTCCCAGCCGCACAGGTGGGGGTCGAGATTGCGGCAGGCGCGGCCGGCGGCCAGCGTCAGCCACATCGGGTCGATGTAGTCGGGCCCCTTCTTGAAGGGCTGCACCGACAGGCCACGACGGCGCAGCGCAGCGCACAGCCCGATCGAAACCGTCGTCTTGCCCGAAGAGCGATGCGCTGCGGAGACGAGCCAGCGACTCATCGCGTTGTTCAGCCGCTGCCGGTGGCCGATGCCGGCGCCGCATCGGGGTCACGCGGCAGGAAATCGAGCACGTGCACGCCGATGACGGTGAGCAGGAACGCGGCGGCGACGCCGCCGATGCCGAGCAGCAGCTCGGGCATTGACGGCGTGTAGGGGGCGATCTGGCCGTCGTAGAACGTCGAGCGGGTGATCGCGCCGGGAAACAGTTCGAGCGGGAACGCCTGGCCGCCGATGATGAACACGTACAGCGCACAGAAGGCGCCGGCGACGACCAGCGCTGCCGCAACGGCCGCGTTACGCGGCTTCGTGGCGTCGCCCGCGTAGATCAGCACCAGCGGTGCGAGGCTGCCGAGCGCGACATGGCCGAGCCAGAACAACGCCGGGTAGACGCCGCCGTCGACGAGGATGAAGCGTTCGAACTCCACCTGGCGCGCGAAATACAGGTTGGTGACGTGGTGCATCGCCACCATGTAGAGCGTTGCCGCGACGAATACCCCGAGCAGCCGGCTCATCCGGCGACTGGCCTCGGCGGGCAGCGTCCGTCCGTTCCAGGCGTAGACCGCGGCCTGCACCAGCAGGAACACCGCCAGACCCCAGGCGAACGACATGATGACGAACATCGGGGCGAGCAGTGCCGAGCCGTAGGCCTGGCGCGCCACCAGAAAGCCGAAGATCGAGCCGGTCCCGGTGGTCAGCAACAGGCGCCAGACGAATGCAGCCAGGCCGGCCGGCTTCGAATAGCGGTTCATGTGCCGTTCCATCAGTGTCCAGAGATAGAGGCCGACAATGGCGGCCATTCCGGAATACAGGAACACGTTCAGCGCGAACATCGACGTGAAGTTGTAGTGCGTGGCGGCGATCATCAGCCGGTCGGGGCGGCCGAGGTCGAGCATCAGCACCATCAGGCCACCGGCCAGCATCGCCAGGCACAGCAGTCCGGACAGCGGCGCGCGCGCCTTGTAAAGGGTTTTTCCGAAGACCGAGCCGACCGAGGCCACGTTGAGCACGCCCGAGGCCGCGACGATCAGGAAGATCGCGAAGACGTGCGGCAGGCCCCAGACCACGTGGTTGTTCATGCCGGTGACGATGTGGCCCTCGACCTCCATGTAGTGCGCGGCGCCCAGTCCGGCGGCGACCAGCGCCGCACCGAACGCGACGACCAGCCAGAAGCGGCTCGCGGCGGGGGTGGCGATGACTGGCTGCATGTCGTCAGATCCCGTGATAGCGGATGCCGGTGTCCAGGCGCAGGTCTTCGCGGATGCGGGTCGTGGCGATCTCGCGGATGCGTCGCGAGATCGCACTGCCGGGGTCGTTCAGGTCGCCGAAGATGATCGCCTGCTCGGGGCACGACTCGACGCACGCCGGCTGCCGGCCGCGATCGATGCGATGCACGCACATCGTGCAGCCTTCGACGCATCCCTTGCCGCGCGGCACCTCGGGCTTCTGCGTGGTGAGCGGTTCGTGCACGAAGCTGCGCGCCTTGTAGGGGCAGGCCATCACGCAATAGCGGCAGCCGATGCAGGTGTGGCGATCGACCAGCACGATGCCGTCGGCGCGCTTGAACGACGCGCCGGTCGGGCAGACGTCGACGCAGGGCGGGCTGGCGCAGTGCTGGCACATGACCGGCGCGCTGCGGGTGCGGCCGGTGTCCTCGTAGCGGATCTCGACCTTGCGGATCCACTGCGAGTCGGTCGGCAGGGTGCCACCGGACAGCCCGTTTTCGGTGTTGCAGGCCGTCACGCACGCATTGCAGTCGGTCGAGCAGCGTGTGGTGTCGATCAGCATGCCCCAGCGCACTTTCGACGACGCCGGCTCGCCCGCCGCGCGTGCGCGCTGCGCGCTGGCGACCTCGATCAGGTGCACGCCGGGCGCCAGCAGCACGCCCGCCAGTGCGGCAGTGCCGGCCGCCAGCATCGCGCGCCGCGACGCGCCGCTGCCAGACGGCCCGGCGTCGGCGCTCTGCGGTGCGTCCCGTCGATGGCGGCGCTCCGGCGGGTTCATCGCTGCGCTCCTGCCGCGGCTGGCCGTAGGGTGGTCGCGAGGAAAGCCTGCGCTGCCTGCGCGGCACGCGTCCGAGGATCGGGTGCAGCCTGCGCGCGTGCCGGCTGCGCGCCTGCCGGCCTGGGCTGATGGCATTCGAAGCAGTCGAGCTTGACCGCGGCGTAGCGGTGGCAGCTCTCGCAGAACGCCTGCGGTGAACCGATCGCCGAGCCGGCGGCCGCGCCGGCGCCCGGTCCGGCGTGGCACTCGATGCAGCCGTTCAGGCTGACTTTCTCGCCGCGGATTCCCTGGCGCACGGTGCGGTCGCGCTCGTGCCTGAGCATGTCCATGTGGGTGCGCCGCATGACCTCGGGGCTGTCGATGCATTGCGTCGAGGGGTCGACCGCGATCGACGGTTTGATCACGCGCCCGGCCGGCCCGTCGGCAAGCGCCGCGCCGGCAAAGACGGCGGCGCACAGCGCCGCCGTGATCGCCGCGAGCCAGCGGGTCGGAAGACCGATCGGCATCTGTGCGCCCCTACTGGCCCATTCCCATCTTGATGTAGCCGGTCGGGCAGACGTCGGCGCAGATGTGGCAGCCGATGCAGCGGTCGTAGTCGGTGTAGACATAGCGGCCGATGGTCGCCTCCTTCTTCGGTACGCGCTTGACCGCGATCTGCGGGCAATAGACCACGCAGTTGTCGCACTCGAAGCACTGGCCGCAGCTCATGCAGCGCTTGGCCTCGGCGATCACTTCCTCGTCGCTGAGCGCTTCGATGCGCTCCTCGAAGTTGCCGAGTGCGCTCTCCTTCGTGAGCGTGATGAACTTGCGTTTGACCCGCGCCGTGTAGCCGAAGTGCCCGAGGAACAGTTCCTCGTGCGGAATCACGTAGCGGTCGGACTGGTCGTCGTAATTGTGGACCGCGTCCCTGCTCTTGTCGGTGCCCCAGGTGGTGCCGTGAAGCTGGCCCACCTCCTGGCCGCGCTCGACGTATTTGCGCAGCAGGTCGAACGCGTGCACGTCGATCTTCGGGCGCTTGCCGGCTTCCTCGCCCGACAGGAAGCGATCGATCCCGTCCGCGGCGATCGACCCGTGGCCGATCGCGGTGGTCAGCAGGTGCGGGCGGATCACGTCACCGCCGGCGAAGACACCGGGCTGGTCCTTCACCTGGTAGCTGCGATCGGCGTTGACCGCACCGCGTCCGTTGTCGAACGTTTCCAGGCCGGTGAAGTCGACCGCCTGGCCGATGGCCGAGACGATCAGGTCGGCGGGGATGTCTTCTTCGGAGCCCTCGACGACCTTGATGTCGAGTCTGCCCCCGGCCATCTTCGCCTCGCACCGGGCCACGCGCAGCGCGGTCGCGCGACCGTCCGGCCCCTTGACGACCGCGATCGGCACCAGGCCGCCGCGGATGTGGATGTCTTCGGCCTGTGCCTGCTCGATCTCGTGCCGGTTCGCCTGCATCCGGTCGATGGCGAACACCGAGGTGAGCACCACCTCGGCACCCTGCTTGGCCGAGACGTCGGCGACGTCGTGGGCCAGGTGGCCGGCGATCGCGGCCTCGAAGTCGGTCGGCTTCGAGCTGGCGAGGTGGCCCAGGCGTCGTGCCACGGTGGCCACGTCGATCGAGGTGTCGCCGCCGCCGACCACGACCACGCGCTTGCCGACGTGGCGCAGCCGTCCGTCGTTGAATGCACGCAGGAACGCGGTGGCGGTGACCACGTTCGGCGCCTCGCCGTCCTTCACCGGCAGCGCGCGGCCCCCCTGTGCGCCCAGCCCGAGGAATATCGCGTCGAAGTCGCGTCGCAGTTCGTCCATCGTCACGTCGGTGCCGACACGGCACTTCATCCGCGTCTGGATGCCGAGTTCGAGGATGCGGCTGATTTCGGCGTCGAGCACTTCGCGCGGCGTGCGAAAGCCCGGGATGCCGTAGCGCATCATGCCGCCGAGTTCCTCGTGCTCGTCGAAGATCGTGACTGCGTGCCCCTTGAGCGCCAGCTGGTAGGCTGCCGACAGGCCGGCCGGTCCGCCGCCGATGACTGCGACCTTCTTGCCGGTGGACACGTCGGGCTTGACGTACTTCAGGCCGTTGCGGTTGGCGTAGTCGCCGAGGAAATGCTCGACCGAGTTGATGCCGACGTGGTCTTCGAGCGCGTTGCGGTTGCAGCCGGTTTCGCACGGCGCCGGGCACACGCGGCCCATCACCGACGGGAACGGGTTGGC
>JAANMY010000340.1_pt1 | contig 66595 bp, 62 predicted proteins | sample 7279691 | NCBI WGS metagenome assembly JAANMY01 (sample SAMN14094543, study PRJNA606508) | bioreactor metagenome | isolation source: A lab-scale SPAN reactor treating ammonium-rich wastewater day 388 | place: Ireland: Galway | collected 2018-02-07 | reverse complement strand
TGCTGTTCTTCCCTTCACCAATCTAAGTGATAGTAAAGAGGATGAGTATTTCAGCGACGGTATCACGGAGGACATTCTCACACAACTCTCCAAAATCAGCGACTTGAATGTCATTTCGCGAACATCTGTCATGAAGTACAAGAATACACATAAATCCATTCGCGAGATTGCCGGTGAACTCGGGGCAACAGCCATTCTGGAAGGCAGCGTACGGCGTTCAGGTAATCGTGTCCGCATCACGGGCCAGCTCATTCAAGCCTCGGAGGACAAGCACATTTGGGCGGAGATGTATGATCGCGAGATCAAGGATATCTTTGCTATTCAGAGCGAAGTGGCGCACAGCATTGCCCGCGAGCTCAAAGCACGGCTTTCGCCCGAAGAACAGAAGCTTTTGCAGGCCGAGCCGACGAAGAATCTCGAGGCATACGGCCTCTTTCTGAAGGCGAGGGATTTTCAGAATAAGCGCACACTTGAAGGAAACAGGCGTGCAGTGGAGCTTTTGCACAACGTGATCGCGCTTGATTCGGGTTACGCTGCCGCGTATGCGCTTTTAGGCATGGCGCATATCTCCCGCTATCTTGCGTTCGGTTTCTCCAGTGCTTCGGTCGATACGGGGGTCAGATACGCGCAAAAAGCGATTGCGCTGGATCCGGAAATCCCCGACGGCTTTCATACACTCGGAAAGGGGTATGAGGCAATCGGCAAGTTGTCGCTGGCTCTGCCGCAGTACAATCGCGCCATTGCGTTGAGTCCTAACTACGCGCCTGCGTTTGCGAGTGTCGGTTTCATTGAATTCGGGTTCGGCCGCATCGACCAGGCGGTTGCATGGATGCGCAAAGGTGTGACTCTGACGCCCGATGTTGCTTCGAGGTATGTTAATGTCGGAAGCATGTATGATTTTCTCGGCGAGGATTCTCTGTCGCTTCAGTGGTATCGCCGTGCGTTGGCATTGGATGAGCATTTGATAGTGGCGCATTGGTCGTTGATCTATCATTTTCTTAATCTGGGAGATATGAAGCAGGCCCGATGGCACGCAGCAAAGGCGTTTGAAGCCTCGCCCGAAGACGTTTCCGTTCTACACGCTGCCGGTGATATCGAGCTGGTGCATGGAAATTACAAGCTTGCGCACGATTACTACAGGAAGTCGGTAGCGGGCTCATCGTATCATGACGGACCGGGAAACCAACTCGCATTCACACTGCTGAAGCAGGGAAGGATTCAGGAAGCGCACGCTATTCTCGATACGAATCTTGTATACTTCACACAACAAAGCTCGCTCTCTCCGGAAGATGCATACAATCCTGTCGCTGTTGCTACCATCCATGCCATCAGGTCACAACCGAAGGATGCAGTCGCGTGGCTTCGCACGGCTGTGGAACGAGGCTGGCGTGACTATCGGTGGGCGAAGATCGAGCCCATGTACGAATCGCTACGCTCCGACTCCGGATTTCAGGATCTCATGAACGACTTGCGTGCGCGCATCGAAGCAATGCGCCTCCGGGCAAAAGAACGGGGATTGCTCGACTGATGGCAACCGCTCTTCTTCTTGGCATATTGCTCGGCTTTGCACTCTCGATCCCGCCCGGCCCCCTTTCGCTTGCTTTCATGAAGAAGGCGGTCAGCAAGGAGTATGCAGCGGCGTTCATGGTGGCATTTGGTGCGGCAGTGATGGATATTTTCTACAATCTCATCGCTGCCTCCGCCTCATCTGCACTGGTTGTCTGGTTGAGCGATCTCTTTGTAGAGAACAAATGGCTTTCCCTCGTCTTTCAGGCCCTCTGCTTTTTTATCCTACTGGTACTGGGAATTCGCTACCTGCGTGACAAGCACGACCTGAAGGCCGAGCGGAATATCGTTGAACGTGAGCGCGCCACGGAAGAACGCGTGCGCAAGATCGGGCACGGCTCGCCGTTCTTTCTCGGAACCCTGATAGCGTTCACGAATCTCGCCACGCCGACATTCCTGCCCTCGATGATCGCCGCTATCAGTTACCTCCATGCGGAGGGATTCCTTGAGCGTTCCGTTGCTGCGAACCTTATGTATTCCGTCGGTTTCGGCATTGGAACGACAATATGGTTCAGTACGGTTCTCCGGTTTATTGTGAAGCATCACGCAAAACTCTCCTCATCATTTATCACCGCGATCTACAAACTTGCCGGCGGAGCGCTGATTCTCTTTGCACTTGCCCTCGCTTACAATATGATTGTGAGTACCGAGTGGGCGGTCATATTTAGCAACTGAGTCAAACATTCACTATCAACGGAGGCTCTTATGACATTGCAGGAACTCAAAACCCTTCACGCCTACAACGCGTGGGCAAGCAATCAGATTTTTGAAAGCCTTACAGCAATGCCCGGCGAACAGTATATGCAGGATATGAAGGCGAGTCACGGCAGCATTCACAACACGCTCGTGCACATGGTCGGAGCCGAGAAAGTCTGGCTTGAAAGATTCAAAGGCGCGGCGCGGCCGTTCCTTTCTGAAAACCCGCCTGCGTCGTTGGCAGAATTGAAGACTATTTGGGAGAAGACCGGCTTCGACACGGCAAAGTGGCTCGATACGCAATCGGACAAATCGCTGCAAGGGACATTTACCATGAAGACTGCGAAGGGAGACATCTACACGCATGTTTTCTGGCAAGCGTTCCAGCACGTTGTCAATCATTCCACTTATCATCGGGGACAGGTCATTACCATGATGCGGCAGCACGGAGTGAAACCGCCCACCACCGATCTGATTCGATTCTATCGGGAAGCGAAGTCCAGATAGGCCAGTCGTTCTGCACTTATGAAATATCTTTTCTTCGCTTTCAAGCTGCTGATTATTGCCTACGCGGCGTACCTTGTTTGGGTCCTCGCATTCGAGTACTATCCCGCAGACCCGCTGGGATTCCGGCCCCCGTTTGTGCTATGGGTGATCGACACGATCAATCTCTTCATTCATGAAGCGGGACATCTCTTCTTTCGGTTGTTCGGGCAAACACTCTACATTTTGGGTGGCTCGATCACGCAATGCCTCATCCCGCTGGCGCTTGCAATCGTCACATGGCGCGAGAAGCCGCAACAGGCCGGCTACCCGTTGTTCTGGTTCGGTGAGAATCTTGTCAATGTGAGTGTGTACATTGCCGATGCGCCGCACAGAAATCTGAAACTCATCAAAGAGGGATTGATTCACGATTGGCACTGGCTTCTCTCGGACAATCTCGAATTGGCAGAACCAATGGGGTTTGTAGTCCGCGGGCTGGGATTGATAGTGTGTGCGGGTTCGTTGCTGTTGTTGATTGTTGCCGCTGTTCGGGCATTTCGTAGAACCTGACATTCGGGATCCGTTGATATTCGCCAAGTATCCCGTTACATTACCCGTGGGCATAACGCCCGTTTCTCCTTCATCCTGATAAAGGGTACCAACCATGTTCTCCCAATCAATTCGTTTTGGAAAAATCCTCGGCATACCGGTCGGGGTTAATTATTCCTGGTTCATCATTTTCATTCTCATCACGCTTTCGCTTACGACACAGTTCAGGCATTTGCATCCTGATTGGACGTATGCAGAGCATCTTACCGTCGGCATTGCGACGAGTCTTCTCTTCTTTCTTTCGGTGTTGCTGCATGAGTTGGGCCACAGCGTGATGGCATTGAAATATCAGATTCCCGTCAAGTCCATTACCTTGTTCGTGTTTGGCGGTGTTGCACAAATCGGGAAAGAACCGCAAAAGCCGCTGCACGAGTTCATGATAGCCATTGCCGGCCCCGTTGTGAGTTTTGCACTCGGCATCTTCTTCTTCGCGCTGATGTGGACGACGCGAGGCGCAATGGAAGGCGTCAGTGCACTGGGTGAATGGCTTGGAAGCATCAATATCATTCTGGCCTTATTTAATCTCATTCCGGGATTCCCTCTTGACGGCGGGCGCGTGCTGCGTGCCATTGTTTGGAAAGTGACCAACAGCTATGAGCGGGCGACAACCATCGCGGCCGGGTCAGGACAATTCTTCGCGTACGCGTTCATCGTTTTTGGCGTGTGGCAGGCGCTCACCGGCAATTTTTTTGGCGGATTGTGGATTGGATTCATCGGATGGTTTCTGCTGAGTGCCGCACAGTCGAGCACCGCGCAGTTACACTTCCGATCAGCACTCAAGGGCGTCTCGGCAGGCGATGTCATGCTGCAGGATTGTACGCGGCTTGCCGGCAATACAAGCGTTGCGGATCTTGTGGAACAGCATATGCTAAAAACCGGCATTCGGTGCACAATGGTGATGGATGGCGACCGCTTCGGTGGCTTGGTGACGCTGCATGAAGTGAAACAAATACCGAAAGAAGAATGGCCGATGACATCGCTGCAAGCCATCATGGTTCCCGAAGAACGGCTCTCGGAAGTCGCACCGGAAACACCGATTGATGTTGTGCTTCAGAAAATGAATGAAGAGAACATCAGCCAGATGCCTGTGGTAAAGGATGGCAAGCTCCTGGGAGTTATTGGCCGTGATCGCCTTCTCGCACTTGTGCAAACACATCTTGAACTGAAGGCATGAGGTTATGAAAAGGAACATCCACGCATCCGGTTTGGCTCATGAAAACTGGCATGCAATGGAAATGGATGATGTCTACGAAGAATTGCAAACCGGCCCCGACGGGCTGGACGACGCGGCAGTATCTCATCGTACGCAGATCTACGGTCGGAACATACTTCCTACGAAGGAACCCCCCTCCGTTTGGGAGATAGTTCTTCATCAGGTACTCAATCCCCTGATTTTCATTCTGGTGGCCGCGGCCGTTGCGTCTTTGGCAATCGGCGAAGCGACGGATGCAATTTTCATCTTTCTCGTGATTGTCCTGAATAGCGGATTGGGTACATATCAGGAGTATAACGCAGAGAAGAGTGCAGCAGGTCTGCAAAGTCTCTTGAAAATACGGGCAAGAACGAGACGCAACAACAAGGAAGTGGAAATTCCTTCGGAAGACATCGTGCCCGGCGATATTGTTCTGCTCGAATCAGGGAACAAGGTTCCTGCCGACCTCCGCCTCGCTCAGATAAACAACTTGGCCGCCGACGAGAGTTTTCTGACCGGGGAATCCGTGCCTGCAGAAAAGCGCGTGAAGCTTCTCCCGGAGAATACCGGAGTGGGTGAACGCAGCAACATGGTATTTGCGGGATCAACAATTACTGCAGGACGGGGAGCGGGAGTCGTGGTTGCCACCGGCTCACAAACGCAGGTCGGATTGATCGCCAAGACTGTTGCCGAGGCAGAGGGTGCCAAACCACCGCTTGTGCTGCGCATGGAGAAGTTCATCAGGCACATCAGTATTCTCGTGCTGCTTGTCAGTGCCGGGCTCGCCGTTCTCCTCCTTCATCAGGGGCACGAACTCTCCGCAGTCTTTTTTTTCGTTGTCGCCCTTGCTGTATCGGCGATTCCCGAGGGCCTGCCGGTGGCGCTGACGGTCGCGCTTTCAATTGCCACGAAGCGGATGTCTGAACGTCACGTCATCGTCCGAAAACTTACGGCAGTCGAAAGTCTTGGTAGTTGTACCGTTATTGCCAGTGACAAGACGGGAACGCTGACTGTGAATCAGCAAACGGCGCGTAAGATCGTGTTGCCCGATGGAGAGTCGTTCACCCTTTCCGGTGAGGGATATAATGGAGAAGGAGAACTATCTGCCGCTAAAGGGAGTGGGATAGACGAATCGTTCCGTACACAACTCAAGATGCTGGCAGAGCTTTCCATACTTGCCAACGAAGCATCTCTCACAAATGAAGATGGTGAATGGAAGCACCGCGGCGATGCAATAGACGTTGCATGCCTCGCAATGGGACACAAAATGGGCCTGCGTCCCGAGGAAATCAGGCACAACGTCTCCCCTGTTGGGGAAATCCCGTACGAATCGGAGAGGAAGTTCTCGGCGGCATTCTATCAACAAAACGGTACAACTCACGTCGCTGCCAAGGGAGCTGTTGAAGTGATTCTCAGATTCTGTGGCAAAATGCAGTTACGTGATGGGGTGAAACCTCTCAATCGGGAAGTCATCGAGCAACAAGCCGACATGATGTCCGGGAAAGGGTTACGCGTACTTGCTGTTGCAGGGCGTGTGTATTCAGACTCAGTTACGAAAGGCGTGTATGATGATGGCGACATCTCAAACCTTGTCTTTCACGGACTACTCGGATTTATCGACCCACTACGCCCGGAAGCGGTGGAGTCAGTGAAAAAGTGTAAGGAAGCGGGAATCCAGGTAATGATGATTACCGGTGACCATCCTTCAACCGCGGGCGCTATCGCAAAAGAACTGAAACTGACAGATCGTGATGAACGCGTGGTAACCGGCCAACAGTTGAGCGAGACCGGTACGCCCGACAGTCCGGCATACGAGAGGTTGGTTTCATCAACGCATGTTTTCGCGAGAGCCTCACCGGTGCAGAAGCTGGAGATTGTTGATGTATTGATTCGTCGCGGGGAGTTCGTTGCTGTAACGGGGGATGGCGTGAATGATGCTCCTGCCCTGCGCAGGGCAAATATCGGTGTCGCCATGGGGTCGGGGACTGATGTAGCAAAGGAAGTGGGCTTGATGATTGTAACGGATGACAATTTCGCATCAATTGTGTCGGGTGTTGAAGAGGGCAGGTTCGCGTATGACAATGTGCGAAAAGTGATCTACTTGCTGATTTCCACCGGAACGGCGGAAGTGTTCATGTTCATCGCCTCGATTTTTGCCGGACTGCCGATCCCCCTGCTTGCTGTTCAGCTTCTGTGGTTGAATCTTGTAACCAACGGCATTCAGGATGTTGCATTGGCATTTGAGGGAGGAGAACCGGGAGCAATGAAGCGTAAGCCTCGCAAGACGAGCGAGGGTATTTTTAATGAGCAGATGGTCAGTCAAACGCTTGTTTCCGGGCTGGCAATCGGCAGTCTCGCGTTTGCTGCATGGTACTGGCTGGTTGAAATCCGGACAATGGATGAAGCATCTGCGCGTAACATCATTCTCCTTCTCATGGTGCTGATGCAGAACGTACATGTGTTCAACTGCCGGTCCGAAACCGTGTCTGCGTTCAAAGTGCCCCTGCGCCGCAACTACGTACTCATCGGCGGCGTTATGCTCGCCCAACTGATACACATACTGAGCATGCAACTGCCGTTTATGCAGGGAATTCTCCGCACCGAGCCGGTACATCCTTCACACTGGTTGCTGGCATGCGTAATTGCCTTGGTTTTGCTCGCGGTTATGGAGGTGTTCAAGCTAATGCGACATCGGAAGGCGTAACAATGATGTGATTCCGTCATCGGGCAGGATGCTCTGTTATCTCTCTTCTAGATTATGGATGATTCAAAGCCTTTCACTTCTTGCACCATCACCCTTTCGGAATCAACAGGAAGAGCCAGGCAAGTTCTGGAAAGTGTAGCTGCTTTTAGCTATTTTTAGCATACGAAAACAAGCAAACGCCCATACACCCCTCTTGCAAAGGTATCCCATGAACACTCGTACAAAACGCTGGCTCACATTTGGCGGAAGCATACTTGTCACCATTCTCGTCGCGGCACTGTTGATCAACATCTTTGAGCGGCAGCAAGAAGGGAGGGTGACCTATATGAAAATTGTGGAGATATCCCCCGGCGATCCCGACCCCGAAGCATGGAAAGTGAACTTCCCCCGCGAATACGAAGCGTACATGCGGACTGTCAGAACCAGCGAGATGGACGAGTACAGCAAATGGGGACGATACGGCGGCTCCGAGTCGTTTTCAAAACTTGAAAAACATCCCGACTATCGCCGCCTTTTTGCAGGGTATCCGTTCTCTGTAGAGTATCGGGAAGAACGCGGCCACATGAACGCGTTGAAAGACATGCTTGCAAGCCCGCGCCTCGGCGATGAGAAACCGGGAACCTGCATGACATGTAAAAGTTCCCAAGTGCCCGCTTTTGTCGAGCAGTACGGCGCCGAATTGTTCTACAAAACTCCCGTGAAAGAGTTGGTGGAGAAGCACGGATTCAAGCACTCGGTGGTCTGCGCCGATTGTCATGATTCCAAAACGATGGAATTGAAAATCACGCGCATCGCTTTCAAAGAAGCAATGCAACGACGCGGCATCGACATTTCCAAAGCATCCCGCCAGGAGATGCGAAGCTACGTGTGCGGACAATGCCACGTTGAGTACTATTTCAAAGGGCCCGGCAAGTATCTTACATTCCCGTGGGATCAGGGAATGGTGCTGGACAGTATCGATGCATACTATGAGAAGGAGGGATTCTCCGACTGGACGCACGCCGAATCGAAGGCGCCGATGATCAAAATGCAGCATCCCGAATTCGAAATCTGGTCAACAGGAATTCACGCCCGATCCAATGTCAGTTGCGCAGATTGCCACATGCCGTACCGAAGGGAAGGGGCTATCAAAATTACAGATCATTGGATTCGAAGTCCGCTCGGGAATCTGACGAACGCATGCCTTACATGTCACCGGCAAAGCGAAACAGAAATGCGCGAGCGCGTTCTGCAAATCCAGGACCGGACATACGGCCTGATGCAACGCTCGGAGCGTGCTATCATCTCGGCAATTGACGGCATCAAAGCGGCGATGCAGGTTGGAGCAACAGACGAGGAACTGAAGGCCGCACGCCAGTTGCACCGGAAATCTCAGATGCGTTGGGACTTCATCAGCGCGGAGAATAGTATGGGCTTTCACAGCTCGCAGGAGGTAGCACGAATTCTTGGCGACGCTATTGACTACGCCCGCCAAGCGGAGCTTGAAGCGTACAAAGTGCTGGTGAAAAGAGGTGTTCCGGCAAAACAGGTATCATACTCCGAATAGACCCGATTTTCACGTACTGCACGGCAGAGATCTATGAACATCAAGAGGTTACTGGGATTCCTCCTTATTGTCCTTCCCGGGACTGTCATCGGGTTAAGTGTTTACACCTTCTACTATGCCAAGGGATACTCATATCTCCTCGATGATCCCAAGGCGTGCATCAACTGCCATGTTATGCGCGACAATTTCATCGCGTGGGAAGTTTCCAGCCATCGTTCGGTAAGCTGCAACGGCTGTCACGTTCCCCAGGGTCCCGTCTCGAAATATTACGTGAAAGCCGAGAACGGATTCCGGCATTCGTATGTTTTCACATTTGAGAATCCACAGATCTTTCGGTTGGCGCCAATCGGGCAACGGACTGTTGAAGCAAATTGCATTCGATGTCACGTTGCGACAGTCTCAAATATCTCACACGGTGTCAGCGATACCGGCATGCGCTGCTTCGACTGTCACCGTGGAGTTGGACACGCGTTCTAACTTCATTCAGAATCGGAATACGATAACGGAGATTACCAATGCACATTCAGGTGAATACTGACAGACATGTCGAAGGTACCACTGAACTCAAACATCTTGTCGAGAATACCATAAAGAATACGTTGGATCGTTTCAGCACTCGTGTTACGCGCGTCGAAGTTCACCTCGGAGACGAGAACAGCCACAAAGCCGGGGGTGATGACAAACGATGTCTGATGGAAGCCCGCCTTGCCGGTCTCCAACCGATTGCGGTAAAACACCAGGCTCCGACGCTGGAGCAGGCAATCGACGGGGCGACAGGAAAATTGGAAAGAGCCATAGAGAGCCGTCTCGGGCGGTTGAACAAACGGTAAGACGGTCTAAATGTGAGGTTATCACAGGTTGTTAGCAGAAGATCGTTCCGAAAGAACATTCCCTGAAATCTCTCGATACCTTGGCGGATCAAACGCATGCGAAAGCACACGCTCGAAACACTTCTTAAAGAAGGTCTGATAACGGGCGACCAACAGTCATTCCTCTCACGCATCTACGACAAATCAGTGTTCTCTCTCTACTATGAGTTGAGAACAATGTTGTACTTCGGCGTTCTCCTCTTCACGGCCGGCATCGGCATACTCGTCTATCGCAATATCGATACAATCGGACATCAGGCCATCATAGCAGGGCTTGCAGGATTGGCTGCCATCGCGTTCCGGTATGCTGCAAAACGAAGGCCGCCCTATTCACATCGCGAGACAGAAAGTCCCGGATCGCTGTACGAGTATGTGCTGCTCGGCGCCTGCCTTCTGTTTGCCACCATCGTCGGGTACATCCAATACCAGTACGGGATCTTCGGAACACGGTGGGAATTGAGCGCACTGATACCCGCGGTTGTGTTTCTCTATATCGCATACGCATTCGACCATCGCGGTGTTCTTGCCCTCGGCATCGCGGGGTTGGCCTCCTGGCTCGGACTGACGGTTTCGCCGGCAGAATTAATGAAACAGGGTATCTTCTCCTCAGAAGCAGTCATCTTCAACGGACTTGTTTTCGGGATTGTAATTTGCGGAGTTGCGTTTGTTCTTGATCGCTTCGGCATCAAGAAACATTTTACGTTCACTGCGCTAACCCTTGGGTCGAACGTTCTATTTGTTGCATGTCTTGCAGGGCTGTTTACGCTTGGAATGAGTCTTCTGTTCTTCCCCCTCTTGATGCTGTGCTGCGCTGGAGGCATTATCTTTGCCCGAAGGGAACAATCGTTTCTCTTTCTTCTTCTTTCTTGTGTGTACGGATACATCGGGGTGACATATTTTTTGTCGGATGTTCTTGTTGAGGCATTCGGGATATTCTTCTACTTCATTGTTTCGTGCGGCATCATCATCTATTTCATCTTTAACTACAAGACCTTTCTGGCGAAACGATGATCATCTACGACATGCGTTTGGTGGAAAAGTTGCAGGTTGCCCGCGAGGCAAAACAGTGGCGTAACAGCGGGATCATCCCTTCAAATCAATACGATGCAATAAAGGCAGCATACACCACGCCTCTCTACTCTCCGACATTATTCATTCGAATCGTACTGTTCGTCTTTGCATGTATTGCACTTGCTGGAGTGTATGGGATTGTTTTTCTTATTGTGTCGCCTGATCATGATACGACGTTCGCCGCGCTTCTTGTTGTGGTTGGCGGACTCTCCTTTTTCGTACTTGAGAGAGTTGTGAAGACCCGGCAATTGTACAAGGCAGGAATTGAGGAGGCAATGCTGTATGTGGCATTATTTCTCACAATCGCAGGGATAGTGTGGCTTTACCTCGAAGCAACGTCGCCGCCACGCACAGGCGTAGTGCCTTGGATTCTTGCGCTCCCGCTTTTGATTTGGGGCGCTGTACGTTTTGCGGACAGGCTTGTAACGGCGGGCGCCTATATTTGCGCGCTGGCCGTTGTGCTCGTGCCTTTGTCTGAGAGCGGCCCTGTAACGCGTTCCCTTCTGCCGTTTGTAGCGATGCTTCTCGGCTTAGGATCATATTTTCTTGTTCGAAAGTACAGCGGAAAGAAGTTTCTTGAGCCATGGAAGGATTGTCTTTTTGTTATCAAGATGCTGAGTCTTGCGGTGTTGTACTGCGGCGGAAACTACTTCGTGGTTCGGGAAGGAAACGCTGCGTTGATGGGATATGAAATTCCCGAAGGCGGGAATATCCCGTTTGCGTTTCTGTTCTACATACTTACAGCCTTGATACCGGTTGCGTATATCGTGCGTGGCCTCATGATTCGTGACCATCTGCTGTTGAGAACGGGATTGATTGCGGCCGTCGTTTCCGTGTTGACATTTCGTTATTACTTTCATGTTGTTGCTCCCGAGGTGGCACTGACCATCGCCGGTGCGGTGATGTTCCTGGCAGCAATGTTCTCGTTACGCTTTCTCAAAACCGACAGAAACGGTTTCACGCATCGCAATATCTTGAAAGAGAAACTGAAAGATCTGAATGCAGAAGGATTGCTGATTTCCCAGACACTCGGACCTGCACCACAGCCCGCCGCAAAACCTCCACAGGGAGGCGGAGAATTCGGCGGCGGGGGCACGACAGGCAGTTGGTAGGTTTCACAAATCACTTCAAACAACATACAGGAGACACGATGAAGGCAATGCTGCATTGTATTCTTCTTCTTTCACTGATTCTTGTTTCGTGCGCGTCCATCTCGGATGCAATCAAAGCAAAAGATGACGGGACAGTTGTAACATACCCTGTAGACTTCGAGCAGGGCTGGAAGATTGCATTGCGAGTCCTGCGTTGGGAAGATGCAGAAACGATTGAAGAGCACAAGGATGAGAACTACATGGTCACAACAGTCGGTGCCAATCTGATTTCTGCCGGCGCTGTCGTTGCGGTATGGGTCGAGCCGCAAGGGAACAACAGTGTCAAGGTAACGTGTGTTACAAAACGAAAGATGCAGACTAACATAGCAACAGGGTTGACGGAAACCAAATTCCACACACGATTCAAGCAAGCGGTTGACATCGTAAAGCAGGGAAAACCGCTGCCCTCCGACGCCCCGAAAAACTAATGCCCCTCCAACTATCTTTTTCTACAAATCGAGGGGAGCAGTGCCGCAGCAACATGGAAAAAAACTTCACAGTTATGTGGAGATATTTAGTGGAGTGGCACAAGTGAGTCCAAGGTTCCCCGCATCCCGGAACGGTGCGGGGAACCCACTATACCTCAGTCTGTTTCAACCCTGATGGCCAAGATCGGCCCGAATTCTTAGCAATACCACCCTTTCTTTTAGATACAAGCCTGTTGGATTTCCCGCCCTTCTTGTCTATTTTTCTACCCCACCATTTCTCAGCAGACGTTGATAGCGATGTGTGGTAAGATTCTTTGAACTCCCGGAGTGTTTGACAATCAATGGGTTTGTATCCTCAACCGAATAAGTGGCAGTGCGGGCCGTTTGCATTGAAGCACGCGCTCATCATGCTCGGGAAGTTTGTAAACGAAAAGCGGGTTTCGGAAATCGCCGGAACCACATGGTGGTCTGGCACCGATGAAATTCAACTCGGGCGCGCAGCACGGGCGTACGACTGCAAGATGACTGTTGTGCGGGAGAATAATCCGTTGCATGCCAAGCGTGAGCTGCTTCTGACACTCAAGCGGGGCAGGCCCGCTCTGCTGTGCGTTGACAATTGGGGTCATTGGATTACTGTTGTCGGCGCTGAGAAGGGGCGCTTCATTTATCTTGACAGCAGCAAAGCTCCCGTGGTGTGCGTTGCTTCATGGAAACAACTGAAGAAACGCTGGGCGTACAAGGAGCTTGATGAAGGTGATCCGAAGATAGTGGAAACCTTATACGATTTACATCCGGTTATGCCGAAATTCCGGGCACGGACAAAAGCGCGCTTCTCGCTGGAGCGCGCCCGCTACTTGCGCAGACCGGAGAACCATACGTTCGCCACGCATTGGGATGAATACTTCGACGACCTGACACAAATCTGCGCGCCGCGGACGCCGCTCAGCCAGCAAGTATTTCCGATGGGAGAGCTGCTGCGCCGGCACGGCGAAATGATCAAAGATCAAGTGGCGTACTGGCACGGGGCCGTGAAGCGCGAGCAGGTTGCCAAAGTACTGAAGAATATGAAGTTTGTTGCCGACACGTATGATCTTGTCGTTAAGAAGTCGGAAGAGAAGCGCGCCATCGCCGCCATCTGCATCAACCTCTCGCTCTGGGCGACAAGCAAATACGGCGTCGACGAGATGTACGGCAGCAACGAGTAGCTATTTCAATTCATCCAACCATTTCCGGGCTTCTGTGCGTCCGGCTTCCACGACATCCTTACCGGCGCGATACGCCAACTTCCAGTTCGATGACTTGCTTTCGTACGCAGGGTTCACGAACACCCTCTTTCCATATTGTCCATCCTTCAACGCGGCGGAAAAATCAACCTCCTTCGTCTCATCCAGAAATTTCGTGAGCCAGTTTCGAATCATCGGTTTCGGTTCGGCCGGGTATTTCTGCTCCCATTCCGCAAGTCTGTCTTTGTATTCCTGCATAGAAAGATCGTACATCTGCTTCTGCATATCTTCCATTTGCTTGCTGAACATCGGGTTATCAGGATTGTCATATTCTTTCGCCTGCTGCTTGAGCATATCGACTGTCTGTTTGAAGACCGGACGCTGATCGGCGGGTAATGACTTCATGGTGGTTTCTGTTTCTTTGATGCTCTGCTGCATTTGCGCCTTTAACTCGGCGCGTTGCTGAGCCATCGGTTTCGGTTTCTCGGGCGGCTCGGGTTTCCGGTTTTCACGATACTCACTGTATCGCTTCCGAAAATCGTCTGTTTTTATATAGGATTTTGCAAACGCGGCAATCTCACGAACGGCGGCTGCACGATCCCCGGTTGCTACCTGCCTCAACCTTGCAACATTCGGATAGTTGAGATAATTTCCGCTGAGACTGTAGTAGATACAATCCTTGCTTATTGTCGGTGATATTCCGACGCGTTCCAGCGATTGGATTGTAGTACTGAGAACCATTGCGGCCGCGCATACGACTATACCGGCGACAACGATGGCAAGGGTCATTGCTACCCGTGTCCTCATACTCACTCCTTTTTGTTGTGTATTGGGTTTAGGTTTGTGTGAATGTACACTTTGTTTATAGAGAACACAACCGGGATGCTCGAATCGTGCACGTTGATTGTGAAGGGGGGCGTGCGTATCTTGATTACGCATTGGATGAAATTGCTGTTATGAGATATAAAAAGGACATATTGATGGCTATTGGAAAGTTCGTGTCTGCATTGACATTGACCATTGTGCTAACCGCCTGCGGGCAAAAGGAGAGCCAGCAGTTACTCACGCAAGAGGATAGTCTTGCCATCGTTCAGGACAATCTCAATCACCGGCAGGAAGTTGACCTGTTTTTTCGCGACAGCCCCGACTCGCCGTTTCAAAAGGATACGACGATCGAGTATGCCGGAATCAATTGGTTTCCCGTCAATCCTCATTTCAGAGGTCGATCTGTGTTGCACCGGTACGACAACCCGGAAACTGTTGTCGTGTTCGGCACAAAAGGGGAAGAGAGGAAGAACCTTCGCTACGGATATTTCGAGTTCGATGTCCCTGATGAAACAGGAAGTTCAACTACCATTCGCATCAATGCGTACAAGTTCACGCCGTACGATAAGAGGCGTTACGAATTGTTCAGAAACAATCTGAGTGTCTGGTTTACGGACAAAACAACAGGGAAAGAAACCTACGGCGTCGGGAGATATGTGGAAGTGGGAGAAGAACACCCCGATCCGAATTTTGTGTACTCAATCGATTTGAACAAGGCTTACAATCCGTACTGCGCGTACAGCGACATGTTCTCCTGTGCAATACCAAGAAAGGAAGACCGGATTAACGTCGCTTTGCGTGTCGGCGAGATGAACTATCACCACTGACCGGCAAACACTCTCCGGTTATTATCTGATCATTCCACTACAAAAATGAACCAACACAGACTCCATCGAACAATTGAAAGTCTTACAGAGAAGAAATTCAGAACGGATGATCAACTGCTGAATCATGTTCTCGCAAGCATCATCCAGAACGATGAAATCCCGATCCGCGGCGGACGAATCTGGAAGCTTGATGCATCAGCAGGAACGTACCGCCTGGTTCATCAGTACGGCGATGTGGAACCAATAAAAAAGAATTTCGGGCTTCGCATTGCCAACTATCCCATGTTTCTTCAGTTGGCGCGCAAGCAAACCATCGTTGCGAACGAAACAGACAAGTATCTTCGCCAGAGGGGCATCAAATTATATTCCGCGACAGGCATCGGCGAAAAGGTGCCGTGGAAGGGACACAGTCTCTACCCGTATGTCATCGGCTTCAATGCCGAGTACATGAAACAGGACGAGGCCTATTCGCTGAATATTATCGGCAAGGTTCTGACGGCCGCTCTCAAGAACAAGAGAATCGAAGTCAAAGCCGCGGCACTCGAAAAAGACCTGGACAAAGCGAGGGAAATCCAGCGCAGCATTCTGCCCGAACACGAGATGCGCTTTCACAGTTATGAAATGTACGGCGTTTCGCTGCCCGAACGGATTGTCGGGGGAGATTTCTTTGATTACTTGCAGGCCTCCGGCGATAAAGACCGGCTCGGTGTTGTTATCGGTGATGCGGCGAGCAAAGGACTTTCGGCCGCGGCGCAGGCTTTGTACGTCTCAGGGGCGCTGCGGATGGCGGTCGAGTATCAAACCAAGATGGACACGTTCATCGGCAGAATTAACCAGTTGGTGAACAGAACATTCACGACGGAACATTTTCTTTCGATGGTCTATCTTGAATTGATGGCAAACGACAAGGGGCTTATTTTTTACGTCAATGCAGGTCACAGCAATCCTATCTTGCTGCGCGACAAAACCGACGAGATTGAATTGCTGCCGGCAACCGGCCAGATTCTGGGGCCGTTCCCGAATGAGAAGTACAAAACGGATTTCACGTTCATGAAGAAGGGCGACATTATTCTTCTCTATACAGACGGCATCACCGACGCGGCGAACGAGAAGAGCGAGATGTACGGCGAGCAACGGCTCATTCATGTTCTGAAGGAGAACCGGTTCAGAACACCGAAGGAAATCTGCCAATTGATTTTAGAAGACGTTCAAGTTCACAACAAGCTGGTGGATTATTCTGATGACAAAACGGTTGTTGTTGTGAAGCGGGTTAAGTAGCAGAAGATTTCCTCCGGAAACAGACAAGCCGCGCTCAACATCAGCGCGGCTTTTCACTTGTGTGTACGCTCCGCTTATTTCGCAATGATCATCTTGCGCGTTTCCGCGAATCCCGGTGCCTGAATGCGATAAAAGTAGATGCCCGTCGGAAGTTCTTCCTTATTGAACGTCACCTCGTAGGTGCCTGCACTCTGCACGCCTTCAAAAATGCGTGCTACTTCCTGTCCGAGCAGATTGAACACGGCAAGCCGAACGTAGCCGCCTTTCGGGATCGTGTAAACGATATTCGTTGTCGGGTTGAACGGATTGGGGAAGTTCTGTTCAAGAACCGCTGCGTCTTCTTGCTCATCTTCGTGCTTGCCCGGTTCCTGAAGTACAACGAGGATCGTTACGGAGAAGCGTCGCACGTCGTTGCTGAAAACAGCCTCTTCACCGTCTGTTGCCCGAACCCGCCAATAGTAGCTTCTCGATACACGCGGAAGCTGGTAGCTCAGAGAAATGTCCGTTCCTGCAACCACACTTCGTAATGCCGGGCTGTCGAACGTGGCGACCGTATCCAACTGTACGCTATAGCGAATCGTATCAAGGTCGGGGTCAAAAGAAGGCAGCCACGAGAACAACACGGTAGAACCTGTCCCGACGCCAAACACAATCGCTGTGTCCGTTGATGGCGATACCAGCCCGAAACGTGACGGCGGGTCGTTGACATTTTGAACCCTGATTCCAAAATGTTGTTCAATGCTGCCCGCGCCGTTTTCGGCCCGTAGGACAACGGCGTGTGTTTGCTGCAACGCGTGCAGGTTGGCAGGAGTCCAATGAACGGCCCAGGTTGTGGAATCAACGATCATCCCGTCCGGTCCGGCAACAATCGAAAGGCGGGGTGGCGTTCCGCCGAATTGCGGCGCGTACGTGTATGGCATATCCTGCACTGCCTCAATCACGGGAGGGCTTGCGAAAGAGGGAGGAACAGGACGTAGGCGCAACAAAAGTCCCGGCGATGCAGGTCCGCTTGTGGCGTAGATGTATCCGTCCGTTCCAATCTCAATATCTCTGAAACCTGAACCGCTCGCAAAGAACTCCGCAATCGAATCTGAAACAAGTGAGTCGCCCGAGGCGGCAAGTTGTGCAGACCAGATTGTGCCCGGATTGTTTCCGGCAAACAGGAGATGGCCTCTCAGTCGTGGAAACGCCATCGCCCGATACACGGCAATGCCTGTGAAGGCAGGATTATCTGAAACGTAGTGCAGCGGACGGACATAATCGGAATTGTCGGTGTACAAACAATTCCCCTCTTTGGGCCAGCCAAGATTAGCGCCTGCCGGAATGTAGTTCACTTCGTTGTTGCAGGTCTGGCCGGCATCCGTTCCGTACATCTTCCCCGTAAGCGGATCGAAAGTGAAGTCAACGGTATTGCGGTGGCCCAATGACCAGAACGATTTCTTCCCGAAAGGATTGTCGGGGGGGATGGTTCCGTTCGGATTGAGGCGGAGAATTTTACCGAGAATATTGACCGAGCTTGTATCCTGCGCGTTCAGCATTGTTCCGAAATCGCCGAACGAGCAGTAGAGTTTTCCGTCGGGGCCGAAATGCAGACTGCCGCCATTGTTGCTTGTCGTAATCTTCACGCGCTGCGCAAGCACAATCAGTCGCGGATCAACGCCGTAGCCGCTGGAATCGCGGAGACGAACAACAACATTCGCCCTGTCGCCCTCACGCGTGTATTGAACATACACAAACGGCGAGTCGGGGTAGAGGGGATGAACGGCAATACCGAACATGCCCTGCTCGGCAACATTGGTCACGCCGAGTTTGGCAAACGGAACGGGCCGTACAACACCGTTTTCGAAAACCCTGATTTTTCCGGAGTTCTTTTCAGTGAAGAAAAAGCGTACGGATTCGCCCGGCGCAAATGCCATACTGACGGGAGTCGCAATAGCCGGACTCTGCGCGAGTGTATCCAGCGCGAATTCTTGAGCAAAAGAAATGTGAAGAGGTACAAGGATGCCGCCCAGAATGGAGCATACCAACTTCTTCATAGTCATCCTGTAGGTGTTAGCAATTATTCGATACTCTTGAAACCTCCGATTGTCTTACGTACAAAATATTCCGCGCAATGTATCAACTGTGCCGGAACTCGAAATCTCCACAACAACACATCTTCCACGATTCACGATACAAACGGGCACTCGCAAAGTCAATAGGGTACATCACAGAATTCTTGCTAATTGGAACCGACTTCCTTCACGTTCACCTTCGCTTTTCCGTAACCCATTCTCCAACAAATACTTAGAGGAGAGGGCTCTCACTTCTTATACAAATACGCGCAATCGAGCAACCTGGCTGAAGTTCCGTCGTGGAAGGCAAACTTCGGCCCATGCCAAATTGCGGCTCCTCCGAACTCTCCCTTTTTGTTTATTGCGTAGAAGTTGACATTGAAATCCGGTTTGCCGTCGTCGCGCTTCAGGCGGCGCATCGTGTTGTGTTCGGCAATACGCTTGCATACATCAAGGCACGCCTGCTCGGGCGACTTGCCCTGCCGCATGAACTCGACAACCATCACGCTGCTGCAGTTGATCAGATTCGCCTCCCCTCGTCCCGTTGAACCTGCGGATCCGACTTCGTTATCGCAATACAATCCCGCACCGATGATCGGCGAATCGCCGACGCGGCCGGGAATCTTGTACGCGAGTCCGCTTGTTGTCGTGACGCAAGAGATGTTTCCTTTGAGGTCGATGGCTCCGCAATGAATCGTACCGGTATTGCGGAAGAATGGTTCGAACATCGCGCCGATGTCTTTATCATCGGGCGTATGCGGCGGAAGCCAGTCATCTTTTGTTGAGAGATTTTCTTTCCATTTCAGCCACTCCTGACGCGCCCGGTCGGTCAATAAATTCTCCTCGACAAATCCGTGTGCCCGTGCAAAGCGCAAGGCGCCCTCGCCGACGATAAGCACATGATCAGTTCGTTCCATGACAAGCCTGGCAACTTTCGATGGATTCTTGATGTTGCGGATGGAGGCAACCGCGCCTGCGCGATGCGTCGGGCCGTGCATCACGGCGGCATCCAGCTCGACTACGCCTTCTTCATTCGGCAGGCCGCCGTACCCGACGCTCGTGTCGTTCGGATCGTCTTCCACGATGTTCACGCCCGCAATCACTGCGTCCAGAGCGTCGGAGCCGGAACGAATCAACTCTATTGCCTTTGTGACAGCGGGGATGCCGTTGCCGCTTGAAATGGCAACCGGTTTTACAGCAGACTGTGTTTGAGAGATGATGGATTCGGGAAGGGCGGAAACAGCAAGCGCCCCAACACCTGCTGCCGAAGCGCGTTTAAGAAATTCTCGTCGTGTTGTGGACATTGCTTCCTCACGGTGAATGATGATGTGAGAAAGTTAGAGATTAGCTACGTGAGAATCAATCGTAAAGTCCCATCGAACCCGGCGTCTTGGGCGGAACAGGGGGAACCGGTGGAGAAGGAGTCGTTCCGTCATCCAAATACAACGTGATTCCCCAATAGTCGGGATCTTCCGGCGGGTCCTGATTCCAGTTTCGATAGGCGTGGGAATCGTCCGTCATGTAATGCAGTGTGTATTCTCCTTTGTCAAGCATGATGGTGGTGTTCACCATCCTGTTCTTTCGTGCGCCGCCAGCGTGAAACGTCATGGAGTAGGTCATTTCCCAGACAACAGAGCCTGTTCTGTTGTCGGTTATCCATCCGTAGTCGGCCATGCCGCGGTTCACTCCCTCGCCAATGGCGTACACGCGAACTCGCGTCGTTTTGTCGAGCTTGAACTTCTCTTTCTTCTCGACACTGTTTCCTGCACGGATTATCTGCGCAATCACATTCTTGTCCCGTTGATCAACATACTTTCCGACAATCCCCGGATCAAACTTCTCTCCTACACCATACAGTGTAACGCCGTAGCGTTCCTTGTCGAACGGGGGGTCCGCGTTCCATTCATTATATGCATGCGAGTCGTCGGTGATATACTGGACGATGTAGCTGCCTTTGGGAAGCGTGATGATTTCGTCCACGAAGCGGTTCTTTGACGCGCCGCCTGCATGATGCGTGTTATCCGAGTTCATCGTCCAGACACGCGAACGATTCCTCGCATCGAGAATAACGGCGTAGTCGGCCATGACTCGGCGCGTGTTGCTTTGCTCGCCAATCGCATACACGCGAACCTGAGCATCATCCTTCAGTACAAATCCTTCACTTCGGCTCTCATTATCCCGCACTTTTGTAATGCTGAGAATGACGTGGCGTTCTTCCTTTGAGGAAGTCATCTTGAAATATGCCTTGTCCTTCTCGTCGTATGCCATCACGGTAATGCCGTAGTTGAGCGGATCAAGCGGCGGGGCGCAGTTCCAGTCCACTGCCGAGTGGCTGTTATCTGTCACGTAGTAGAGTGTGTACTCGCCCTTGGGCAACGACACCTCACCGTCGAACAACGCATTCTTTGAAGCACCACCGGCGGAGGTGGAGTTGCGCCATTTCATTTCCCACACACGGCTCCGGGTATTCTGGTTCACAATCCAGCCGTAATCCACAAGATCGGCCGAGTTCCGGTATCCTTCTCCCAAGGCATAGATGCGCATCTTCATTGCCTCAACAATGGAGAAACTTTGCTTGACGAAGTCGCCCTCACCGAGTCCCGTTTTCTTGAGAAGAACATTTGAGAATTCCTTCGGCGGCGAGAATTGCTTTACGGACGACGCCTTCGATTCATCGGCGAACATCTCCATGCCCCAATTGATGGATCGCTTGTTCCAATCCACACGAATATCATCGCCGAACCAGCCGTCAAACCAATCCTGAAACCAGCCTTTCAGTTTATTGGCGGGTTGCCGTTCTCCCATGTTGAACAGCCCGGACTCTCTGTGATCGACGTTGATGGAAATATTCTTAAAGGTGGAAATATATGTGAACGTGGCAGCCGAGAAGTAGACTTCATAGCTTCCGCGTTGAAGCGTCACGTCGGCGTCGAATGTCCGGTCGTCGCGTGAACGTGACGTATTGTCGTTCGTCATCTCCCATACAACTTTGCGCGTATCGGCATCGATTATCCAGCCGTACGCAAACATGTCGTGCCGTGTATCCTTGCTTGAGCCGACGTTATCGCACTGGCTGCCGCCTGCGCCTCGCGCGCTGATGCGAAAGGTCATCGTCTGCGGAACAATAATGCCCGCCGATTTCAGCTCCGACGTACTCATGTCGCGCAACGAAACGACCGCCCGCTCGCCCGCCCACGCTGTTGCCGATATGAGTATGGCTAAGATATAGGATGACCTGATCATCACCTGGTGCCCCTGATGTACATTGGGATAGTTGTTTTCTCGTAGATGATACGCCAAATCGTCTTACATGTTACGGAATGTGGGATTTTTGAGGCTATTTTCATTTATTGTTAAACCAAAGCGTTGAGGATTCCCCGTAACTCATTGGCAGAAAGAATGGCAGACGAAGCAATCCGTACAACCAACCTCACCAAAATCTACAAAGAAAAGTCGAAACAACCAGTCCATGCCCTGAACGGATTGAACCTCTCCGTCCAACGAGGCGAAATATTCGGTTTACTTGGGAGAAACGGAGCCGGAAAAACAACACTACTCCGAATTCTCACCACGCTGATCAAACCGACAAGCGGCTCAGCGAGTGTCATGGGATTTGATGTGCAGGCACACGGCGCTGAGGTCAGGAATCACATCTGTGCCGTGTTGCAGGAAAACGCGCTTGAGCAGTTTCTTTCAGTGAGGGATAATTTGACAACCTATGGGCGGTTTCATTCCGTCCCCCCACATGAACGTGAAGCACGTGCTCAGCGCGTACTCGATCAATTCGGGTTGACTGAACACAAGAACAAAAAGGCAATGGATCTCAGCGGCGGATTGAAGCGACGTTTGCAGGTTGCAAAAGTGTTTATGGTGGACAAGCCGATCGTGTTTCTCGACGAGGCGACAACCGGGATGGATCCCATCAACAAGCGGGCGGTGCTGGAATCAATACGTGCACAAGCAGATGGAGGACGAACGATTGTTTTGACAACACATATCCTTCAGGAGGCGGAAGACCTGTGCGACACCATCGCCCTTATTCATGAAGGAAGAATTATTGCCAGCGGCAGCGTCGCCACTATCAAAGCGCTTGCGACAAGCGTGTTCGAGTTGAGTATTACGTTCGAATCAATGAACGAGGAACTGCTTGCCCAACTCAAATCGCTATCGCCTGTCCGGTTCGAGCAGACAGGTAACGTCGTCGAGTTGTGCATCAACAGCGTTGACGGAACCGTGCTTGATACAATTGCGCAACTTTCACGTATTTCGCGCATCACGCATCTTGAGATCAACGGCGGAACGCTGGAAGACGCTTTTGTCGAACTGCTCGGCGTCTCGCGGGAGGATACGTCATGGAAATGATCCTCGCCGTACTGTACCGTGAGTTTCGCATCCGCACAACGAGCCCGGTGTGGATGTTCTTCGATCTCTTCATGCCGCTCATCTATCTGCTGATGTTCGGTGTGGGATTGGATCGGGCGATGAGCGGCGGAGTGGGCCAGTTCGGCGGCGAGATGAGTTATCAGAGCTTCTTTCTTGCGGGCGTTCTCTCAATGGCGTGTTTCGGTATCGCTATCAATACTTCATACGGGTTCTTTGTCGATCGCGAGAACGGAATTTTCTATGAGTTCCTTACCTATCCTATGACGCGGGGCGAGTTCCTCGTCGGCAAGATTGTCTTCAACTGTCTTCTTGCCGTTGTTCAGTCGGCGCTCACGCTCAGCGTCGGAACGCTGGTACTCGATATCGACATTCGGTGGCAGTATGCCTGGTTTGCCGCTTCGGGAATTGTTGTCGGCACGGCGGGATGGTTCTTCTTTCTCACGATTCTCGCGTTGCGCATTCACCGGAATGATATTTTCAACACCGTGTTGAATGTCGCGTACTTCGTGCTGATGTTCGCCAGCAGCATGTTCTATCCTGTTGATTCGATGCCCGCGTGGCTCCGGACAATCTCCCTGATGAATCCGTTGACGTGGCATACCGACGTTCTGCGGTTTGCAACAATCGGCATCGGAAATGTCGAAACTATTATTCTTGAAGCCGTTGCGTTCGGTGTGTTTTTGCTGGTTTCATTCTGGTTTGCGGTACGAACGCTTCAACATGCGGTCATCAAATAGCTTGAGCATCATCCAGGCCCCGGTTCATGACTCACTTGTCAGATAATGCACAAAGGCACCCGGCCTACCGTGGACTCCGGTCAACATTCATCGGTATCGTGACGAACACCCTGCTTGCCGCCATCAAGGGAATAGCGGGAGTTGTCGGCAATTCGTACGCCCTCATTGCCGATGCCATCGAGTCGACCACCGATATTGCCAGTTCATTTATTGTGTGGGGAGGATTGAAAATCTCCGCCCTCCCTCCGGATGCCGACCATCCGTACGGTCACGGCAAAGCAGAACCGCTTGCTGCCGTCGTTGTTTCGTTGACGCTCATTGCCGCTGCTATCGGCATCGTCATTCAGAGCATACGGGAAATTCTTACTCCGCATCACGCACCAGCCTCGTTCACGCTTGTCGTGCTCGTCCTTGTTGTTGTCACAAAAGAGATTCTCTTCCGATTTGTCTTCACTGTCGGACAAAGCATGAACAGTACCGCAATCAAAAGCGACGCGTGGCATCATCGCAGCGATGCAATTACTTCTGCCGCGGCGTTCATTGGAATATCCGTCGCCCTGATAGGGGGAGAGGGATATGAAAGCGCTGATGACTGGGCCGCTTTGTTTGCATCATCCATCATCTTCGTGAATGCATACCGGATTCTCCGTCCTGCCCTGAATGAAGTGATGGACGCAGCGCCGCCCGCCGACATCGAACATCGTGTCAGGAAGGCTGCACAACAGGTCGACGGTGTCCTGTCACTGGAAAAATGCTTCGTTCGCAAAGTGGGTTTTTCCTACTATGTCGATCTCCATGTCACTGTCGACGGCGATCTGTCAGTCCGTCACGGACACGACATTGCGCGAAACGTCAAGCAGGCTATTCAAGCCGCAAACCCGAACGTCGCCGAGGCGCTGATACATATTGAACCATCCGATCTTCTTCAGGAATGAACACTAACGAGGAAACTCAATGCAGATTTTCAAAGACAAAGTCGCTTTGGTGACAGGCAGTACGGGCGAAGGTATGGGACGCAGTATTGCATTCACCTTTGCACGCGAGGGTGCCAAGGTAGTTCTCAACTACGGAACGGGACATCCCAATAACGCCCATGCAGCGGAGAAAGTGTTGCAGGAGTTGCGGGCGCTTGGCGGAAAGGGCTACAGCTTCAAAGCGGATATGCGCGAAGAGGATGATGTGCAGGCAATGATTAAAGGAATCATTACGCTGTACGGAAAGATCGATTTCCTCGTTTGCAATCACGGCGGAGACTATGCGCCGGCAGATATCACGGAAATCGAGCGTGACCATTGGCGTTCTGTGATCAAAGCCGAAATAGACGGGCTGTTCTACTGCATTAAACACGCACTACCTCACATGCGACGTGAACACTCCGGACGCATTGTTGCCGTTACACTTGCAGGAGCCGAACATACTGAAGGCCCGCCATATGACTACAACCTTGGCAAATCCGCCCGCCATGCTCTCATCAAAGCACTTGCAACGGAAGAGATCGAAAACGGCATCACGTGCAACATCGTAGCGCCCGGACATGTCCCCCACGCAACATTGCGACAGGCTGTCGATTCTGCAAAACACGCGGCGCCATGGAAGCGACGCGTGCATACCCAACCGCAGGATGTTGCCGAAGCGATACGGTATCTGTGTTCCGAGGAAGCACGATTTGTAACCGGAAGTGTGATTGAATTTGCGGGAGGTTCACCCCGCGCAGCGCATTAGCCCAAAGGCGGATTCATCGTGAAGAAAGCTTTCAAGCTTCTGATGGTTGGAATCCTCGTAATGTTGTCGGGGCTTGCGTATCTATATTTGAGAGATTATGCAGACTACTTCGGGAAACAACGGGGAACGTTTGCGCATGCCATTATCACAGCCGCAGAGGGGGATTCTGTTTCTGAGAAATCTTGGCTGAAGATAGAGAATGCTGACGGCTTTATCGTTGAATGTGGATTGTTGGTGCCGCGCGAAAAAGGCAAGCGATATCCGGCCATCATTCTTCTGGGAGGAAAAGCCACGGGGAAGCATGCAGTGGATTACGCCCTTGGTATCAAAGATGTAATTATTGCCGCACCGGACTACCGTTACGAGCCGCAGGAGAAGTACTCAGTAACGGAATTCCTTGCCGATGTTCCCGAAATTCGCAGGGCGTTACTCGACATGATTCCTTCAGTGATGCTTCTGACGGACTACCTCTTCACGCGAAATGATGTCGATACGTCGAAGCTTGTGATTGTCGGGTACAGCTTCGGTGCGCCGTTTGTGCCCTGCATTCTTGCACACGACAAGCGAGCCGCTGTCGCTGCAATCGTGTACGGCGGCGGAGATTTGCGCACACTTATCCGGCACAACGTAAGACGTTATGAAGGAGCGTTCTTGAGTGAGTTTGTCGGGCAGTTCGGAGGCTTGCTCCTGCGTCCAATTGAGCCGATGCGCTACGTTGAACGAGTTTCCCCCGTTCCCCTTCTTATGATCAACGGAACGGACGACGAGCAGATTCCGAGGGAGAATGTTGAGTTGTTGTACGCAACCGCATACGAACCGAAGAAGATCATCTGGATAGAATCGAAGCACGTCCATCCTCGCAACCCTGAACTGACAGCGAAGATTGTGGGCTTGCTGCAGGAGGAACTTGTATCTCTTGGCATTCTTGATGACGAATAGAGTATATGAACTCGTCCGAGATTCCCTGCTTCTGTGCACATTGCATGAATATCACAAAAGACTTATATTATGTGGCAATTTTGACCATCGTTGTGTTCTGAAACCGGCCCCGTAGCTCAATTGGATAGAGCAACAGCCTTCTAAGCTGTAGGTTCCGCGTTCGAGTCGCGGCGGGGTCACGCACCGAATCACCACGCCCCCATCGTCTAGAGGCCTAGGACACGGGCTTTTCAAGCCTGTAACACCGGTTCGAATCCGGTTGGGGGCACAACACTTCTACCCATCAATCACTTCCTTCAGTTCGGCACACAAGGGCTGTTCGAATGGAGAAAGGCATTGGCTCTTCAGTCGATTCACGGGACTGAATTGCAGTTTTCCACAAAAGCGTGCCTGCAACTTTTCTGCTTTCTCCCGTATATTTCTACACAGACTGATCTTTCTAAAGCGACCTCTTCCTTTCTTTCCGAATGAAAGAGGTCGTTGTATTTATTACCGTTCTGTAATCTTCAATGAAAACGAAACTGACACTTGTCACTCTCCTTCTTTTTGTCCCGAAGACCCTTGCGCAGACCTACACCGGTTCCATCACAGGAAAAGTGGTTGATGTCGCAACGCAGGAACCGCTTCCGGGAGCCAACATTGTTGTTGTCGAAAAAGCGTCGCTGGGAGCAAGCACCGATGCAGAGGGAAAATTCCGGATTACCGGACTTCCGGTAGGAACGTTCAGCTTGCGTTCTACTCTCGTCGGATATGAAAGCCAGATTGTCACGAACGTCGTCATTTCGACGGGCCGTGCGACACCCGTCAGCATCAAGATGTCGCAAACCGTTGTCGAAAGCGAGCAGGTGACTGTGCAAGCGAACTACTTCGGCAGGGCGCAACAAATGTCGCCCCTGAGCACGAACGTGTTCGACCGCGCCGAAATTCGTCGTACGCCGGGTGCAATTCAAGATGTGCAGCGTGTTGTGCAAGCGTTGCCGGGCGTTGCCAGCTCAACGGATAATATCAACGAGTTGATTGTTCGCGGGGGCGCTCCGTTCGAAAATCTCACCGTCATGGATCACATGGAAATTCCCTCCATCAATCACTACTCGAATCAAATGAACTCCGCCGGCCCGATCAACATGGTGAATGCCGACATGATTGAAGATGTGCAGTTCTCGGCGGGCGGTTTTCCCGTTCAGTTTGGCGACAAGTCCTCATCAGTCATGAACTTGACGGTCCGCGAAGGAAACAGAAATGTCGGAATTTCCTCCAATACCGGATTCAATATGGCGGGAATGGGGACACTTATCGAAGGTGGATTCGCAGACGGCAGCGGCTCGTATATCTTCTCGGCGCGCAACAGTCTGCTGGAATTGTTGGATAAGATGATCGGGCTTTCATCGCTTTCTCTTACCGCTGTGCCGAAATATTGGGATACGCAAGGGAAGATTGTGTATGATCTCTCTCCGGCAAACACTCTGAAGTTCAACTTCCTCTACGGCGACAGCAAGATAGCAATTGAAGGTGATCCGAAAGAAAAAGACGATCTCAGAAAGAATGTTATTGATTCATCATCCGTCGAACGTATCTATCCACACACAAAGCAGTACGCTGCGGGGCTGAATCTTCAGACGTTGTGGGGGAAGAACGGCTACTCGGTTGCAACACTGTACGCCGTCGGTACAATGACGGATGTAACCGTGTTCTCGGACTTTTCGCGACGCGTCCGCGGCGCCCAAGGCGAAGTACTTGAGTTTACACAACTGAGTTCACGTCCTATCTTCATTAATAAGGGAGAAGAATCGTTCATCGGCTTGAAGTATGAACTGTTCTATCAACCGCATAAACAGCATGACATTTCACTTGGCGGTCAGATTCAAACTGCCAACCTCTGGAAGAACGATGCGTGGCTGCAAGGGGATACATCGCGCTATGATTTGGATCGCGACGGCGTATTTGAAATCGGGCCAGTTCTTGTGCCGCAGTATCGTTTTGTGCAGGAAATCGGGTTTGCAAAGGAGTCGAAATATTTTCTCTACGTCAGTGATAAATTCAAGATCACGCCGCAGTTTTCGGTGACGTTCGGATTGCGGTACGACTATTTCACGTATCCCGGCGTCGGCAACGTATCGCCTCGGGCAAGCATCTCGTACGAGCTCATCCCGCAGCTCTCAACTATCACACTTGCGGTCGGCCGTTACACACAAACGCAGCCTTTTCCATACTACAGCGACAGGCGTCAGCTGAATTACAACAAGAATCTCGAGAACATGATCGCCGACCACATTGTTTTCGGTTTCGATCATATCCTTGACGAAGGATTGAAGTTGAGCATTGAGGCGTACTACAAGCGGTATTCGAAAGTTGCCGTCTTCGAAGATTTCATCTACTCCGCCGACGAAACATACTGGTCAGACAGAATTCTGACGATTGGCAGGCGGCGCTCGTACGGGATGGAGTTCCTGGTCGACAAGAAGCAGGTGGGGGATTTCTTCGGGACGATCAGCCTCTCACTCTCAAAAACTGAAGATGCTGATCCCCGTATTCCGAGAAAAGTCAATTGGTATCCGTCGGAGTACGATTATCCGGTAATTCTGACTGTTATCGGCGGGCATGTTGTGCGGGGAATCCGCGATTGGCTGAATGAGTTGCCGTTCTTCCTCAAATATCCCGCCTGCATTCTTCCCTTCTCCAACGAAGTAGAGTTCAGCGTCAAGTACCGGTTTCAAACAGGCAGGCCGTTCACACCAAAGTCGTACGTGACATGGAAGCAGTTCAGAGAAGGTGGCGTGAAGTGGTCACAAGGCGCCTGGATTGATTCGGACCGCATTAACGCCTCGCGCTACCGCGACTACAGCCGTCTTGACCTGCAATGGATCAGCAGGTTCTATTTTCAAACGTGGAATATCAATGTGTACATTGCCCTGCAGAACCTTTTTGACACGAAGAATGTCTTCTTCCACAATTATCGCAGCGATGGGACGGTCGAGACAGTTTATCAATTCCGATTCTTTCCGGTGGGCGGCGTTGAAGTGGAATTTTGATGGTGTGGTGTCGATACCCGTTACTCTGTTGCTTTCTCGCGCGGAGGCACGCTGGCGAAGAAATCACTGTAGAAGCGATTTGTATAGGAATTCAACAGTTCTTCAACGCGAGCATGATTGGGGGAGCGGAAGATCAATCCGGCGTGGTTCTTTTTGTTCAACCGCCAAACGACTTCCTGATCGTTGTAGCCCGATAGTTCGGGCCATTCCTGCTTTGCAAGCGAAATCATCAATCCCGCATAATCAAGCCTCTGCCGATGCACGGTATAGTCGTTCTCCGTTGAGCATTCGATCTTCGCCCACTCCGCCCACAGGTTCAGGCCGGTTGCGGCCTCTATCAAGTCGGCAATATGCGCGCCGCCGACACGAGCGGAAGTTTCGAGAAAATAGAACCTTCCCTCGCTGTCGCTTCGAATGAACTCCGTGTGGGACACTCCTTCCACCAATCCGAATTTCTGGAGAGTCAGCCTGTTGAGCGCTTTCAGTGTTTCATCGTCGGGAGATTCGCGCAACACTGTGCGAGTGCTGAACACACGTCCTTCGTGAGCGACTTCCATCGGGGGGCGGCCGTATTTGCATGCCATAGAGAAGAGGATATCTTTCTTGTAGATGATGGAATCGACATGGTAGATATCGCCCGGAACATATTTCTCCAGAAGATAAAATGATTGCTTGTCGCCAAGTGTGTCCAGGGCATCCCACAGTTCCTGTTCGTGATGAATTTTCTTGATGCCGATTGCTCCTGCCTGCAAACGCGGCTTCAGAACGTACGGCGGTTGAACGCTTGCGAGAAACGCCCGTATCTTGTCGTAGTTGAGAATAGGAACAAACGGTGGAACAGGAATGCCGGCGTGCGAAGCTTTTGTCCGCATTGCAAGCTTGTCGCGGAAGTGCCGTGCCGTTGTATCCCCCATGCCCGGTATCCTCAGATGCTCGCGCAACGCGGCCGCCTTCTCGACATCAAAATCATCCAGCGCAACTATCTTGTCAAAATGAGCAGTCCGGGCCATGAAACTGACGCCGCTCATTACATCATTCATGTTCCATTCTTTGTCGACATCAGGAATATAGTAGATGTCGTCAATGCTTTCATTCGGCCACTCGGCATGTTCCAGACTTTTTGAGGTCAGGAGAATGACGCGGGCGCCCTGCCGTTTTGCTTCGCGCAGAAAATCAAAACCTTTGTGAAAGCTGGTGATGCAGAGGAGGGTGATAGGCATTTTGTCTGTCCCTAATTTGTTGAAAGTGTCTGATCGTGATACTAGAAGTAAATCTGTTGGTTATTATTCAGCCACCAAATCATAAGTTGTGGAAAGAAGCGTTCTGTGTTTGCAAGAAGGCGTTGAACAAACCAGCTTATTTGAGCATCTGGATTGACGACATCAGAGAGCAGTTCTGGTTCGTACCTTACAATGCTTGCTAGAATGAACAGGGACACGAAGTAGTAGGCGGGACGAGAAAGGAGGGGGATTGTTTCTGTATTCCTAATAAGTGACCAAACATTCAGGTCTCTGTAGACAAGACTTGGTTCCAAGTGTTCGGCACAAAATCTCTCAATGTCTGCTTCGGACTCGATTTGTGGTTTCAAAACCCGCAAAATATTTCCATCTGTGTGTAATTCGGAACATTCAACCAGTTTTGGAAAATCGGTCAACCAAGTGGAGCGAAAGTCTTTCATCCACGGTGGGAAGACTAGTGTCAAGGCACCTCCTATTTCCGCGTCAACCTTGACTGGAACCACAAATGAAGAATCTGGTCTTCCAGCAATGGCGGTATAGTCATTTCTCAATTCAACAATTCTAGACACTGCATCCCCGAAGCTGATTGGAGTATCAACGGGAATGAAAATGTTCATCTCTCTCAGGTAATTCGGGAAAGTACCCCTGTTCAAGAGGAGTGCCCTGGAATCAAACAATCCCTCCCCCCTTTGAAACTTCAGACCGTGCCCAGCTTCTGGAAGCTTGTCGAAAATAAGTGCAGTACAGGCTCTTAGTAGATTCAAAAGAGAGTAATAGAGTGAAAGTGGTGACGTTAGCGGAGAGGCACTATTTGAGGCTCGCTGAAATTCAACTGATTGTCGAATTCGGACGCTCGCATAAGTCAAAATGGATTCCCATTCAGTAACTTCGGGATCCGTTGGTTTGAAATTAGCCCGGAGAAAGTCTTTTGTACCATAAAGAGCTATTGATGCCCACACTTCTCGTAACGGATCTTCAGAATAAAGCAAGAACTTTCTTGATTGAAATGATCCGGTGTACTTCAAGCCCAGCCACGACATGATTGTGTCCTTGGAATATTGTATGACAACCGTCTTCTCTATTGAGAATTCTTGTGTGGAATTCGCATGATGGGATACACTCGTTCACATTTGTCAAAGTACGGCGAGTGCTCATAAAAGAAGTTCAGCCGCACCCCGGGATCATTCTTGAATTCGTCGTCGTCTGCAAGCTTCGCTTCGAATTCTTCCCGCAGCTTCGGATCATCCTCCAACATTTTCCTCGCAATCGGCTCCATAACGTACGGCTCGGCGTATTCTTTTCTCTCAAAGAAAGCGTTGAAGCATCCCCAGCTTACAAAAGAGTCGGCGGATTGCGGTTCCAATAAATGCATGATCACGCGAAGAGTTCGCTGTTGTGTGTACACGATAAACGTTCCGGCAGGCAGGAACGTGTTTTCCCGAAACAATTCCACGTTGCATGATACGCGCTGCCTTCCTTCGTACGGTTTCGGCGCAAACTCTATGTCAATAAACCTGTATCTCTCAACGCTGAGTTTCTCCCCGTCATGGATTTGCTTTGTTTCGATTCCATGCAGCTTCAAGATGTCAACAAGATGGGCAAACTCAGGTGGTATAGCGTATGCAAAGGGGACCTCGACTTCGATTGTGGTTTCCGCCTTGCGGTAGAAGGGAATCTCGAAGTCTGCCGGAACATCAGAGTAACGCGTGACGTTCGAGCCGGTGATATCGGTTTCCTCCTGTGTCGACTCAACTCCTTTGAAGGAAAACATCTCGAACTCGTCCGTCCCTTTGAAAACGAGGGGGAACAACTTGCGCTCGTGGCGATACTCGTGCACTGTATTCGCATCTGCAAAGTAATTCAAGTCTCGCACCTCTTTGTACTGCGAGTTGATGAACTCCAGGACGGCGGTGTTCATTGTCTTAGTCGAGAAAACGCGGTTCTTGAACGGCTTCAGCGAATGCGTTTCAACAAGCAAGCACAATCTGTTCTGTGCGGCAGCGTATCCTGTTGAATAACGCGGTAATGCGGGCCAGTCGGTGAAGCCCTCATGCAATTCTTCTCCGTACAACTCAAAATACGGTCCGGTAACGAAACCCGCTGTCTCCGTTCGCTCAACGACAAATGGCATCAGTAGTTCTATCGCCCAGCGGGCAAGTTCTCTGTCGATGTTCACATGCTGCTCGATGCCGTACGTAATGTGGTAGCGGAAATTGGCGCCGTCAGTCGAATGATTGTCGATGCAGAAATCGGGCAGCCAATCCCGGTACAATTGTAGCAACGCTTTCATTTCGGGCGCGTCGGCCTTCATGTAATCGCGATTGAGATTCAGGTTCCAGCTTGTAGTTCGCCAGCCCATTGTTGCGGGGCCGTTCTGATTCGGGCGGTTGAATGGACTTGTTCGTTCATGACCATCAACATTGAGGATTGGAATGATAACGAGCACGAGGTGGTCGAGAAGGTATGAGAGTTCCTTCGTAATCAACATCTCACGAAGCATCAACATGCAGGCATCTTTCCCCTCGATTTCTCCGGCGTGAATGCCGTTTTGAATCAGCACAACAGCTTTGCCATTGGCGCGCGCCGATTGTGGGGTGAAGTCTCCATCCTTTCCGACAACAATGAACTTCAGTTCGCGACCTTGCGGCGAGATGCCAAACGTGAACATCTCCGCTTTCCCGGTTTGTTCAAATTGAGAAAAGTACTTCATCGTATCGTCGTAACAGGGCGATTCGAAGAAGTTGCTGCGTTCAAAAAGCGTGAGATACCCGGGCGGGAAGTTCATCTTCTCGAAGTGATTGGTAGAACATTCCTTTGCCGATTAACATACCGATCCGCTCTGAAACATACAAGCATCTTGATTCGGAGAAGGAAGGCGAACTAAAAAGGCAGGGCGACGGTCTGGTCAGGGAGATTGTACACATATCCATCAATCACAGACGTCTTGCCTGTTGTTCTGCACGCTGAGCAGCCGGAGAGGTCGGTGTAATCTGTCGTGATGTACTCTGTTATGATCGATGCGGTGGCGACGGAGAACGGCTCACCGAATACAGGGTCGCGGTCCGGCAGAACGATCATCACAACGAGCGAATCGTACTTTGTTCCGTCCGAAACGCTGATGGAGAATCTTCCGCTCGTATCCGTGATGGCCACCGGTATCGACACCGGCCGGATTCCGCCGCGCAAACGTTGATAGGCTGCTGTACCGACCTTGCCCGCAAGCGTACACGTGAAATTCTCTCTTGAGAGTCCTTGGGCACGTTGCACGACACCGTGGACAACATATTGTTGCCACGGAACTATCGGACTCGTTGCGATGCCGAGCGTGGAAGGGCCGAGAACGATGAGCAAAACGGTTATGAGCCGAATGACAGGCTTCATGGCTTGCCGTCAAATGATCTTGTCTTCAAGTTACCAATCGTTTGAAAGACTTTTAACTGCTGTGCAACATTCTGCAGGCGATTGCGTTGTAGAGTACACTCGGTCTATGAACTTTCCTCATTTCTCTGTAAGTTATTTCATCAATCACGAACCAATCAGAAAGGGATGTCATGTATCGCTTTATTCACATATTCGTTGTGTTGATGACGTTGTGCGGTCTTGCAGTTTCCCAGGAAACGCGGCTTCTGCGATTCCCGGCTATTCACGGCAATCAAATTGTGTTCACGTATGCCGGAGATCTGTACACGGTTGCGGCAACAGGGGGTGTTGCCCGCAAGCTGACGAACGATGTCGGGTACGAAATGTTCGCCCGCTTCTCGCCGGATGGCAAACGGCTTGCATTCACAGGACAGTATGACGGCAACACCGAAGTCTACACAATGCCTGCGGAAGGCGGTGTGCCGCAACGTCTCACCTACACGGCAACACTCGGTCGCGATGATGTTTCCGATCGTATGGGACCGAACAATATTGTTATGACGTGGAAAGATGATAAAACGATCGTCTACCGTTCACGTCGTATCGAGCGGAATGATTTCATCGGACAGTTGTTCTATGCCTCGGTTGACGGCGGAATTCCTGAGCAACTTCCCGTTCCCCGCGGCGGGTTCTGTTCATTCTCCCCCGACAAGAAAAAGATGGCGTACAACCGGGTGTTCCGCGAGTTCAGAACATGGAAACGCTATCGCGGCGGTCAGGCCGACGATATTTGGATCTACGACTTTGACACAAAGCAAATCACGAACATTACCAACAATCCCGCGCAAGACATCATCCCGATGTGGAGCGGGAACAAGATATACTTCATTTCTGATCGTGACAGCCGGATGAACGTGTTTGTTCATGACCTGGGCACGAAGGAAACAAAGAAGCTCACCAACTTCACCGAGTTTGATGTGAAGTGGCCCTCGTTGGGCAATAACGCAATCGTGTTTGAGAACGGAGGCTACATCTATAAAATGGATTTGGCGACTGAACGGGCGGAGAAAGTCTCTATTTCTCTTCAAGAGGATTTCAGTATCGGGCGCGGCGGATGGCGTGATGTGAGCAAGGAAATCACGAACTTTGAAATTTCTCCCGATGGCAGCCGTGCATTGTTCGGCGCACGCGGTGATGTGTTTACCGTACCAGCAAAGAACGGCAACACGCGCAACATTACAAGTACATCGGGTGTTCATGAGCGCAATTCCAAGTGGTCGCCGGACGGCAAGTGGATTGCCTACGTCTCCGACGCTTCGGGCGAAGACGAAATCTACATAGCGCCCCAGGATGGCAACGCTCCGCCGACCCAACTCACAAAGAATGCCGACACATACAAGTACCAAATCTATTGGTCGCCCGACAGCAAGAAGCTTCTGTGGGCCGATAAGAAACTTCGTCTGCAACTCGTTGACATCTCTTCGAAGAATGTCACAACAGTTGCTCAGGCGAGAATTTGGGAGTATTCGGATTACGGCTGGTCGCCGGATAGCAAATGGATTACGTACGCGCAGCCTGAAGAAAAACAAATGACGACCGTGTATCTCTATTCTGTCGAGACGGGCAAGAGCTATGCGGTTACGGATGGTTGGTTTGATTCGTACCAGCCGGCGTTTAGCACGGACGGGAAGTATCTCTTTTTCGTCTCGGATAGAACATTCAACCCGCGTTACGGCAACACAGAGTGGAATCACGTGTACAACGATATGGCGACAATCTACTTTGTAACTCTTGCGAAAGAGACGAAGTCGCCGTTTGCTCCAAAGAGCGACGAAGTGAAAATAAAGGAGGAAGCCCCTGCTGCAAAACCTGATGCCGCCAAGAAGGACGAAAAGAAGGACGCACCGAAAGTAACGGTCAAGGTTGATCTGGACGGATTGCAATCCCGTATTGCGGCGTTGCCCGTTTCGGCTGGAAACTACCGCAATCTTCAATCGGTTGGGGATAAACTCTACTACATCCGCAACAGTACGAAGCAAGACAAGGCGACATTGATGATGTACGATCTCGACAAGCAGAAGGAAACCGAACTTGGCGAGTTCAACGGGTTTGAAGTTTCCGCCGACGGCAAGAAGATGTTGGTAGGAGGGGGCGGTTCGTTTTCAATCATTGATTTGCCTTCGAGCAAGATTGATGCAAGAGAGAAGCTCACTCTCGGCGACATAAAGGTACAGCTTGATCGCCGCGCCGAGTGGAATCAGATCTTCAACGAAAGCTGGCGGCAGATGCGTGACTTTGTTTTCGACCCAAATCTTCATGGCGTGAACTGGGCGAAGATGCGCGATACGTACAAGCAACTTCTGCCGTATGTCAATCATCGCGCTGATCTCACATACATCATCGGCGAGATGATCGGGGAACTGAATGTCGGGCATGCGTATGTCGGCGGCGGCGACTTCCCGAAGCCGGAACGCATCGAGCTTGGGTTGCTCGGCGCCAAGATTGAAAGGGATGCAGCATCCAAATACTATCGCATCACAAAGATCCTCAAAGGACAAAACTGGGACAAGTCACTCCGTTCGCCTCTCACCGACATCGGTGTAGATGCGAAAGAGGGTGATTACATCATTGCCATTGACGGCAAGCCGACGAACGGAATGAAGGATATGTACGAAGCGCTTGTCGGCAAGGCGGGAAAACAAGTAACGCTCAAACTCAATGCTGCCCCGCGGGAAGCCGGCGCACGCGAAACCGTTGTCATCCCCACTGCCGATGAACGTCCGCTGTACTATCTGAATTGGGTGGAGGGAAATATCGAGAAGGTTGCGAAGGCAACTGACGGCAAGGCGGGATATGTTCACATCCCGAACATGGGTGTTGACGGACTCAACGAGTTTGTGAAGTACTTCTACCCGCAAGTCCGCAAAGATGCAATGGTGGTAGATGTGCGGGGCAACGGCGGCGGTAACGTTTCGCCGATGATTATCGAGAGATTGCGGCGCGAGCTGGCGTTGATCAGCATTGCGCGCAATTCGGTGCCGATACCCGACCCTGCCACAACCATTCTGGGTCCGAAAGTACTAATGATTGACGAATTCTCGGCCAGCGACGGCGATATCGTCGGCTACAGGTTCAGGAAATACGGCTTGGGAAAGATCATCGGAAAGCGATCGTGGGGCGGGGTTGTGGGAATCCGCGGGTCTCTACCGCTGCTTGACGGGGGGTACCTGAACAGGCCGGAATTTTCGCGCTACGACGTTGACGGAAAAGAGTGGGTGATGGAAGGAACCGGAGTCGAGCCCGACATCTTTGTGGACAACGATCCGGCCCGTGAGTTTTCCGGCATTGATGACCAGCTCAACAAGGCCATTGAACTCATCAAGGAAGAGTTGCAAAGAAAGCCCGTGAAACTGCCCCCTCCTCCGCCGTATCCGGATAAGAGCAAATAGGGATTACAGATTGAGGATTGGTGGGATAAACCCCGTCACCTGAGTGGCGGGGTTTTCAGTTTTTTTTGCAAACGGTTTTTTTGCATCCTACAACGCCTCTTTGTATATTCTCGTATTCACAAAAAACAACATGGAGGAATGAAGTATGCCTAAGATCAGCGTTCTTGCTTTGAGTGTTGCCATTTTGCTTGCCATCGGAGGATGCAAAAAGGACAGTTCGCCTGCAAGTACCACAACCGGAGGCGTTCCAGCTCAACTTGTTGGTGTTTGGACAGCGCAGTCGGCGACGGTGAACGGTACGCCGACAGCTCTTGCGACTGTGCTTCAGTGGGAGCCGACAACGGCGAGTGCACGCGTGACGATGACGGCAAACGGAACCTACACATACGACGAGCTGGACGCAGCGAGCGCCGTGGTGTACTCGCAGGGAGGCACACTTGCGGTTTCCGGGAACAATATCACCATGACGGCAACATCGGAAAACGGCACGCCGATAAATCCGCCGACACTCTTCCTTGGCGGCACATGGTCCATTAACGGCAATCTGCTGACACTTTCGACCACCGTCGGCAGCAGCGCCATTGTAGTTGTGTTTGTAAAGAGTTAATGCCGACGGCTTGACGCCGTTACGCGCACGCAGCCGCAACTCCAACCCTGCTCGTAACGGCAGGGTTTTTTTCTTTTCAGCATGCCACATCACTTCTTCTATACGTTGAAAGGTTTACAGAGTAATGGAAGATGCTCTTCTTCTTCATCGCCTTCAATTCGCATTCACCATCACCTTTCATTATCTCTTTCCGCAGCTTACGATGGGGCTTGGTCTTCTCATTGTAATAATGAAAGGGATCGCTCTCAAGACGGGAAGCGAATTCTACAACAACAGCGCCCGCTTCTGGGCAAAAATCTTCGCCATCAACTTTGCTATTGGCGTCGTTACCGGAATTCCGATGGAATTCCAATTCGGAACAAACTGGGCACGCTTCTCAACATTCGCAGGCGGGGTCATCGGCCAGACGCTTGCAATGGAAGGCGTGTTTGCGTTCTTCCTTGAGTCGAGCTTTCTCGGATTGTTTCTTTTCGGTGAGAAGAAGCTCGGCCCGCGGCTTCATTTCTTTGCGGCATTCATGGTGTTTGCGGGTTCATGGCTTTCAGGGTACTTCATTATTGCGACAAACGCCTGGATGCAGCATCCCGTTGCCTACGAGGTTGCATCGGATGGCAGCGTTGCGCTTACAAGTTTCTGGGGATTGTTGCTCAACCCGTGGATTCTCTGGCAGTACACTCATACGATGATCGGCTCGGTTGTCACCGCTTCATTTGCCGTTGCTGCTGTTGGCGCATTTTATCTGCTGGCGCATCGTAACGAGGAATATGGAAAGATCTTCGTCCGTACAGGCGTGATTGCGGGCGTCATCTCAACGATTCTTGTTGCGTTTCCGACCGGCGACGGACAAGTGAAGAATGTGTTGAATCATCAGCCGGTAACATTCGCGGCGATGGAGGGATTGTTTGAAACGCAAGAGGGGGCTCCGCTTGTGCTTATCGGCCAGCCGGACATGGAAAAACGCAGACTCGACAATCCGCTGCATGTTCCGAGAATGCTCAGCTTCCTCACGTACTTGCATTGGGGAGCGGAAGTGAAGGGGCTCGATGCGTTTCCCGAAGAAAACTGGCCCACCAATATTCCGCTCCTGTACTACAGCTATCATGTCATGGTCGGGCTCGGTACAATGTTCATCGGCATCATGTTGGCGTCGGTATATCTGATGCGCAGGGGGAAGCTCTATTCTGCGCGGCCACTTCTGTGGATATTGATGCTCGCGTTTCCGTTTCCGTACATTGCCAACACGGCCGGCTGGTGGACTGCCGAGTTGGGCAGGCAGCCGTGGCTCGTGTACGGGCTGATGAGAACAGTCGATGGAACTTCGACGACTGTTTCTGCCGGCAATACATTGTTTACGCTTCTCGGCTTTGCCGGAATGTACTTCGTTATCGGAATGCTGTTCCTTCTTCTTGTTGTGAAAACAATAACCGCGGGGCCGGAAGCGGCGTTGAAGAGTCATGATCACTAATTTTTACTCAGCGTCCTCCGCGCCTCTGCGGTGAGACCCTTCTCGAAAGGCTGTTATAATGGAAATTATCTGGTTCTGTGCCATTGCCTTCATGCTCGCAATGTACACGATTCTCGACGGCTTCGATCTGGGAGCGGGCATTCTTCACCTCTACGTTGCCCGCAACGATGAAGAGCGCCGGACGGTTCTCGGTGCAATCGGGCCGGTCTGGGATGGTAATGAAGTCTGGCTTCTCGCCGCCGGAGGAACACTCTATTTTGCCTTTCCGCTTCTGTATGCCTCAAGCTTCAGCGGCTTCTATCTTCCCCTCATGATCGTGTTGTGGCTTCTGATGCTGCGCGGACTCGGCATCGAGTTGCGTCATCATGTGCATCATCCAATGTGGAAAACATTCTGGGACACGGTGTTTGCCATCGGCAGTATTTTGTTGGCAATCTTTTTCGGAGCGGCGCTCGGCAATGTTGTACGCGGCGTACCGCTGAACGAAGAAGGCTACTTCTTCTCGCCCCTCTGGACGACATTCACCGTCCGGCCCGAGGCCGGCATTCTCGATTGGTTCACCGTGATGATGGGCTTGGTCGGACTGGCGACGCTGAAGGTGCATGGCGCAAATTATCTTGCAATGAAAACAACCGGCGTTGTGCAGGAACGCTCACGCCGCGTTGCATCGTTTGCCGTGTGGGGCGTGCTGGCTCTTTCCGTTGCAACGCTTATCGCATCTTCTTCCATTCATCCTGAAATTTGGACGAACTACTCGGAGCATTTCTGGGGCTACATCTTTCCCCTTGTTGCTCTGTTCGGGATGGGAGGCATGTTCTATTTCAACAGAACGAAACAGGACGCAAAAGCATTTCTTTCATCAGCATCGTTCATCGGCGGCATGCTCGCAAGTACGGCGTTCGGTTTGTTTCCCAACGTACTTCCGGCGTCGACGGATTCGAAATACAGTCTCACTGTTTATAACACCGCCGCAGGCGAGTACGGACTCGGCGTCGGGCTTATTTGGTGGTCGATTGGAATCGTGATTGCTCTCGGCTACTTCACGTATCTCTTCTACTCATTCAGAGGAAAAGTGAAAATTCACTCCGACGGATATTAACATGATGTAAATTGTATAGCGCTATCATCCTGTGACCCGATTGAAAAGCTTCCGCATCAAATATGCGAAAGCCGAACCCCGCTCCCCGGCGGGGTTTTTGTTTTCCCAACAATCGAAATCGACCTCTCAGAACTTGGAACAGAAAGAGGGAAATCGCCCAAAATCGGCACATTTTCCTGAATCTCTCGTGGCACGAAATCTGCATTTTTGGGTGGTAGATTCGAAAATCAATCAAGGTCATGAAACAAGGGTACTGACGAAAGGACGCAGTTGAATGGCAAAAAAGAAAGCAGTTGTCAAACAGCTTCAGGGAGTAACGCTTGCTGCAAAAGGGGATTCGGGTCATTGGGTGATGATGGATGGCGGCCCGACATTTGGCGGAAGCGAAGCAGCATCGTCACCGAAGGAACTGCTGATGTTCGCGCTCGGGGGCTGCACGGCAATGGATGTGATTCCTATTCTGAAGAAGAAGCGAGTGCCGTTAGAAGGATTTGAGGTTCATGTAACGGGTAATGCACAGGAGGAACATCCTCAGGTGTTTACCGATATTCACCTCGAGTATGTGTTCTACGGGCACGGAATCAATCCGGCGGATGTCGAGCGTGCCATTGAACTCTCGACAACAAAGTACTGCTCTGTTTCGGCTATGCTCAGCCAGGCCGTGAAACTGACACATTCATACAGGATCGAATCGTCGAAGACGACTGCATTGCATGCTGAAGTTGCAGCCAACTGACTCAATGACGTTATGAGCGTGCGGTTGGCGGGCGGAATTCTCGCACAACCGATTTCGTGAATCCGAAATAATTCTTCAGAATGGCAATCGTTCTCTGCGCGGCCTTTCCATCGCCGTACGGGTTGACAGCGGTTGCCATTTTTTGGTAAGCGGCTTTGTTGTTGAGCAGGCGGGTGCCTTCCCGAATGATCTTCTCTTCATCCAATCCAACCAACCTCACTGTCCCGAATGTCACGGCTTCGGGACGTTCAGTTACCGTTCTCAAAACAAGCACAGGTTTTCCGAGTGCCGGGGCTTCCTCTTGAATGCCGCCTGAATCTGTGATGATGAAATACGACTTCGCCATCAGATTCACAAAATCGAGGTAGTTGAGCGGCTCGACAAGATGGACGTTTTGCAGACCTTTGAGTGTTGCCCCAACGACTTCCTGTACTGCGGGATTGAGGTGAACCGGGAAAACGAAACTGATATCGTTGTGAACTTCCGCAAGCCTCCTGATTGTCCTGCATGCTCCTAACATCGGGGCACCCCAGTTTTCACGCCTGTGCATCGTCACCAGCACAATCTTCTTCCATTCTTTCACAACATCGTTCAAATCCGGCAGGCTGAACCGGAAATTCTTGCGGACTGATAGCCGCAGCGCATCAATCACGGTGTTGCCTGTAATGAAAACGCTTGAGCGATTGATACCTTCATGAATCAAAGCCTTCTTTGCTGTTTCGGTCGGAGCGAAGTGCAAGTCGGCCAGCGAAGAGGTAAGTCGTCGGTTCATCTCCTCGGGAAACGGGTGCAGCTTGTCATTCGTGCGAAGTCCGGCTTCAACATGCCCGATCGGAATCTGCTTGTAGAATGCGGCAAGACTTCCAACAAATGTCGTAGTCGTGTCGCCTTGCACAAGCACCATGTCCGGCTGCACTTCATCCAATACATTGCCGAGGGCTTGTAGGGTCTTCGCGGTTAGCGCCGAAAGTGCCTGCTTCCTCTGCATGATGTTCAGATCGTAGTCGGGCTTGATCTTGAATACGTCGAGTACCTGATCGAGCATTCCGCGGTGCTGCGCCGTGGCAATCTTCACGACCCGGAATCGGGCGGATTCCCGCTGCAGGGCATGCATTACTGGGGCAAGCTTAATTGTGTCGGGGCGGGTGCCGAAAATGACGGCGATTGTTTTTCTGGTCATGTATTGTATAGAGACAAATTCATGTGCGTCAATGTACAGAAAAGGCATAGTTCTTCCAATATCGAAGGTTCCACAGTTCCGGCGTTGTTTTGCGATGATGAAATATGACAAGCATGGTCATGTTCAAGATTGAGAAACCCTACCACAGATTTCCTTTTCGTGGGAAGCATCGCCGTTCGATAGTGTCAAAATCTGATACTTTCGCCAATTTTGGATGGCACAAAATCTGCATTTATGGATGACAGATATTTGTGAAGGGAGAATTTCAATGAGTGGCAATCTCGCAATCAATATGGCTCCGGCCAAGCCGTTTGTTACGTCAACACTCTACACAATCGGTGAAGCAGCGGATATCCTCGGCGTTTCCATTCCGACAATCCGCATGTATGAACGGGAGGGATTGATTATTCCTCACCGCAAGCATTCCAAGCACCGCCGCTTTTCTCAAAACGATGTTGAACGAATTCGTTGCATCCGGACAATGATCAATCATGACAAGGTGAGTATTGCGGGAATTCGCCGGCTGCTTTCGCTGATTCCGTGCTGGAAGATTCTCAACTGTCCCCCTGATGAGCGGGAGTCGTGCGCTGCATTTCATCAGCATGATAAGCCGTGTTGGATGGTCTCAGGCAAATCATGGGAATGCAGGAGTGCCGATTGCAGGGAATGTTCCGTGTACACCGAAGTGGCAAGCTGTCAAGCGATTAAGCAGGCAATTGTAATGCACACACTCGGCAGCGAGGTTGCAACAACAGAGTGAACGAAATACCGACCTCTCATCAAGTACAATGAACTCTCTATCAAGACGAAGATTTTTGAAGATAAGCGGAGCAACAATCGGTGTTGCCGCCGCAGGCTCCGCAGTGCTGAAAGGTACTCAGCTTCTGAACAGAAAGAAGCCGTCTGCGGGCGTTGAAACAATACCGACATTCTGCGACATCTGCTTCTGGAAATGCGGCGCGATTGCGTATGTAAACGATGGCAAGTTGTGGAAGGTTGAAGGAAACCCGGATGACCCGCTGAGCAACGGACGGCTCTGTCCGCGAGGCACAGGCGGAGTTGGAGCGCATTACGATCCCGACCGGCTGAAAGCGCCTCTTATTCGCAAGAGCGTTAGAGGGAAAGAAGAATGGGTCGAGGTGACGTGGGATGAAGCCTTCACGTACATCGCCGAAAAGATGCAGAAGATCAAAGCAAACTACGGGCCTGAGGCGGTTGCGCTATTCAGTCACGGCATCGGAGGGAATTTCTTCAAGCACACGCTGAAAGCATTCGGCACGCCGAACATTGCGGCTCCGTCGTTCGCGCAATGCCGCGGCCCGCGTGACGTCGGATTCCGGCTGACGTTCGGCGAAGATGTCAGCTCGCCGGAGCGAACGGACATCAAGAATGCGAAGTGTCTAGTGCTCATCGGCAGTCACTTGGGTGAGAATATGCACAACACGCAGGTGCAGGAGTTTGCCGAAGCGATTGAGAACGGTGCGAGTATTATCGTGGTTGACCCGCGATTTTCAGTCGCGGCAAGCAAAGCAAAACACTATCTCCCCATCAAACCCGGAACCGATCTCGCATTGCTGCTGGCATGGATGAATGTCATCGTCAACGAAAAACTGTACGATTTTGAATATGTTCAAAAGTACGGTTTCGGATTCGAACAGTTCGCCGCATCAATCCAACAATACACTCCTGAATGGGCATATCCCGAGACAGGCATCGAGCCTGAATTGATTCGCGAGACTGCCCGCGAGATGGCTCGATTCAAGCCCGCCACTCTTGTTCATCCGGGGCGGCACGTAACGTGGTACGGCGACGATGCACAGAGGAGTCGTGCAGTCGCTATGCTCAATGCGTTGCTCGGAAGTTGGGGACGCAAAGGCGGATTCTACACGCCGGTCAGCATGGATGTTCCGTCTTATCCCTATCCCGACTATCCGAAATCTGCAAAAGGGAAAGTTGACAACCCCGACCACAAGTATCCGTTTGCCCACGAAACGATCACCACCGGCATTCGCGAAGCGACGATCACCGGCAAGCCGTATCCTGTAAAGGGATGGTTCGTCTATGCCACGAATCTCTTGCACGCTCTACCGAACGAGGAAGAGACGATCAAAGCAATTCAGAATCTCGACCTGCTTGTCGTAATTGATGTGATTCCAAGTGAGATTGCCGGTTGGGCCGACGTTGTGCTGCCCGAATCAGTGTATCTCGAACGTCATGACGACTTGAATGTCGAATGGTTCCGCGAGCCGTTTGTAGCCCTGCGCCAGCCCGTTGTTGACTCTCCGCACGATCAGAAACCGAATTGGTGGATGGCAAAGAAGTTGGCGGAGAAACTGGATCTCGGGCACTACTATCCGTGGAACGACATTGAAGAGTACTTTGAGCATCGACTGAAAGCTGCCGGATTAAGTTATAGTGAGTTGAAGAAGAAGGGAACCATCCGCGGAGCGAAACAACCGATCTACTTTGACGAAGGAGTTCCGGCAGAATTTCCAACGCCGTCCGGCAAGATTGAATTCTATTCACTCCAACTTCAACAGGCCGGATTCGATCCTGTACCGAAATACAATCGTCCGGCTGCCGGCCCGCCGGGCTATCTTCGTCTGCTCTACGGCCGCGCTCCCGTTCATTCGTTCAGCCGCACGCAGTCGAATCGTGTACTGATGGACATGATGAACGAAAATGAAGTCTGGATCAACACGAACATTGCAGCCCGTTTCGGCCTGAAAAGCGGTGATTACGTTCGGCTGAAGAATCAGGACGGTGTTGTGAGCAACCGCATCAAAGTCAAAGCAACGGAACGCATTCGCCCCGATTGCGCATACATGGTGCATGGCTTCGGACACAATGCAAAGGGCTTGACGTTTGCCTACGGAAAAGGTGCAAGCGACGCGCAACTTCTGACACGCTACATCACCGATCCGCTGATGGGCGGCACGGCGTCGAACATGAACTTTGCCACCATGGAAAGCGAGGTGGCATAGCCGTGGCACGATTAGGAATGGTGATTGATACAAAAAAATGTGTCGGCTGCATGGATTGTGTTGTTGCGTGCAAGACGGAGAACAGCGTTCCCGAAGGCTACAACAAAGATTGGATTGTGCAGGAAACAAAAGGGGCGTTCCCAACATTGACAACTGAAATCCGCTCGGAGCGCTGCAATCATTGTGACAATCCGCCGTGCGTTTCCTGCTGCCCGACCGGCGCAAGTCATGTTCACGAGTTAGGCAAGGTTGTGCTGGTAACGAAGAACGAATGCATAGGCTGCAAGGCGTGCGTTGCATCGTGCCCGTATGATGCACGGTTCATTCATCCCGACGGCTATGCAGACAAATGCACGTTCTGTATTCACCGCGTTGAAAAGGGACTTGACCCGGCATGTGTTTCCGTCTGCCCCACTCACTGCATGTATTTCGGTGATCTCGATGATCCGAACAGTCAGGTGAGCAGGCTGCTGGCATCGCGCAAAAATCACTCGCTGATGCCTGAAGTGGGGACGCAGCCGAGAATTTTCTATTTGAGATGAGAAAAGATTTCAACACGAAGGCACAAAGGTTCACGAAGGCTTTTTGATAAGCCGCTTTGAGATTCTTTGTGGGCTTTACGTCATTGTGTTGAATAAGAAAGGTAACGTATGCACGAACTGACAACTACACGTTCAAACCCGCAAATTGACCCCTCGCTGCATATTTGGGGCTGGGAGATTCCTGTTTATCTCTTTCTTGGCGGACTTGTAGCCGGGATCATGATTATCTCCGGCTACTTCCTTTTCAAGGGAAGATACAAACACAGTTACTTCTCCTGCTTCTGGCTGCCGCATATCAGTCTGGTGTTGCTCAGCGCAGGTATGTTCGCGCTCTTTCTCGACCTCGAACACAAACTGTACGTCTGGCGGCTCTTCACAACGTTCAAAGTTGCCTCGCCGATGTCGTGGGGCTCGTGGATTCTCATTCTTGTCTATCCCACGCTGCTGGCGAGTACGTTGACAAGAGTTCCCCCGGCGTTTCAGAATCGTATCAAGTTATTCGACAAGGTCTCGGCGTTCATAAACCAGCGACCTCAGCTTGTCAAGAACATCGGCGTGTTGAGCATGATCGTGGGGGCGATACTTGGCATGTACACGGGCGTGCTGTTGAGCGCGTTGGGTGCACGGCCACTATGGAACAGCTCGATACTCTGGGTTCTGTTTCTCACGTCAGGACTTTCTGCTGCGGCAGCATTCGTCCATCTTATCACCGACGACAAGTATGAGCGTGAGCTTCTTGCAAAAGCGGACAACGGCTTTCTGATCTTCGAACTCTTTCTGTTTGCCCAGTTCATCATCGGCTTGCTCAGCTCAACGCAAGTGCATCAGAATGCCGCGCATTTGATACTCTCGGGTCCGTACGCGGCGGTATTCTGGGTATTTGTGATCGGTATGGGAATTATCGTTCCTCTTATCATCCAGTTGTTGGCGGTAAACCATAAAGTGCAGCACACTCCCGTTGCGCCGATCATGGTGATTGTGGGGGGATTGATTTTGCGATTTGTCATCGTTGATGCGGGACAGTTCAGCCGCTGGACGATTGCTGGGTTTTAGGGAGTCGGATGAAACCGGTTGAAAGAACATCGCGAAGTTGCGAAGACACGAAAAGGTTGAAGGTGATTTCGCGGGGATGTGCCACTCAGGACCCTCATGTCTTGGCGCCTTGGTGGTTTTCTTTTCACAGTAGTGTTTTTCGAACGATTCTTTTAACGGAATGTATCTTTCAAATGGAGAACAAGCAGTATGACAACATTAGCAAAAGCAGCATCACCCGAAGATATAGCAGCCCAACCGGTTGTGAAAGCTGACCGGAAGGTTCAGCCTTACTGGAACCCGTATCTTGCCGGCGTCGGATTGGGGCTCGTGCTTCTGGCTGCGTTCGTCATCATGGGACGCGGACTCGGCGCATCCGGAGCCTTCACGTCGTTGGTTTCCGTCGGCGTGAATGCAGTGGCACCAGAGCATGCCAAGTTCAACGCTTTCTTTTCCGAGTATCTCGGAGACGGAACACACCATCCACTGAAGGAATGGTTGGTGTTTGAAGTCATCGGCGTGCTGGTCGGCGGGTTCATATCCGGCTCGCTTGCACACAGAATCAAAGGAACAGTGGAAAAAGGCCCGCGCATTTCAATACGCGGTCGCATGATGTTCGCCTTCGTCGGCGGCATTCTCATGGGCTTCGGCGCAAAGCTTGCACGCGGCTGCACCAGCGGACAAGCACTCACGGGCGGCGCGCTGTTGGGTGTCGGAAGCTGGGCATTCATGCTTGCAGTGTTTGCAGGCGGGTACGCGGTTGCATATTTCTTCAGGAGGCAATGGACATGAACGCTCCCTATTTCAACTTCGGATACTTCGGCGATGAAATCAGCCTCATCGTTGCATTCGTCATCGGCATCGGGTTCGGATTCTTCCTCGAACGTGCCGGTTTTGGCAGCGGCCGCAAACTTGCCGCACAGTTCTATCTGACAGACATGACGGTCTTCAAAGTCATGTTCACCGCCATCGTCACGGCAATGGTCGGATTGTTCTGGCTCTCGGTGTTCGGCATTGTTGATCTCTCGCTTGTGTACGTGAGCCAGACGTATCTCGTTCCGCAGATCGTTGGCGGACTTATTCTCGGTGTCGGGTTTGTCATCGGCGGCTATTGCCCGGGAACATCCTGTGTCGCGGCAGCGACCGGGAAGTACGACGGGATGATATACTTAGGCGGAATTGTGGTTGGAATTTTCATATTCGGAGAGATGTTCCCCCTTCTCGAAAATTTCTACACGTCAACAGCAATGGGAAGTGTGACGCTGCCTGAGTTGTTCGGTATGTCGTATGGCCTGCTTGTGTTTCTTGTTGTGTTGATGGCCTTAGGCGGATTTGCCGGAGCAGAATGGGTTGAGAAGAAATTCAGCAAAGGAACGTCGCAATGAAAGCACTCTTCTCAAAACTCTCGTTTAATCAGAAGCTTGCCATTGTCGCGGGTGTCCTGGGATTTCTCGCTATCTTCGCCGGAAGTCCGTATACAGGCAACACGGCAACAATGAACGTAAAGGATCTTGCCCTTCTTGTCGAGAGAGAAGCGGATCATGTTTCTGTTGACGAGCTTGCTGACTGGATTATCAAAGGGAAAGCTGATTACCGACTCATTGATTTGCGAAGCGAAAAGGAATTCAACGAGTATCACATTCCTACGGCAGAGAACATCCCGGTCGGCTCGCTGACTGATGCGGGACTGATGCGGAATGAAAAGATCATTCTCTATTCTGAAGGGGGGATTCATTCGGCACAGGCGTGGTTTCTCTTGAAAGCGAACCAGTACAAGGCCGTGTACATGGTGCGGGATGGGCTGGCTGAATGGAAAGATCGAATTCTCTTTCCCTCTCTTGCAGAGAATGCATCAGCGGAAGAGCAGGTTGTGTTTGAGAAACGAAAGGCAATAAGCATCTTCTTCGGCGGCTCGCCGCAAACAGGTACGGGCGACACAAAGGCGACGCCTCAGCTTGCAATGCCGAAACTGGACATGCCCGCCTCATCCGCGGCTCCTGCCGGTGCAGCGAAGAAAAAAAAGAAAGAGGGATGTTGATCTTCATGAAATTTACCCGAAGAAACAGTAAGTTGTGAGAGATTCATCTTGATAAGAATCCCTCACAACTACATTAACATCCAGGAGCATGGTATGGCGAAACAGGCAATTCCCAAACGCTTTCTTGAATTCAGTGCCAAGTATCCCGAAGTTGCAGAAGCCTACGAGATGCTGGGCAACAAGGTACACGCCGCCGGCCCTTTAAACGACAAAGAACGCGCTCTCGTGAAGTTTGCCATTTCCGTTGGAGCGCGACTCGAAGGCGGAGCGCATTCCCATGCACGCAAAGCTCTAGCAGCCGGTGTGTCGAAGGCGGAGTTGTATCACGTTGCGCTTCTTGCAATGCAGACAATCGGTTTTCCATCTTCGATGGCGGCAATGAGCTGGATCGACGACGTTGTGAAAGGAAAAAAGAAGAAGAGATGATTCGAGAGACGGCTATTGTCGGCTGCGTTCTTGCGGGAGGTAGAAGCACAAGAATGGGCAGCGACAAAGCCTTGCTGAAATTGGGAGGCGTTACGCTGATTGAACGCTCAGTAACGCTTCTCACAAAGATGTTCCCTTCTGTCGTCATTTCCTCCGACCGCGTTGCCGACTTTGACTTCATTGGCATACCTGTTCTTCCCGATATCAGAAAGGATTGCGGACCACTTGGCGGGATTCAAGCGGCATTGATGCACACAAACGCCGATCGCCTGTTTGTGTTAGCCTGTGATATGCCGTTCGTCTCGCCAGACTTGATACGCTATCTCATCTCCTCGCATCCGGATGCTGATGCTGTTGTTCCGTCATCAGGTGGAAGGGTGCATCCATTGTGCGGGTTGTACTCACGCAACGGATTACCCGCCATCGAGCGGGCACTGGATCGCGCGAGCTACAGGCTTCAGGATGTGTTGGGAGAACTGAAGGCTGGGTTCGTTCCGATAACCTCCGATCTTCCTTTCTACAGGTCGTACCTGCTCGACAACCTGAATACCGTCGAAGATGTTGAACGTGCTCAGGGCTCCGGAGAAGTGTGAATCGCGAGAATGGCGGGACGAGGAACTTCAGATTGGAAGCTTCACGCGCAGGAAGTGTTTTTCTGCAAGTCACTGCGCATTATCAGACAACACTCATAGGGAAACATATGTACACTCGACAATACAGTACTCTCGTTTTGCTTCTTCTGGCTGCAACGGTCGCGTTTGCGACAAACGGAACCCGGATGATCGGGTTCGATGCGCGCACCGCCGGGCGCGGAGGCGCAAGCATCGCCGTGTTTGATAACGGCGCGTTACTCTACACCAACCCCGCAGGCATTTCCTTCGTCAGCAACGCGTTGCTGGATGGCAATTTCTCACTTATGATCCCCGGCCTCGATTTCTCGAACAGTATTAATGCTGCCAAGGGAAAAACGAACTACTTTCCGATCGTCAACATCTCATACATCAACAAAAATGAGAGTGACTTCACTTGGGGAGCAGGGGCTTTTACACAGGGCGGGATGGGTGCCGACTTCACTCTCAATCATAATCTCTTCAGGGATCAGAACGGCAACTTCGTTCAACAAGAATATCATTCAAAACTTGCGGTAATGCAGAGTGGGCTCAGCGCGGCGTATAAGTTGACACCGGATTTTTCCATCGGTGCCAGCGCTCACCTTGTGTACAGCATGCTCGATTTCAAGATGCCGTACAGCTTGTCTCCTTCCGTCATGCAGGGAGTGGCAAATCCGCAGACGGGATTGACATTCGGACAGATGTTTGCCGCGCCACCGCAAATGGGAGGGTTCGGTTATACGGAGGTGACGGCCGCTGCTACTATGGACAAGTTGAGTGCGTTCGGGTTTTCCGGCAAAATCGGTATCGCCTGGAACGCAAATGAAAACGTCACACTGGGTGCAAGCTACACCTCACCGTCACCGCTGACATACAAGAGCGGAAGGGCGACGATGGATATGACCTACCAGCTCAATGATGCGTTCGGAAGGGCAGTGATGGGAGTGATGCAACAAAATCCCGGCATGACGCCGGAGCAAGCACAACAGGCGGTCATGGGAATGTTCACCCAACTGGGCATCGACATGTCCAAGGGTGTTGTCGCGGAGTATGATCTTGAGACAAAGTTGAAGTTCCCGCAATCTGTTGGTATTGGTGGAATGTTCAGATTATCCGAAAACGTCCGTCTCGCGTTTGATTTCGAGTGGATTAATTGGAAAAACGCATTCGATAAGATGACGCTGATCCTGAAGAACGGAAGCAACGCAAATATCAATCGTATGATGGGTAACGACGGCAATTTCGAGCTGGACTTCCCTATGAACTGGGAGGATTCATATTCCACACGACTTGGTCTTGAAGTTGACGCAACAGACATCATTACATTTCGCGCGGGCGCGGCATTCGGGTCGAATCCTGTACCAAACGCAACGGTGTTTCCCGTGTTTCCGGCCATTGTCGAGAACCATGTTATGGTGGGGTTAACCTACAAGCTGTCGTCGTCGTTTGCCATGAATGCAGCGTACGAACACGCGTTCAACTATGCTCAAACTGCGCTTACGCCAAGTCTGCTCGCATCGGAGTATAGCGGCAGCACGAGTCAGTTGAAGGAGAGTATCTTTCACCTTTCCTTCTCGTGGTTGATGCCGTAGCTTGGCGACGCGTTTTCTCGCCCCGTCACATTTTTCATGGTCGGGGCGAGCTTTTTGGTAGAATCTCATTTCTGAGAATCGGACTTGTTGCAATGCCGCAATGGGTACAAATACGGGCGGATTTGAGTTATTCTCAGCCTTTTCCTTTGGCATGTGAGTTGAACGCTATTGCCGAGGTTAGAATATGTTCTCGGAAACGCCCTCGAGCACGATGTCGGAACGGAGATCTCACATGGAACACATGCATCGAAAAGTTGTTATCGGAATTGGAGAAATCATAGCAGGCGATCGCGGTCTCGGAAAACACGCGCTTCGCTTGCTGAAGCAGCGTTATTCGACGAGAGACGACATCGAGTTCATCGGGGCGGGTATAGACTTCGACTTCCGGACCATTCTGGAAGAGAGCAGCCATGTGCTGATTCTTGACGCTGCCGATATGGGACGGACTCCGGGAACGATTATCGAGCTGGCGGGACACGACATAACTCTCTTCGGCGGATTCCGGCTTCTCGCGCATCAGCATGACCTCCTTGAAGTGTTTGAGGAAGTGTCTCAAAAGGGAATGCTGCCGGAGCTTCTGCACTTCATCGGTATGCAGCCGAATCACTACGCTCCCGGTTTCTCTCTGAGCAAGGAAGTGTGTCTTGCCATGCCCGCCTACCTGCAAAGCGCCGACGTGGTGCTGCGTGCCTGGCCGTCACTGCACGAAACGTTGCACACCTGAGCAGGTGATGAACACCATCGACCTTCATGGATTGACACAAGCGGGAGGGAGTTCTCCGGCTGATTCTGAGGGCATGCATCAAGCCTTTGATGAGTTCATTGCGGAGAATCCCGCCTACATCAAGACGGGCATTCTTGACGAGTTACGCGCAACAGAGTTTGCACGACTCGACAAACTGGGTCAGGTCTACGTGGATTATACAGGCGGCGGATTGTATGCCGACTGCCAGCTCGCACAACATCTGGCGATGCTGAAAGATCACGTGTACGGAAATCCGCACTCGCACAATCCTTCCTCTCTTGCTTCGACCGAAATGGATGAACATGCGAGAAGGTATGTTCTCGAATACTTCAACGCATCGCCCGACGAGTATGTTGCCATCTTCACGCCGAATGCAAGCGGTGCGTTGAAACTCGTCGGGGAAGCGTACCCCTTCTGCCCCGATTCGCGGTACATGCTCACGTTCGACAATCACAATGCCGTCAATGGCATACGCGAGTTTGCGCGCTCAAAAGGCGCAACCGTCACATATATCCCCGTCGTTGCTCCCGATCTGCGCATTGATGGCGAACCACTCATGCACCAGTTGGAGAAACCGAACCGGGCGGGAAACAACTTGTTTGTGTATCCGGCGCAATCCAACTTTTCAGGCGTTCAGCATTCTTTGGACTGGATAGAACGGGCGCAGTCAAAGGGATGGGATGTAGTGTTGGATGCCGCGGCGTTTGTACCGACCAACAGATTGGACTTGAGCAAGTATCATCCGGATTTTGTGCCCCTTTCGTTTTACAAGATGTTCGGCTACCCGACCGGTGTGGGCTGTCTGATTGCACGAAAAGGCGCTCTGAAAAAACTTCGTCGCCCATGGTTTTCAGGCGGCACAATCGAGGTTGTTTCTGTGCAGGCGGATAAGTATTATTTTGCCGAAGGCGACAGGGCGTTCGAGGACGGGACCATCAACTATCTGAACTTGCCCGCTGTGGAGATCGGGCTTCAGTTCCTTGCCGGAGTCGGGATTGATACGATTCACGACAGAGTTGTTTTGCTCACGGGGTGGTTCCTGAACAAAATTCTCTCGCTCCGTCATTCCAACGGAACGCCGTTGGTTGAAGTGTACGGGCCCCGCGACACAACTGCGCGGGCCGGCACAGTCGCCCTGAATTTTCACGACCCGGACGACAACGTGTTCAATTTCCATATGGTGGAAGAACAGGCCGCCAGCCTGAATATCTCACTTCGAACCGGCTGCTTCTGCAATCCGGGTGCGGGGGAGATAGCCTTCGGCTTGACGCAAAATGATATGCGCGAGTGCTTCAGCAACGAAGAACGGAATTCCTTCGAGCAATGTATCGTTGCAGTGAAGGGGAAAACAGCGGGGGCTGTCCGCATCTCGTTCGGACTCGCCACAAACTTTGCCGACGTGTATCGCGTCCTGCAATTTGTGAAGTCGTTTCTCGATATTTCTGCGCGATAGCGCATTCCAAATTCCGAAACCAATCATACGGAGGGACAACATGAGCAGCATCCGGTCGTTGCTGAAAACTTGTATCTGCCTCGTCGTTCTTCTTGCCTCACCATCATTCTCCCAACCAATTCCTGGTACAATAGATTCCGCATCTGCACTTCAGCACAGCCGCGAGGCGGCAAAGAAGCTGCTCACAACAATGCGCACACTCCTCTCTCAACAACTCGCGGCCGGCGGTGCCGTCCGGGCAATCGACGTCTGCGCCGACAGTGCCCAGGTTGTCGGCGAGAGATTGCAGGAACAACTCGGAGTTTCTATCCGGCGTGTGAGCATGAAGTGGAGAAACCCGAAGAACATTCCTGACGCGTTTGAAAGTGCAGAATTGAAAAGATTTGCCGAACTGAAAAATGCCAAGGCGCTTTCCGACACTTCCGAATTCTTTCAGATTGTGACAGAGAAGGATGGCAGAGCGCTCCGCTATATGCGGCCGATTATCATCGGCGATATGTGCCTCTCGTGCCACGGCAGCCGTGAGAAGATGAAAGACCTGATTTACAGCTCAATACAGCAACGCTACCCGAACGACAAGGCCGTTGACTACAAGGCCGGCGAACTCCGCGGCGCGGTGAGCGTGAAAATGCCGCTGGACGGGCAGAAACGCTGACCCCTACCTTGAAATCCTGCATCAAATTCGGTAAGGTTTACTATGTCCATTTCCAAGGAGATGTTGTTTATGCCGATCTATGACTATCGCTGCAAAGAATGCAGTACCACGTACGATGTGTTCCACAAAGTCCGTGAGATTGAAGAAGACATCGTGTGCCCTGCGTGCGGCTCCACCGGCCACATCCGGCTACTTTCCGCGCCGAACGTTGCGACGGGAAGCGGCGGTTCAGGCGACTTCGCTTCCGCGGATGTCGGTTCGTGCGAGGCACCGGGCGGCTGTTGCGGCGGCGGAAGCTGCGGCATAAACTGACTCGACGGGAGTGACAATGGAAACATCACAAATTATTCTCTACGGACTTGCCGCGCTTCTGCTGTTTCTGTATATCAAGCGGATGCTGCTTCTGCGATCGCTGAAGAAATACACTCCCGCCGAAGTTGCGGAGAAGTTGAAAGGCAACTCCATCGTTCTGCTCGACGTCCGCACGACGGACGAGCGGAGCCGGAGTTCCATCAAAGGGTCTGTTCATATTCCTCTGCATGAGTTGCGCCGCAGGGAGAAAGAACTGGAGAAGTACAAGAGCCGTGAGATTGTTTGTTACTGCGCAACAGGAAGCCGCAGCGGATCGGCGGCGGCAACACTCACGAAGCTCGGTTACAATGCGGCCAACATGAAGGGAGGAATGGCGGAATGGAATCTCTCTGGTCTCAACTAAGCGCCTACCTGTGGCCGATCCTCCTCGGCGGCGCCGGCGGCTATGCCTACCACAAGTTTATTGGTTGCAGATCCGGTGTTTGCCCTATTACCGCCAATCCTTGGATTAGTACACTTTATGGTGTCCTGATCGGCTTGCTGCTTTCCAGTTAGCTTTTCTCACGATTACCTTCCGCCACTTCATTTGACTTTCCCAACGTTTCAAGCTAACTTGCGACTACGCCGCAGGGGGGATGGACGCCAACCGATTGGCGCGGCGTGTTTGTTGAACCAAGAAACACACAAAAGCAAGATAGACGACACTGGTGTGTTGTAGTTACGGGGTTTGCACTCCATTGCAACTTAAAAGTGATAATCAACTCAGAGTTTCGTATTTTCATTTTGTATGGATACCAAGCAACGAGCACCCCGTAACAGAACAATTACTCTTTCTGAGACAGAAAGGGAGAAGTATAGACCCCATCTTCTCCGGTTGTCTGCTGAAGCATCCATTTCTGATCTTATTGATGTGGTTCTCAATCAGGACGTGTTTACCGCTCTCGACTTTCTGCCTGCTCACTTTGTAGATCTATTGTTTGTTGACCCCCCCCTACAACCTGAGCAAGACATTCAATTCCAATGTGTTCCGAGAAATGAGCAGCGCCGAGTACGCTCATTGGGTTGATTCTTGGCTCGGCAAGCTTGTTCCAAGCTTGAAGAGTACAGCGTCTGTGTATATCTGTGGAGACTGGCGATCTTCTGGGGCAATTCAACAAGTAGCCGAAAAGTATTTCAAAATCCGCAGCCGCATCACCTGGGAAGGGGAAAAGGGGCGCGGTGCAAAGACAAACTGGAAAAACAACTCTGAAGACATCTGGTTCTGTACACTCTCCGACCAATACCATTTTGATGTCGAAGCTGTGAAACTCATGCGAAAGGTGATCGCACCGTACACCAACGAAAACGGTGACCCAAAGGATTGGGAACGTACAGAGCATGGCGGATATCGTCTTACGCATCCATCAAATATTTGGACTGATCTGACAGTTCCGTTTTGGTCAATGTCTGAAAACACGGATCATCCGACACAGAAGCCCGAGAAACTTCTGGCAAAGATAATTCTCGCGAGCACGCGCCCCGGTGATTTCGTTTTTGACCCGTTCTTAGGGTCCGGCACATCCGCTGTTGTGGCAAGGAAACTCGGACGGCATTTCTTGGGAATCGAACTTGATGAAAGCTATGCCTGTCTAGCTCTCAAGCGTCTTGAACTTGCCGAGAACAACAATTCCATTCAGGGGTATTCAGGCGGAGTTTTCCGGGAAAGAAATTCGCTTCAAGACCAACCTGACTCCAGATCAAAATCCCTACTCACTAACGACACTATATCTCTTTTCGATCAGAGCGAACAATCCAAGTGAAGAAAAGTCGAATCTTCTATACTGCTGCATACCAGAAAATCGAAAACGATATTGTTCGCTTCGTTAACTCTCAAAAGGACTTTATGTCCAAGGCTACAATATCGAGTACTCGTGCCGCGGGCGATGCTATTCAAGGAATTCTCGCTGACCACTTCGATGGTATTCTCGGCGACCTCTGCGGTACATATTCCGCCGAATTTGCTCGCAGAGCTATGGCAGATATTGCCTTTACCGACAAAGATGGCTTTTACAACTTTGTGGACGTCAAGACACATCGGCTCGACACACATTTCGATATGCCCAACCTGACTTCGGTTGAGCGGCTCACACGTTTCTATGAAGATAACAAGAATTATTTCGTTGTTCTAACCGTTGCTTACTCGGTCAAAGGCACAAGAGTCAAAGTCGAGAAGGTTCATTTTGTTCCGATTGAATTCCTTTCGTGGGAATGTCTCACAATCGGTGCACTTGGCTGGGGTCAGATTCAGATCGCCAACTCGGACAAGATTATTGTCAATCCAAAATACTCTCGTAAGAAATGGATGCTTTTGATTGTCGGCGTTCTGTTTCCGCGCTGGTCAGACATATTCGAGGTACTGCTTTGGCCGATCCTTGCCCTGCTGTTGTACACAACCTTTGTGCAGGTGCCGATGGTCCACTTGCGTCAGGCGGTCTCCGAAGTCCGTTTTGTGAGATCAGCGGTCATCGGCAATTTCCTGGTGATCCCGGTGATTGTCTCAGGTTTGATTCAGTTCTTACCGGACCGTTAAGCGTTATTCTTGTTTCGGTCGCCCGGCCGCACCACAGCAACAAACGACTGAACACTTTTCTAAAAGACAACTACTTGGCGATAAACTATGGTTGGCTTCCACTAAGTCGGCCGGGTGTTCATCCGTTCCTTCGCGCTGGACTTAACTTTCGGCTATCCAACAACCCGCCGGGGAGTGCAGAAGATCCGCTCAATCTGGATATAGGTCTCAGCTATGTTTTCCCATAACCTAAACTCAGTGAGGTGATCGTCCGCCCAACTCATCCCACCTCAGCACACTTCTTCCATCTCCCAAATCTGACACAAGCACCTTTTTGCTGTCCCAATTATGGGAATAAATCTGCCAGAATCATCGTTTTCCGGCCATTTTGCGGGGCACAGATGTTGCAATTCCAAGGGCAAGCACAGATTTACTTTCTGTTGAAGGTTTCATCATGCACGAACTTTCGATAGCCGAAAGCATCGTTGACATCATCCACCAATACGTGGAGGAGAAGCATCTGCCGCTTGTGCATGATGTGTCGGTAAAAGTTGGCGCGCTTGCGGGCGTTGTGCCCGATTCGCTGGAATTCAACTTCGCGGCAATCACGGCCGATACGCCGTTGCAGAATGCGCGACTGCGGATTGTGCCGGTGCCGTTTGTGATTCGATGCAACGAATGCGGCGCAACATCGGAACCCGGCGGCCCCATTGCCATCTGTCCCCGTTGCGGCGGCATGGCAACCAAGACACTCTCAGGAACGGAGTTGCAGGTGGCAGAAATTGAAGTGAACGAACCCGAGGAGGCACCATGAGCGTCATTACCATTGAACGAAAGGTGTTGGAGAAGAACGACGAACTTGCGCGACAAAACAGAACGCTGTTTGCATCACGCAACATCTTCAGCATCAACATCGTCAGCTCGCCCGGCGCAGGAAAGACGAGTCTTGTTGAGAAGACGCTTGAGCAACTGAAAGGAAAGCTGAATGTTGCCGTTGTCGAAGGCGACGTCCAAACGGATTTCGATGCACAACGTGTTGCGAAGTACGGTGTTCCTGTTGTGCAGATTGTAACAAACGGCGGCTGCCATCTCGAAGCAAAGCTTGTGCAGGACGCGTTGCAGAATCTCGATCTTACCAACATTCAACTTCTCGTTATTGAAAACGTCGGCAACCTCGTCTGTCCGGCGAATTATGATTTGGGAGAAGAGATGAAAGTTGTTGTTGCCAGCACAACCGAAGGTGACGACAAGCCGCTGAAGTATCCGGGGATGTTCAGGAATGCCTCCGTTTTGATTATCAACAAAATGGATCTGCTGCCGTATCTGCCCTGCAAGATTGACGAATTGAAACGCAACGCGCTCAGCATCAATCCATCACTTATCATCTTTGAAACATCCTGCACAACGGGGTATGGCGTTGCTGAGTGGTGTACATGGCTAACGGGCAAGGTTTTTCAACACAAAGGCACGAAGTAATACGCCTGCGTGCTGAACCAAGGCACTTCGGCGTACAGGCACAAAGGTTCACGAAGAAAAAGAAAAAGTATTTATGCCTCTTCCTGAAAAGAAATCCGCTGCTCACCCCAGCGGCGACAACCGCTTCAAGCTGCTCGACAGGGCAATCACGAAGCATCAGTCCAGCGGCTACGCGCTGATCGAAGTGTTGCACGCTGCGCAGGGAATTTTCGGCTACCTCGAAACCGACCTGCTGATTTATATCGCTCACGCGCTGAGGTTGCCGCTGAGCCGCGTGTACGGCGTGGCGACGTTCTACCACTTCTTCCGCATGAAGCCGAACGGCAAGCACACGTTCGTGCTTTGCACCGGAACGGCATGCTACGTGAAAGGCGCGGGCGCAATTCAAGAGAAGGTGGAGAAGCACTGCGGCGTGAAGTTCGGCGAAACTACGCCCGACAAAAACGTGTCGCTGATAGCGGCACGCTGCGTCGGTTCGTGCGGACTTGCGCCTGTCGCAGTCCTTAACAACGCCGTTGTCGGCAAGCTGAATCCCGATGATGCTGTGCAGCGTGTGAGGCAATGGGAAGAGAAAACCGAGGAGGTACCGGCATGACATTGGAAGATCTCAACGAAGTTGCGGAAAAAGAACTTGCGCGTCAGCAAGCGCTGAAGAACCGTGTTCTCTACTGCTCGGCGGCCGGATGTGTTTCCTGCGGAAGCGAGGCAACGCGTGATGCCTTCAAGGCGTCGCTGAAAGAGAAGGGATTGGAGAAAGAAATCGAAGTGATCGGATCAGGGTGCATGGGACTCTGCGGTGAAGGTCCGCTGGTGAAAATTGCTTCGGATGATACTCTCTATCAGAACGTGGACGAAGATGCGGCACAGAAGATTGTCCGGCAACATCTTCTTGACGGAAAGAAAGTCGAAAACAACGCCCTCGATCCCGCAAATCCATTCTTCTCCTCTCAACTCAAAATTGTGTTGGAGAATTGCGGGAGAATCAACGCCGAACGCATTGAAGAATACATTGCCGTCGACGGCTATGAGGCATTGGCAAAGGCGTTGACGGAAATGAAACCGGACGAAGTGATAGATGAGATTCGGAAGAGCGGCCTGCGCGGCAGGGGAGGCGCAGGCTACCCGACAGGATTGAAATGGGGCATCGTACGCAAAGCGGCGAGTGACCAGAAGTACGTCATCTGCAACGCCGATGAAGGCGACCCCGGCGCGTTCATGGATCGGAGCGTGCTTGAAGGGGACCCGCATCGCATCCTTGAAGGAATGGCTATCGCAGCGTACGCTGTCGGGGCGAATCAAGGATACATTTACATACGTGCTGAGTATCCGCTCGCCATCGAACGCCTGAGGCTTGCCATCAAGCAGGCCGAGCGGCTCGGATTGTTAGGCAATCGCATTTTCGAATCGCAATTCAATTTTAGAATCGACTTGCGCATCGGCGCCGGCGCGTTTGTGTGCGGCGAAGAGACGGCATTGATTCGCTCAATCGAAGGCCGCCGCGGGCGTCCGAAGCCTCGCCCGCCGTATCCGTCGGAGAAGGGCTTGTTCGGTGCGCCGACGCTGCTGAACAACGTGGAAACGTACGCCAACGTCGCGCCGATCATCAATCGCGGCAGTGCATGGTTTGCGGCAATCGGGACTCCGAAAAGCACGGGCACGAAAGTCTTCGCTCTTGCCGGTAAAATCAAAAACACCGGACTCATCGAAGTGCCGATGGGCATTCCCCTCCGCACTGTCATTTTCGATATCGGCGGCGGAACGCCGGAGGGAACAGAGTTCAAGGCAGCGCAAACAGGCGGGCCTTCGGGGGGCTGCATTCCGAATGATCATCTCGATTTGCCCGTTGATTACGAGTCGCTTGCAACCGTCGGCTCCATCATGGGTAGCGGCGGCATGATTGTGATGGATTCGGAATCGAAGATGGTGGATGTGGCAAAGTACTTTATGGAATTCTGCGCCGACGAGTCGTGCGGCAAATGTGTTCCGTGCCGCGTTGGCACAAAGCACATCTATCTTCTTCTCGACAAAATCTCGAAAGGCAATGCAACCGCAGATGACGTCGCGTTGCTTGAGGAATTGTGTGAGATGGTGAAGGATACCAGTCTGTGCGGACTCGGTCAGTCGGCACCGAATCCGGTGTTGTCAACGCTCAGATTTTTCAGACATGAGTACGAGGAGTTGTTGAAGCCGGTGGAGACGTACATACCATCGGACGTTCACGAGTAAACCGCTGAAACGGTTTGTCGAGGTATTGGTTGACAACATAGTCCACGACTTAAGTCGTGGGCTACGAAACACAAACTGAAAAGGGAACCGTTTCAACGGTTTCAAAACAGGAAAACGAAATGGCAATCCTGACACTAACAATCAACGGCGAACAAGTCAGCGGCAAGGACGACGAATCCCTGTTGCAGATTGCGCGCCAGCATGATATTCACATCCCCACGCTCTGCCACCTCGATGGCCTCAGCGACGTCGGTGCGTGCAGATTGTGTTTGGTGGAGATTGAGGGACAATCGAAACTCTTTCCCGCCTGCACAACAAAGCCTCAGGAAGGGATGGTTGTTCATACTGACACTGAACGTCTGAAGCGCCATCGCCGTACAATCGTCGAGTTGCTTGCGTCGGAAGGAAATCATCAATGCGCCGTATGCGTCGTGAATAATCATTGTGAGCTTCAGGATCTCGCATACGAGGTGGGTTTGCAGTACGTCCGCTTCCCTTATCTCTACCCGAAAAAAGAACTCGACGCAACGCACAAGAGTTTTGTGTTGGATAGAAACCGCTGCGTGCTCTGTACTCGCTGCGTACGCGTCTGCCACGAAGTCGAAGGGGCGCACACGTGGGATATTGCGGGCCGCGGCATCGACTGCACCATTATTGCCGATATGAACCAGCCGTGGGGAACATCGCCAAGCTGTACGTCGTGCGGCAAATGTGTGCGTGTATGCCCGACAGGCGCATTGTTCGAGAAAGGGCAGACGGTAGCGGAGATGGAGAAGCAGCGTGATTTTCTAAAGTACATTGTCACCGCCCGCACGAAGCGCGAGTGGGTAGCGGAAGCAACTGAAGAATAGCCACTGAGCCACTGAGATGAAGTTAGAGAAAATCTCTGTGCCTCAGTGACTCCGTGGCAAAACAATCAGGGAAAAGAATGAAACCAAAGGTTGCAACAGTCTGGCTCGGAGGATGCTCGGGATGTCACATGTCGTTTCTCGACATGGATGAGCGGCTCATCGAATTAGCCGACAAAATCGAGCTTGTCTACTCGCCGATTGCGGATGTCAAGCATTTCCCGAAGGATGTTGACGTGGCGCTTGTGGAAGGTGCCGTCTCAAATGTTGAGAACGAAGAAATGGCGCGCATTATCCGGCGCAGCTCGAAATTTGTGCTTTCGTTCGGCGACTGCGCAACGACGGGCAACGTGACCGCAATGCGCAATCAATTCAGTCCCGACGAAATCATGCACCGCGCCTACGTCGAACTTGCTGATGGCGACCCGACGATTCCGTCGGAGTTTACTACGATTGCAAAGCTGTTGCCGCAGGCAAAGCCATTGCATGAAATTATCAAGGTGGATGCATTTCTACACGGCTGTCCTCCGACACCGGACCAGATTTGGTTTGCCATCAGCGAGTTGTTAGCGGGGAGAACGCCTGAGTTGCCGAATGTGTATTTGAGATATGGCTAAGCGGGAAAGCCACAGAGACACGGAGACACTGAGCAATCTGAAATAAACATCTAAACGAATTCTATTTGCCCAAGAACCTCTGTGCCTCTGTGTCTCCGTGGCTGATTGATAGTAGAAAGGAAGGAAATGAGCTTAACCAAGACAATTACAATCGAACCCGTCACCCGCATCGAGGGTCACGCAAAAATCACGATTCATCTCGACGACAAGGGAAGCGTGAGTGATGCCCGCTTTCATGTGAACGAGTTTCGGGGATTCGAGAAATTCTGTGAAGGACGCTTGATGTGGGAAATGCCCGGCATTACGTCGCGCATCTGCGGCATTTGTCCCGCAAGCCACCTCGTCACGTCGGCAAAGGCAGGCGACGACATTCTCGCTATCGGCATTCCCGAGACAGCAGAGAAACTTCGGCGCATGCTCACGCTGGGACAATGGACGCAGTCGCATGCGCTCAGCTTCTTCCATCTTTCCTCTCCCGATTTCTTGTTGGGATTTGACTCGGAACCGGCGAAGCGGAATATTTTCGGCTTGATGGATGGACACAAGGACTTCATCCGACGGGGAATACGACTGCGGAAGTTCGGGCAGGAAATCATCGAGACATTGGGCGGACGGCGCATTCATACGCCGTGGGCCGTCGCAGGTGGCGTGCGCGAGCCGCTCAGCGTGAAGGAACGCGACCATCTGCTAACGTGGATTCCTGAGGCAAAGGAAACGACATTTCTCGCCCTCGACACCCTCAAGAAAATTCACGAGAAATTTGCGCAGGATATTCCCAACTACGGCAACTTCCGGTCGCTGTACGTCGGGCTTGTGGGTGAAGACGGCAGACTCGAGTATTACGGCGGCAAGCTGCGTGTGCGCGACGGCAACGGCAACACGATTGCCGATCAGCTTGAGCCGCGGGAGTATCAGAAATACTTCGGCGAGCATTCGGAAACCTGGTCGTATCTTAAGTTCCCTTACTATAAACCGCTGAGTTACAAGAAGGGGATGTACCGGGTCGGGCCGCTGGCGCGGCTGAATGTCTGCGACTACATCGAGACGCCATTGGCTGAAGCCGAGCGGAAAGTATTCAACGGATTGACCGGGAACTTGGACGTGATGAACAACTCATTCTATTACCACTACGCCCGGCTGATCGAAATTCTTTTTGCAGTCGAGAAGATTGAAATGCTGCTGAACGATCCTGTTATTTTGAGCGAAGATATCCGCTCGAAAGCGATGATCAACCGCCGTGAAGGCGTCGGCGTGTGCGAAGCACCGCGGGGCGTTCTCTTCCATCATTATCATGTTGATGATGACGGCGTGATTCAGAAAGTGAACATGCTCATTGCTACGGCACAGAACAATCTTGCGATGAACAGGACGATTCGTCAGCTTGCGATGCAATACCTCGACGGGGCGACGATCACCGAAGGATTGCTCAATAGAATCGAAGCGGGAATCCGTTGCTATGATCCTTGCCTCTCATGTTCAACACATGCAATCGGACAAATGCCGCTGCTCGTTCAGCTTGTTGATGCGGGAAACAAGGTTGTCGCTGAACGGAGGAGACGATGATTCTCAAATACTTGCTTGCGTGGTTTCTTTTGCTTGTCGCGGCAGTGACAAACGGGATCATCCGTCAATCTTTCTTCATCGGCAGGATGGAGGAACTGCACGCGCATCAGCTTTCGACGTTCACCGGCATTCTGCTTTTTGCCTTGATTATTTGGGGATTGAGCAGAATCTGGCCGCTCGAAAGCGCTTCGCAGGCTTGGACCATCGGTTTCATCTGGCTGGGAATGACACTGGCGTTCGAGTTTCTGTTTTTCCATTACGTTGGCGGGAAATCGTGGGATGTATTGTTGCACGACTACAACATTCTCGAAGGACGCGTCTGGCCGCTGATACTCGTGTGGGTAACCGTCGCGCCGTACATCTTCTATCGGTTTGGTAAGGGTTGATTACGCCACAGAGGCACTGAGACACAGAGATATTCCAGAATAACTGATGGTACGCAAAACCCAAAGGCGCTTCTATTTTTGATACCGACCTCATCCCCCGGCCCCTTCTCCTAAGAGGAGAAGGGGAGATTTGAACGAGGTTTCGATAAGTCCCTCTCCTCTCAGGAGAGGGATTTAGGGTGAGGTCGTTCGGGAAACAAACGAAATTCAAAATTTGCGTAACATCAGTAATAATTCTCTGCAACAGACTCTCATGATCACTCCGTGTCTCAGTGTCTCAGTGGCAGGAATGAGAAATGAACAGAACACTCGTCATAGGCTACGGCAACAGGCTTCGCCGCGACGACGGCGCCGGACCGCTCGCAGCGGAGCGCATCGCCGCAACGTATCCCGAAGTTGACTGCCTCAGCAGCCAACAGTTGACGCCCGAAATGGCCGAGGTGATTGCCCACTACGATCGTGTGCTATTTGTGGATGCAAGCGTTGAGACGAACCATTTGCGTTGGAGCTTGATTCAGCCGCGCATCGAACAGATGCTGCCGGATTCGCATTCCCTTTCCCCGCAGCGACTTGTCGAGCTTGCCATTGAATTGTACGGCGAGTGCCCGCGTCAGGCCGAGCTTGTAGAGCTTCCCGCATGTGACTTCGATTTCGGTTACGAACTCTCGCCTCTTGCCAGCGAGATGGTGGAAAGGTTTGTGAGGGTGTTTCCTGCGACACAAGCCGACTTGCGCGACAATGTGAGGTATTGTTGAGAGTGAGGCGAGATAATCCCTTATGTGCATAAACGCCGGCACGCGTACACGGATCGAATGGGACATCGAATGCTCGTCAACTATCGCTTGACATTCGCTTTTTTTTGATATATTTCCACCAGTTACCGAACCCGCCCGCCCCGTTATACGCAAGCAACGGTGCGGGCATGCTGAAGCTGAAAACAGGTGTCCTCATGCGTACCACCGCAATCCTGTTATGTCGCGGGTTTAAGTCGATTCCGTTGCAACGCAAACCCACCGGTCCGGTCTCCACTAACATTCGGCAATCGTTCACATCTCATCGGAGTTGGTGAGATGATACGGTCAGTCTCTTTTCTTCTCTCGTTCGTTTCTCTGATGCTCGCGCTTGAAGCCGTACCGATATTGGCGCAGAATGAGGCCCCTCCCGGTGATCTCATTTCCCTCTACAAGGAGATATACAAGCGTTTCGAGTCCGGCGCCCCAACCCCTCCACCGTCCGATAGCGTCCTGACATTCCTTGGCCGATGGCCGTGGGGACCATGTGTTGCGGTCGCGGCGAAAGGCAACTACGCGTACATCAGCAACGGTCCGATGTTCCAAGTGCTCGATGTCTCAAATCCCGCCGAGCCAAGAATCGTGGGAGAGTACGAGACGTGGGTTAACGATATCTTCATTCGCGACTCGGTCGCCTTTATCGCGGGCAACAGTTTTGTGATTCTCAACGTATCGGATCCAGCAAATCCGAGGTTGATATCCGAAGTACAATACAATGCAGGCGTGAGGCGCGTGATGGTGGAAGGAGACTTTGCCTACCTCCTCACGGGAAACGGGTCGTTTCGGGTTGTTGACATCAGCAACCTTCACGCGCCATACTGGCGCGGGTTCCTAGGAGGGGTCGGTGGAGATGTGCCGCGGAGTCTTGCTGTTCGTAACGGGTACGCCTACATCGGAGACTTGGAGTTTCCGCGCATCTCCGTCGTCAATGCCACCAACCCTGATAGCTTATGGGGGAGAAACATCCTCTTCGTCGGAATCGTCGTCAGCTTGCATGCTTCGGACACTCTGCTGTATGTGGGGAGGTCGACTCGCTTGCAACCGTATAGCATTGCGGATCCCATGAATCCCGTTCCTTTGGGAAGTGTTAACGTGAGAGGGACTCTGAGCACTATCACTGTCAGCGGTTCAACTGCGTATGTTACAACCGACGGCTCCGGCATTTACGCTGTTAATGTCTCGAATCCTGTAATGCTTCAACGGAAAATGGACTTTTGGGGTAGCGTGATTTGTGAACGATGTTCATGACGTTGTAGTTCCAGACTGCCGCCGTCGCCTGCAAAG
>JAANMY010000338.1_pt1 | contig 67017 bp, 62 predicted proteins | sample 7279691 | NCBI WGS metagenome assembly JAANMY01 (sample SAMN14094543, study PRJNA606508) | bioreactor metagenome | isolation source: A lab-scale SPAN reactor treating ammonium-rich wastewater day 388 | place: Ireland: Galway | collected 2018-02-07 | reverse complement strand
GTTCTTTGCCTACGATTCCGGCGGCAAGATGACCCGCCGCTCCGGTCCGGGGGGAGCCAGCGAATACGACTACAACTGGAGCGACCAGATCACCCAGGTTCGCCTTCCCGGCGGCGGTATCTCGGTGAATGCCTATGACGGCAACGGCCAGCGCGTGCAAAAGCGCGAGCCCGACGGGCGCCTGCGCGACTACCTGTGGTCCGGGGACGAGATTGTCAAGGAATACGACGAGTCCGGCACCCCGCAGGCGAGCTACCTCCTCGGTCTCGGCCGCGAGGCCACCCGGGTCGATGGCGCCTGGCACTTCTATGTGACCGACGCACAGGGCTCGACTGTCTTCCTGGTCGATGCCGCCGGGAACGTCTCGGCCTCGTATGACTATGACGACTGGGGCAACCTGACGTCGTCTACGGGCAGTGTTTACAACCCGTTCCTGTATACGGGGCAGCAGTTTGACGCGGATACCGGACTGTACTACCTGCGGGCGCGCTTCTACGCGCCGGACATCGGGCGGTTTACCAGCCGCGATCCCATCGGGTATGCGGGTGGCTCCAACCTCTACTCTTACTGCGGAAACAGCCCGGTTAACTGCGTGGATCCGAGAGGACTTGCGCCGGAGGATGATTGGAGCAGCAGGTCTTGGGGCCCGTCAACACCTGCTGAGCGTGCAGAATACGACAGGGCTCGCGCGAATGGGGCTGGCTACGTGATGGCGGGCGGTGTCGCTGCTCTCACGGCAGTTGCGGTCAAGAACCCCGCGGCCATAAGAACTGCTTACTACACAGTCGCTGCTTGGGCTATGGCACCACAGACCATCCAAGGAACAGTTATGGCAGCCGAAGTCCTTACAGGCGCGTCGGCCGGCGGAGCATTCCAGGGGAGAGGGTTCCCTCGGAGTGCCCCGACGAGGGCACTGGGGGCGGCCCACATTGACGAGTATCATTTCGGAAGCCTAGTCACAAATCGAACCGAACTAATGAAAGGCGGCGAGGTGATTGCTGCAGGATCTGCCAGCAGGGGAGGCGTTCCAGCTATCCGAGACGTCCAAAATCTCGTTACTAAATATGGAGGTAAGCCACGCGACTGGGAAAAGGTGAAAAATTTCACGAGTGCGCAAGATGTGTACACAGGTGAGTCTATCGATGTTCGGCTTCACTATTACAGGAACAATTCGCTGGGCATCATAGTCGAAACAAAAATAAAATCCCTGGGTCCAGGTGAGTACTAGACCCATGTTTGCCATTGTTAAACGCGCAAAGGACGCGGTGTTAACCTCGGCCATTCCAGAGGAAGTCACTAGCACTTGGCCATTAATTGACACAGGCCCCAACCCTCTTTGGGGACTGTACCAAATTACAATAAGAAGGGGGCACTTAATAAAGGAAAATGAATATTTCAAGCTCACGCAACCCAGAACGACTGCACTCGTTGAATCAGCAAAGTTATGCCCACCTGTCCTCTCCCTTTCGAAAGAATATTTAGAGGAGGCCAAATACTCGAAACAATACACTGCTACTGATTTTGAAGAAGACATATGTAGACTACTCGAATTCTATCTCAAGAAACAAATCCATAAGGGATGTGTGATGGCGGCAGCCACTATCAGCCAGGACATGGCGGTCGCAGGGTATTACTATTGGGTTATCGGAAAGAGGGCCAGCAATGTTTGGTGGATAGACGACGACTATTCTCTTGTGTGCTCGCGCTCGGAACTATTTTCTTTTAGCGATTCATCTCAGTCGATTTTACAAGATATTGAGCAAGTGCTTTCGCTATCACCATCCTCTGTAAGTGCCTCTCCACCAAACCGCAAGCGAACTTGAGCCTACGACTGCACGAAGCGGAGCCAGAGTCGGAACACGTGTCCACGGATGGTGTCGTCACGATGGTGATAGATCTAGATCGGCTTGGTCTCCAGGATTGTCTTCATCGTGCGGTGGCTATCCTCGACGAGGCAGAGTTGCTTGTACAGAAGGCAACGAAGTCGATCACCGATAGGGTGAGCCCGGTAGGGGCATCTCGCCGGCTAACTGGGACTGCGCCCATCCTCACGATGAACGATCAGTTGATCACCAAATGATCACCGGCCTCAAAATCACACCGGATCACCATGGCACTCCAGAAACACCCCAACCCACCCAAACCCGCACCAGCTCTAATCTCCAGCACACCCAACAACATTCCAGATCACCCAAGATCACGCCCCTGCTTATCTACCCGGGGAACCTACATGGGGCCACTTGGATGGCGCCCCGACCGGGTTTGCGGGGCGGGTGGCGGGCGAAATGATCACCGTTTGAAACCCAAGTCAGTTGAGCCATTTCTGAGATGAGCAGTCCCCATCACGCCGGGAGATGGAAATCGGTCTCAAGCATGTCGACGACGAGCCGAAGGACCTTCGACCGAAACCAGCCATAACGGCTGCCTGGGCGACCCGAGCAGGTCCACCTGTCCCGCCTGCGAACGGTCTACGTGATGGTAAGCATCCGATATTGCACGCGCTGAGGCTACGAAGCGCGGGCCGCCCGGGTGGCGGCCCTGATCCAGGAAAAGCTTGGCCTGCATGTCGAGCTGGTCAAGTCCAGCGGCGGGGAGCTCTCGGTTCAGGTGGATGGGCGCACGGTTGCCAAACGTGGACTGCTGACCTTCCCTTCCGATCAGAAGTGCCTCGAAGCAGTGCGCAAGGCCACCTCGGCTGCCTGACAGCTGGTGTCCGCGCCGCAACGTCATCCGCCAGGCTCAATCCGGTCAGGATTCGGCGGCAGCTGCGCCCGGCAGAGGAGCGCGTTCTGCATCTTCGTAACGGCGCGCGCTGAGGAAGAGAAACAAGAGCCCGCTAAGGGCTCCCACCGAGACGAACCAGGGGAAAGCCAGCTCGGTGTTGAGCTTCAGCCCCACCACGGCGGCGATGGAGAGGGGCAGGCTGAAGACCGCCAGCCGGTCGGGCGGGCGGCGGCGGAAGGCCAGCGCGTAGGCGAACAGGGCCAGCAGGGCGCCGTAGAAGTAGGTTCCGATCTCCAGGCCGAGGGGCAGAAGGCGCTCCACGTTCTGGGAGGCCATCGCCACCGCCGCCAGGGCGGCGCAGAAGCCCACGCTGGAGAGGCGGGTGGCCCGCAGATAGTGGGCCTCGGAGCGACCGCGGGCCAGATACGGTTGGTAGACGTCTACCACGAACGAGCCCGCCAGCGCCGTCAAGGCCGACTGGTAGCTCGACAGCACCACCGAGAGCACGGCGGCGATCAAGAGGCCTGACAGACCCGGGGGGAGCGCGGTCAGGATGAAGTGGGGGAAGATTTTGCGCGCGTCGGTCCCCAGGGTGGGGTCGGGGTGCAGTTGGTAGTAGGCCCAGAGCAACGAGCCGATGGTCAGGAAGACCAGCGCGATGGGCACGTCGGCCACCCCCGAGCCGATCACTGCCAGGCGGCTGCGCCGGCTGTCTTTCGCCGTGAGCATCCGTTGCACCATGTCATAGTCGGTGCCGAAGATGGCCGTGTTGGTCAGGGTGGTTCCCAGCACCCCGGCCCAGAAGGTGAACTCGACGCGGGGGTCGAGCGAGAAGTTGAAGACCCGCAATCGCTCGGGGGGCAGGGCGGCGGCCCAGTCGGAAGGCAGGCCGCTGAGGAGATAGCCCACCGCAGCCGTGGCACCTACCAGCATTACGGCCACCTGCAGCACCTCGGTCCAGATCACCGCTCGGATGCCGCCGGCCACCGTATAGACCAGTCCCAACAAGGCCACCAGGACCACCGCAGTGGTGGCCGAGAGGCCCAGGGCCAGTTGCAGGATCAAAGCTCCGGCAAAGAGGCGCACCCCGCTCATCAGGGTGCGGGTCACCAGAAAGACCAGCACGGCCAGGTTGCGGGTGCGCGGGCCGTAAGCCTGGCTGAGGAGCTCGTAGATCGAGACCACGTTCTGGCGGTAGAAGGCCGGCACGAAGTAGAGGCCCACCAGCAGGCGGCCTCCGATGGCCCCCAGCACGATCTGGAGGTAAGTCCAGTCGCCCGTGTAGGCCAGGGCGGGCACGCCTACGAAGGTCAGAGCCGAGATCTCGGTTCCGATGATGGAGAGCAGCACCGCCCACCATGGCAGCTGGCGGTCGCCCAGCAGGTAGCTGCGAGCGCTGGCCTGGCGCTGACGAACCCCCCAGCTGATCAGCCCCAGAACCACGAAGTAAGCCACCAGGATGCCCAGGTCAAGCGGGCGCAGGCAGCTTCTCCAGAGCTTGCACCGCGTCCACCAGGCCGGCTCCCTGGTCGTGCACCCCACCCCCCCGGGGCAGCTTTTCGGCCGAGCTCACCACGGCGTGCTTGAGCTGGTCGGGGGTAGCCTGAGGGCGGGCCGTCAGCAAGAGGGCTGCCAGACCGGCCACCATGGGAGCGGCCATGGAGGTGCCGTTCTTGGTCACATAGCCGCTGCGCGCGTTGTCGGCGGCGGTGATGCCCACCCCCGGCGCGACCACGTCCGGCTTGTCCAGGCCATCCACCGGCGTGGGTCCTCGCGAGGAGAGGTCGGCCACCCGGTCATCGTCGCGGCGCACCGTTCCCCGGTCGTTGGAAGCGCCCACCGTCAGCACCACGGGCGAGTGAGCCGGAGAGCCGATGGTCTGCGGGTCGGGCCCATCGTTACCAGCCGCGACCACCACCGTGATGCCGCGATCCCAGGCCGCCCTGGCGGCTCGGGCCATGGGATCGTGCTGGTGGGAGAGCTGGGCCATGCCCGAGGCGGAAAGGTTCAGGACACGGATGTTGTGCCGGTCCTTGTTCTCCACCGCCCACTGGATTGCCCTGATCACGTCGGAAGTGCGCGACTTGCCCTGGCTGTTGAAGGCCTTGATGGCCACCAGTCCACACTCGGGAGCGATGCCCGTGTGACGCCCGTTCGAATCGCTGCCGTTACCCCCCACGATGCCGGCCACGTGGGTTCCGTGGCCGTGGTCGTCGTAGGGCTCGCTCTTGCCGCCCAGCACATCGTGGAAGGCCAGAATGCGGTTGCCGAAGTCCTGGTGGCGGGAGATGCCGGTATCGATCACGGCCACGGCCACACCCTTACCTTTGAAGCCCTGGCTCCACAGCTCGCCGGCCCGCACCGTGGGGGCGGCCACGTTCAAGGCGGGCCGGAGGCTGACCGGCGTGGGGGGCAGGCTGACCTCCTCGTCTGGGAACACGGTCAGATCGGGATGGTCGCGCGTGAGGCGCTCGAGCTCAGCTGCGTCTTCAATCTCGCAGGCGGCCGCCCCCACCAGCGGCAAGTCGTGCCAACTGCCGGGCAGCTCGCGTCGCAGGCGGGAAAGCGTGGCCGGGTCGGCCTGGAGCAGGACGTTCACCGGGCCAGTCTAGCATCCGCCCGACCCCACCTTGTAAACGAAGGGTAAAGCTATTGCATCAGCATGCTCTTGGGAGGTCCAGAGGGCGGCGGGGGACCGCCCTCGAGGACCAGGCAGTCGCCCTGGGTGGTCAGGCGATTGAGCTGCACCTGGATGTTCTTGGGCATTAAGCTTTTGGGGTCGATGAGCAGCGAATCCCCCTGCGTCCGGATGTCGAGCTTGTCGAGCGAGTCGCCCGCCATGGCGTTGGCGATGGAGACCGCGATACGCGGCACCGGGAGACCGAGCACCCTCACCTGCTCGGGGGTGAAGCGCACTTTCTTGTCGGCCGTCAGCTCGAGCTTGCCGCGGACCTTGAAGGGGAGAGAAACGATCTTGTCGAGCACCCCAACCGCTTCGACCATCCCGCCGGGGGCAAAACAAAGTTGGAGGTCGCGTAGCCCCTCCCGCTCGAGCAAGTCGGCGCCTCGCACCGTGGCCGCCTGCTGGGCAACCTTGGAGGGGATGGACATACGCAGCCGCTCGACGGTGATCGGGCTCTTCTGGAGCGAATCAAGGTCGGGCGTGATCAGCTTGCCGGGAGAAGCCAGAATGCTCTCCAGGGTGAAGCTCTTGAGCAGATCCACCGAAGGGTCGAAGCGAGCCGTCAACTCGTCGAGGTGCATCCCGGCCAGCTCCAGGTCGCGCACCTTGAGCTTGTTGTCCTTGACCTCGAAATGCACCGAAGCGCCCATCGACTGCTGCTCGGGACGCTTGGCCTGGGCCTGGCGCAGGTCGTCGAGCTCGCGCCGGAGGCGGTCGTTCTCGTCCTCGAGGGCCCACATCCGGTCGGTGATCTCTTGCTCCATCGAGATGGCCGGTGTGGGCATGCCGGAGGCGACCCTGGCTGCCGGCTGCGAGTCGCGAATGATCATACTTGTGTTGTACCGCAGAAGTCCCCCCCGGTAAAGGCGGACCGATTCAGGTTTGCGAACATTTGCCATCCAGCGGACGCCGAGCTCGTGGCACATTCGCGCCAACCTGGCCTGATCCGCTGCCCGCAGGGGCGCCTGCTCAAGCCCTGACGCGAAGGACTCCCCGTCCCGCGACAGAACCTGCCTCACGTGTCGCTCGAAGACTGCCCGCTCTGTCACTCCACCGGGGCCGAGGTGCTGGCCGAGTTCCCCCCGCGTCGCGTGGTGCGCTGCCGCGTTTGCCGGCTGGGCTATCTCAGCCCGCGACTGTCGGCCGAGGAGATGCTCGAGCACTACCGCACCGGCGACTACTACGAGAGCAGCGAGGGCTCTGGCTATAGCTCGTATCTGGCTCAGGAGCGCTCGCTGCGGCTCACCTTCCGCTTGCTCTTGCGCAAGCTGGCTCGCCAGGGCCATACCGGCGGGCGGTTGCTCGAGATCGGCTGCGGTTACGGCTATTTCTTGACCGAAGCCCGGGGCCTCTTCTCCAGCCTTACCGCCACCGACTACAGCCCCGGAGCCCTCGAGCAGGCCAGCAAGACGGGCGCCACCGTCTACCTGGGCGGGCTGGAGTCGGTGCCGTCCGAAGCCACCTATGACACCGCCGTCATGCTGCAGGTGCTCGAGCACCTCTACGACCCGCTCGACTTCCTCACCAGACTTCGCTCCAGACTCAGGCCGGGCGGCTGCCTGGCGGTGGCCGTGCCCAACCTGGCCAGCCCGCTGCGCCTCTTGCTCGGTCGGCGCTGGCCCTCTTACAAGATCCCCGAGCATGTGGCCTACTATGACCGGGCCACGCTCAAGCGAGCCCTTCAGCAAGCGGGCTTTAGCAACGTCCAGGGCGTCTTCTATCCCGAGTTTTTCCCCCTCGGCCTGCTGGCCGAGAAGTTCAAGCTGCGCCTGCCCGGCTGGCTGGCCCGCCAGATCCTGTGGGTGCCCACCACTTCGGTGGCCTGCGTCGCACGAGCGTGAAGCGACTGCTGATCGTTCTCACTTTGCTCTCGCTGGTCCCAATCTGGGCTTTCCCCTACCCGGCCCTGCAGGACTATCCCCAGCACCTGTTCCAGGCCCGGGTGGTGGCCGACCCGGCCGCCCACCCCGAGTACCAGGTCCATCTGGCCCCTACCTACTCAGTCTTCTACCTGGTCACCTCGAGCCTGGCCCGCCACCTGCCCCTGGATGCGGCCGGGCGGACGGCGATCTCAGTTTATCTCCTGCTGATGGCGCTGGCCGCCTGGAGGCTGGCGCGTCCCTGGAACTGGGGCGCTCTGCTGCTCTTTCCGGTGGGTTACAACCAGTTCTACTTCCTGGGTCTCTTGAACTACATCTACGCCTTCCCCATCCTGCTCCTGGCCCTGCTCGACCTGGAGGCCTCCAGAGTCAACTGGCGGCTGCCCCTCTGGTTGCTGGCCCTGCTCTTCGCCCACCCCTTCGGATTGCTGGTCTACCTGGGGGTAGTGATCCTGTGGGCGCTGCTGACTCGCGAGCGAAAATACCTCATCGCCCTGGCCGCCGGCTCGCTGGTCTTCGGGCTGTGGTATTTCTCCCAGCAGACCACCCCCTACGGGCGCAGCGGGGTGCACTTCCTGGGCCTGAGCTACAATCTGCGCTTCCTGGCTACTTTCTTCACCAACACCGGCTGGGAAGCCAGCACCGACTGGTCCACCCTGATGCTGTGGGTGGTGGCTCTGGCCATCCTGGCCCGGTGCGCCTTCAAAGAGGGCACCCAACCGGGAGTGAGGATGGCTGTCGCGGCCGTGGCCGGAGGCCTCTTGATGGGCCTGGTGGGTCCCTGGGGACTGGGGGGCATGAACTTTGCGCTGGGCCAGAGGCTCAGCATCGTGGCCTTCCTCTTCCTGCCCGTGCTGGCCTCTCGCGTCAGCGTGCGCGGGCTGTGGGCCTTCGCGCTGGTGGCGGTGGTCATCTCGCTGGTTCTCCTGTCTGATTCCAAGCAATATCGCATCAGCCGCGAAATCGCCACCATCAGCCCCCTCATCGCTCAGATGGAGCCCGGTCAGGCGGTCCTGCCATTGATGTTCGACCAGGGATACTCGGACGAATCCGACTACTATTTCTATCAGCCCCACCTGCACGATGTCTTCTACTACCACATCGCCAAAGGAGGCGTGGCCGGCTCGCTCTGGTCGGCCGGCACCCTGCCGGTCGACTTCAAGCCCGGACAGCGCCCGGCGGCGCCCGAGCCCTACTTTCCCAACCAGTTCGACTGGCGGCGCCACGCCCACTATCGTTATTACCTGGTTCGGGGAGGGGACGAGCAAGTGGACCGCTACCTGGACTTTGCCGCCCGCCTGGTAGGACGCTCGGGCCCCTGGCGCCTCTATGAGCGGCGGACTGGCCCCGCGCCTGGACCTGTGCAGCGTTAGTCAAGGTGGGGAGCCAGAAGGGAGGGAGCTGTTGACCGGGCTGCGAAAGCCGATTGGTGGCCCAAACTCCCACTGTGCAAGAGGTCCTGGCCCGCTATCCCAAGACCCGAGCCGAGCTGCCCGAGTCTTATCGCGAGGTCTACGAGGCCAACTACTACAGCAATCGCCAGGGGCGAACCGCAGCCAGCCGTCTGTCTCTCTTCGTGGAGAGCTGGATGCATCGCCAGGTGGCCCGCGACACAAGATCTCGCACGAGTCCATTCCGCACCCTGGAGGTGGGAGCGGGCACCCTCAACCACCTCCCCTTTGAGCCCACCAGCCGCCCCTACGACGTGGTAGAGCCTTTCGAGGGCCTCTACCTGGACTCACCCCTGCGCGAGCAGATCGGTCGCTTCTACGCCGACGTCTCCGAGGTGCCCGGGCCCTACGAGCGCATCATCTCGGTGGCCACTTTCGAGCACCTGGAGGATCTGCCCACGATGATCGCTCGCTGCGCCGAGTTGCTCACCCCGGATGGCAACCTGCGGGTGGCCATCCCCTCGGAGGGGAGCTGGGTCTGGAAACTGGCCTACACCCTCAGCACCGGCCTGGAGTTTCGCCTGCGCCACGGCCTGAGCTACGAGACTTTGATGCGCTATCTCCACTGCAACAGCTGGGTCGAGGTGCGCACCCTGCTCGAAGCTCGTTTTCACAAGGTGCGCTGCAGCTGCCTGGGCTTCTCCCCCGCCCTGTCGCTCTATCAGTTTTACTCCTGTCGCGAGCCACGATGAGCACCCTCTCGCTGGTCATCCCTGTATTCAACGAAGCTGAAGCGCTGGAGGCCCACCTGGCCGAGATCCGCCTGCACGCCGAGCAAACCGGCCTGCCCTGCCGCATCATCCTGGTGGACGACGGCTCCAGCGACAACACCTGGCAGGTATGCCGGCGCCTGCCCAACGTGGAAGCCATCCGCTTCAGCCGCAACTTCGGCAAGGAAGCGGCCATCCTGGCCGGGTTGCGGGCCACCCGAGAAGACCTGACCATCGTGATGGACAGCGATCTCGAGCATCCTCCAGCTTTGATCCCCAAGATGGTGGAGCTGTGGCGCCAGGGCAGCTACCAGGTGGTCGAGGCGGTTAAGGCCCGCCGGGCCCGCGAGCCCTGGTACCGCCGCCTGGGGGCCCGCGTCTTCAACCGGGGGATGCGCACCCTGGCCGGAGTCGATCTGGCCGGTCAGAGCGACTACAAGTTGCTGACCCGCGAGACAGTGGAGGCCTACCTCGACTTGCCCGAGGCCAACCGCTTCTTCCGAGGGCTGATTCCCTGGCTCGGGCCGCGTCGGGCCGAGATTCCCTTCGAGGTGCCCCCCTCCAACCGGCGCACCCGCTGGACCTTCTCGCAGCTGGTCAGCCTCAGCCTCTCAGCTCTGTCCTCCTTCTCCTACGTGCCCCTGCAGATGATCACGCTGGCCGGTTTTCTCACCTTCGTGGGCAGTTTTCTCCTGAGCCTCTACGTTCTCTGGGTGAAGTTCTCGGGACGCGCGGTAGAAGGCTTTGCCACCGTCATCCTGGTGGTGCTGTTCGTGGGCAGCATCACCATGATCTCGCTGGGCATCATCGGCGGCTACCTGGCTCGCATCTACGACGAGCTCAAACGCCGGCCACCCTATGTGGTGGCCGACCAGCGCCACCCGGACTGAGTCGCCGAGCGCTGCGACGACAATTTGCACAGGGGCGGTTATTGCTGCTGCTGAGCCGCGTACCAGGCCGGCAGGTTGGGCAGCTCGAGGGGCTCGCCCAACGAGGTGAACCGGTCCTTCCCCATCGGCTGGCCCAGCAGCCGCACCTGCACGGCAACCGACAGCTCACTGGTGGCATCACCCTTGTGGGTGCCGCGATTGGGAGGCACGTCGCTGTAGTCGCGACCCACCGCGGTCCGAATATGGCGCTCGCCGGCAAGCAGGTTGTTGGTAGGATCGAGCCCCAGCCAGCCAAGCGTGGGCAGGTAAGCCTCCACCCATGCATGGGAAGCGTCGGGCACACTGGTGTCGTCGCGGTGGTAGAGGTAGCCCGAGACATAGCGGGCCGGAATTCCCAACTGACGGGCCAGGGCCAGGAAGAGATGGGCAAAGTCCTGGCATACCCCTGCTCGGGCCGCCAGCACCTCATCCAGCGCCGTCTCCACGGCGGTGGAGTGGGGAGCGTAGCGAAGATGCTCGTGGAGACCCTGGTTCAACTCTCGCAGCACCGTCAGGGGATCGTCGCGTCGGAAGGCTCCCAGCTCGCGACGCAAACCTTCCAGCGCCTCGTCGCTGGCGCAGGTGCGGGCGGTGGGGCTGAGGAAGTCAAAATGCTCGCCTTCCTCCAGGGCTCGATCAAGCTCATCCCAGACACTGGTCGAGAGCGCGCTGGGAGGGGGCTCGGGCTCCTGCACCTGCAATCTCGACAGGGCAGTGATGCTCAGCTCGCAAATGGGGCGGGGGATGTCGAAGTGGTGCACGACGTTGCCCTGGTAGTCGCGAAAGGATTGCACCTGCGCGGTGGGCTCCACGGCCAGCTCGAAGCTCAGGCAGATTTGCCGATCTTCCGAGCGTGGCTGCATGCGGACCTCCATCAGCGTCTCGCGTACCGGCGCCGAGTAGACAAAGCGGGTCACGTGGCGCACCACGTAGCGCAAGCTCACCAGAACTCTCCTGCGTGGAGGGGCTCGAGGGCTTGCTCGATGGGGTAGGCGATGTAGGTGGCGTAGACGGCGTCGTGGATGTCGGCAAGCTGGCGGCGGATCTCCTCCAGGAAGCCGGGCAGGCCGGCGGCCAGGATCTCCTCCAGGGTGCCGTAGCGAAGCGAGGCCACCAGCCGCCCTGTCAGGCGCAGGAGCCGGGTGCTGTTGGCCTGGGGGGCGTTCTCGCTGATGCGCTGAAGCGATCGGTCGATGCGATCCACCGCAAAGCGCACCGAGTGGGGAAACTCGGAATTGAGCAGCAAAAACTGCACGATACGAGCTCTTTGTAGCTCCGGGCTGTAGACTTTGCAGAAGGCTTCAAAGGCAGTGCAGCACTTGAGCAGGGCCACCAGATCAAGGTATTCCTCGCTCCTGGCCTGCTTGAAGTGAGCCTCCAAGAGCACCGCCAGCGAGCGGGCTCGCTCCACGAAGCGGCCCAGCTGGATGAAGCTCCAGCCCGGCCCCCGGTAGGTTGTGGAGTCGGTGATGCCCTGGAAGAGCTGGGCTCCCTCTTTGACGGTCTGGTAGAAGTCGTGGGGATGAGCCCCGATCTCCTCATCGCGCCGAGCCTCAGTGACACCAAGGTAGAGTCGGTTGAGCTCGCTCCACATCTCCGAGCTGATCAGCTCGCGCACGTTGCGGGCATTGTCGCGGGCCGCCCGGATGCAGGAGTAGATCGAGCTGGGGTTGTCGGCGTCGAAGGTCAGTGTCTGGGTCAGCTGGTGGGAATCCAGACCGCTCTTCTCCAGCTCAGCGAAGGTGGAGCCGAACTCGAGCGAGGTCAGCAGTTTGTCCCAGTGGCGCGCAGCCGATTCGGGGGCCTGCTCGAGCACCAGGTTATAGAAGACGTCGATCATGCGGGCGGTGTGCTCGGACCTTTCGAGATAACGGCTCATCCAGTACAGGTGATCGGCCACCCGGCTCAACATCGTCATTCGCAGAGCACCCAGGTATCCTTGCTGCCGCCCCCCTGCGACGAATTGACCACCAGCGATCCTCGGCGAAGGGCCACGCGGGTCAGTCCGCCGGGCACGATGTTGACTTGCTCGCCATACAGTATGTAGGGCCGCAGGTCCACGTGGCGTGGCTCCACCACCCCATCGATGAAACATGGAGCGCGCGACAGGTCAAGGGTGGGCTGAGCGATGTAATTGCGCGGCCTGGCCTCGATCCGGCGGCGGAACTCCTCTCTCTCGCGCTCGCAGGAGTGGGGCCCGATCAGCATGTCATAGCCGCCCGACTCACCTACCGCCTTGACCACCAGCTGGTCAAGCCGATCGAGCACGTGCTGGCGCTGCGAGTCGTCGGTCAAAAGATAGGTCTCCACATTGGGCAGAATCGGCTCTTCTTTGAGATAGTAGCCAATGATGGCCGGCACGTAAGCGTAGACGGCCTTGTCGTCGGCTACACCGGTGCCGATGGCGTTGGAGAGGTTCACGTTGCCGGCTCGATAGGCGTTGAACAGGCCAGGCACGCCCAGAGCCGAGTCGGGTCGAAAGGCCAGCGGGTCGAGGAAATCGTCGTCCACCCGGCGATAGATCACGTCCACCCGGCGCAGCCCTCCCACCGTCCGCATGGAGACCACGCCGTCGTGCACCAGCAGGTCGCGGCCTTCCACCAGCTGGATGCCCATCTGGCGGGCCAGGAAGGTGTGCTCAAAGTAGGCCGAGTTGTAGACCCCGGGGGTCAGCAGCACGATGGTGGGCTCTCGGTCTCTCTGGGGGGCCAGAGCCCGCAGGGTACTGAGCAAGACCTGGCCATAGTGATCGATAGGACGCACCCCGAAGTTGCGAAACAGTACCGGGAAAGCCCACTTCATTACCTGACGATTGGCCAGCATGTAGCTGACCCCGCTGGGGACGCGTAGATTGTCCTCCAGCACCGCGAACGTGCCATCGGCCAGCCGCACCAGGTCGGTCCCGGCCACCGAGACGTAGACCTGGCGAGGTACATCCACGCCGCGCATCTCCTTGCGATAGTGCTTGCAGCTGTAGACCAGGTCGCGCGGAATGACCTTGTCCTTCAAAATGACGCCTTTGTGGTAAATGTCGTCCAGAAACAAGTTGAGGGCGACCAGTCTCTGGGTAAGTCCGCGCTCGAGGTGCTCCCATTCAGCCGCCGTGATGATGCGAGGCAGCAGATCGTAGGGGAAGATCTTCTCGGTGCCCTCCTCGCGACCGTAGACGGTGAAGGTGATGCCCTGGTGGAGAAAGGACAGGTCAGCCGCTTGCTGACGGCGGCGCATCTCATCGGGGCTGAGCTCGAGAATGCGCTTATAGAGCGGGCGATACTGCGACCGGGGCTTTCCTGGCGCGGTGAACATCTCGTCGAAGGCACCGCTCAGGTGATAGCTCTGAAACGGGCCCGATGCAGGGGCGGGCGTGGTTCTGGCCATAAGCTCCCCCCGTTCTTGTCCTGGACAGCGGTTCCCTCTGTCCAGATATTCACATATTGGTAACCGAAACGACCCAATTCATGGCTAGTCTTGATCGAAAATTTGCGAGACAATGAAGACACAAGGAACATAAAGACATGCTGATCAACCCTTCAGGATATCATTTCTCGGGCGACCATCCCGCCCCCCGAGCCGAGCAGCTGAGCCTCGGGAATGCTGCCTTCATGCAAGATCGCGTCAGCATCGGCGGACGCACGACCAACCTCTCCGGCAAGCCCACCTCGGCCACCGGCAGCTGGGACTACAACTGGCGTCCCGATGCCAATCCCCAGGAGGACGACGCACGGCGCCGACGCATCAACGACATCCGCAACGAGATCGCCAACGTGGAGTGGAAGCAGCGCGAGGGACAGAACCGCCTGCAGCAGATCCCCAACGAGATCTGGCGCAAGGAGAACGAGCGCTCTCAGCTCGAGTATGAGAAGAGCCGCCTGCAGAGCGAGCGCTCCGGCCTGGTATCGGAGAAGAACCGGATGGAAGGCGACCGCAACGTGGCCAAGGAAAATGACCGCTACGGCTACCCGCCTCCACCCGGAGCCTACGGCTGGGGCGAAGTGCTCAACGGCATCAATGACAAGCTCTATCCGGTGCTCGAGCGTATCCGGGCCATCGACTACGCGGTGCGCGACCTGGAGTACAAAATGGCCGACCGCACCCGGGAGATCGACGGCCTGCGCACCGAGCAGTATCGGCTCAACGACGAGGTCAGCCGCACCACCTGGTTCATCAAGGAACGGGCCTCCGAGTGGAAGACCATCTACTCAAGCATGCAAAATCCTACCTACGATCTGGCCTGTCCCTACTGGTAGGGACCATTGCTTGCAGTTGCTCCCGCGCTACTTGTCACGGTGCGGCAGGCAATACCACGCACAGGCAAGTTCCCTGGCCCACGACGCTGCTCGCCTCCACCGCACCGCCGTGGCGCTCCACAATCTCCTTGACGATAGCCAGGCCAAGCCCGGTGCCCTTGATTGTGCGAAGCTTGGTATCCTTGCTGCGGAAGAAGTGGTCAAAGAGCAGAGGCAGGTCTTCCTCGGGGATGCCTGGCCCGGTGTCCTCCACCTCCAGGCGCCAGCGGCCAGATTCCACTGAGGTGCGGACCGTCACTTTGCCCCCGCTGGGGGTGAACTTCAAGGCGTTGTCCACCAGGTTGATGACGACCTGCTTGAGCCGGTCGCGGTCCAGGCTCATGGAGCGAGCCTCGGAGTGGGGCTGAAAGCTCAGGGTGACCTCGCTGCGCTCTGCCTGGGGGCGCAGCAGGTCGACCACGTCCTCGACCACTTCCTCCGGCACCATGGGTGCAAGGTCCATCGACAGGCTGAGACTGCGCAAGCGGGTCAGCTCGAGCAAATCCTGCACCAGGCGGGTGAGGCGGTCGGCCTCGGTATCGATGCGGGTCAGGGGCTTCTTGAGCGACTCGTCCTCGCAGCTCTCGAGCAGGGTCGCGGCAAAGCCCTTGATGATCGTCAGCGGAGTACGCAACTCATGGCTGACCGAGCTGAGAAAGAGGTTGCGCATCTCCTCCAGGCGCCGCACGTCTGTGATGTCGCGCAGCAGCAGCAGGCGGCCGATCTGTCCCCCTTCATCTCGGAAGGGAACCACCAGAGCCCGGTAGATGCGCTCTTGCAGATGAGCCTCGTGAGCCTGGGGCTCGGGAGGAAAGGCCAGCGCCTCGGGCAGCGGTTGGCCCTCCCAGCGGTCGAGCCGCAGGGCGGCCTGGGCGGCCGCGTTGAGATAGGTCATGGTGCCGGCCGCGTCCACCGCCACCACGCCGTCCGGAATCGAGGCCAGCAAGGTGCTGATCTTGTTGCGCTCGGCCAGCAGCTCGCCCAGTTGGCGGGAGAGCTGGCCCGCCATATGGTTGATGGTGGCGCCCAGCTGGCTCAGCTCCAGCGTTCCCGAGGGCTCGACCCGCTCCTCGAGCTGCCCCTCGGCGATGCGGGCGGCGGTCTGGCGAATGCGCTCCAGTGGACGAGTCAGCGTTGCCGCCAGCAGCATGGCGGCCAGCACCGAGCCCAGCAGGGCCAGGCCCAGAGCCGTCAGCAGCTGATCCTTCAACTCTCGATAGGTGTCATCCAACTCGCTCAGATTGGAGGCCACGTCCACCACCCCCACCCGCTGCACGGTGGGGTACTGCAACTCGATGGGAGTGCTGGCGTGGGCCACGCGCACCCCGTCCTCGGTGGAGAACCAGGTGATGGGCTGACCTTCCAGCGCCTTCAGCGCCTCCGGCGCCATGGGCTCGGCGAGCCGCTCCAGCGAGTCGCCCAGGATCGTCCCCTGCTGATCGGCGATGCGGATGCGGGCCCGGGTCAGGCGAGGAAAACGATGCATCACCCAGCGGGCCGATTCGGACAGGTCGTCGGGATGCTGGGTGTACATGTTCATGAAATGAGCCAGAACGCGGCTCTGCGAGATGAGCTGGCTCTCGGCGCGACGCTCGAGGGACGACTGCATCCATCGAAGCATGAACCCGGCGCTGATGCCGAGCGAGAGCGAGACCAGGAGCAGATAGGTCAAGACCAGCCGCGAGCGGATGGTGTTGAGCAGCCTCACTCGTCGCCGAACCGGTAGCCCTTGCCCCACACGGTGCGCACATACACGGAGGCGACCGGCCCGAGCTTCTCGCGCAGGTAGCGCACGTGCACGTCGACCGAGCGGGCATCGAGGTGGTCCGAGCCCCAGACCTCGGTCAGGATGTCCTGACGACTGTAGATCTCACCCGGATGAGAGATCAGGAAAGTCAAGAGATCATATTCGCGGGGAGTCAGTTCGACCGGCTTGTCCTTAAGGAATACCTTCCGCTTGAGCACGTCCACCGTCAGCTCGCGATAACTGAACACGGTGCGCTCGGTGCGGGTGGGAGCCCGGGCCCGGCGCAGGATGGCCTTGACCCGGGCCATCAGCTCTTTCGGATTGAAGGGCTTGACCACGTAGTCGTCGGCCCCGGTCTCGAGGCCGACGATCTTGTCCACGTCGTCCTCACGAGCCGTCACCATCACCACGGGCACTTCCGAGAAAGCCCGGATGCGCCGGCACACCTCGAAGCCGTCGATGTCGGGAAGCCCCAGGTCGAGCAGGATCAGATCGGGCTCGCGCTTCTTGACCTCATCCACGGCCTTCCCTCCGGTCTCGGAGGTGACCACTCGGTAGCCTTCGCGGGTGAGATTCATCTCCAGAATCTCGCGAATGCCCTCTTCGTCCTCCACGACCAGAACGGTTTTCTCCATGAGAGGGCATTCGGAGCCGGGCCGGCGAACTCTTTCTGCATGAGGCGGCATCCTCGAGGCGGCTTTACCCTGGCCGAGTGCATGATTGCGCTTCTCTTCATCAGCATTGCCCTGTTCGCTTATGTCAGCCTGCACACGCGCTTGATTCACAGCGGCTATAAGCTCGAGACGCGCATGCTTCATCAGGAGGCTGCCCGCACCAAGATGGCCGAGCAGATCGCCAGCGAGCGCCAGAAGCAGGCGGTGGCCGGAGGTGGACTGGCGGCCGAGGCCCAGAACACCAGCACGCTGATGAGCATGGATCCCAAGGACGGCACCATGTCGTTGATCTTGCCAGACCCCACCGATGGTGGGTTCAAGCTGGTCAAGCCAGAGAACGGCCTGACCCCTTACTATGACTCGGCCTACAAGCCGTTTATGCCTTACTACAACTCGGGCTACATCCCGTTCGCGGCCTACTACAACCCGATCGCGCTGAGCGGGGGCGCCAAGGCCCAGCCCCAGGTGCTCGGGCAGGCCTCGGCCAACGTGACTCCCATCGGCTCGGGCCCGAAGGTGGCCGCCATGATTCGGGTGGAAGAGACCTGGACCGACCGCAACGGCCAGCAAAGCATCCTGCTGGAGACGGCGGTGGCGCCCCTGTTCCAGGGTTGGTAGTCGCCGACCACCCGGCCGTCATCGACGGCTACGAAATCCTCGAGCCGCTCGGCCAGGGTGGCATGGGTTGGGTCTATCGAGCCCGACGCCAGGGCCTGGTGGTCGCGCTCAAGGTGCTGCGTCCGGCCGTGGGCTCCACCCTGCACGACCGACTGCGCTTTCAGCGCGAGTTTGCCCTGGCCGGCCGGCTGAATCATCCGGGCCTGGTCAAGGTCTACGAGCAGGGCAACTTTCAGGGCCAGCCCTATTTCACAATGGAGCTGGTCGACGGCCTGACACTGCGCGAGTATTTTAACGCCCGGCGAGGGCAGAGCGACTGGATGGCGACCGTGCAAGGCGTTTTCAACCGCTTGCTGGAGGCTATCCAGTACATCCACCGCCACGGAGTGCTGCACCGTGATCTCAAGCCGGAAAACATCCTGGTCGAGGACTCGGGCCAGCCCCGGCTGCTCGACTTCGGGCTGGCCCGGCCGCGCGATCTGAAGAGCGGGGCGGTGACCGAGCCGGGAACGCTGGTGGGTACGGTGCACTACATGGCTCCCGAGCAGATTCGTGGGGGCGAGCTCGACTTTCGGGCCGACCTGTATGCGCTGGGGGTTCTACTCTACGAGACCCTGACCGGGCGCCTGCCTTTCGACCACCCCGACCTCATGGCGCTGGTGTGCGCCATCCTCCACGAGGAGCCGCCCCCGCCAGGAGTTGGCGACGCCCTGGACCGTCTGGTCTTGAAATTGCTGGCCAGGGAGCCGGCCGATCGCTACCAGAGCGCAGGCGAGCTGTTGCACGCCTGGGCGGCCGTCGGCGGGGCCTCCCCCGAGCGGCAGCCCGAATCTCCGGAGCTCAACCTGCTCACTCCGAGATTCGTGGGGCGAGAGGCAGAGCTGGCTGCGCTGACGGAATTCCCATCAGGGCTGGTGCTGGTGGAAGGGGCCAGCGGCGTGGGCAAGTCGCGCTTTCTCGAGGAAGCGGCCGCCTGCCTTCGTCAGCCAACCCGGCCGGTTCTGGCCTCGCAGGCCGGGGAGACACCCTACTCGCTCTGGCTTCCCTTTCTGCGCCGGACCGCCCTCCCATCGCGCCTCGAGCCGTTTCGACCGATGCTGGCAGCGGTGCTGCCCGAGCTCGGCTCCACCAACCAGAGCGCTGACGACCCGGTGTTGCGATTTCGCCTGTTCGAAGGCATGCGCCAGCTGCTCTCGACCCAGGCAGGAGCACGGGGACTGGTCCTGATACTCGAGGACCTGCACCGGGCCGACCCGGCCAGCGTGGAATTCCTGGGTTACCTGCTCGGCCATGAAGTGGGCGGACTCCTGCTGATCGCCAGCTTGCAAGGAGAGCCCCCTCCCGGGCTGAGGGGCGCAAAGAGGGTCTTTCTCGAGCCTCTCAACCCGGAGCAAACAGCGGTCCTGGCCCGCTCGATGCTGGGCTATGCGGGTCTGGCCGATGACACCGTCCAGGCTCTGCACCAGGAAACCGAGGGCAACCCCCTGTTCCTGGTGGAGCTGCTGCGCACGTTCGTGAGCGAGGGACGCTTGCGGCTGACCCCGACGGGCTGGAGCCTGGAAAGCGGCAGCCTCAGACCGGGCAGTCTCTCGGTCACGGTGCGTCAGGCACTGCAACGCCGACTGGAGGCGCTCGAGCCTCAGGATCTTGAGATCGCCCGCCAGGCGGCCGTGCTGGGAATGAGCTTTGAGTTCGATTCCTTGCAACAGGCCGCGCTGCTCCCGGCCGAGCAACTGCTCGAGTGCCTCGAGCGGCTGACCCGCGGTCGCATCCTGGCCGAGAACCTGGAGTATCGGTTCTGCAATCGCCCCCTCTGGGAGATCTTCAGCGAGAAAGCCCCCGCCGAGCTCCACAGGCGGGCGGCACTGGCACTGAGCGGTCGAGCCGAGCCGGCCCGTCTGGCCCACCACCACCGCATGGCCGGCCAGGGCCGCCTGGCGGCCGAGCAGCTGGTGCGGGCCGCCGAAGCTGCCATCGCGGTGTTCGCCTATCGCGACGCCCTGGAGCTCTTGCAGCTGTGCTCGGAGCTGCCCGAGCCCGACCAGGTGCTCAGCTCTGCCGAGCTTGAGGAACGGCGGGCCGAAGCGCTGGAAGGCTCGGGCCGGCCAGCTCAGGCACGCCAGAGCTTTGAACGGCTGGTGGAGGGCGCCCCGAACCGAAAAACCCGGCTGAGACTGATGCGCAAGCTGGGGACCTGCTGTCAGCGCATGGGTGAGCTGACCCTGGCCTCCAGGGTCCTGAGCCAGGCCCTGGCCGTGGCCGGCTGGCCCCTCCCGTCGCGCAGCTGGACAGGCTTTCTGCTGGGGCTGGCCCGGGATCCGCTCTGCCCGGATGAGGTGGCCCGCATCCTGGAGCATCTGACGCGAGTCCTCTTTTACCTGCGCTCCCCCGGTTGGAAGAAGGATACCCTGGCGATCGGCGTCCTCCAGCGAAAGCTCCTGCACAGGCCTGGCTCGCGGGCAGACTCGCACCAGGCCAGCCTCACCACCGCCTACATCCTGAACCTGACTCTTCCTCGGGCCACTCTCCCGCACTCGCGTCGGCTCTTGCTTCGAAGCGTCTCCCTCTATCGAGAAGAGCCGCACAGTCTGCAGAAAGCCGCCTACTTCCGAGAAACAGCCTTTCTGCTCTTCCACTTCGGGGATGCCCGGGACGGGCTGCGGCTTTCTCTGGAGGGATTGGAGTTGAGCACCCGTCTCGGGGACGTGCACGGGCTGGCCCCCGTCCACTCGATCGTCTACATGCACTATCGCTTCTTTGGTGACCTGCGCAACGCTCGGGAGCACTCGCTGCGGGCCCAGGCTGCCGCGCGCGAGACCGGCAACCCGATCGATCTCGCCCTCAGCACCATCAATCTGGGCACCATCCTGGCTCTCCAACGCCGATTCGCCGAGCTCGATGAGCTCCTGGCCGAGAACGCCGAACGAACCAGTGGGTTTCCCTTTGCCGAAGCCTCGACAATGTTCACCCGGGCCTTGCAAGCGCTCTTCCAGGGCCGGTCGGAGCAGGCCCTGGAGCTGGCTCAAGAATGCTACCGCTACTGCAGTCGGCACGAGATCCCGGTCTGGAAGCGGGAAGCTCGCGTCCTGGAAGTTCGTGCCCTGGTGGAGCTGAGCAGCCGGAACCCGGCTCTGCGCGGGCAGGCAGGTCGCTTGCTGGCCCGGGCTCGCTGGGAGCTGGCCGGCCTGGTCCCCGGCCTGGAAGCCGTCTTGAGGCGCACTCAGGGAGATCTGCTCTTCCAGGCGGGAGAACGCGAAAAGGCCCGGCGGGATTATCTCGAGGCTCTGGATCTGCTGGTGGGCCTGGGTCACACCTACGAGCAGGGGAACACGCACATGACCTTGAGCAGCTTCTACGAGGGCGACCAGCCCGAGCGCTCTCGCCGCCACCGCGAGCTGGCCCACGAGTGCTGGGCACGCTGCGACGTGCTCTTCTAAAGTGCAAGGCCTTTGGTCTTGCACTTTACAACGCACCGGAGCTGCGTTCCGGCGCGTTCGTCAGAGTGTGCTCATGGGCAAAACCAAAGTGCGAGCACATTAGTCTGGGAGCGCAGCCGAAAACCCGGTTTTCCGGCTGTGCGAGGAACGGGGAGCTGAGGACGCGCAGAGATCAGGCTCAACGAACGAAGGGTTGTCAGGCCTGGTTTTTTGTCAGGACTCGATCTGACCCAGCCGGGCCGCGGCCAATCCAGCCTCGGCGGCCAGCCGGCCCAGGTCGGCAGCCAGAGTGCCCAGACGAGAGGAGATGTGGCTCAGCTCAGCGGCTGTCTCAGGGCCGGGCTGACAGTGCTCGGTCAGAACCGCCAGTTGGGCCCCGGTGCGCCGCTCGAGAAGCTCCAGGTCGCGCAGGCAGTCGCTCAGCGCGTCCACGGGCCGCTTTTCCCCCCGCTCTTCTGCAGCAGCCGGATGGGGCCGATCTCCATGTCCTTTTGGACCGCTTTGAGCATATCGTATACCGTCAGGGCCGCCACCGAGACCGCCGTCAGGGCCTCCATTTCCACCCCCGTGCGCCCGGTGCAACGCACCGTGGCGGTAATCAGGATAAGGTCGGGAGCGATCGGCTCGAGATCCACCTCCACTGAGGTCAAAGCCAGGGGGTGGCAGAGCGGGATCAGCTCGCTGGTCTTCTTAGCGGCCATGATCCCGGCCAGGCGCGCGGTGGCCAGCACGTCCCCCTTGGGAGCGCAGGACAGCATCGCAAAGGTCTCCTCGGCCAGATGCACGCTGGCCTCGGCCCGGGCCTGGCGAGCGGTCTCGGTCTTTTGTCCCACCTCCACCATGCGGGCCCGGCCCCGCTCGTCGAGGTGGGAGAGCTCGCTCACGGGCTCTCCCAGAGCACCGTGCCGGCCTGGCGGAAGTCGTAGCCGGCCAGGTGAGCGGTTGCCTCGCGCTTGAAATTGCTCGAGCGGATGACCTGCAAGAGCCCCTGAATGGCGAACAGGTTGAAAAACTTCTTCGGGATGGCCAGGTCGAGGCGCTCGGTAAAGCAGGGCACGAAATCGAGTCGGGACGCTTTAGCCGTGGCCGGGATGCCCAGGCCGGCGTCGGCCGCCCCGCTCGAGACGGCGGCGGCAGCCGACATGTGGGTGTAGGCCTCCTGAGCAAAGCCGCGGATCTTGCCGGTGTCAAGCTTGAGCTGGCGTAGATGGTATTCCATCAGCATGCGGGTGCCCGAGCCGAGCTGACGGTTGATGAACTGAACCCCTGGCCGGGTGAGGTCGGCCAGTCCCTGGATGCCCTTGGGGTTGCCTGCGGCCACCACCAGGCCCATCTCACGCGAGAACAGGTTGACCAGCACCACCGGGAAATCGGCCCGACGCACATGGGGAATGTTGTATTCTCCCTCGTCCTCGTCGAACATATGCATGGCTGCCAGGTGGCACAGGCCCCTCTTGAGCGCCTCCAGGCCCCGCTTTCCGCCGGTAGCGGCGGTGAACAGCGTCAGCTCGGGATGATTGCGCATCAGCTGGCCGTTGATCACCTCGTAGGTGATGTCGTGGGTGCCCAGCAAGATGATGTTCCCCTCGATCGGGCGCACCGGCGTTAACCGCTGCACCGGCACAGGCATCCCGGCCGCCAGCTCTTCGGTGTGGGCGCTCACCTGCACCAGCCCATCGGCTCGCACCAGCGACATCAAGAGCGCCGCACCGCGCGAGATGGGAACCGCCACGGTCCGACCTCCCACGATGCCCAGCTTCACACGCAAGAGCTCTTCCACCCCGGCCGGAGAGCAAATCGAAACCGCCAGCTCGGCCGGCTCGCTCATCGGAGAGCTGACCGGGATCGCCATCTTGCGCTCGAGCACGGGGCGGGCAAAGAGCTTGTAGGTCAAAAAAGTGCTGACTGGATAGAAAGGCAGGCCCAGCACCGGTTTGCCCTGCACCCGCCCGGTGGCCAGCGAGTGGCCCGGCTTCAGGGCCACCCCGTTCAGGATGCACTCGCCCACCTCGCTCAACAGGTGCGCCACCAGAGCCGTGCCATAGGATGGACCGGCTACCACGATCACCAGGTCGTGGTCGACCAGGGCCATCAGAAGCGCCTCGCGCACCTCCTCGGTCCGCTCCGCCACAACCGGCAGACGCCGGGGAAGAGCCCCCAGCTCGGCCACCAGGGCGGCCAGAATGGGGCTGTTGGAGTCGATCATCTGGCCCACTCCGGGTGTCGCGCCGGCCGCCACCAGGTGCGAGCCAAGCGGCAAAATAGCCACCCGGGGCTGGCGATAGACCTTGACCAGGCTCACTCCGCCCGCCAACATGGCCCCCAGCTCCAGGGGCCCGACGCGGTGGTCGCGCGGCAAGATGACCTCGCGGGCAGCCAGGTCTTCCCCGGTGGGGCGCACGTTGCGCCAGGGAGCCGAGGGGCGGTCGACCTGCACCACCTCGGTGGAGACGAGGCGGATCTCGTGCATCGGCACCACCGCATCGAAGCCATCGGGCAGGGCCGAGCCATTGTCCACGAACACGCCCTCGGGGCCGAGCTTCAGCTTGACCGGCGACTCGCGGGTGGCGGCGAAGGTGGCCGTGGAGCGCACCGCCAGGCCGTCGGTAGCAGCCTGGTAGAAGTGAGGCGAGGAGATCTGGGCCACAACCGGGGCTGCGGTCACCCGCCCCACCGCCTGCACGGTGGGAATCTCCTCCACCTCCATGCGCTCGAGCGCGCCCGCGAACTCGAGCTCAGAAAACCAGCGATCGAGTGCTTCCTCCAGAGGAATCTCGTGCAGTTGACGCTCCATCTAACCCAGGGCCTCCAGCAGGAGCTGTTTCACCAACTCGGGATTGGCCTTGCCTCTGGTGCGCTTCATCACCTGGCCGACCAGACTGTTGAGGACCTTCTCCTTGCCGGAGCGGTACTCGCTCACGGCCGTGGGCTGCTCGTCGATCACGGCCCGAACCTCCACCAGCAAGCCGTCCCGGTCGGAAACCTGAGCCAGGCCCAGCTCCCGCACCAGAGCGGCCGGATCGCCGCCCTGCTTGAAGAGATGCTCGACCATGGTGCGCCCGCCCCGGTTGGAGACCGTGCCACCACTCACCTGGGCGATGACCTCGGCCAGAGCGGTCGGCGTGAGCTTGCTCTCCTCCACCCCATGCCCGGCCTCGCCTGCCAGGCGGGCCACCTCGTTGTTGAGCCAGTTGCAGGCCGCCTTTGGGTCCGCGCCCCGGGCCAGGGTCTGCTCAAAAAACTCAGACAGGGCACTGCTCTGCACCAGCAGACCGGCCTCCCCTCCTGACAGGCCGAAGCTCTGTTGATAGCGCCGGGCGCGAGCCGCCGGCAACTCGGGCAGGGAGCGATCCACCTCGGCGATGCGCTCTCTGGGAATGGTCAGCGGCAGGAGATCGGGATCGGGGAAGTAGCGGTAGTCCTGGGCCTCCTCCTTGCTCCGCATGGAGATGGTGACCCCGCGGGCCTCGTCCCAGCCCCGCGTCTCCTGAATGATCCGGCCGCCCTCGCGGCGGATGGCTGTCTGCCGCTCGACCTCGGAGGCGATGGCGGCTCGCACCGACTTGAAAGAGTTCATGTTCTTGATCTCGGTGCGGGTCTCGAGCTTCTCGCTGCCCGGCGGCCGGATGGAGACGTTGGCATCGCAACGCAGCGAGCCCTGCTCCATCTTGCAGTCGCTCACCCCGATCCAGCGCAGGATGTCGCGCAGGGCCACCATGTAGTCGTGGGCCTCGTCGGGCGAGCGCATGTCGGGCTCGCTGACAATCTCGAGCAGGGGCACCCCGGCCCGGTTGTAGTCGACCAGGGTGAAGTCGGATCCGCCCAGGCGCCCGGAAGCGCCCATGTGGGTGGACTTGCCGGTATCCTCCTCGAGATGGATGCGGGTGATGCCGACGCGCTTGCCTTCCAGGTCGATGTGCCCACCCGCCGCCAGCGGCAGGTCATACTGCGAGATCTGGTAATTCTTGGGCATGTCGGGATAAAAGTAGTTCTTGCGGTCGAACTTGCTGAACTCGGCGATGGCGCAGCCGGTGGCCCGGCCGGCCAGGACCAGCATCTCGACCGCGCGCCGATTGACCACCGGGAGGGTTCCTGGCAGGCCGAGACAGACCGGGCAAACCTGGGTGTTGGGAGGGGCTCCGAACTGGTTGGGACAGGCACAAAACAGCTTGCTCTCGGTGGCCAGCTCTACATGCACCTCGAGCCCGATGACCGTTTCAAACTGGTCGACCATCAACGTCGCACCGCCTCCTGAGCCGCCCCCGTGCGCGGCTGTGACTTGCGAGGCCTCTTGCGCAACAGCTTGACCATTTCCTCCAGGGTCTTGAGCAAGAAATCCTGCTCGTCGGCTGGTCGCGACCCCACCAGGGCTCGAATTCGGTCGCTGAAGGCCTGATTTTCGATGTGCTCGTCCACGAAGAAGGAGAACAATGGCACCGAGAACTCCTGCGAGATCTTCTCCAGGGTGGCGATGCTGGGGGCTTTCTGGCCCTTTTCGAGGGGTCCGATGTAGGAGGCGTTGACCCCGATGCGGCGGGCGAAAGCCTGCTGGGTCATGGCGTTGTCCATCCGGACGCGGCGAATCTGAAGACCGACCGTCTGCCTGAGCGATGCCATAGAACCGGGCCTCCTTCAGGGAAGAAGCTCGGCGAAGCGAGTCAGCACCCGCACCAGGCGGGCACGCAGGCTCGCGATCACCTCCCGGTCGACCTCGGGCACCGCCTCGGGGGTCACCTCCGTGGTCAAAAAGAGCCTCGGGTTGAGCGCCAACTGGAGCCACGGAGTGCGACCGCGTCCGTGTCGGCGGAGCAGATAGCCGCCCTCCACCGCGCCATTGAGGCGCACCAGTGGCGTCGACGGCGAGCGCTCGACCTCGGAAAACTCCTCCAGCAAGCAGCCTTCCAGGAACTTCAAGGTTTCGGCCGGACAGGTGGCCTCTTCGCCCTTGCCGGCCGCGTCCCCCTGGTTGCTGAGGGTAAATATCGCCTGATCCTGATCGCGCGCCGTCATGGGCACGAGCACTCGACAGTCGAGCCCGAGCCTCACCCCGCCACGGCTGGCCGAGCGCTCGAGCACCTCATGAAAGGGACGGTGGTGCCGGTCGACGAGTCGCTCCATCTCCTCGGGGGTAGGAAATCCGCTCCCGGTCCAGACCTCATGTCCGAGGCTGGACTTGCTCTTGATCACCCCATCCGGGAACTCGGGAGGGCGCTGTCGAGGATCACGATCGAGATCGATGACCGCCCGGGCCACTTCGGCTTCAACTCGACCCTGCACCCCTTCTCCCAGAGAGAAAATCTCCCGCGCGCCCGCTTCAATCTCAAAGAACAGTTGTTCAGATGTCAGCGCAACGCGTGGTGCCAACTCACGGGGGATTGTGGTACCGCCGCTCGGGATGGCCAGCAGGTATGGGAGACGTGCCATAGAGCTCCCGTCATGTTAGCACCGGGCTGGAGCCAATTCAACCACCCCGGGAACTTTGGCCCGGCCGAGCGCGTCCTCAAATTCGAGCTTGATTCTTCCACCTCCCCACGAAGAACGAGCTCGATTGAACCGACCCCGGGAAGGCCAGCGGTCTTCTCCGGGCGAACCCGCCCTGCGCGCGGCCCCCGGCTGCGAGCGAGAAACAGGAGGCCAGAGCTTGTTGACTACCGATTTGAGCGCATTGAAAGACCAGATCGAGCGCGAGAGCCATCACTTTAAAGCACTGCAAAATGAGATCGGAAAGGTGATCGTGGGCCAATCGGCCGTCATCGAGCGCGTGCTGGTGGGCTTGCTCGCTGACGGTCACATCCTGCTCGAAGGCGTGCCGGGCCTGGCCAAGACGCTGACCTTCCGCACGCTGGCCCAGACCCTCTCGGCTCGCTTCTCGCGCATCCAGTTCACCCCCGACCTCTTGCCGGCAGATGTGGTGGGCACCACCATCTTCAACCCCCAGAGCGGCCAGTTCACCGTCAAGCAGGGTCCAGTCTTTGCCAATTTGCTGCTGGCCGACGAGATCAACCGAGCTCCGGCCAAAGTGCAGAGCGCTCTGCTCGAGGCCATGCAGGAACGCCAGGTGACCGTGGGCGATCAGACCTTTGCCCTGCCCGAGCCCTTCCTGGTCATGGCCACCCAGAACCCGATCGAGCAAGAGGGAACCTACAATCTGCCCGAGGCCCAGGTGGATCGCTTCATGCTCAAAGTCCGGGTGGATTACCCCACCCGCGAGGAGGAGGGCCTGATCATCGACCGCATGACCCGGGGCGAGACCCCCAGTGCCTCTGCGGTGGTACAAGCCCAGGACTTGATGCGACTGCGCAGCCTGGTTCCCCGGATCTACCTCGACGAGAAGGTCAAGGGCTACATTCTCGACCTGGTCTTCGCCACCCGCGACCCCGAAAAGGCGAAACTGGCCAAGCTCAGACCTTTGATCGCCTACGGAGCCTCTCCCCGAGCCAGCCTCTGCCTGGCCCAGGCCTCGCGTGCCTATGCCTTCTTGCGCGGACGCTCCTACGTCACGCCAGACGATGTCAAGACCATCGGCTACGACGTGCTGCGCCACCGGGTGGCTCCTAGCTACGAGGCCGAAGCCGAGGACCTGAGCTCGGAAGCCCTGCTGCGCATGCTGTTCGACGGGGTTCCCGTGCCGTGAAGGAGGACCTCCACAAGAAAATCCGCCGCATCGAGATCACCACCTCGAAGCTGGTGGAGGAGGTCTTCGCAGGCAAGTACGAAAGCCTGTTCAAGGGCCAGGGGATGGAGTTCTCCGAGGTGCGCGAGTACCAGCCCGGCGATGACGTGCGCAGCATCGACTGGAACGTCACCGCCCGCAGCGGGCGTCCCTTCGTCAAGCGCTTCGAGGAGGAGCGCGAGCTGACCGTGATGCTGATGGTGGATGCGAGTCGCTCGCTGGACTTCGGCTCGGACCAGGAGACCAAACGGGAAAAGGCCTCGGAGCTGGCCGCTCTGCTGGCCCTGTCAGCCCTGCGCTCGAGCGACAAGGTGGGCCTCTTGCTCTTCACCGACCGGGTGGAGCGCTACATCCCGCCCCGCAAAGGCAAGCGCCACGCCCTGCGCCTGATTCGCGAGATCCTTGAGCCGGCCCCCACCGGGCACCGCACCGACCTGACCGCGGCCCTCAACCACCTCAACCGCATCCACAAGCGGCGAGCCCTGGTGTTCTTGATCTCGGATTTTCTGGGGCCGGGCTTCGAGAAAGCCCTGCGGCTCACCGAGCAGCGCCACGATCTTAACGCTTTCCGGCTCTACGACCCGCGCGAGCAGGAGATGCCGGCCCTGGGTCGCCTGCGGCTGCGCGACCTGGAGACGGGCGAATTAGTGGTGCTCAACAGCTCTTCGAGCGAGTTCCGCAAAGGCTACAAGCAGGCCGCCGCCGACCGACGGGCAGGCTTCAAGCGCCTCTTCGAGGGCAGCGGAGTGGACTACGCCGAATTCTCCGCCGCCGACTCGGTGGTGCCCACCCTGGTGCGTTTTTTTGCCACCAAGAAAGAGCGGCGAAAGCGAGCCGGCTGACGTGGTCAAACCTTGCTCCCGTTCTGGGAACATGGTATCCTCAGAGCAGTGAGGGTCATTGCTCTGAGGACTCTTCGAGAATTCTGGACCGAACATGGCGATGCGGAGCAACCACTTCGGGCCTGGTACTCGGAGGCTTCAACCAGTGACTGGGCCGGACCCGCCGATATCAAAGCCAGATACGCGAGCGCAAGCTTTCTTGGGGACAACCGGGTCGTCTTGAACATCGGGGGCAATAAATATCGTCTCATCGTCGCAATCCGGTATGAAGCCAAGGTCGTGTACGTCCGGTTTGTCGGGACCCACGCGGAGTATGACAGAGTGGATGCGGCAACGGTATGAGAACGAGAGCAAAACCAACCAGGCACATCAGCGGGCCGCTGCGCAGCGAGGAGGATCTGACAGCGGCGTTGCATGAAATTGAGCGGTTGTTTGAGGCCCCTCCCGGAACCAGGGAGTATGACCGCCTGGAGCTTCTCACACTCCTGGTATCCGACTATGAGAGGACCCATCATCCGGTGCCTCCTCCCAATCCTATCGAGGCCATCAGGTTTCGCCTGGAGCAGTTGGGACTCACCCGTAAGCATCTTGAGACAATCCTGGGCTCGCGCTCGCGAGTGTCCGAAATCTTGAGTGGTAAGCGCCCCCTGACGATTCGAATGATGAGAGCACTGCATAAGCAACTCGGGATTCCCGCGCAAAGCCTGCTCCAAGAAACGGAGGACACGAAGCAGATGCAAGCAGAGAAATTGGCGGTCCAAGTCGCCGAACTTGAAGCAAAGATAGCATCTTTGAAAAACCACCTGCCGGAGAATCAGCTGTGGGATGAATATCTCCGCCTCCTGGACTACTCTGATGCCGACCGGGTCCGAACGCGAGAGGTTCTCCAGCAGCAGCTTCGCGGCGAAGGACTCACTCCCGAACTGGAGGTGGCTGTGCTCAGAGCGTTGATCGCAAATCACCGGGCAGCACATTAAGGCTGGTTGCTCAGAAAGAAACGCAACGTGACTGCGTAAGTGCTGACCACGCTCGGGTCGTTGGGGTGCTGGTGGCGGGCGTTGACCCGCGCGGTCAGCACCCGCGAGCCGGTGGGCAGATCGAAGGTGATGCTCCCGGTCGGTCCCAGGAAGGCCATGCGCCGCACGTTCGCCTGAAAGTCTCGCTGCAACCATCCGGCGGCCGACATGGAGAGCACCGCCCGATCGGGCGGTGCTGGATCGCCCGGCTCCCAGTCCGGCTCGCCCGTGGGCAAGATCTGAAGCACGCCGTTCTGGATGCGGGGCAGCCAGTAAGTGATGTTCGTCCCCGCCGGGTCCACCGACTCCACCCTGGCACCCCGAAACTCCTGGCGCAACCGCTCAGCGGCAAGCATGGCCGCTCGGTAGACCTCGTTGCCAAGGTCGCTGCGCCGGGCCGCGTTCTTGGCGGCGATCTGGATGGTCACGATCAGTCCGGCCAGAAAGGCGAACAGGGCGCAGGCCACCAGGGTCTCGAGCAGGGTGACCCCTTTACGGGACATCGTAGAACATGGTCCAGATGGCGTACTGCTGGGCGCCCTCCCTGGTCTGCCAGAACACCCGCACCTCGACCCGCTTCAAAGTGGGCTCGGGCAACGTCTCGAGTATCTCGTACTCGTAACCGGCCGCTTCGGGGTGGGCCTGGCGGGGCGATGCCACCGAGACCGAGAAGTCCTGGCGCACCCGCTCCTCGGTCTGGTGCATGGTCGAAGCGGCCAGCACCGAGGCGGTGTGGCGCGAGCGATTTCCCTGGGCGGCCCGGGCCGAGTAGAGGTGAACGCTGACCAGTCCCAGCACCGCGATGCTGATGAGCAGCAGGCTCACCATCACCTCGGCCAGGTTGAGGCCGCGTCTCAGTAGGTGGAAAGCCACCGGACCGCGCCCCCGGCAGCTGGATTGTCGGGGCTGCCCACTCCCATGCTGTTGATGTTCACGTTCCAGTTGCGGTCAGCCGCCCGCAGGACGCCATCCTGACCATAATATTGGAGCGGCAGCGAGCCGAGCAACTCCCAGTAGCCGGAACGCGCGCTCATCGCCATCACCTCGTCGCGCCCGTCGCGGGCCCAGCGCACATAGACGTTCCCATCCCTGTCCACGTTCAGGTAGCGCAGGTTGCCGCAGAAGCCCCCCTGGTCGACCACGCCTGTGCTGGTGTTGTACTTGCGAGGGGGAGGCGAGAGCCAGGTCCACTGGCCGGGGATCACTGAATTGGCGTCGGACGGGCCCGAGGGGGAGAACTGGTAGATCGTGCTGGCGCGATCATCGGGATCGTAACAGACGAAAACCTCTCCACCGGGACCGGCGGCCATTCCGCCCTTGAAGTTGCCAGGATAGGCGTCGGTCTCGACCTTGACGGTCCCGTCGTTCTTGTAGATGACTCGAGGAGGAGGCGGAAGCACGCTCCAACGGTCATTGACGAAGTCGTAGGCGAACATCGTATCGGGTCGTCCGTCGATGCCCTGCACCGCATAGAGCGTACCGTTGGGATCCAGGCTCAAGTTGCGCAGGTTGTGGGAAAATCCGCTGCCGTCGTTGAGCACCCCGGCGTCGTTGTAGTAGCGCTTGGGAGCCGGCTTGACAGTGGACCAGGTCACGGTCGGGTCGGCCTCCCAGGCGGCCACGTCCAGGGTGTAGATGGTATCGATGTTGTCCCGGTTCAATCGCACCACCAGACGATTCTGGCCGTCACTGGTCAGGTCGCGCAGGTCACCGGCCACCTTGTCAGGCCGGGTGATCAGGGTGCCCGAGCCATCATAGTAGGCAGAAATGACCGCCGGCAGCACGGTCCACGTTCCATCGGGCGAGTAGCGGTAGACGGCGTCCGATCCGTCCCGCCGCATGATGGCGTACAGGTTGTTGTCGTCGTCGGGGCACACAAATCCGAGATTGCTGGCATAGCTGCCGGTGGTCACCAGATTGATGGTATCGGTGGCATTGTCGTGAACATAATACTTGTAGGGGGCTGGAGGCACGATGGTCCAGGGGGCGCCGGGCGTGGTGTAAAACAGGGAGTCGATCCCGTCTCGACTGACTTCGGCGTAGACGGTGCCCTGGATGTCCGAGCCCCGGGCCACCGTGGCGGTGACCCGCTCGGTGATCCCGTTGAAGGTGGCCACGCAGTGCAGGAACATCACGTTGGGCCGGGGCGAGGCGCTGGCCCAGATCTTGAGCTCGGCGCCCTCGACGGTGGTCTCCTCGGCCTGAGCTTCGCTGGCGTGAGTCGTTTCCCAGCCAACGTTCTCGACCATCTGCTTCAAGCCGAGATTGACCCCGGCACGGGCGGCGAAGATGGACTGATTGCGCAGATAGCCCTGCCGGAGAAACAGGGTGTCGGTGGTGGTCTGGTGAGCCAGGGCGATGATCAAGGAAAACAGCATCACCACCAGGAACATAGCAGTCAGGATAGCAACACCGCGTCGATTCCACATATTCCAAAGATAGCACAGGAGTCAGCCAAAGTCATTGCGCGTCAACCGCTCATCCGTGCGCCTCTTTACGATGCACTTCTCGGTGCTGCTCGGTGCCGGTCTGGGCATCGCGCGCGCGCTGCAAGTGCTGCGCGAGGACCCGGACAAGCGGATGGGCGAGGTCGTCACTTCGATCACTCGGCGCGTCGACAGCGGTCACAGCCTCAGCTCGGCCATGGCCGCTCACCCGCAGGTGTTCGCCCCGATGTACATCAGCCTGGTGCGGGTGGCCGAGTTGACCGGCGGCATCACCCGGGCCTTCGAGCGGCTGGCCCAGAATCTCGAGCGCCAGGGCAACTTGCGCCAGCGACTGACCAGCGCGCTGGTCTACCCCTGCTTCGTGCTGATCAGCACGCTGGGGATGACCTTCTTTCTGCTCTACTTCCTGCTGCCGATGTTCTTGAAGACCTTCTCCGAATCCGGGGCCAAGCTGCCCCTTTTGACCCGCGTGGTGGTGAGCATGGCTGGCAATCGGGGGCTGATCGTCGTCTTACCGGTGGTGATGGCCGGGCTGGCCCTGGCCCTCTGGCTTTACGCCCGCCGCAGCGAGCGCCGGGAGCGTCTGCAGCATTGGCTCATCCGTGTTCCCGTGCTAGGTCGCTTTCTCTACCTGCTGGCTCTGGCCCAGATGACCGAGAGCCTGGCCCTGCTGCTCGAGAACGGAGTGGGCCTGATGCGCTCGCTGGACTGTCTGCGCCAGAGCCCCAGCGGCTGGATCCCGCTGGACCGGGCCGTGGAAGAGCTTCAAGAACGCGTCTTCGAGGGCGAGGAGTTGAGCGAGGCCATGCACTCCACCCGTGCCTTTCCAACCCTGCTGATCAACCTCGTGGCAGCGGGCGAGAGCGTGGGCACGTTGCATCCCTGGTTTGCCCGCTACTCGCGACTGATCGAGGAAGAGTTGCAAGAGAGCGTGGATGGGCTGGTAGCCATCCTCGAGCCGCTGATGCTGATGTTCCTGGGGGGCGGGGTGGGAATTGTCGTGCTGGCCTGCTTCCTGCCCACTTACCAGTTGATGACCGCCCTGTGAATCACGCCTGAGACTCCATGGCCTTCTCGCCCTGCCCCCCGGGAGCGGGAACTTCCCTCCAGGTTCACTCGTCTATTGCGATGAATTCACTTTCTGAGGTACATTCACCGGATGAAACGCTTGCTCACTTTGCTCCTGACTCTGGCTTTGCTGGGGCCCGCCCTGGCCCAACAGGGCCCGGTGGTGCTGAAAGAAGAGGCTTCGTCCAGCAAACTGAAACTGGGCCAGAGCCTGCGCCTGACGGTGCGGGTCACGGCCGACCCGGGGGTGGCGCTGAAGCTGCCCGCCGCTGACAGCTTCAGCTTCGAGCCCTGGGAAGTGCGCGACGCGGTGCTGACCGACGAGCCCCCTCTGGGTGGCCAGAAACGCTGGAAGTACACCTTCCGGCTGGCCCCCTGGGAGATCGGCCAGCAGACCGTTCCTCCGCTCAAGCTCAGCTACCAGTTCGCGGGCCAGACTTGCGAGGCCAGCACGCGCCCGGTCGAGATCGCCGTGGCCGAGCCCGAGCCGGAGCCCAAAGGGGACATTCGCGACTTTGCCGGCCTTGATCCCCTGCCGGTGCCCCTCTGGGTTTACCTGCTGGTGGCTCTCTCCGGTCTGGTGACCCTGGCCCTCTTCTGGCTGGGCGTGCGGGCCCTGCGCCGCGCGCTGATGGCCAAGAAGCCGGTCCCCGAGCTGGGCCCCACCGACTGGACCCTGCGCGAGCTCGGTCTGCTCAGCGATCTGCGCCAGATCGAGCAGTACGAGCGCTTCACCCAGGTGCTGCGTATCTGGCTGGCCCGCCGCCACCAGCTTCCGGTGCTCGAGCGCACCACCGGCGAGATTCTTACCGACCTGCGCGCTCGCTCCTTCCCGCCCGAGTTGATCCAGGTCGTCCGCGAGGTGCTGGAGGAGGGCGATCTGGTCAAGTTTGCCCGCCAGGTGCCGGGAGACGCCGCCCTGCGGCTCGAGTCGGTGCGCCAGATGGTGCAGGCCAGCAAGGAGGAGAAGCCCGATGCTTAGACTGGCCTTCCCCTGGGCTCTGGCCCTCATCCCTCTCTTGCTGGCCCTGTGGTGGACGGGTCTTCGCAGCAAAACCCAACGCCAGGCAGCGCTGGCTTACTCGGACCTGGGCCTGGTGCGCTGGTCGAAGGCCGTGCGACCCACCTGGGAGAGTTGGCTCCCCTGGGGCCTGGTGGCCCTGGGCATGCTGAGCCTCTGCCTGGCCCTGGCCAGGCCCCAGGCGGGCAAGTCGCGCGAGGTGGTCAAGAGCTCGGGCGTCAACATCATGCTGTGCCTGGACACCTCCACCAGCATGAAAGCGATGGACCTGATGCCCAACCGCCTGGAAGCGGCCAAGGACCTGAGCGAGAAGTTCGTCCAGGAGCGCCCCGGTGACCGCATCGGCGTGGTGCTCTTCGCCGGCACCGCCTTCACGCAGTGCCCCCTGACCCTGGACCACCAGGCCCTGGGCCAGCTCCTCTCCAGCGCCAACTTCGGGGTGACCGGAACCGACGGAACGGCCATCGGCACGGCCCTGGCCACCAGCGTCAACCGGCTCAAGAGCCTGCCAGGCAAGAGCAAGGTCATCGTGCTCCTGACGGACGGGCGCTCCAACGCCGGCGAGATCGATCCTCTGACCGGCGCCAAGCTAGCCCAGCAGTTCGGCATCAAAATCTACACCATCGGGGTGGGGGCCACCGGAAACAGCATGTTGGCGCTGGACCCCTCGATGGGCCTGCGCTCGGTGGGAAGCGACCTGGACGTGGACAGCCTCACCCGCATCGCTCAGGCAACCGGCGGTCGTTTCTACCACGCCGCCGACAACCGGGCCCTGGCTGATGTTTACGACGAGATCAACCGGCTGGAGAAGGTGGAGCAGACTTCCACCACCGTCACCGACTACAGCGAGCTGTATTTCTATCCGCTGGCGCTGGGCCTTTGCTTCGTGGGCATGGGCAGCCTGCTGGAACGCACCATCTTTGAGGAGCTCCCCTGATGCGCTTTGCTGAACCGCAACAACTGGCCTGGCTGGCCCTGTGGGCAGTACTGGTGGGGCTGTTCGTCTGGCGCGAGAGTCGCAAGCGGGGCTTGCTACGCCGGTTCGCCGCCCACCCCATGCTGGCCCGACTGGCCTGCGACGACTCCCCCGCCCGTGCTTTTACCCGGCTCTTCCTGCTGAGCCTGGCCGGTGCCCTCCTGATCGTGGCCCTGGCCCGACCCCAGTGGGGTCTGAAGCTGGAGAAAGTGGAGCGGCACGGGCTGGAGGTGGTCATCGCCATGGACCTCTCGCGCAGCATGAACGCCACCGACTATCAGCCCGACCGCCTGGCCGTGGCCAAGCGCGAGCTGAGCGTGCTGATGAAGGAGCTGGCCGGCAACAAGCTGGGATTGGTGGGCTTCGCGGGCTCGGCCCTGACCTTCTGCCCGCTGACCATGGACGAGGGCGCCACGGGATTGTTCCTGGAGCAGATGAGCGAGAACATGATGCCCGTGCCTGGCACGGCCGTGGGTGACGCGGTGCGCGAATCCCTCAAGCTCTTCTCTCGTGAGCACCAGGGGGCCCGCGTGATCATCTTGCTGACGGACGGTGAGGATCAGGGCAGCGACCCGCTGGGCGCCGCCCGCGAGGCAGCCAGAGAAGGCGTGGAGATCTACGCGCTGGGCCTGGGCAACCCCGAGGGGGCGGTGCTGACCGGCGTGACCAGCGAATCGGGCGCTCCCGTGGTCAGCAAGCTGGACGAGAAGACCCTGCAGGGGATGGCCGAGGCCACCGGAGGCAAGTATTTCCGCCTGGACGAGGGTGGCAACGGCACCCAGGATCTCCTGGTCGCTTTGAGCCAGGTCGAGAAGAAGCGGATCGACAGCCAGATGTCCCGCCGCTACACCGAGCGCTTCCAGATCTTCCTGGGGATGGGGCTGGCCCTCTTGCTGGGCGAGCAGATGCTGCGCGGACGCCGCCGGAGGATGGCATGAAACGACTGCTCTTGATGCTCTTGATGCTCTCGCAGGCGGCTTCGGCCAACCCGATGTGGGAGCAGTGGAAGGCTGACCAGGCCTTCCGCCAGGGACGCTACAAAGAAGCCATCACCGGCTACCAGCGGGCCCTGAAACAGGCGGATAGCCCGCGCCTTCGCTACAACCTGGCCCTGGCTCAGGTCAAAGCGGGCGACCTGAAGAACGCCCGCACCGGTTTTACCGAAGTGCTCGAGGGCGATGACCTGGCCCTGCGAGGCAAGGCGGCCTACAACCTGGGCAACATGGCCTACAAGCAAGAAAAGCTCGAAGAGGCGCTGGACTTCTACAAGAAGGCCCTGCGCTACGACGAAAAAGACGAGGACGCTCGCCACAACGCATGGATCGTGCTGCAAAAGCTCAAGCAGAAGCAGCAGCAAAAAAAGAACGACAAGTCTCAGAAAGACCAGGACCAGAAAGACGACAAGTCCGACCAGGACAAGAAGAACGATAAGTCCGACCAGGACAAGAAGGACGACAAGTCCGGCCAGGGCGACCAGGACAAAAAGAACGACAAATCCGGCAAGGGCGACCAGGACAAAAAGAACGACAAATCCGGCCAGGGCGACCAGGACAAGAAGGACGACAAATCCGGCCAGGGCGACCAGGACAAGAAGGACGACAAGTCCGGCCAGGGCGACCAGGACAAGAAGAACGACAAGTCCGGCCAGGGCGACCAGGACAAGAAGAACGACAAGTCCGGCCAGGGTGGCCAGGACAAGAAGGACCAGGCCGGCTCCCCCGAGGCGGCCGCCCGGGCCCGCAAGCAGGAGGCCGAGCAATTGCTGCACTTCTTCGAGGAGAAGGAGAAGCAGGAGACCGGCCAGCGGGCGCGCGCCCGCGGAATGCGCGCCATCCCTCAGACCGGAGGTCAAACCTGGTGAGGAAGTCGTTGCAAGCCATCTTTTTGCTGGTGCTCCTGACCCTGGTTGCCAGTGCTCAGCCTCCCACCGTGCAGGCCAGCGTGGATACCTACTCGGTGCACGAAGGGGAATCCATCAACCTGAAGGTCGAGGTGTCCGGAGCAGCCGGCGAGGTGGAGACCGAGCTGCCCGACATGCCCGAGTTCGAGGTCTACCAGACGGGCAGCTTCTCGAGCACCTCGATCGTGAACGGCCTGGTCTCGGTGGGCGTGGCCCAGAACTACACCCTGGTAGCGAAACAGGCTGGCCGCTACAAGATCGGCCCCATCTCGGTGGAGATCGCGGGCCAGGTCTATCAGGCCGATCCCATCGACCTGGAGATCCTTCCCGCTCGCCACGCATCCCCCGGCTCGGCGGGCATGCCCACCGCCACGCCCACGAGCGCTCCAGCCCACCCGACCCTCCTCGAGCCGGCCCCGGATGCGCTCGACGATACCCGCCCGGCCTTCATCACGGCCGAAGTCGACCGCAGCAAGCCCTACCTGAACCAGCAGATCACCTACATCCTGAAGCTCTACCTGTCGGCCGCGCCCATCGGGCCGGTGGGCTACGAGCCCCCCGAGACCACGGGCTTCCTGGTCGAGGAGCTGCTGCCCCGCTCGCGCACCTACGCCACCGAGGTGGACGGACGCCGCTACTACGTGGTCGAGGCCCGCACCGCCCTCTTCGCCACCAGCCCCGGCAAGCACGAGCTCAACCCGGCCCGCGTGCAGGTCACCCTGCAAGACAGCCTGGCTTCCGTGTTCCGCAACGATCCCTTCGCTTACCTGGCCCCGCCCAGGGACATGTCTCTCGAGACTGAGCCGGTAGCGGTGGACGTCCGCCCTCTGCCCGAGGAAGGCCGCCCGGCCAACTTCAGCGGCGCCGTGGGGCAGTACTCCCTGACGGCCACCCTGGACAAGAGCAGCGTGGCGGCCGGACAGCCGGTGCACCTGGAGATGACCGTCAGCGGCCAGGGCAACGTCAATTTGATCGGCACCCCCGCCCTGCCCGAGCTGAAGAAGTTCCGCGTCTACGACACCCAGGCCACCTCCCAGGTGGAAAAGAAAGACTACGAGGTCACCGGCACCCGCGTCTTCAAGACCGTGCTGGTGCCCGTGGAGGAGGGTCACCAGACCCTGACCGGGCTGCGCTTCTCCTTCTTCAACCCCGAGACCGAGCGCTACGAGACCATCGAAGCCCCCCCTCTCACCCTGGACGTGACCCCGGGCAAAGTAAGCCGTCGCGACCTGCCGGCCCCTGTCGAGGACAAGCTGGCTGGCCAGAAGACTTCACTGGGGGGCAAGCCGCTCAAGCTCCAGGCCCCGGCCTGGCTGGGCTGGCTGCAGGCTCTGCCCCTGCTGGCCCTGGGATCCGCCTTCGCCTGGCGCGCTTTCCGGCGCTGGCGGGAAGCCTCTTCGGGCGCCCGGCGTCAATCGCAGGCTCTGCGTCGGGCCAACCGGCAACTGCGTCGTCTGCGCTCGCTGAGCCCCGAGGAAGGAGGCAAGGTGGTGCTGAGCGCCGTCCACCAGTTCTTCGCCGATCGGCTGGGCACGATCACCGCCGGGCTCAGCCTGGACGAGCTCGACCGCTTGCTCTGCGAGCGGGGCCTGAGCCTGGAGCTTCGCCAGCGGCTGCGCGGCGAGCTGCAGGCCGCCGAGGAGGCGCGCTACGCGCCCACCCGCCAGGGCCTGGGCGAGCACGAGAAACCCCTCTGCCGCGTGCTGTTCGAGATCGAGGAGGCCCTGCGATGAGAACCATCCTGTCCGTTTGCCTGTTGCTGGCTCTGCTGGCTCCCGCCTGGAGCGAAGAGCCCTCCAGGCTCTTCGAGCGCGCCAACCAGGACTACGCCCAGGGCCGCTACGCGGCCGCCGCCGAGGGCTATCGCGAGCTGCTCGAGCTGGGCTACACCACCGGGCCGGTCTACTACAACCTGGGCAACGCCTACCAGAAACAGGCCGACCCCGGCCGGGCCCGAGCTGCTTACGAGAACGCCCTGGCTCGCATGCCCCGCGACGCCAGCCTGCGCCAGAACCTGGGCGAGCTGGCCAGGAGCCTGCCTGACAAGAGCGCTCCCCCCTCGCACCTGGAATGGCTGGCGAGCTTCTTCAGCCGCACCGAGCTGACCGTGCTGGCCAGCCTGTTCTACTGGCTGGGAGCCGGCCTCTTGCTGGTCCAGTTGCGCCGGCGCAGCCTTGTGCGCTCGGGTCTCCTGGCCGTCTGCGCGCTGGGACTGCTCTTTTTCGGGGGGCTGTGGGCCGTGCGCGAACGCTCCGAGGCCGTCTCGCCGGCCGTGGTGCTGCCCGCCCAGGTGAGCCTGTACGACGGCCCGGGGCGCGACTTCGAGGCCGGGCTCAAGCTGCACGCCGGCAGCCTGGTCTACGTGCTGAGCGAGCGCGGGGATTGGCGCGAGGTGGCCGCCATGGGTCGGGTGCGCGGGTGGCTGCGAGCCGAGGAGCTGGAGATGCTCAAACGAGACTGAGAACCGCATTTCGCAGTCTGGCACTTTGGACAGTTTTGCAGCAGCGCCTGGCACTCGCTCAAAGCCCCCTCCAGAAACGCCTCGCGCACCAGCGGGAACTTCGCCATCCGTCTGAACAGCCGCACCATCCGCTCGGCCGTGCTCAGGCTGATGCCCAGCTCTTCGCGGCAGTAGTCGCCCGGGCTCGAGTAGCCCAGCGCCGAGTAGCCCTTCTTCTGCAGCATCGGGGCCAGCGCTTCCCCCAGCCGCAGGCTCAGCCGCCCGCCGGCATGGGCCAGCTTCCACATCTCGGTATCCAGGAACAGCCCGCCCAGACTGCGGTCGATGCCGCGCATGGTCTCACCTCGAGGGCGCCGGGCTCAACTGTGGGAGCCTTTTCCAGCACGTAGAGCATGATTCAAGTATCGCCGGTTGGGGTAGAGTTGTCCAATCGGGCGATAGAGAATAATGGCTTAGCCAGGACGTTTTCTTGGCTCGTCTGGAGTGTGTTCCCAGGGTTTGCGCGGTGGCCACCCCGGCCAGGTACTCGCCGAACAGCCCGTCATCGCCGGGCTCCATGCCGTGAGCGGTGACGCGCACGGTGACCACATCGTGAGAGGCGCCCTTGCGCACCAGGTAGAGCATGTCCTCGGACGCAAGCCAGCGGATGAATCCGAAGGGCACCCCGATGCGATAGGGCCCGAGCTCCGCCAGTCCGGAGGGCGCCGGGGCGGCCACATCGTCGGAATAGCGCCAGCGCGTGCATTGCAGCAGGTGATCGAGGCTGGCCCGCATGCCCCGGTATTCCTCGCTCAGCACCCGCTCGGGCTCGGCCAGCGAAAAGACCTCCAGGTCGTCGCGAAAGAGCTCCATCTCCAGGCCCATCTGATCCGCCCCCACGGCCAGTTCGCCCAGCTCAGGAACGACCAGGAACTCCCAGCGCCCCCCGCAGGCCTGTCCGATGATCTCCTGCAATCCTGGCCTGTCGCGGGGATGCACCCTGGCATCGGGGTCGGAATGGATCTCCTGGAAAGCGAGCCCGCAAGAGCGCAGCCTCTCGAGTCCGGCAGGGCTGGTGTGGTAGCCCACCAGAGCGGGCGGATGCTTGAGGCAGGCGGGCGCGGCAGGTCCCAGGGCGGTGGCGGGGAAGGGCGCCAGGCTGGCGATTGGCTCGCAGGCGAGAGGGGGGCTCTGGCTGGCCTGCGACTTCTTCCCTCGTTTCAGCAGGCCTCGCAAGAAGTCCATGCTGACCGGCTTCGCCTGGCGGGCGCGTCCGGCCTGCCGCCAAGGCCACACGAAAACGCGGGACCGTCCGGACCGACCACCTCCACCGCGATCAGCGGCCAGGAAAGTCGTAGCAAGCAAAGACTGAATCTCCTGGAGCCTTCGACCGGTACGGACTCCGGCAGCCTGGCAGGGCCCTTCCCGAGAGCCGGGAAGCGTGCAGGCCATGGAGCTAACCGTCATGAGCTTTAATCTGCGCTTTGCAACCGTGCTGGACGGCTCCAACGCCTGGAGCCGGCGCCGTGCCCTGGCCCTGGAGTTGCTGCGCGAGGAGCGAGCCGACCTGATCGGCTTTCAGGAGGTGCTGCCCGGCCAGCGGCGCGATCTCGAGCTGGCGCTTGCAGGCTACGCCAGCCTGGGCGAAGGGCGCAACGGGCGGGGGCGGGGGGAGCAGTGCTGCATTTTCTGGCGCTCGGACAGTCTTCACGTCGAGCAAGGGGGCACTTTCGCGCTCCACCCGAGGGGACTTTTGGGTCGCCGGGCCTGGGACGCAGCTCTGCCGCGCATCTGCACCTTCGTGCGCAGCGCTGAGCTCGACGTGCTCAACTTTCACCTCGACTACCTGGGGCAGAAGTCGCGCCTGCTCGGCCTGCAGGCCGTGCTCGAGCGGGTGCGTCCCGACCATCCCACCCTCCTGCTGGGCGACTTCAACACCCAGGAAGGCTCGCGTCCAGTGCGCCTGCTCAAGGAGGCCGGCTGGCTGGATACCTTCCGCCAGAGCCACCCCACGGTCAAGCGTCAGGGCACCTTTCACGGCTTCAGCGGAGGGCGCAATGGGCCGCGCATCGACTTCATCTTTGCCAGCCCCGGCCTGCAGGTGCTGCAGGCCGAGATCGTGCACCGCCACCAGAATGGGAAATTCCCTTCCGACCACTTCCCCATCAAGGCGAGGGTCCGCCTGTGACCGACCGAATCTTGCAGACGGTCAGACAGCTCTCGGCCGAGCTGACTCCCGAGCGCGACGTCAACGCGCTGGGCCAGCACGCTCACCTCGAGCGCGACTTCGGCCTGGGCAGCCTGGAGCGCGTCCAACTGGTGCAGCGCCTGGAGGCTGAGCTGGGGCAGCGGGTCAACGAGCGGGCGGTCTTCCAGGCCGCCACCGTGGCCGACCTGGTGGCAGCTCTGGAAGGTCGTCCACCGGAAAGTCAACCGATCGCGCAGCTCACAGCCGTTCCTCCCCTGCCCGACAAAGCCGAGACCCTGATCGAGGTGCTGGCCTACCAGGCCGCCCACGACCGCCCCTTCCTCTACCTCGAGGGCCTCCCACCCGTCAGCTATGCCCGGCTGTGGCGCGAGGCCGAGCGTTACGCCGCCGGGCTGGTCGAGCTGGGGGTGGTGCCGGGCGATCGGGTGGGCAGCATGCTGCCCACCGGTCTGAGCTTTCTCGGCCTGCACTTTGGCATTCTACGGCTGGGAGCCATCCCGGTGCCGCTCTATCCCCCCTTCCGGCTCGACCAGCTCGAAGAGTACCTCAAACGCCAGCACGCCATCCTCGAGAACGCCCGGGTGAAGGTGCTGGTCACGCTGGAGGCGGCCCGGGCGGTGGCCGACCTGATGCGCGGGTCGTGGCGGGTGGCGGCGGTGGAGAGCCTCGCCCTGGAGGTGGCCGCCCCCTGCCAGCCGGGCGGCGTGGCGCTGATCCAGTATACCTCGGGCAGCACCGGCCAGCCCAAGGGCGTGGTCCTGAGCCACGCCAACCTGCTGGCCAACGTGCGCTCCTATGGGCGCGGCATGGCCATCGGGCCCGAGGACATCACCGTGAGCTGGCTGCCGCTCTACCACGACATGGGCCTCATCGGCTCGCTGCTCGGCTCGCTTTACCACGGCATCCCGCTGGTGCTGATGGGACCGCAGGACTTTCTGGCCCGCCCCTCGCGCTGGCTGCAGGCCATCAGCCACCACCGGGCCACCATCTCGCCGGCTCCCAACTTCGCCTATGAGATCTGCGCCCGGCGCATTCCCGACGCCGAGTTGGAAGGCCTGGATCTCTCCAGCTGGCGCATCGCCCTCAACGGCGCCGAGGCAGTGCGACCCGAGACCATGGAGCGCTTCTGCCGTCGCTATGCGCCCTACGGCTTTCGACCCGGGGCAGTCTTCCCCGCCTACGGGTTGGCCGAAGCCTCGCTGGGGGTGACCTTTCCACCTCCGGGGCGGGGGCTCAAGACGGATCTCTTCGAGGGGCGAGCCGTGGTCTCGTGCGGCAGCGCCCTGCCCGATATGCAGGTGCGCATTCGGGGCGCGAGCATCGAGCGGGTGGAGGGACCCATCGAGTTCCGCGGCCCCTCTTCGCTCAGCGAGTATTACCGCCGTCCCGAGCCGGTCAAGGACCCCGAGGGTTGGGTGGATACGGGGGATCAGGGCTATCTCTTCGAGGGCGAGCTGTATGTGACCGGACGCCTCAAAGACCTGATCTTGAAGGCCGGCCGCAACCTGCACCCCGAGGACGTGGAGGATCTGGCCGCCGAGGTGGAGGGCGTGCGGCGCGGCTGCGTGGCCGCCTTCGGAGTCGGCTCGGGCGAGTCGGGCACCGAAGAGCTGTGGGTGCTGTGCGAGACCCGCACGCCCTCTCCCGAGCTCGAGCAGGCAGTTCGCACCCGCATTCTCGAGGGCCTGGGTCTGGCCCCGGACCGGGTGCTGCTGGCCGGGCCGGGGGCGGTGCTCAAGACCCCCAGCGGCAAGATCCGCCGCTCGGAGTGCCGCCAGAGGGCTCTGGAGGGCAAGCTCGGTCCGGGTGGCGTGGGGCCGCGCCTGGTCCTGGCCGAGCTCCGACGACGGCTGAGCCGGGGGCTGGAGCTGGCCGCGCGGGGAGCCTATGGAGGCTGGTGCTGGCTGCTGACGGCCGGCAGCTGGGCCATGCTCGTGGCGGCCGGGCCGCAGCGGGCGCGTCTGCTGACCGGCCGCCTCTGCCGGGCCCTGCTGCGAATGACCGGGCTTTCCCTGAAGGTCAGCGGGGAGCCGCCCCGCCAACCCTGCGTGCTGGTGGCCAACCACTCCAGCCTGCTCGACTCACTGGCCCTCATGGCCGCCAGCCCCCTGCCGCTCCGTTTCGTGGTGGCCAGCTGGGTGGCCCGCCTGCCCCTGGTGCGTCCCGTGCTGGGCAACCTGGGCCTGATCGCGGTGGTGCGCGGCCGGGCCGAAGCGGCAGCCGAGCAGGCTCAACTGCAGGCTGCCATCCTGCGCCAGGGCGAGTCGATCGCCGGGTATCCCGAGGGGGGTCTGGAGATCAGCCTCGGGCTCCGGCCCTTCATGCTGGGACTGTTTCTGGCCGCCGCCGAGGCGGGCGTGCCGGTGTGCGTGGCGGCCCTGCGCGGCACCCGCAGGGCCCTGCCCTGGCCGCGCCTGATCCCGCGTCCGGGTCTGGTGGAGGTCGAGTTTCTCGGTCTGCTGCAGCCCGATGAGACGGGGTTTGAGGCCGCCCTGGCCCTGGCTCACGAAGCGCGCAGGCGCATCGCCGAGCGCTGCGGAGAGCCGCTGGTCAGCCAGCGGCTGGCCCGGGAGGACTAGGGCGCGCCCGATTGATGGGTTCCATGAAAAGTAGTATGGATATCCCATGAAACTCTTCCCTTCTCTCCCTGATTGCTCTTCCTGCTTGCCTGCGGTGTCGGTCAACTATTCCATCACTTCGAACAATGGGCGCACAATCTTTGGGAGCCTCGATCCGGACACGATGGTGCTCCGAGGTAAAATTCAGCCGGGATTTACGGTCAATGAGAGGTTCGTCAACTTCACAGCGACTCGCATCTCCCTGGGCCCGTGTCCCCCCTGATACGGGAGCTCTTCCGAACCTGAGCTCTCGGGGTGTCAAGAAAAAATGAGTCGACTTACAACTCGTCGATCGGGAGGGCCAGGCTGAAACAGCGGGGGGGGCCGAGCGTACCCTGAAATCGACCCGTGCCGTCGGGCAGCGAGCCCACCGTAATGGGAACGTCGCTCGGCGTAGCGGCGAAAAAATATTTCCCGCGAGGATAGCCGTCGGGCAACAGGCGCTGAGCCAACTGGCCATCGACGTACAGCGAGAGAATTCGGTTACTCCGCCAGGACTGCCCATAGACCGAGAACGAGATTCGATGGGTTTGCCCGCTGCTCAAAGGCGCCGTCTGAAGGTAAACGGCCCGCTCCGCCAGCGTGCCGGGGCGGTCGTCATAGACAATGAGCCGAACGCGGTCTTGGATCCAATTCAGTGTCCAGCCCGGGTCGCGTAGCCAAACACCTGGTCTGGGTCAGGTTGGCGGCGGTGGCGTCGATGGAGAAAGTGAAATCGCCATCCGCGAAATCGAGCCGTTCGTCGAAGGGCACCGTCAGCGTGTTCCCAACCGGCGTCAAGAGGTAGTCAAGCTGGCTCACGGTGGCGTGCCAGGACTTGTATCGAGCCAGCATGGATGCGACTGTGTCCGGATTGGTCGCTGACAGATCGGTGAACTCGCCCTTGAAAGTCGTGACATCGTAGAGACCGGGCTGGTTCTGTTCTGGGCCGCGCACGAGCTTCAATTGACCCGAGCGAATGGCAAACTGATCGAGCTGCTCGTAGCTGGCTCCGGCTGCCACCGCGTCGGAGTAAGATCTGAATCGTGCTCCGACCCAGCAAAGGTCGGGAGGCGGACTCCAAAGACGCCCGTACAGATTGGTCGAGATGTCCCTTCCCTGCATGCCTGTCGGGGGCGAAGCGCCAGCCATGGCGATGAAGGTGGGCATGAGGTCGAGGCTCGAGCAAACAGCAGCATTGATCGTCCCGGCCGGCACTTTGCCGGTCCATCGAGCGATCATCGGCACGTGAATCCCGCCCTCGAAAAGCTCCCTTTTCCAGCCTCGCATGACGGCCTGGCGCCGAGCGTTTCCTGCCCTTCCGAGCTCGACGCCGCCGTTGTCGCTGACCACCAGGATCAAGGTGTTGCTCCCCAGGCCGAGGGAATCGATATGGTCTACCAGGCGACCGATCTCGCGATCGACGTCGCTCATCATCGCGCTTGTCTGTCCATCGGGGGCGCCCAAGTCATAGCCAAAGGGCGTGTTGTCGAACCGCGCCGGCACGTGAAGAGGCGCGTGCACCGATTTGTGGGCAAGAAACAGGAAGAAAGGCTGCGAGGAGTTTCGATCGACAAAATCGATGGCCCGGTCGGTTAACTCTTTGCTCAAGTAATGGTCGTCGGCATTGGGCTCGGCCATTCTAGGCGCTATGAAATAAGGTGGGGCCTGCCCGATCAACCGAAAACCCCAATAGAGCCCGTCTGCCCCAACCGGATTGGAACTGACCAGTTTAGCCGTCTCGGTAAAACCCTTGGCCCACGGTGCGAAATTTGGACGGTCCCCGACGTGCCATTTTCCAATCATGCCCGTTTGATAGCCGCTGGCCTGCAATACCTGGGCTACCGTTGGCACCGCCGTTGGAAGGCCGCGAGCATTGGGGCGCGCGGAGCCGTCCGAAAGATAGTAGGTCGAGATCACCTCCGTCCAGCCAAAGGAGGCCGGTGAATGCGAGGTGAGGATGGCGGCCCGGCTGGGAGAGCACTTGGCGGCGCTGGCGTAGTAGTTCCGAAAGCGCATTCCCTCACTGGCCAACTGGTCAATTCGCGGTGTCTTCGTCACAGACGCTTTGTTGCAACCGAGATCGAAGAAATCCACGTCGTCAAGCACAATCAAGACAATGTTCGGGAGGGTTTGCGGCGAGCCTACCGGCAGGGTTGGAGGGGGGGGCGGGGGCCCGCGCCTTTTCGGGGAACCCTGTCGCGAGGTCGACGGAGCTGACCTGTCGGTCCACCAGGTTCACCTCGGCCTGGCTCAGCCCCACCACCTCGCCGTCCCCGTCTGTCAGCCGCACCGCCAGCTCGTAGGAATCTCTGGGGACTTCGATCCGAACCAGGCCGGTTTCGGGAACTTCTATTCGGGTGGAGAGGACTCCGGCTTGTTGCCCTGTCAGGTCCAACTCCAGCGCGTTGACGGGGCCTCTGGGCCCCGCCAGGCGTAGCTCGATGATGCCAGGAACCTGCTGCGAGCCGCCCGCTGAAGGTTGAGTCGCGTCAGTTGCGTCACCAAACTGCTCCCCACAGCCGGTCAGCAAAGCCACAAGAACCAGCGCTACAAGGAGCGCAGCCGGAAACCCCCTTGACACAGTTTTCCGGCTGCGCGGCGACCAGCACGTTGAGCGAGGAGTTCGGCCGCCTACAACGTCTTGTGGTGGAGGCGGGGGTAAGGCCTCCGAACCCACAGGGGGTCTGCCGCTGGAACTCAAGATTTCTCGCACAGAACGGGCAATAAACAGAGCGCCTTCCCTCAGTCGACGTTCGCTTCGGCCGAGCGAGGCTCCTTCTGGTCGGGAACTGCTGCTCGACCAATCCACCTGGCCGTCTCTCCGGAGTGCAGCTGGAGACGCCCACCGCGTGGTTGACGCCCGGTGCTCGGCGCGGCCAGTCTCAGGAGGACCTGGCCGGTCACTCGACAGCGGAGAGCCTGTTTGGAACAGTGAAGTTGACCCCCGGAGCTCAAGATGCAGGGCCCCACGCTCCAGGGCGAGTGGGGGTCGATGTTCAACCTGGAACCTCCCTGCTCACTCCCAACTACCTCAGGGTCATCCCCTCCTGTCCCGCCGCCAAAACGGATTTCCTATTCGAGCACCTACGAGTGGGCGACGGAACCGGACTGCTTTACGGTCTACTGCTCGGGGCATCACCATCCGTCTCTGGCCGAGGGCTTCCCGAAGGATGATGCCATGCAGGGCTTGATGACCGAGCCCTCGCCCTGAGCATGAGCATCTGAGCCGTGGTGACGGCCGGCTTGCGTCCTCGGGCGCGATGACCCTCCCGCGCGATCGGAGGTCGTTTCAAGGCCGGCTGAAGCCATGCCTCAGACGGCAGGATCGGGCCCGGCGAAATTGAAGCGAACCGCCCGATCCGCCAGATTTCACTGCTGGAACGAATCTCCCTGAGCTTCTGTTACAGATCCAGGGTCAGGTGGCCTGGGAGAGGTCGGAAGCGCTGTTGGACAGCGATAACTGGCCACGATTCGGACCCGACCACCGTGGCTCAGAAACGAAAAGGAAGGTGACCGATGAAGAGATTTCTTGTGGCAGCTTTGCTGTGGATGGCCATCGGCGGATACGCGTTCGCGCAGGAGCATCCGGAGCATCCAAAACCTGCGAAAGACAGCGTGATCCAGGCCACTGTGGTGGGCGAGAACTTCTGCCTCGGGTGCTCGCTCAAGAAGGAAAAGGGTGCTGCGGCTCAATGCAGCAAGTACGGGCACCGGCACGCATTAAAGGTGACGACTGTCACTGTGGCCGGGAAGGACGTGCCGGAGATGAGAGAATGGATTTTGCACTACCTCGACACCGACAACGCAAAGCCCTTCATCAATGAGCATCACGGCGAGACCGTGACGCTGGAGGGCAAGATCTATGTCAAGGAGCGCGTGCTGGAGGTGAGCAAGCAGACAGCTGCCCCGAAGCCTGAGCATCCTGAGCATCCTGAGCATCCCGAGCATCCCAAGAAGTGATTTGAGCCGCCCAGCCGCGGTTTTGAATGCGAAAGGGAGGCCGAGAATGAAGCTGGGGATTCTTGCGGCTCTACTGGGAGCTGTCATCGCTGGGCCGGCACTGGCACAGGATCAGAGCGCCAGCATCGAACAGATCGCCGCCGCCGTCGAAAGACACATTGCCGAAGAGTCCCAGGCCTCAGGCGGATACTTTCTCCTCAGGCACGACAGCAAAGAGCTGAAACTGAAGCTCGTGAGGGTCCACATGGAGTATCTTGCGGACCTCGGCGGCGGCGTCCAGTTCGCCTGTGTGGATCTGGTCGGGACAGACGGCCCCGTCTACGATGTGGACTTTTTCCTTCGAGGCGGTCCGAGCGACATGACCGTGACCCAAACCACCGTTCACAAGGTCAACGGTCAGCCGCTCTACGCCTGGAAACAGAAGGAGGACGGAACGTGGGTCCGCGTCGGTGTGACCGACGCGAGCCCTCGTCTCCTGGGGGTGATCCAGGGCGAGGATGCGTTCGAATTCACCTACCGAGCTCGGTTCCCCGAGCTATCCGGCCCGGCAAGACTGTGGTTGCCGATGGCCCGGTCGGACGCCTACCAGACCGTCGAGGTCGTGAAGATCTCTGCGCCTTCCGAGGCGAGACAACTCGACGAGCGCGAGTACGGCAACAAAGTTCTCTTCTTGAAGGCGGGACCGGAAGACAGCGGCAAGACGGTCGAGATCCAGTACCGAGTGCGCCGAAAGGAAAAGTCGCCTTACCCCGCGGAGGGCTCCGTGCTGGGAAAGTACCTCGAGCCCAACCGTCAGGTCCCCAGCCACGCAGCCTTCCGCGATATCGCCGAAAAGGCGATCAAAGGCAAAGCCACCGATCTGATGCGCGCGCGGGCGCTCTACGACCACGTGATTGACCAGGTCCGCTATGCCCGCTACGGCTCAGGCTGGGGGGAAGGCAACGCCGTCTACGCATGTCAGGCAAAAAGTGGGAACTGCACGGATTTTCACGCCTACTTCATCGCGCTCGCGCGCGCCGTCAACATCCCCGCCCGCTTCTCCATCGGAGCCGCCATTCCGTCGGAACGAAACGACGGCGGCATCGACGGCTACCACTGCTGGGCCGAGTTCTTCGCCGATGGCCAGTGGTGGCCCGTGGATATCAGCGAGGCTGACAAGAACTCGAGTCTTGCAACCTACTATTTTGGGCATCAACCTGCCAATCGCATCGAACTGAGCCGGGGCCGCGATCTCCTGGTCGAGCCGGGGCCAGTGTCTGGTCCGATCAACTTCCTCGCCTTTCCCGTGCTTGAGGTTGAGGGCAAGCCGGTCAAGGCTCCCACCGAGTTTTTGTTCCGGCGCCTGAGCAAGGCGCAGGATTAGAGAGGCTCGCCCCGGTCGGGCTGGAGTCACTGGCTTGATCTGGGTCATTCCCGGCGCGCCCCGAAAGTCGCTATGGTAAGCCAGTGGGCGAGGCGCTGCTGATCGTTTTTTCCGTGCTGCACTTGCTGGGTTTGCTGGCCGCAGTGCACGCAATTCTCAAGTCCAGCACCCCCCAGGGGGCGCTGGCGTGGTCTCTGGCCCTGCTGGCCTTTCCGGCCGTGGTCCTGCCCTTTTACCTGATCTTCGGCAGCACCCACTTCGAAGGCTACGTCAACCCGCTGAGAGCCGGCTCGCTTCTGGGCTCGACCGCGCCGATTCGCGAGATTCTGGCCGGCCTGTCCGAGTGCCGCCACCAGGACCAATCTCTGAGCGTGCTCGAAAAGCTCGCTCGCACCCCTTTCACCCACTCCAACAAAGTCGAGCTTCTGATCGATGCTCCGGCCCATTATCGTCGCATGCATCAGGAGATCGAGCAGGCCTGCGAATATTTGCTGGTCTTGTTCTATAAGGTCCAAGACGATGACTCCGGCCGCGATCTGAAGCGGCACCTGATCCAGAAGGCTCGCCAGGGGGTGCGCGTCTATTTCGTCTATGACGAGCTGGGCAGTCCCACCATACGAGGCGCCTTCCTGGACGAGATGCGCCAGGCTGGCATCCAGGCCAGGGCCTTTCGGGCAGCCCGAGGCCTGCGTCACAGCCTGCAATGGAATTTCTGCAATCATCGCAAGATCGTGGTGGCCGACGGACGGGTCGCCCTGGTGGGGGGCATGAACATCTCCGACAGGCACCTGGGCCGTGACCCTCGTTTCGGCCCCTGGCGCGACACCCACGCGGTGCTCGAGGGGCCGGCCGTGATCGGCGTGCAACTGGCCTTCTGCGAGGACTTCTACTGGGCCTCGCGGGGAAAGCTGCCCACGGTGAGCTGGACGCCTCACCTGGCCGCGCCCGGAAACCAGGTCTGCACCTACCTCAGCAGTGGGCCTGCCGACTCGACCCAGGTGGGGGTGATGTCTTACCTCGAGTGCATCAACTCCGCTCGGCGGCGATTGTGGCTTGCCTCCCCCTACTTTCTTCCCGACTCGTCTCTCTTGAAGGCATTGAAGATGGCCGACCTGCGCGGGGTGGAGGTGCGCATCCTGATTCCCCCGGCCCGCTTCGAGCCTTCCATGCGTCTGGCTGCGCTGTCTTTAATCCCCGAGCTTCGCGAGACGGGGATCCAGTTCTACGAGTATCCCATCTACAACCACTCCAAGCTGATGCTGGTGGACGATTGGCTCGCGTGGGTGGGAAGCTCGAACCTGGACAGCCGCTCTCTGTTCCTCAACTTCGAAGGCAACCTGATCGTGGCCGATCAGGCCTTTGCCGCCCAGATGGAGCAGATGCTCGCAAGCGACTTTGAACGCTCCCGCCCGCTCTCCATCGATCTCTTGACGAGGTCGGGGCTGGCGACCCGACTGGGCATCAGGCTCGCCCGCCTCTTCGTGCCCCTGCTGTGAGCGCGAGTCAGCTCTATTCGAAGAGCCTTCGCAGGGCCTGGAGCAAGCCGGGTTTCTCATGCACCGTGCCGGCCATATGGTCGAGCAGGGCTTTGAGCTCGCCCCCGTCGAGCCAGATGCCGTGCTCGGGGCAGCGATCCACCAGCACGTCGCAGTCGGAGAGGTAGCGCCCGCGCTCCATCTCCTGCGAGCACTTGAGGCAGGCCACCGGCTGATCCAGATCGGCGGCGCGGGTACGGGGGACGGCCAGGCCACTGGGCTGAAGCGCTCTGTCCTGAAGGGCGAACATGCGGTTCAACTCGGCCAGGTCGTACCAACTGCCCTCGCACTGAGGGCACATGTCGACCTGGATACCGCCCGCCTCGACGGTCTTGAGGGGCACATTGCAGCGTGGACAGTTCATGGCCGGGGCCTTCGACGCGACTTTGAGAACGCCCTTGAACGCAAGAAGGCCGGCTCTGTCCGGGGCCGGCCTTTGCAGGTGGAGGATCAGGCCCCGGCGCCCTGCTGCATCATCAACTCCATCGCCTCGGGCGAGAGCGAGAGGCCCGTGGCTGCTGCAAGGGGCCGACTGCTCGAGCCCGGTCACGGCCGCCTGGGCCACCGGCGGGGCCAGCTCGTCCGCCCTGCGCAGCGAGCAGCGGCCAACAGCTCGAGCAATTCGCTCGTATCCTGCAGGTTGACCCCTCGGACCGCCCTTCCCGCGTCACAAACGGGCAGGGTCCAGCCGGCTGGCTCGACTTTGCGGACTCTTTGCTCCGCCAGATAGAGGCGCAGGCCCTCCTCGAAAATGACGGTCAAAGGAATACGCCTGGCAGCCGACAGCTTCTTTGCTTCCAAAAGCAGGTGGTCGGGAACATTGATAGTGGTCCGCATGATGAGATTATGAGTCATCAACGCATCAACCGTCAAGCAAGACCTGCAGGCTGCTAAGGCTCCATCCCCTCCAGTCCGGTCTGCATGGCGCTGACCAGCCCCGAGGGGGGCATAGGCAGAGGCAGGTAAAGATGGCGCTCGTCGTTTTGCACCAATCGCAGCTCGCGGCCGATGGCGCCGGGCAGCACGGCAGCCAGAAACTGGGACAGGTCAGGGCGAGGCAAAATGACGTAGACCGCTTCGGGCGTGTCGGCGACCACGCGCACCTCCACCTCGGGAGGAATCTGCACCCCAAGCTCGGCGAGCACCTCGCGGGGAGCGCTCAGAAAGCGTTCCTTGAAGTCGGGCATGGCCCAGCAGCTGGCGATGGCCTGCGAGATCTTGATGCGATCCTCGGGGGTGAGATCCATGGGGGCCTCCTTCAAGCTTTCAGCCGGGCTTCCATAGCGCCCAGCTCTCGGTCCTTGTCCAGTTGGAGCTTGAGCTCTCGACAGGTTTGCTGCTGCAACCCCAGACCCCGACCCTGAATCAAGATGGCCCCGTGGGCCACCTCGGCCCCCACCTTCCGAGCCAGGACGGGCAGGTGGCCATACCAGCCCTCCAAAAGATGCGCGAACGCCTTCTGGATGGCAGCATAGGCTCGCCACAGACCGCGATTGGCCATCAGCGAGCGGAACACCTCGGGCTGCTGGGCGCGGGCCCAGGTCAGATAGGCCAGCACGTAGCCTCGAAACTCCTGGTGGGCGGGCATGGTGGCATCCGGACCGCCCAACAGCTCAGACCACTTTCCGGCATAGTCAGCTGGTCGCTGAGCCAGGTGGCTGACCAGCTCGACCGCCGCCCGGCTACCGCAGTAGTAGGCGCTCAGCTCATCGAGCAGTCCATAGAGGCCATCCTTCTGACAGACGTGGTTGTCGTCGGGGCTGTCGAAGTAAGTGCCGAAGCGGAAGGTGGCTCGCAAATAGTCAGGGCAGGCGGCCACCGCCTGACGGGCCGGGAAAGTGGGTCCTCCCAGGACGAAAAAGCGCTTGCCAGGCTCGGGGAAGACCACCAGGCTGGCTCGCTCGGACAGGGCCCGCCGGTCCATCTCCAGGGCCTGAGTGCGAGCAAAAAAGTGGCACGTCTCGTGCACCAGCACGTTTCCCCACTGCACCATCTCGCCCAGAGGCTTACCCTCGACCAGGTACCAAAGGTCGACGTGAGGCATGCGCAGGCCGTCGCCATAGCTCTCGGGGGCGGCCGCGTAGCCATGCAGAATCTGTCGTCCGAGAGGGCTCGAGCGAGCGATCAGGTCGCTCAGGAGGGCCCGGCTGATGGTGGCCTGGCCCGCTCGGGCCGGGGAAACGGCCAGCGCCAGCAGTCCGGCCAGAAACGAGCGTCGCCTCAGCACGCTCAACGAATTCGGCCCGCAGGCCTTTTGGCTCCTGCCCGGGAACATTCCCAGAGAGTTTGCTACCATGGAAGCGGAAAGCTCATTCTTGCCCGAGGGGGTAGCCCGTGCGCGTCTCGCTGGTTCTGACCCATCAGTGCAACCTGGCCTGCAGCTACTGCTACACAGGCGACAAGTTCAACCGCTCGATGCCGGTGGAGCTTGGCTGGAAGGCCCTTAAGATGGCCTTCCACGGGCCGCGTGAGGAGACCGTGGGGGTCTCGTTCTTCGGCGGAGAGCCGATGCTGGAGTTCAAGACCATGAGCCGGCTGACCCGCCTGGCCACGCGCCTGGCCGAGCGCCAGGGCCGACGCCTGGAGTTGTCCTTGACCACCAACGCCACCATCCTCACCAAAAAGCAGCTCGACTTCCTGCGCCACTACGGCTTCTGGGTGGCCGTCAGCATCGACGGGATGGGAGCCGACCACGACCGACACCGCTCTTTCGTCAACGGGCGCAGCTCCTCCGAGCTGGTATGGCGCAACCTGGAGGCAGCCACCGAAGAGCTCGAGCGCCTGCACGTGCTGATGGTGCTCAACCCCGAAACCATCGGCGGGGTTCCGGCGGCCCTGGAGCAGATGTACCGACTGGGTGTGTCGCGCGTCTCGCTGTTGCCCAACATGGAGGCTGACTGGGATCAAGCCGCCCGCGAGACGGCCCGCCAGGTCTATCACGACATGGCCCGGGTGGTCTTCCTCTCTATGGCCACCCCCGAGCCCTATCACGTCTCGCCTTTCGCCGATCAGCACGCCTGCTCGCCGCGCACGTCCCACTGCAGCTTCGGGGTCAAGGACGTAGCCGTCTCGCCGCGGGGCAAGCTCTACCCCTGCTCGCGCCTGGTGGGCACCGACACCCGGGTGGACGTGCAGGTGGGAACGGTGGACACCGGTCCGCTGCTCGACCGGGTGCAGGCGGTGACCGTTCGCTCGGCCGAGAAGATGTCCTCGTGCGGCACCAGTGGGCCCTGCGCTTGCGTCTCGCTGATGCCGGGAGACGTCCAGCAGCAGCTGAGCGTGCACCGCTTCTTCGCCGAGCTGATCGGCGACTCGGTGGAGGCCGCCCGGCTCTACGTCGAAGAGCTGCAGATGGTGGCCGCCTGATGTCAGAAGATCGCCTCAAACGCCGCCGATTCATCGCCGACATGCTGTTTGCCGGCTCGGCCGTGGCCGGAGCCGGGCTGGTCAGCCGCTGGGCCATGGCCCAGAAAGAGCCACCCCCGCCGCCACCCAGGCCTTCCTCCAGCCCCTCTCCCGAGCCTCCGCGCATGCGGGGCGAGGTGGAGGCGCCCCGGGTCAAGGGTGACGTTGCGCCCCCCCATCCGGGCTCGGTAGCGCCGCCAGTACAGTCCCCCTCCCCGGTGGTGGAAGGCGAGGTGAAAGCCCGATGAGTGCCGATAAGCTGAAACGTCGTCAATTTCTGGCCGACGCCCTGTTTGCGGGCGGGGCCCTGGGCGCGGCCGCGCTGGCGGCCCGCTACCTGGGCAACAAGCCCCCCGAGCCCGAGCCCAAAATAATGGGGAAGGTAGCTCCTGTCCACACCCCGACCCCCGAGCCGACCGGCATCTGCGCTCCGGTCGAGCCCAATGTGGACGGCGGAGCCCGCCCCCTGGCCCCCGGCCAGGTGGTGGCTCCCCAGACGCCGCCGCAACAAACCCGATGAGCGAGCCCCGTAAACGCCGCCGCCAGTTCCTGGCCGACCTGCTGTTTGCCGGCGGTGCAGCCGCCTCGGCCGCGCTGCTGGCCCGGGCCTTCGCCGATCCGGCCCAGCCCGAGCCCACCCCGGTGGCCACGCGCACTCCGCCTCCCCGTGGTTGTCGCCAGGATCCCGAACCGGCCATCAATGGAGCCATGGAAATGCAGCCCGAGGGCAAGTTCGTCATTGCGCATCCGCCCGAGCGCTCCACTCCGACGCCTCAGCCCGCCAGATAAGCTCCCAGCCGCTCCACGGCCTGCGCCACCCCCTCAGGCTCGATGGGCTCGGGTCGAGGCTGCTCGAGCAGCTCCTCCACCAGCGAACCGAAATCTCCGAGCAGGAAAGCCTCTCGCCCCAGCTCGCGCAGGCCGCCCCGTCGCTGCATGAACTCCCACAGGCAGGCCTCCTCGGGCCAGTCGCGGCGACGCAGCGAGAGAACCGGCAGGCCGTGGTTGGCGGCTTCTGCGAAACTGCCGTAGCCGGGCTTGGTGATCAGCAGGTCGGCGCCGGCCATCAGATCGATGAAGCTCACCGGCAGCGACTCCACCGCCACCGCCCGGGGGTGACCGGGCAGCCAGCCCTCGGGCACCAGCCAGGTAACCCCTGGCAGGTCCGGCCAGCCGGAAGGCCCGGGCAGCGGCAGCCCCCCCAGCGAGACCAGCACCAGCTTGCCGCTCAGGCCCAGCGAGCGTCTCAGGCCGCGACGGGCCACCAGACCCAGCGCTCGCTTACGAGGCACACTTGCCATGGGCATGCTGGGGGTGGGCTGCCAGAACTCGGTCACCGTGGCGTAGGCGCGCCGGATGGCGGGTAAGAAATCGGCCTCCCCCAGACATCCGGCCACGATATCTCCCCAGTTCAGGCTGCACATCGCAAGGCAGGGGATGCCGAGCCGGAAAGCCGCCTCGGCCACGCGGTAGGGGACGTTGGCCAGCACCACGTCGGGGGCGCAGGAGCGCAGCCAGGCCGTCTCCTGGTCCAGGTCGCGCTGGTAGCGGGCGTGAAACTCCCGGTAAGCTCGCAAGGTGGCCGGGTGGTCGACCGTGAGGGCATCCTGGTTGCGCACTCCCACGTCCAGAGCCCGCTCGATCCGGGTGAACGGCACGGTCAGGTGACGCCCCAGCACCTCCTGCGGCAGGGTGGTGGCCAGGGTGAGCTCGACCCCCCGAAGGCTGTTCAAGATGGGGGCACACTGGCCCAGGTGGCCGAGACCGTGGGCGCTGAGAGCAACGAGCAGCCTGGCCATCAGGAGCCGGTCTCAGGGCCCGTCACGAAATGACCTGACGCCTCGAAACCAGGCTCCATCATGCTCTGCGGGCTTGTTCCACGACAGGTTCTTAGCGTCCGGTGGCGGAAGCGGCGCGAACAAAAGCCTCGGGGTCCATGGCGACCTCGATGATGTGGCTGCGCAGCGGATCGCGATCGACGATTTTGGCCAGGCTGAGCAGCCGGGAGCTGACCTTGAGCCCGCTCTGGCGCAGGCTGCGGAGATTGGCGGCAAAGCGGATGCGGTCGGCGTCGCGATAGAGACCCAGGCTCCCGCCTTTCTCGGCAAAGCCAGGCAGGTCGCTCACGGTCAGCACCGGATACTTGCTCACCGCTCCCAGGATGGCGGGCAACTGGGCGGCCCGTGAAGGGCCGACATAGAGGCAATCCACCTCACAGGCCTCCTCTACCGTTCGCACCGGTCGCACCACCACCGGCTTCTCGGCCACCATGCGCCCGTTGAGCCCGGCCAGGGCGACCGCCAGCGGGTCCTTGCCCACCGTGCCCATAGTGCCCAGCACCAGCCTGGGCTTGGATTCGGGCCACTCCACGAACTTGAGGAAGTTATGCACCACCAGCACCTTGAGCTCATCCTCGCGGGAGAAGGCTCCGGGAGCCGGCGCCAGGGTCAGCACAAGCAGGAGCAAAACCAGGGTCGCGCCTCTCATGAGCCCACCGTGCACAGGACCTGAATGGTCTGAGTGGTGATATTTCCGGCCGCGTCGTAAGCCTGGACCGTGATGGTGTTGAGGCCGGGCTGGAGGGGGATGATGGCGTTCCAGCGCCACTCGTCGTCAGGCACCACCACGTCGGCGTCCGTGTAGCCCACTCGCAGCAGGGTGGTGCCCGGGCTGACGCTGCCCGACAGGGCGATGGAGCTCTCGCTGCACACGACCGGGAACGGCACCACGGCGATGGCCGGAGGCTCGGAGTCGAACTGGGTCTGATACAGGGTCCGGCCATCGCTCAGGCGCAGATTGAAGAAGACGCTGTCGAGGATGGCAAAGACCTGACCCCGGTTGAGCGAGGAGCCGCTCACGTCGTCGGGCAGAATGCCGAGAGCGCTGGCGGTACCCACCAGGTTGCCCTGGGCGTTGATCTGGTAGATGCTGAAGAGGGTCTGCAGCAGGCTCTCGAGGGTCACCGGCGCTGAAAGCTCGCCGCTCAAGGGGGATGATCCCAGCACGCCGACCAGAAACGCCGAGAGCTCGGAGAGCGGCATGGGCTGGCTCAGGTTCTCCAGTTGAGCCAGGCTCATTCCGGGGTCAGAGACCGAGGCCTGCAGCAGGGCCGCCAGCACGAACCGGTCGGAGCTGCCGGGCTGAGGGGGAGCCAGGTTGGACATGGTAGAGGTGAAACCCAGGGTGGCCTGGGCCGTGCTGGAGGCCTCAGAGGACTCTGGATCGGGCGGCGCGCCCGGGTCGGCCGGAGGGATCGGATGGGTGATCTGCTGTTGACCAGCTCCGATTGCCTCGGTGATCGCGGCCGACAGGTCCGGATCGACCGCCTGCAGCTCAGGCGAAAGCGGATGGGGCGAAGGTGCGATCGGATCGACGGGATGAGGGGGGACCAAAGGGTCCACAGGGTCCACCGGGTCAATGGGCGGAACGACCGGGTCCACCGGAGTCGGCGGGACAGGCTGCGGCAAAACGGCCACCCCGTTGAAGAGCACCTCGCCGGGCGGGGCTACCGGCACCAGCAGCGTGTTGGACGGGGTCACGCTACCCACCAGGTTGGCGGAGACCCCGCTCTCTACCCCCCCGGGGATGGTGACCAGGCTGCCCGAGACATCCACCACGAACGGCTCGATCAGGGTTCCGATCACGTCTCCGGCCACCAGGGTTGAGTCGTTGCCAGCGGTCAGATTGGCCGGGCCCGAGAGGGGAGCCCCCAGGATGGGTCCGCCGGCTGAAAGGTCGGCCGAGCCGGTGGCCATGACTTCCATCACGCTCAGGAAGCCCGTGCCCGTGATGGCGACGTCGCTTCCGCGGATGCCGGCCAGAACGAGGCCTCCTTCCTGGCGCACGTCCACGTTCTGGGCCAGGGCATCGATGGTCAGAACGTCCACCGCGGTGTTCAGAGTCACCGGGCCAGTGGCCGTCAAGACAAATGTTCCAGCCCGCACAGGATCGCTGGGAAGACTGGTCACCGCACCCGAATTGACCAGGGTGAGCGCATTCGGACGCTGGGTCTGACCCACCGACATGGTCAGATCACCCGTGTTGGCCAAGACCGCATCCATGGGTGTATCAAGGCTCAACTGGCTGACCTGGGAATTGATCTGCGCGTTCCCCCCGGCCTGCACGTCCAGAGCTTGCGCCGTCACGCCGCTGGCTGACACCTGCCCGCCAGCCTGCACAGCCACCGAGCCAGGGCCGGCGTCGACCAGACCGTTCAGGGCCACCGAGCCGGTCTGGGTCAACTGCACGTTGCCCCCGCTGGTGGCCAGCAACAGGCCAGGGTCCTGGATGAAGTCCGAGCCGCTGGCGGTGAAGCTTCCCCCCAGCGTGGTGATATTGCCGCCACCCGTCTGAGAGTTGGCCGCCAGCACCACGTCGCCGGCCGTGCTCCCCAGCCAGTTGGCCTGCAGCTCCACGTTCAGCGGAGCCTGCCCCCCGATGGGGGCGGCCACCACGATGTTGTTGTGCGCCTGCAGCAACAGCTTCGATGTAGCAGTAGTGGTGAGGGGGTTGATCGGGTCCAGCACGGAAATATCGCCCGGCTCGAGGTCGGGGGCCCCGGTGCCGGTCTGGACAATGACGGTTCCACCCATGGCCAGGGCATTTTCGAGCGTGGAGGGGAGGATGGCCGCGTTGTCGGTCAGCGAGACGAAAGGGTTGCTGTCGGTCATCCCCGCAGCGCCCAGGAGCGAGACAGCGATATTATTGGGATCGATCAGCCAGGTCCCGGCCTTCCCCTCGGGTGCGGCCAGGTCGGGGGCCCGATTGAGCGAGACGCGCCCGGCCGAGGTTTCCAGGAAGCCCCCGTCGCCACCCTGGGGGCCACCCCGCACAGAGACCAGACCGTCCACCACCGCGCTATCCCCGGCCAGAACCCGAACCTCTCCTCCATCGCCCTGCTCGGTCGCATCGGCGCGGATGATGGCCTCAGATCCAACGTAGGCGTAGCGCTCACCCCGCAGCTCCACCCGTCCGGCTCGCGAGGGAGCCGAGACGTCCACCGCGGCCGGCCCCAGGAGGCCGACGCGGTCGCCCTGCAAGCCCACCTGCCCACCGGAGGCCTCGATGCGGCCCGCGTTGAGGGCCATGCCGCCGGCCCCGATCAGGCGCACCTGGCCGTCTTGCAGCTCGACCCCGCTGGCATCGGTGGTGCTGCTGGCCACCAGCGAGCCGATGACGTCGTTGACCAGATCGGCCGGCAGCACGACGTCCTGCCCGGGAGTGGAAGGCACCACATAGTGCACCAGCCCCTGACCGTCAAAGTTGACCGTGGTGCGGGGCACGGCCGCCAGAGTCACCGTGCCCAGACGGGCCACGATGCTGCCCTGGTTGCTCACCAGCGGGGCCATCAACACCACGTAGCCCCCGTCTGCGGCCTGGATGGCTCCCTGGTTGATCACGAAGGAGTCGGGCCGGGAAGGGTCGGGGGTGAAGGTGGAGCGGCCGTCCAGGAAATCCTGGTTGGAGAGCTGCATGGTGGTGGCGAACAGGCTGCCCACGTTGACCGTGGCGGTGGGACCGAAAACGATGCCGCTGGGGTTGACCAGAAAGACCCTGCCGTTGGCCGATAGCTCTCCCAAGATCAGGGACGGGTTCACGCCGGTGACCCGGTTGAGCACCGCCGAGGTCTGGGACGGCTGCAAGAAGCGTACGAACTGGCTGGCGGGAATGCTGAAGCTGCGCCACTCCAGGATGGCTTTGTCGGTGCCCTGGCGGATCGTCAGCCCACCCGGGCCGCCCTGAATCACGGCCTGGCCCGAAACCACCCGCCCATCCTGAGGTTGCGACAGAGCCGGAGAGCTCAGGGAAAGGGCTGCCAAAGAGAGTGCCATGAGCCGTCGAATCAGCATGGCCATGGGTTCTCGCTGGACGGGTGACTCCCTGTTAGGGACCATGGGACCTGATGACGTTCCGGGCGACCGAGGGTCCTCGAGCTCGAGGAAGAAGAGGACCGGATGCGTCGATTAACTCCACTTCTCATCACCCTGCTCTTCGTGACGGTGGCCCGGGGGGCCTCCGGTGGCTGGACCTGCTCCACCCCCGCTGGGGACTTCCAGGTCCGCCTGCCTTTCAGCGCCGCTCACGACATCTCCACGCTCACGGTGGACGGCGTCAAGCGGACTGGCTTTTTCATCGACAGCGTCACCGACAAGGCCCTCTTCGCTGAGGCCCGATGCTCCAATGTGCGGGAGCTCGGCGTCTGGAGCGAGCCCTACCGCGACGAAGCCAGCTTCAGGAAGTTCGTCCTCTTCAAGTTCGGCTCTCCAGGACGCCCCGGCGAGCGTGGCGCGGCCAGGGAGTCCGTGGTGCGCTACGGCAGCTTCACGGGCTTTCAACTCGAGCGCGACTATGAAGGCTACAAGGGCGTTCGCACCCTGGAGCGGGTTGTGGGTGTGCACACCCCATCGTGGCAACACAGTTTCTACTGCATGTGGCACAAGAATCCGGGCGAGCCGGCCGTCAAAGCGTTCTTCGAGTCTATCAAGTGCACGCTTTAAACCACGGCGCTCTCACCGAGGGGTCTGTTGAAAGGCCTGCCACAGCCTCTTGTGAAGAGCGGAGCGCCCCCGGCTGATGCGTGAGCGCACCGTCCCCAGGGGCACCCCGAGGATGGTGGCAATCTCCTGGTAGCTAAATCCCTCCACGTCATAGAGCAGGACCGCTGATCGCAGGTCTTCGCTCAATTCACTGAGGGCAGCCCGAATCTCTCCCGAAGGACACTGGTCAAAGAAAATCTTCTCGGGATTGTCCGCCAGAATTTTCTCCTGCTCGAGCAATCGGTCGTGCAGAAAGAACTCGCTCGCCTCGTCGATGGAGATGCTCTCCTGACGAGTCGAACGAGAGCGAAGGCGCTGGCGGTGCAAATTGTGGAGGATGGTGAAGAGCCAGGACTTACAGTTGGAGCCCTCCCGAAACTGATAAAAGAAGCGATAAGCCCGCTCATAGGCCTCCTGGAACAGGTCCTCGGCCTGGGAATCGTCCCTACAGAGCCGCCGGGCGAAGCGGTAGAGCGCCTCGGCGTGGACCAACGCTTCCCGGTCGAAGCGCTCGCGTATGGTTTCGGACTTGGCCATCGACGGTGAAGCGCCCGGGAATCGGGCGAAAGAGGGCCCGGGCCGCCAGCTCAACCTGAAGCTCGCCTCGCAAAGCTACCCAACCCCGCAGCTCAGCCTCATTCACGCGAGCGACCAGGCCGTAGAGCCAACCCTCGCGTTCCCAGACAAGCACGCTGTAGCCATTGTAACGGTGGGCGGTTGGCTTCTGCGACAGGCTGGCAATCCCCTGCAGGTCGGCGCGCGGCAGCACGTAGAGTGAGACCTGTCCTTGACTCGAGCCCGCGTACATCAGGTGGGGCCCGCGGGCGCCCTCGGCCACCGGACAATCGCGTCGGTCGACCGGGGTCAGGGTCGCCGGCCACCTTGCTGGGATGGGGAGCTCTCGGTCGGAGTGAGCCACCATCCACCTTCTGAACTGCTCTGCCTTCGCCCGGGTGTTCTGAATATGGAAGCAGCCCTCGTGGTGACGTACCATGTCGGCCACCAGGGGGTCGACCTGGGGTCTGCCCCAGAGGAAGAAGGCGATGGCCAGGGCAGCCGCCAGAGCCAGAATGCCGACCAGAGAAGCGCTGTGAGACTTCCTTCTGGGAGATGGCAACCTGTCGAGTCGGGCCACCAGGCGGCTCGTCAGCCCCTCGGGGAGAGAGGGCTCAGACTCGGCCTGCCGCACTTTCTCGGCCAGCGAGCGAGCGAATGCGGCACGCCGGCGGCAATCAACGCACCCCAGCAGGTGCTCAGCGACCTCCGGGTCAGGGTCGAGCAGGCGAGACGCAAGCTTCTGGCAGTCGGACGATGTCATCGCGAGCTACATAATGCTCCGAGTCAGGTGGAAGTTCCCGCCGCCCGGCGACACAGTTATCCGGCTGCGCTACCAGGGCTGCACTGACCTGTGGTCGTTTGGTGTGCCTTTTCTGGGACTGCTCAGAAGGGCTCCCGGTCACGGACCCACAACTCACGAGGGTTGGTGACCCGGGTAGTCACCCGAAAGGCGGGTGGACGGGGCTCGTCGGGCGGCTGCTGGTCCGGGTCAAGCAATACCAGGGTGTGCTCAGACGAGTAGCGGCTCAGGTCGGCCTGGCTCCAATGAGGGTTGAGCTGTCGGACCCCAGTCTTGCGGGGAAAATCTGCTACACGTCGACGGCGGGGAGGTTCCAGGGCGCCTGGTGACGTTGTCTCTCAAGATTGCTCGAAGAGCCGCTCGAGAGCCAGTCGGTAGCGATCTACCAGCGGGCTGTCCAGACGCCGCTGGAAAGAGCCCAGCAAGCCCCTGTAATACCAAGCTTGCTGGTCACGACCGCGCTTGAAACGGCACCAGAGCTCTGACCCGAGCAGCTCGAGATCCTCCAGCATCGACTCGACGTTGTCGAGCTTGTCGGCCAGCGCGAGCAGCACCTCGTCGGGACGGGCCTGGTGCGCGAGAAACTCCAGCGTGTGCAGCTTGCGCTCCTCCCAGGCCAGGCTCTTGTCGGGCTCGGACACAGCCAGCACCAGTCGGCTCACCTCGCCCCCGAATCTAGCCAGGAGTTGATCGGGGGTGACTTCGGTATCCTCCACCACGTCGTGCAGCACCCCGGCAGCGGCCAACTCCTCCTCGGCTCCGCCTGCGATCAGGATGCGCATGACCCCCAGCGGATGCACGATGTAGGGGACCCGGCTGGCCTTGCGGTACTGCCCTCGATGAGCAGCGGCGGCGAATTCAATGGCCTCAAAGAGCATGCCCGGGGTTTCGAGGGTGCTCTCGAATGACCTGGATCAGTGCGCCGTCAACGGTTCCGGGCTAAGGTTGGGAGCAAGGAGGCGCAAAGCCATGTCTGACAACCTGATGCAAGACATCGCGCGCATGCGCGACGAGATCAAGCTCCACATCCACCTTGGGAAGGCCGAGACCCGCGACCTGTTCGCCGAGCTCGAGCGCAAGTGGGAGGCCTTGCAGCACCGGCTCAAGCCGGTCAAGGAGGCCACCCGCGAGGCCGCCGCCGACGTGGGTCAGGCCATGGGCACCCTGCTCGAAGAGCTCTATGCCGGCTATAAGAAGGTGGCTCAGGCCCTCAAGTCCATGCGGAGCTGAGCAAGATGCTCGCCGTGCTCCTGGCGGTTCTCCTCAGCCTGGGCCTGCCCGAAGTGACGGGCGAGGACCTCAAAGTGACCGTAACGGGGCGCGACAATCTCTACTCGGTGGCTCGAGCCCATGGGCTGGCGCTGGAGCACCTGGCTTTCGCCAACCGCCTGCCGGTCTCGCTGGCCCCTCTGAAGGCCGGAGAGCTGGTCGTGCCAGAACGGCGCATCCAACCTGCCGACCCGCCTTCGGACGGCCTGGTGCTCAACCTGCCCGAGCGAGGTGTCTATCTCTATCTCCAGGGCGCCCTGGTCCAATTCTACCCGGTCGCCATCGGCATGCCGGGTTGGAACACGCCCGTGGGAGACTTCACCATCGCCACCCGCGAGGTCGACCCCACCTGGGATCCTCCCGCCTGGGCCGGCGTGGCCGGGCCGGTCGAACCAGGCCCGGACAACCCGCTGGGGGATCGCTGGCTGGGCCTGAGCCGGCGGGGCTATGGCATGCACGGCACCAACCGACCGGACTCCATCGGAGGCGCGGTCTCGCACGGCTGCATCCGAATGTATCCCGAGTCGATCCGCGACCTGTTCGGCCGGGTGCAGGTGGGCATGCCGCTCCGCATCGAGTATGAGCCGGTGAAGCTGGGCCTGGACCCGACCAGTGGCCGCATCTTCCTGGCCGTCTTCCCGGATGTCTACGGCCGGAGCGCGCTCCTGGCCAGGGCCGGCGATCTGCTCGAGAAGGCCGGCCTGGCCTCGCTCACCGATCCGGCCAGGCTGAGAGCCATCGTGGCCGCCGCCAGCGGCCGGGCAGAGCCGCTGATCGGCGAACAGCTCCAGGTAGTGATCGACCAGGGCCCTCCGCTGACCACCCTGGGCCTGCTGCTCAAGGGCCGTCTCTATCTGAGCGCCACCTTCTTCAGCGAGCATTTCTCCATTGCGCCCGAAGGGGTGACGCTCTCCTTCGGCGACCAGACCATGGTAGCGGCCGCCCCCATGCTGGCCCGATGCGCCCGAGCCTACCGCTACGAGGCCGGCCAGCTGACCATCGAGAGATGATCAAAGTCATTGGCGCCCCGGCTGACTCTTCCCTAAACTGAGGACAGAAGCCAACAAAGCGAGGAGCACCCCGTGCACATCCAACTGGCCCAACTCGAAGACCAGAGCCCCTGCCTGTCGGTGCACGGCTCGCTCAACTACCAGACCCACGACCGTCTGAAGGACCGCATCCAGGAGTGCATGCTCGCGGGCCATACCCGGGTCTGCCTCGACCTGACCGAGACCGATCAGCTCGACCTCAACGGCTTGAGCGTGCTGATTGCGGCCCGTCGCGAGCTGCTCGAGAGGGGGGGAGCCCTGCAGATCCTGGCCGTTTCCCGCCCGGTGGCCCGGGTGCTGGATCTGGTCAACCTGCGCTGGCTCCTGAGCTGATGTGACCGGCCAGCGTCTGGCTGCCATCGACACCGCCTGGCTCCACATGGAGGAGCCCGGCAACCTGATGAACATCTGCGGCGTGTTCGTGTTCGAGGGAACGCTCGATCCGGTCGCTCTGCGAGAGCTCCTCCTCGAGCGCCTGCTCTGTTTTGCCCCCTTCCGCTGCCGGGTCGTGGAGCTTCCCATGCGTCGGGCTTGCTGGCAGGAAGATCCCGACTTTGACCTGGACCGCCACCTGGTGGTGCTCGAGCGCACGGAGGACCTCTTCGGCCTGGTCAGCGACCTTCTGAGCCAGCCCCTCGATCGGAGCCGTCCCCTCTGGATGATGCACTGCCTCCCCTATCACCAGGGCTGGGCCCTGATCGCCCGGCTGCACCACGCCATCGGGGACGGGGTGGCCCTGATGCACGTTCTGGGCCACCTGGCCGATCGGGTGCCCGACACCTATCGCGCTCCTCACCTGGAACGGCCCTCCGGGCCCCTTCCCTGGACCCGCTCGGCCATCGGGCTGGTGCGCGACGTGCTGCTCCAGCCCGAGCCCATGACCGCGCTCAAAGGCTCGCTGGGGCGCGCCAAGCGAGCGGCGGTATCGGCGCCCATCGACCTGGAGAGCCTCAAGCAAGCTCGCCAGCGGCTCGGATGCACCCTCAACGACCTGCTCCTGGGGGCCCTGAGCGGCAGTCTGCGGGCTTACCTCCTCAAACGCGGAGCGGTCGCCCCGAGCATCCGGGTGGTCATGCCGGTGGACCTGAGAAAGCCGCAGGACGAAAAACTGGGTAACTTCTTCGGGCTGGCTTTCGTCTCGCTGCCCCTGGGCGAAAGCGAGCCTCTCCGACGTATCGAGCTTTTGAAGGCCCAGCTGGCCCGCCTCAAGCGCTCGTTTCAGCCGGCGATCCTGTGCGGCATCCTGTGGCTGGCCGGACTGCTGCCGCGCCTGCTGGAGAGCCTGCTGGTGCGCCTGTTCGGCTCACGAGCCACGGCCGTGGTCACCAACGTGCCCGGTCCCAAGGTCCCCATGGAGCTGCGAGGCCAGCCCCTGCGCGAGCTCATGTTCTGGGTTCCGCAGTCGGGCCGGCTGGGGGTGGGGATCAGCCTGATCAGCTACGCGAATACCTTTCGCATCGGGGTGGCCACGGACGCGGGACTGATCCCCCATCCCGAGGAGATCGTGCAGGGGTTCGAGGTCGAGCTGGCCCGTCTGGTGGCCTGAACGCGCCACCTGGAGTTTCGCTCCCACGGCGGGGGCGACGAGGACGCCAACCTGGCGGGGGTCTGCGACGTGCACCTCCAGGTGCATCTGCACGGGGGCACGATGAAAGCCCGGCGCGAGCAGAGCGGGAGCATGCTGTGGCAGGTCGGGATTCGGAACGGTCGGGCTTATCGGGTGTTTCGCGACGACGTGAGGGTCGAGCGCGCTCGACCTGGTTGAGCCCCTCCTTCACAGTGGCAGGCCCGGCTCGGTGGCCACCGAACCAGGCCGGATGAGCAAGTTTCAAGAGCAACTTCGGCGATCCATGGAGATGCTTGGCGAGGGCCAGGCCAGCGAGGCCCTGCAGACTCTTGAGCGCCTGGCCTTGAAGCACCCGAAGGACAGTACGGTCCACACCCTACCGGGCCGCGGAGCGCGAGAATTCGCTACTTCCATCGGCCGAGAGCATCATACCAGCACGAAAAATGAAGTTTAGGATTGACGCCACCACGTTCTAAGCAGTTGCTCGAAGCCGGTCTGGACACCCAATCTGAGCATTAGCGCCCGCCCTTTGTCGGACTCATGATGGCCTCGCTGAAAACTGACAAGCTGATCGCCTGAAATTCCACCACACTTTGCTCGGAAAACGAGTAAAGGAGCGGATGGAATGAACAGAACTCAGTTACC